>JAABUK010001486.1_pt1 | contig 44366 bp, 61 predicted proteins | sample 5559141 | NCBI WGS metagenome assembly JAABUK01 (sample SAMN10711869, study PRJNA513367) | rock metagenome | isolation source: Antarctica rocks | place: Antarctica: Victoria Land, Pudding Butte nord | collected 2016-01-03 | reverse complement strand
GTCGCTTTTTGGTGTAGATCTTGGACTTCAGTCCTCTAACTTTTTGTGCAAACTGTGAGCGCTTGTGCACTTCACGTGCTTCCTTTTTACGTTTTCTCTCATGGTGGTCAAACTTCTGACCATGGCGTTTCCTGTGAAGTTCAATATGCTCCCCCTGAGGCATTGCTGCCTGTGGAGAGGTGCGTTAGCCAAGACGCGGTCAGACGATCCTGCTCTCGTATTCTGCACTGCTACTCGAGCAAGACCAGGTAAGCCCTGAAACGGACAGCGGAAGCGATGCTTGTCAAACAGGGCCTGCGTAAATGTAAGCGTGACTGGCCAACCAATTCTTGTGTCAATGTTGGATTGCGGGAACCCACTATGACCGTGCTTACGATCTGGCAAGAAACGCCTGCCGCCTGAAACCCTGGCTAGGGCACACGAAACCCTTTTCCCGGTCAACCAGCATTGCGGTCAAACAATGCATTTCATATGGCAGGTGTGTGAAAGCCCCTGCGTAAACTGGAACAAACTCCATCAACAAGCCTGCCAAAAGCTTTCCGTATTGTTGCTGCAGCCACGCGCCGCATCAAGACGTCAGGTCGACGCGTGCCTGCTGCTGACCTAGCACGTATCTTGCGCTTTGAGGATGATTCCTGACAAGTGATCCTCGACAGCATTGGCAGCATTGCTTAAAGGAAAGCGTAGCCGTGCATGTTTGCTCCTAAGCAAGCAGCGACCGACAGACCCTTGGTCAAGGGCAGATCAGAGGTTAGCAAGTTTACGACGTGATCGTCGGGGCCGCTGCACTTTCACATTCGGCCGATTGGGCGATGTTTATCGTTGCAGATCAGCTTGAGTGCTTTTGCCTTCCTTTTTGGCGAGCTGGTCCAGTATTGTCAGACCCAAGTGTCCAACATTGGCGAGCTGGAAAGAAGGTGAATGCAAAGCAGCTGCACGAGCAGGCTGTATTCATGCCCTTGACAGCACGTTTTATAAAGTTCCTGATGGCTGATGTCAGGCTAGAAGACTCGGGATATGGGGTGGGCCTTAGATTGCTTGAGGTTTTGTCCTACCGGGAGCGGAATAGTAGGCGAGAAGTCCGCCTGTTGGAGATGTTGAAGTTCATTCACACATCTCTCTGGAAGTGCCTGTTCGGCAGGCAAGCCAGAGAGCTGGAGCAGAGCAACACTGTAAGCTGGCATGCTGACATGCAGAGATAGACAACAAGCCTGTCCTGCAGCCTCATGCAATCAAAGCAAGATTAATCGCATAAGCGTGGCATCTCTCACTCTGTGCTGATTGGAGAAAATGCATGCAGGCTGAAGATGAGTACATGATCAGTGACTTTGATCTCTTTGTCACAAAGTACATTTCTGTACCCAAGGACATGGGACAACTCAACTGTGCGGCCTTCATAGCTGGCATTGTCAAAGGTGCCTTGGATGGAGCTGGATTCCCTGCCAGGTGAGTAGTGTGTCCATCAGCAACATCAGGTGTTTCTTTTCAGTGCAGAGCTTCCCACACACGATACCTATTGTGCTTATGGTGCTTCAGGGTGACTGCGCATTCTGTGGCAGTCAAGGGAGCACCCAGACCCAAGACTACAATCCTGATGAAGTTTGACTCTTCAGTTTTATTGAGAGAGCAGCGCCTGCCTGCAATGTGAACTTGATCATCAGAACGAGATTGTCAGTCACAATTTTGTCAGTCATCATCTGATTATTGAGCATATGCAGCAGCAGACAGCACGCTGTTGTCATACCAGCTTGGCTGATATTATCATGCCACCCAATGACTGCTGAAAAACTCCGGTTCCCTACAGTATTTGTGCCCGTGTGCATTTGCTGACTGGAGCAAATAGGGAAGCATTCTGTCTGGAAATGCATAGGTGGCAATAATAATATTATGGTCTTTATTGTGTGGTGAATTACTGATGTCAGCAGGTGTGACTCATGCAAAACAGTCCTTGTCACAAATTCCTTGTGATGAATGGCCCTTAGCTTCTTTGGAGCATTTGTAAGATAACACTTGCACCACATGGCCTTGAAATTTCAATAATGACGCTAAGTTGTGTCAGTGTGCTATGGGTGCTATGTGAAAGCCTTGTGGGCGCCTCTGCAGTATGTGCAGACAGTACCAGTAGGTGGTGCGCTGGGCAGGTGGCCCATGGAAAAGTTAGACCTTGACGTGGACAAGCAGTAAGCTTGGGCTGTTACTGATGAGGCTCCGCATTAGGCTGGCATTGGTGATAGGCTTTGCATTGGGTTGGCATTGGTGATACTATCACCGTGATAGGCTTTGCATTTGGCTGTAATGATGATGGGCAGTTGCTGGCCTCTTAGCCATCTTGAGAGGTCTCAAGATGTTTCCAGGATGCCGGACGAGGACCGGGGCCAGCTTCGCATCCCATGGGCAAGGTCATGGGCATATTAGGCAAGCAGTGGTGATTGGCTTGTCTAATGATGTTTGGCTACAAACATGGTGATAGGCTAAACGGGATGTTTGGCTTCAAACATGATGATGGGCAAGGGTGTTTTAATATGAACAGCCAATTTGCATAAATGATGCCGCCAAGATGAACCACGGCAAGCAAGTATGGGACAGTACCAGGATGACGTGTGCGGGAGATGAGCGAATCGGCTGCACACAACACTGAAGACGCCCTCAGCAGCCATTCCGCCTAGAGCGTGGTTCACACGTTGCCGAAGAGAACAACAGGCACGCGAAAGATCAGTAGGGTTTGAAAGCACTGATCAATACAAGATTGCGTCTCGTGACTGTGTGACGGTCATCTTCGATCGATATTTCGAGAGTCCATGGTCTTTCCGGGCCGGGCATCTACTCCTTGTGCAAGCTTGGACGTTACGACTGCATAGGTAGGCCACAACCACGCAACAGCGATTACTGACAGCTTTTGCTTCAAACTGGTGAGCCTGGCTACGAAACTTAGTTCATTGCAGACTTTGTACTGATGCAATGATTGAGTCAAAACGACGCTACAGGGCTGAAACTCAGACGCAAGTATGCACTATGCTGACCAGTGTCTTCATCAAACAAGTACACACTGTGCTGCATGTCAGACACAATCTTCAATTTTGCGTAGCATGTCAGATGCAACATGGACTTTGAGGCCAATCCCATCACGCTACCAGGTAGTACATTTAACAGAAAGTCATAGGCTTTCAGGTATGCATACTCGTCTCGGCATAGCGCTAGCGCAGACGCTGCACCATTGTATACAGCAGACCAGCATTTGCAAAAGAGTACTAGCTTCATAATCCTCAGCACTCACTGGTTTGCTTCAATTTGACACAAAGCAGCTTTGGATGCTGCCAAATGCCGTGACAAATGGATGCTCAGCTCTCAGGCTAACAATCTTACCATTCAACAACCCTCCTTTTCACATCACACCTCACTGAGAGAACCTCCTTGAATCAAAGAGTTGCTTCTATTGACTTAGACCTGGTGAGACCCTAGGCTGTTGAGACAAATTGTCTTCATTGCTTGGAATCATCTCTGAGGATACATGTCACTCCACCCTCGTGTAGCATCCAAAACACCTTACAACATGCAAAACAGAACGGCGGCTGCACGCATACTTAACAAAGGCGCAAGCATGTTCGACCAACATCTAAGGGCACGTGTGAGAGAAACTTCAAAGTCTTTTTTGATCTTTATTTGGCATACGCAGGCATGTGCAGCATGCGCTTCACAAGCACATTGTGTGGACTCCTACTGGGTGGTGAATTTGCAGGGCCTGATTGGTACCTGTGTTACTGGACTTAGGGTGCTATATTTGCAAAACCAATGACACACTCCAGGTGTGTATCACACGGAAAGACCTGTGGTCCATGTATCTCAGACGTTTAGACAATGCTGTACTTTGTGTACAACATGTAGTGACCCAAATTCAAAGTTGCAGCTCTGCTCAGATGGTGGCGCCAATATTGCCATTAATGGCCATCAATGGCTGCCTGTCCTTTTAAGAATCCTCATTGTCGCAAACTCTATGCCTGCTGCTGTGAGCAAGGCATTCTTCAGAGACTGTGTACTGTTCAAGCCAGGGCGTGCATTCGTATGCCACATCTCAGTGCATAGCCATCAAAGATGTACGCTACAAGTAATATCTCAGTCGTTTATCCCTTCGCATTGCCTCATACACAGCCAGGACCTGCAAGTACACATCTGGTGCGTGAAGCGCTTTACAGGAGCAGCTGTGCAGATCAGCACTCCAGACGTTGTTGTTTGCAGTGACGCAGCTTGTCAGCATACCTGGTCAGGGTTCTGGACCTTCACATCTTTGAGGGTGATGGAAATGAATTTGCCTTGTGAAGAGGGCCGCTGAACTACTCTGTCCTCCTTGACAGGGCCAACAACATCCTCTACAGCACGTATGATGGTCTGCTTGAAGTCTTCGCCACCTGACCCAATGGCTTTGAAGTCTCGACGCCCTGGATACTGGTTTACCTGTATATCGGTTTGCTCAGTGACATGTCCTGAATGGCTGGCAGCTACATAAGCTGTCAAGGCTGTCATTGCAGAATGGTCAGTCATACTTGAAACCTAGATATTTGATATATGTATACATGTGCTATGCACCGCAACAAAGTAAGCAGAATGTCACATGGTCAGCATGGCTGACATATTAGTGCAATGTGTTGTAACAAGGAGTGCTCCAAAACAAGCATTCAGGAAAGACCTTTTCGTCTAGTTGCCGCCACTTTGCCACTGAGTCACTCGTGCCCAAGACTAGGTTCTTTGACCCAGCGTCCCTACCAGAGCTGCTGGAAACCTCTGCAATAAGCACAAATTGTTCAGTGTTGGTATTGCAGACAGCTATAATGTTTTGTCTCACACATACAGAGCCCTCAGCACACCATCATCCTGGTATGCAACAAATCCGACACTTTCCAGGTAGGCTGATGTCAGAAGCTTGCCTCCAAGGCTTCTAAGCAAAGCGTCAGCGGTGTTGCTGACTTGGAGTTTCTGCTTTTTTTGTTGACTTGACGACGGCTTGCCGAAGCCTTGCCCTCGAGATCCGGACTCGCCGTTATTTGAAGCTTCGCCAGAAGCCAAACAATACAGCTGCCGGCTGTGCGGAGCAACAAAGGCGCCAAAGGGTCGGCTGCAAGATCGAAAGTTTGCGGTGTGGTGGCCAAATTGCCTCCCGAGCGAGCGCTGCAACTGTGATCGAATTATTGGCATATCTTGCACAAGCTGTATGGTCTGGCGACGACGTTTGGCAAGGTGTGCTGATGCGGCAGGAATGCCGCAGCAGATCACCAGATAATCATGACTAATGAATGTCACCACAGGTTCGCGATGCGTTTAGCACAACAGCCCTGTTCTTGTACACATTCTATAGCGCTCTATTACCGCGCCTGCACATGCAAGACCCACCTCCGCCGCCCACTCACTTTAATGTCAGCAGACGCCAGAGAATCAGCGATAGCAGCAGTACCTTCTGGGACTCGTGCACAAAGCCAGAGAAAGCGATCTTTGTCCTAGTACTCTTTTTGGTGATGTGGAACATCATTATGATGGGAATTGTCGGTGCAACCTTGCACAGAGTAGTCACCAGATTGTAATCAGCGCATCGAAGTCGTGCAGCTGGCTTGCACGGAGATTCGGAGGGTTGTTCAAGCAGTCATCACTACAGGTGAAGCTCAAACGTGCCCAGTCTGATGTTGCCACAACTGTTGAAATTTATGTCTCGATGACGAATTTACGCTCAAGTGGCTGCGTTGCCAACGACTTGATCCATCTCTTGCCTGCAGTTGCGCAACACACAGGATTTGAAGATCAGCACTCCTGGCAGTTCTAGGATGATCTCAGCATGAAAGCCAGTATCATACCTGGCTGAGATAGCTTGTTGAGTTGTGATCCCTAGGACCATGCGGAGAGGATGCAACTCATCTTTCTCCACCTCACGAGTTGTGATGGGGAAAGTGCAGGACCAGCTGCAGTGCTTGTGGTAGAATTCATCTTCTGGACGAGCATAGACTATGACAGCGTCCTGCATTTTGCCCTACATGAAAAGAGCTGTCAACAAATGTAGATGCCACAGTACAGCACGTACTGAACACTTGAGCCCTAAATAGACACTCTTACCGCTTTTTGCTTCTTAGTTGGCGCAACCACTGGCGCAGATGGATCTGTGAACACTCGTGAAACCAAAATATACTGCTTAAGTTTGAAACTATCCCTGAGCTCCTGCAGCAGCAAAAGCAGCCATTGCTATGAAACATAGCAAGTGGGTTGCCTGAAGCATTGCCTTTTGCGCCTGATCAAAGTCGTCAAAATTTTCATTGTAGCAGCATATAAGTGTATACAATATCCACTCTGGTTCATTGTGGACTTTGCCAAGGTCACTGACAGATAGATGCTGATGTTTGACAAGTGAGACCACAACATCAACACACCCTAAGCTGAGTTCTTACCTGTGATGGCTCATCTTCTTGTGCCCACGTAATCTCATCAAACAAAGCCTGATTCAAGGGAGGTGCGAGCTGTGGTGGACAGTTGACCAGCCTCTCACTGAGGAGCAGACCCGTATGCGCATTGTCCCAGGCCTTCAGCAATGCCAATCCAGTCTTTCAGCATACAGGTGGCGCTATAGTGTGCAATTCTGTTTAGCACACGTACATTATGACCTTGCTTGCAACATGCACATCAGCTGTACAATCATGGAAAACCATGTGCGCTGCAATTATGCTGGTGACCGCAAGTCATACCTGCTGAAACGACTGCTGTGCTTTGGAGTTGCACTTGGCCCCCAAATATGCTTTGATCTCCTTGAGGCATGTCAGTGAGGTATAGCGCCTCAGTGGCAGGACAGTCAGAAGTGCGATTGGGTCCACACTGTCTGTAGTCTTCACAACAGTCCCTACTGTTTTCTGCAGCACGCAGAAAGCACACCTTTGCTGCTTCTGCGATGCTGCAGTCATCGACGATTGAGCTACACATCCATGTGTACCTGCTTTATGACCGTGTCGACAAGCTCAGAGCAGTTGTAGGGGCTGCCGTCTAAGTATGTTTGCAATAACGCCTTCAACCCATGAAAGTCGACTTCTTGCGGATCAAAAAATTCAAAGTTCACATCCACCTCTTCATCGCCCTCTGACTCACTACCACTGCTGCTGTCCTCGGATCCTGAAGTCCCGGAGCCATTAGTGCTATCGCTATTACTAGGGGATGTTTGGTCTTCCGAGTCCTCTTCGGCTTCGTCACGGGAGACCACTTGCAATTCTGCAGCTTTGCGCTTCATGATGCGATGCAGTCTTGCGCAGTCTGTTTCCCAGCGTTGCGACTGTGTTCTGTGTCGGACTAGCCGTAATAGGCGTAACGCTCACATCTTCCAAAAGTGTAACTTGACAACCGCTTGTCATGCAGTCCATCATTGGACCAACAAGACACCACTGCATGCTGCAATTCTTCCCGTACATTGGCACAGTAAACTACAGCAAGTATTGGCAACACCCTCTGGAAACATAACTCACAGCTGGCTGGGCATAACAAGCAAATACTGCAATATGATTTGTTGCCTAATACAGCAAAAACAATGTCCCATGCAGATGACGCCTTGCCTGACAATCATTTCAAATGTTGAGTCCTCTGCTAGGCGGTCTGCGACCGGCAGACACCAGACCCCGAGCAGAAGGAAACACTGCAGCCTGAACTTTAGACCTATCAACTTCCCTCTTAGCTACTTGATCCTGCAGAGTGCCAATATCTGTTGGGTCAGCACCTCGGTTGGCAGCTCTACTGGAATGCCGACTACTTCTAGGTCTCTGCACTGCACTGCCAGGCCGCCTCTTTGCACTGCTCAGCCCCGACCTAGAGTTGGCTGATTGCGTGTCACCACCATTGGCTTTCAATGACTTGTATGTCAAGTATGCACTAGGCTGCTGATTCTCATCAGCTGCAGTGCTGCTGTGATGCACAGCACCAATGCTATCTCCAGATTGCTGCCTAGCTGCATCCTGTCTGGCCCTGACAGCATTCCCAGCCAGGTGCAAGTGCTCTATCTGCCAGCACTGCTGCATTTCATCCCAAGTGCAATGCTGCATGATGCACTGCTGGTGATGAGGGGGTATGTAGGAAGCTATCAGCAGGTCTTTGAGTTTGATCTGCCTTGTAAGAATGTAAATGTCCTCCAACAGGTCCTCCCTTTCGCGCTGGAAGCTGCCCTGAAGGTCTGCTGCCTCTGCCTTCTTGCTTTGGAAGCTGCGCTGCAGCTTTTCAAGCTTCTTCCTTTTCTGTTCCACCTCTTCCTGTGATCAAGTTGCATGCACTCAGCTGCAAAACTCAAATCCTTCAGCCGCACATATCATGGTCAAAGAGGCTGGACCAACAGTGCATTATGAGATGCCTTGCATGCTGGCAGATGCAGGGCACAGACACACGGTGTACGTGCAATTACTCATCATCCATGCACGCAAGTCAGGTGGTTGCCAGTCATGGACACACCATGCCTCTCAATAGATGTATCAAACTGTTATACCGCTTACAGAGGACTATGTGCAGCTGACATATCATGCAGATAAGCATTGAGTGGTATGGGTACGTTGGATGGACAAGCATATGGAAAAACGACCCCAGTTGTGATCTAATGAACAAGGTTATGCATGCATGCACAGACAGATATTGAGTGCACACAGTGCATAACAGACATCTTAGCGTTGTAATGCATACAATCACTGAGACAGGTAGTGAAAGGTCACCTGGACGCTGGAGTACTGCTCCTCAATGTGCATGTGCTCCTCCTCCAACTGAGCAATTCTGGACAGAGAGGCAGCTTCTGCCGCCTTCTGCGCCTGCAGGGCAGCCTCTTGAGCAGCTGCCTCAGCAGTCAGCTTGTCCACCACCTCCAGAAGGTTCTCACCACCATCCAGTACCTGCAGCCGGCGTTTCATTCATTCAGTCATTACTTGTTGATTCATTTATTATCCTATCAAGAGAAGCCTTGTTTATACATTAACAGCTGGCATACCAGAGTAGTGTGACCAATGGGTGTTGATTCAGGCTGACGGTTGCGCAATGAGTGTCAGTTCAAGTGACATGTGACTTCAGGTGACATGACATCTAGCAAGCTGTTCAGCCAAAGCTAGAAAATGTCTGCAGCTGCTGCAGCAACGCAAAGCATGTGAATGTCTGATCTCAATGCAAGCCCCAGCAAGCGAAGCACAAGGCTTCATTGCTACAGACAAGTTGCAGTGTTAACATACATTGAAATGACAAGCTCCTAAGAACTGACAACCCTGCTGCATGATTGCAAATGGCTGCATGTGCGAAGCAGGTGAATGCAGGTCACCTTCTCTTCCATGGCCTTGATTTTGGCTTGCAGGGCTGCAGCCTGCTGCTGGTCTGCTGCCACCTGCTGGGCATACCGCGCCAGCTCAGCCTCCTGCTTCTCCAGTGCCTCATGAGCCCTCCTCTTCTCTTCTTCACCTGCAAGCACGAAACAGATGAATGCAATAAGTCTTGACCAATAGCATTACAGCTTGAGCGCTGGCTTGTTCAATGCCTTGCCAACCCTCCTCTTCTCTTGTTCACCTACAGAAGGGCGACTCTCAATGCTTAAAATATAGCACATAAAAAGCTACACACAGGATGAGGTCTTTCGTTCGTTGCCTACATAAGGGCAACTCGTTTTATGCTCAACCCAGCGCAAGACACATGCAACTCAACAAATGGCAGGACTTTTGAGCGTCCAGATTCCAGGCCAGCTTGCTGCTCTTCCATCACTTCACAAGCACCCCTGACTAGGTCTTTTCCTCTTACGCAGGGGAAACACCTAGTGCACTCATTTCTTCATTCCATCTGGATATGCCTGCTTTAACAATGCAAAACAACAATCACCACAGACTTATATACACAGCTCTATACACTATACACAGGCTATACACAGCTATACACAGGCTATACTCAGGCATCGTACCAGCTGCTTTCTGAGCAAGTAAAGCCTCCAGTTGGGAGTGGGCATGGGCCTCAGCTTGGGCCCGGGCCTGAGCCAGGGCTTGAGCACTGGCTGCCTCCCTCATGCGCTCAGCCAACTCGCGCCTCAGAGACTCCCTCACGGCTGCCACTGTCTCAGGCGCTGCATCCTTCTCAACCACCTGCATGCATGCAGACACATCCTGATTAGGCTACCTGGGCAGCCCAGAATCTTGATTGGCTTCTCAACCACCTGCATGCATGCAGACAGATCCTGATTAGGCTGCCTGGGCAGCCCAATATCTTGATTGGCTTCTCAACCACCTGCATGCATGCAGACAGATCCTGATTAGGCTACCTGGGCAGCCTAGTATTTCACTCGGCTTCCCATCAAAGTGATGGCAGAAGGTGTAGTCTGTTCTTTTCTGACTAGGCTGATCTGGATGTGCATACTTGCCGTGACTGAGGACTGTCAATGATGTAAGAAGACGCAAGGGCAGGCGTGATTTGTTGTCATGCTCTGTTAGCTTGTGGTCACACAAGATGCACCTCGGTTCACCAGCTGTCAACATCCCTGACTGCTGTCATTGGTTCATCTGAGCCAGATGTTTCTGCATCATGCAGGCTGTATGCAAAGTCTGGCCTTGCAAACTGTGTTTTGTCAACACCACTTGCTGGACGAAGTCGTGCTTCAGTCACGCAAACGCAGCACAGAAGCATAATCTTAGCAGCAGCAGCAGCAGAGGGGACAAGACAAACAGGCATCCATCACGACTTTCAGAGTGAAGTGTATGACCACTATGCTCAGCACATGAGAGTCACCTGCTCAACTTTCAGAGTGAACTGTCTGAGTTGCTCAGAACATGGGAGTTACCGGCTCAAAACATGAGATTTACCGGCTCACAACATGAGAGTTACCTGCTCAGAACATGACAATTACTTGCTCAGAACATGAGAGTTACCTGCTCAGAACATGAGATTACCTGCTCAACTTCCACAGTGAATTGTCTGAGTTGCTCAGAACATGAGAGTCACCTGCTCAACGACACGAGGAGGCGGAGGCGCCTGCTCCTTAGTCAGCAGCTGTGCCTTGAGGCGCGCAATCTCCCCCTGGAACTCCCTCAGCATTGCATCCTTGGGATCCTCATTGATGCGCGGCTTGTTGGTGATGTTCTTGGCTCTGTTGGCGTAGCGCAGCGTGCTCAGCGTCTCCTCATAGTTGTAGCCTGCCGGCCCAATGTTGGCAACCATCACTGTCTTGGTGTTGCCACCCAGAGAGTCCTGCAGCAATGGACAGCAATGTCATAAAGCAGGCTGGCAGCTGAAGCCGTTGAAGCGTGCCAGTCTGTGATTTTGCAGAATGGCATGCTTTCAGCTGCTGCGCAAGTCACAGACTGACACAGTTCCCTACAAGAGGGAGCCATCTCTTTTCACCGGCTGTGCGTGCCAGTTGCCTAGCTGATTTCATGTCAAAGTCTTGCCTGCTGGCGCTCTAGCTGTCAGCATCACTGTCCCTGTGTTGCCATGCAACTGGTCCTGCATTTGCACAGGTGAAGTGCAAGCCTCATGGGCAGATGTTACAGCATGCCACTCTATTTTGTACTGTCAAAAAGTGCTGTGCTGGTGTCATGAGCCCTTGTATTGCTTGTGCGTGGCGGCCTGATTATATCCTGCATCACCGCAAGTCCGGTCAACAGCATGCTGACAAGATTGGCTTGTGCACTTAGCATCCAGGAATGGCGCTGGGTCAAAACCAGTAGCTGCTGTATTTAGCTTTCTGTTCCTGCAACTTGCTACGCATACCATCCTTGGAATTGCCAACTTTGCAAGTACACAGTCACATGTGTTGATGCCACAGCATGTCACAAGCTTTGCCAGCAGCATTGAGAAGGATAATTTTGAAGCATTGCAGATCCAAGAATGGCAAGAACAGGAGAGGAGCAGCAGATAGGAGCATACAGGGAGAGAGTGAGAGGAGCGCAGGATAGGGTAGGATAGAATGTGACCGAGGATAAAAGATGAGGAAAGAAAGAATGGTCAGACACAGCCAAGAACAGGAGCAGCAGCAGCAGCAGGACAGGCAGCAACAGCAGCAGGAAAGGCAGCAGCAGTAGCAAGAAAGGCAGCAGCAGCAGCAGCAGGAGAGGCAGCAGCAGCAGCAGCAGGAAAGGCAGAAGCAGCAGCATATGCAGGAAAGTCAGCAGCAGCAGGAAGGGCAGTAGCAGCAGCAGCAAAGGCAGCATCAGCAGCAGCAGGAAAGACAGCAGCAGCAATAAAGGCAGCAGCAGCAGCAGCAAAGGCAGCAGCAGCAGCAGGAAAGGCAGAAGCAGCGACAGGGGGATCAGCATGTACCTGAAGCAGTCTTGTTAGCTTGGAGTCCCTGTAAGGCACATGACCTCCAGGTTTGCCATCCACAAGTGCGCTGATCACATTCCCCAGTGCACTCAAAGACAGATTGATCTTGGTTGCCTCCTTCAGCCGGTCCCCTGTGGCTCCAGTCTTACTCTGCCTTTCACTGCCAGCCAGATCAACCAGGTTCAGCTTCCCCACCCTCACTGTGTTCTTGCCACCGCCAGCAGCGCTGGTGCTACCGCTGACGCCAATGGCAGGGCTGCTGGTGCTGGCGGTGGCTGCAGGGTCCTCCTTGTCGGCTGTCTCTACTGTGATTGTGAAGAGTGAGTGGGAGCGAGATGAGTCCTGGTTCATGCATGTCGCACCCACGCTTCTGTTCTTCCTTCCTACCTATATCACCATGCATCTGAAGGTGGGATTCTGGAGTTGTAAAAAAAAGTCAATGGAGTCAAGCTTCTTCTTGGTATAGTGGGTTGACACAATCAATGGGCTCTAGCCAGCGTCATGGCAGTGCAATGTAGTACAATACAAAAGAATAGACAGTTATACAGTACAGTACAGTACAGCACAGCACAATACAATCCAATGTAATATAATATATATAAGATGCTGGTATGCTTGGGTGGCCTGCTACTAGCAACCATATCAATGACTTCATACACAGGAGTGCATCGAGATGGGCATGCAAGGCACACCTGCAAGACGCTGTTGATTTCTGCCACGCTCTTCACAACAAACTGGACCAGTCCCTTCACATACACACCCTTTTCGGCGCTCTCCTTGACCTCCAGTCGCTGGTTGGGATTCTTGCTGAGCAGATCCCGCACCTCTTCTTGGTAGATTTCCAGGTATGTTGCCCTCACCAGATACTGGCGATGCTCACCTGCAAATGGTGGAAGCTTCAGTGGGCAAACACCTCAGTCAGTGGACAAGGCTCAAGTCAGGCTGGCCTACTCACATGCATTGTCAAGTCATAAGTCTACAACACGCTTGATCTGGTCAACCTCAGCATGAATGATAGTAGAGCAATAATGCAGCTGGCGAGCTGCAGGCACTCCAGTACAAGGTGCAAAGCTGCAATGTGGTTGCACAGCAGCAAAGATTGACACATGCTCTTAGCTCACTGCAGCATGGAACAACAGCAAAAGGCACCCGGCTGAAACTGTGCTGCGTTTCACAGTTTGACCAATTGCAGCAGCCTGAGGGGTTCCATGTGCATCATACCTTTGGCAATTTCGGTAAAGATGTGGTCAAAAGCCTGTGGGATGATCCCCCTGAGTTCAGGTGGATCCTCCTTGCCCTCCATGGTGAAAGTCTTGCCACAGCCTGTCTGTCCATAGGCAAAGATTGTTCCTGCACCACAGGCACTGAGCAAAATCAGTTCCAAGCTGGTGTGTACCCTGGCAGCCATGAGGGGTTCTGCTTGTGATGCAAGCGTGACATGCCTGTTGCTGCAGGTCAAGGTGCAGTACCATTGTAGCCACTCAGAACAGCATCGACGATGGGACGGGCTGTTGCATCATATATGTCTTGCTGTCGCGAGTTCCAGTCGTACACCTGCAGCAGTACTCTGCATTGTCATATGACTTGAGCGCCATGTTTGAGTATGACACGTACTAGCCAGCCAGCCAACATGTACGCGCAAGGTCTCAGCCCGCTAGATGCCATACCTGGTCGAAAGTAAACTCTCTTGGAGCTTCTGATGACCCTGTTTGTTGTATCTGCAGCAGAACAGCAGCAGAACATAAATTTAGAGTCAAGCTTGCTGAATAATATTGTCACGGCAGTGCTTTGGTGCTGCATGTACCTGTATTTGCTGCTCAGGAAGCCTGGCAACGACCACCGGTTGGTGACCACTTTTGATCTCATCTCGGCTCAAAGGGCGACACCTTACTACCACCTGTGGCAACGCATACTGAGGCGCAGCCCAAACGCCGTACAGCTGTGTACAAAGGATTCACTTGCCTTCACGCACTCTACGTTCTTCTGTGGCGAGGCCATGTTTGAGGTGAGGGTTTGCAAGCGCAAGCGCTGCCTCCGCAACTTCTGCCGGCGGGTAGGCGTCGTCCGTCCTCACACCTTCCCCACTCAGCGTGTCATCATGTTGGTCAAAGTCAGTGGTTAAAGTCAAGACATCTAAATCTCATTTGTCCTATGATGATGCATCATATACACTTGCTGGAGAGTCACATCAGCTGTCATTGAATCAATTACGCAACTGGGCTGTCATCAATGCAAAGATAATCAAGCCGTGCTATGCTTTCACACTAAGCGAACAGCAGACAGAACATTCAGTATGGCAAAGTGCCTGTTATTGACAGCAGTAAACATATCTCTCTCGCTCATCATGTGTTTATTGCGTGGCCTACAGTATGGGCAGCCTCTGACTTCGTAGACGAAGGTGTCAACTACAGGGTACATAGTCGAAGCTCAGCTCACATGCACTTTCAGACCATGCAAAGGAGGAGCCGGAATCATAAACTCATTCTGAATCCCAATGATCTTGTCATCTTCAACAGTCCGAAAGGTAAAACGCTGCATGCACACACATAGATTGGTCAGCATGAGAACATTTGCAGCTTTGTAACTGAATATACAGACATACATAGTAAAGGACTCTGCTGCATTGATACCTGCCACGATGACTTTGGCAGCTCTCACCTTCACAATCAGTGCCAGAACTATCCGTGCCTCAAGTAAGGCAAAATTCTGACCTAGGCAGTTGCGAGGCCCTTGGATGAAGGGGACGAACTGCATTGCACACAAAACTCAGCAAAACACAGACAGAGGTTCAACCACCAACCAACTTTTCTTGCAAGTACCTTGAGGTCCTAGTGCGGCCGTGCAAACCACAGCTAAGCAATATCCACAGCCATTTCTGGGAAATGATGCTGCTGCAGAGCGGATGTTCATGCAGCAGTTGCACACATGTTTGTCTAGAGCAACCATGCTACACACAATGCAGACAGCATACCATGTATTGCCGTATGTCCTCAGGGAACTGGTCAAACTCCCCTCCTGGCATGAAACGCTCAGGTTGCCAAGTCTCAGGATCTTTCCATTGCTGGTGCACAGCCTTGAGGGCCGTGACTACATGCGAGCCTCGTGGCACATTATAACCACACAGGACATCATTGCGCTGCAGCTCTCTCACCACTACAGGCACCACAGAGTAGCGCCGCAGGGATTCCTGCATGTGTGTGGCATCAGCAGTTGCCGATCAAGCTGAAGCTTGCATGCTGCCTAAGCACAATGCCATGAAGTTGCATGCATTTGGCGTGATCTTGAGCATTGCCATGAGCAGCGTCAATTGTCCTGTGCACACAGGCTGCTTTTTTTGGATTTTCTACTTCATTAGTAATAAAGGGGACATATCATGCAATAATCTACAAATGGTGTCTGCAAACAGCTGCATGCCTGGCAAGCAGCAGATCAATGCAACTGCCTGCAAGAGCAAACTGAAGATAACAACACTTTGCAAGAGGATGAGTCTGGCACAAATGTGGTATGTCATACCTTGAGGCAAGCTACTGTGTATTGCATACTTTCTGCAACATCTCGTGCAGGCTCCTGCTCTGCCGTCCCAAAAACTTGCTGCGCTTCTTGCAAGATCTGCAAACACGCCACACAGGCCTTTGACGCAACCTGATCCCCATGTAACAAAAACACCTTGAACGCTCTGCTTGCAGGTCCAATTGTGTTGCATGTGCAACATGTCAGCAAACAGCAGGACCAGTGACCTTGTGCAGTTTGCTGCATCCTGATCAAGACAATGTCCAACATGCAACAAATGCAGCTGCCCACTGAGATATACTGATGCTGGTGATGCACAACATACAGCACAGGAGCATGATGTCCCAGCTCAGCATGTTACAGCCCAACATGCATGTGTAGCTAACCTTCTGTAAGCAGTCGGGATGTCTGGTCAGCTCTAGCAGGGACCATGTCAACATGGCAGCACTTGTCTCATGACCAGCCAGCAGGATGGTCTTGATCTCAAAGCAAAGCTGCTCTTCTACTGTTGGAGTTATGCGCTCTCCTCGGTCCTGCATGCATGTCATGAGGGCAGCTTTGACACCTCTTTTGTTTTGTTTCTACACGTGTTAACAGAATCTAAAATCTTCACTGAGAACTCCACTGATCACAGAGCAGTGCATGGGCCATACAGTAGTGTTGTTACAAGCACTCTGCAGTCTGTAGATGTCGTTGTTTATGTATTGCAGTCTGTTGGTCACATTGTCATACATGGCCACCGTCCTTCAAAATCTGAAATCATACTGGCTCTTGTGACGCCCTTTAGGCCGAATGGAATACCAAACGTCAATACGGCATGACAGTGCCTGAGGCAACCTTTGTTATGAATTACGCATGGTCATGCCTATGCATGCATACTCCATATGGTCTTGCACCCAGCAAAGCAGGAGTCATGGACACAATACAACTTCGGCCATTACTAATATGGACACACCTCAAGTGCCTGCATGATGCGTTCCAGAACATCCTCTTTGCCTGTCTGACTGCCATGTTTGCTGCTCTGTTGCTTCTCCGCCCATCGACTGTGTATCAGATGCTTGATGTAGCTGTCCAAAAGCCGTACTTTCGCCTTGTGCTGCAGCTGAGACACGGAGGGGATATAACGTCGCCAAGGCTTCAGCACTCTGAGGTTGTTCTCTGTCATTACAGGAAGGTACAGCTCAGGAAACACCTGAATACACATGCCACAATGATGTGAGAGCCATGACATTCATAACAAGTTGTATGCCGGCTGCTACATGCTGACTGTTACTGATTTTGTAGCTATCATGGATGCATCTTTGGGTGGAGAAACCTGCATGTGCTGCTACTGCACTGTCTGTGGCAGCCAGAGGTAGAACAGTTAATGGTAATGTGATATGTTGCCAATAGCCTGTGACTCACACATCTTGTGTCTCTAACAACAGGCAATGTTTGACTGGAGCAGCAAGGTAAATTGGTCAGACTCACCATGTCGCATTCGTCGGGTGGCAAGCTTAGCATAGCTTCCCCAATGACTTGTAATGTCAGCAGCCTGAATTCTTCCTCCATATCTACCACTCGCCCAGACGCTCTGTGCGCTTCCAACTTCTGACTTAGCCTGTCAGCTGCCCTTTTGCCAATACCAATCACAGCATCTAGGATGTCTGTCCGTAGAGTTGGTCCCATCAGAGATCTCTGCCGACGCCAGTGCTCACCCTCAGCTGTGACCAGACCAGAGGTGGGGCCGGCTCCAAGTATGTTCAGGAAGTTATGGTAGGAGAAGGCAACGTCTTTGCCGTAGTCTCGCTGTTTGGTCTGGAAAACCTGCTTCAGGCCTTGTGGTGACCCCACAATTACTAGGTATGTGTTCAGGGCCCGGACTTTAATGATGCCAGATGGCTCTGCCAAAACCCATTCATTCATTTTCTCCCAAGGAGAGTTTGTAGCCAGGGCTATTGCATTCCCTAGCAGCCAGTTGCTTTCTGGGGCGGTTGGTATCCTGGCTAGACCTCTGCTTCTGCTAACAAAGTTGAAGATGCCCTGAACTAGGTTCGTGACAGCGTACGCTACTACGGCCGCTCCGATGACGGCAGGCCATTTCTGGCTCAGCCATGTGACGATTATGTCAACGTTCTCCTGACTGTCAAGCATGCTGGCGCAGCCAGCAGATCACAACAACATGGTCAGAGTGTTGAACGGCAGCAGTTTGCGCATCCGTTGGTACAAACGATAGCTATATCGCGTCACATATGGTACAGAATGACTTAATGATCTGGCGAGCGTGAAGCCGGTCTGATTCGACTATCCAAAACAGCGTTGATCAACAAGTCGCAGGGGCGTTGCTGTGTTTCAGGCCCCGACGTGGCAACGTCATCATTGGCACTAGTGCTTGGTATAAATGCTTCTGCTGCGCGAGAAGGCTTATGCAGCAGAGAAGAACAACAGCGATGCCTTGAAAGGTTGACCGAAAAAGGGTGACGGTGGTGAAAAAGGGATAGCGGCGGTCCCCACGTTTAAAACCAATGCGGCTGTTGACTGAGAACCTGCTACTTGCAGACCTACACTTTGGCAACTGCTAGCACGCGCCTCCCTGGCCTGCTTCGAGCAGTTAGGCGCGAGCGTGTCGCACGCCGTCGCGCCACTAATGAAATATGTCTTAGTTTCTGGTGGTGTTGTCAGTGGGCTTGGCAAAGGTGTAACAGCTAGTAGCATTGGCGTTATTCTCAAGAACTGTGGTCATCGTGTGACCTCTGTCAAGATAGGTATGCTAGCAGGCAGTGTACATAAGTGCTCCGACAGTCGCCATTGCAAGCTTCACGGCTGACACCATCACATTGTCTCAACCTACAGTGCTTTACCTGCTTTTGCAGACCCTTACCTCAACACAGATGCGGGTACCATGTCACCGTTCGAGCATGGAGAGGTTTTTGTGCTCGATGACGGTGGCGAGGTATGATTTGCAGCCAGGCTGCTTGAAACCCACAGCTTGCTGGACTTTTGTGTCAGCAAGCACAGCTCTGCAGGTAGACCTGGACCTGGGAAATTACGAACGCTTCCTGGATATCAGTCTGACTAGAAAGCACAACTTGACCACAGGCAAAATATATCAGGTCAGGCATGCATGCATAGACAGCTGCACTGCATCCCCAGCCCTTCAGCATGCTGACAGTTACTGAACTCTGCAGCATGTCATAGAGCGTGAGCGCAGAGGTGACTACCTGGGGAAGACTGTACAAGTGGTGCCACACATCACAGATGCCATTCAAGACTGGATTGAGGAGGTTGCCAAAGTGCCTGTTGATGGCAAGGAGGGCAGCCCAGATGTATGCGTGATAGAGCTGGGTGGCACTGTTGGGGATATTGAATCCTCACCCTTCGTAGAAGCCCTCAGGTGATAATCTTACCATTTTAGGACTTCCAAAGCACAATGTTGCCTCTTGCGCACACCATTTTCATGGCGTTTCTGTGCACGCAAGCCAATGCAACATCTCAGATCTGACATGTGGAGCATGCCTAGTCAAATTTCAAGCTTGACAACTGAACAGAGCTCAAGCGCTTCCATGATGTGAGGCATCAGCTGTCTTGTGCATTTGCCAACCAATCACATCTTTTGATCTTACTACTGCACACCTCAGAAAACACAACTGATAGAATTAGTTTGTAGCAAGCCATTTCAACGCAACCAACCTACATTTTCGTTAATGTGTTTCAAGCTCACTGCAACAGCAGCTCTGGGCTGCTGCCTTAGAAGGCTACCGTTATGATCGCTTAAACATTTTCTCACTGCAACAGCATTTTGCACATCCTGCAGGCAGTTCCAGTTCAGAGTGGGCGCAGGCAACTTCTGCAGTGTGCATGTCAGCCTGGTGCCCGTGCTAGGGGTGGTGGGGGAGCAGAAGACCAAACCCACCCAGCACAGTGTGGCAGTGCTGCGCAGCCTGGGGATCAACCCCCACCTGCTAGCCTGCCGCAGCTCTGAGCCCTTGGAGCAAGCTGTCAAAGTCAAGCTGGTCAGTCCCTGTCCACCCTGTGCTGCCTGTGTTGCATGCCACTGCTCACTGGGATCAGCCATCTTCAGCAGTAGCAAAGCTGGTCAGTCCCTGTCCATCCTTTGCTGCCTGTGTTGCATGCCACTGCTCAGAGGGATCCTTCTTTCTATCACTTGTATCCATCCCTTTTCTTGTATCCTAACCTGGGATCTCTGATGAAAAGGTGCCGGAAACCTTTTAGCGATCTGTAGCAGTAGCAAAGCTGCAGGCTGCACCTCAAGACATGCTGCAGCTTAAGCATTCTGGCCAAATCAAGCTGATCAGCCCCTGTCATACTCTGGATTCTGTGTTGCGTGATGAGTCATCAGAGAGATCAGTGCTGTGTCACCGCATGCAAGAAGCCGCTGCCAACAGCTAAGCAGTAGCAACAGAAGAATATCAATCTTCTTCTGAAGTTTTGGTTTCCTAGGGAGTTCCCTCACTATCAAGTTGGTTGTGGTATGTATTCAAATTGACACAGTATTTGGTAGGCTATGATGCTGCAAACTGAATCAAAAGGCTTGCCATAGCTCTGAGGCTTTGAAGCAGTACGTCAGAATAAAGCTGGTCACAGAATCTGAGCTGTACATTGCTGCTGTGATGGTTGCATGTTACAGAACAGCGCGCTAACCCCACAGGTACAGCTTGTGAACTGTTACATCATTTTTACCAAGCTTGCAGGCTGTTGCTTTGTGACAGTGGCTGACACCATATTTCAGAATGATCAGCAGTTTGCTGCATGCTCAGCTTACAACATCTGTATTGCCAGTCTGAAGCAAAGCATAGAAATCAGCCACAATCAGTCCATAAGAGATCAGGATCAGCAGCTTCAGCTAGCTTGGACAAGCTGGCTGAAGCTGTTGCTCCTGATCTGTTTGCCAAGACAAGACTGATTAGTTCTATAAAGTAGGGTGTCTCTTTGCAGTACACTATGCAGAACAGCACACTTGACTGATTCCTTTGTGAACTTTCATGCAGCAGGCTGAAGCATGTTCTGAAACACGCCCTGCTGCTGCATATAGTCAAGCGTCAACTGCCCTGCTCTTAAATTGCTGCAACATGAGTTGTCCAGTGGCTTGTCAGACTGTCAGCTTGCATGATTTTTGCCAATGTATGCAGTCTGGTACACATTGTGGCTGCTGCAATAGCAGTAGCTAGAGACGAAGTGAACAGACAGAAATGAATAGACAGCGCCAGTAGGCAATCACAAGAAGAGAAGCTTGAGATGAGCTCCAGCTTTAATGCAGACATTTGGTCATTTTTGCATACAGGTGGGGAAAGGGGGTTGCCCTGACCCTAGGCATGCAAGGGCTAGTTTGAGCAGCCTTAGACGCAGAGCAACTGCCCTGTCAAGTGCTCTGTCACAGTATTCAAGGGCTGTGTTGTGTCTGTTACTACAAATGCTTGACTTCCCTCAAACTGCTCCCCACACGATTTGCTGACGTGAGCTGCTGCTGCTGCAGGGCAACTTCTGCCAAGTGCCCTCCCACCATGTTCTAGGGCTGCATGACGTCACCAACATCTGGCACGTGCCCTTGCTGCTGCAAGCACAAGGTGCTCCAGCATCCATCTGTCAGCAGCTCGCTCTCAAAGGGGCTGAGACAGTCAACCTGTCAGTCTGGAAGAACACACTCGCAGACAGATGGGACCACTTAGAGGCACGAGTTAATATCGCCATGGTTGGCAAGTACACAGACCTGGCTGACGCATACCTGTCGGTGACTAAGGCACTACAGCATGCCTGCCTGTCAGCTAACAGGAAGCTGGAAGTCAACTGGGTTGAGGCTTCTCATCTTGAGGAGGGGACAAAAGCTGAGGACCCAGCTGCTTACAAGACAGCTTGGTCGAGGCTGACTGATGCTGATGGGATTCTGGTGCCGGGGGGATTCGGTAACAGAGGCGTAGAGGGAATGATCACGGCGGCAAATTTTGCCAGGAAGCACAATGTGCCATACCTGGGGATCTGCCTGGGGATGCAAGTTGCAGTGATAGAGTTTGCACGCAACGTGCTGAATATGAAGGATGCCAACAGCACCGAGTTTGACGCTGCGACGCAACACCCTGTTGTTGTGTTCATGCCTGAGGGGTCCACAACACATTTGGGGGGTACCATGCGATTGGGTAGCCGCCAGACCATGCTACAGACAGTTGACTGCATCACTGCAAAGCTGTATCAAGCTGACCAGCACATCAATGAGCGGCACCGGCATCGGTATGAAGTCAATCCTGAGCTGATTGATAAGTTTGAGGAGAAGGGTCTGAGGTTTGTGGGCAAGGATGCTGAGGGAAGAAGAATGGAGATTGTGGAGCTGGAGGATCATCCGTTCTTCTTGGCAGCTCAGTTCCACCCTGAGTTCAAATCCAGGCCGGGCAAACCCTCCCCCTGCTTTTTGGGGTTGATTTTGGCGGCTTCAGGCAAATTGGACAATTTCTTGTCTGGTACGTGTCTGAGTCCTGCTAGAGTGCCTCCTAGAAAGAAGGTCAAGGTGTCAGATGTGTCGTTTGATCCATTCAAGGATCTGGAAGCCAAGCCCAAGATTGCAGCGTGAGTGTGATATAGTATTGCTATCTGCCTTGCAAATGAGTTTTGAATAGAGTGTAGAGTTTGATCTGATTTGGCCATTTTGTGCAAGTAGGTATGTGTAAGTTGTGTGTTTTCCTGTTGTGCGCATTACTGCTTTATTGTTTTGTTGTCTTCCATCATAGCGTAGCACACTGATCATTACATATTGAGCGCATTTATCCAGTATGCCCAATCTGATTGTGGCATTGCTTTTCAAGTTTGGATAGACATGAAGGCCACTGCTACATTTCAATGCATTTCAGTTTCTACACTGCCGTGCTTATGCCAGGAACCGTAAGCCTTTCAAATTTGCTTCTCGTGCGTCATGACTGTAATGCTTTTTGTTACAAGACGAATCAACTGAACTGTGCTAGATTGTGAGTTGCATACTTGTGAACTGATAATACGGACGGGAACAGACAGTTGCAGAGCAAACAAAATACCTGCAATGCATATTACAGCCTTATTGATATGCACACTACATCTCACTCTTTGTGGTCCAGGCATGCCACCAAGCTCAGCAAATCAGTGCACCCTTGGGGAAATGCTGCTAAAACCAATGCTTCGGGAAAATGACATCCCTGACAGAAACATCAACCATGTCCAATAACAAACAATTTACAATCATGACACAAGCCAAATTTGTATAGCTCAAACACAAGAGCACACCACAATTGCATTTGAGAATATATAAAAGTTTGGGCTCTTTCACACCAGAAGAGACACTTCTGGTCTCACAATTAGCAGAGGTCACAGCAGGTAAGTCAGCGCTGTTTGAACATCATTGTGGCTCTGCTGCAGAGCAGCGGCTGCCCTGTTTGGGTCAAAGCCCATGGCAACAAGCTGCTGTACGGCATCAGGAGAAGCTGCTGGTAGTGCAGGAGCTGATGCCTGCATGAAACAACAGATCCTAGGCCAATGCTTCAAGCACTGTCTGCAAACAGTAGAAACACACACTGCATGCCATGCTTGGATGAGAGGCCTCACACACTATCAAGCCAATACCTTGCATCATCCAATCTTTGTGGAGAATAGACCAGCCAAGCAATGAGCCAGAGACAGGTAGAGTAGACAGGTAGAGTAGACAGGTAGAGATCCAGACCAGCAGCTGTGGGCAGCAGTCACAACATGCCATGTAGGTCATTGCAGCATTCACCACCACATCATTAATCACATGCGCAGCTCCTGCAGTTCTTGACATGTTCAAATGACAGCTTGACATGCTAATGTTGAGATGGTGATGAGGGGCTTACCTGTCTAGCCTGAGAAGGGCCTGCTGCTCGAGAGCTTGAGCCAGCTTGGGGTGGGCGCAGGACTTGCCGCCTAGGGTGGCTGGTGCCCAACAGCCCCCCAAAAGCCCAGGAGCACCACTTCATCACTGGCTTTGGCACCTGCTCACAGGCCCACATCGCATTTGTCTTTCACATTTACAGTGTTGCTGGTAGGAGGGTCAAGGGCGGCAGGTGTAACACTGCTCAACAAGCACGCAACAAAGTCTGACAGTAACACAACATGGTTGCATGAAAGACTTGTAAACAGCAAGTTGTGGCCTGTGGACCTGGCAGGATGATGCAGCTGCAGCAATATCTGCCTGCTTGCTTGTTATACGGCGATATATACACAAGAAAACATGAATGCACATGTATATGGATGTAGATGACTTCTGCTAGGTCTGTATGGCAGGTCAAGAAAGAACTATGGTGACAGCAGGATGGGGCAGCAGAAGTGCACCTTCAAGCGTTTCAAGCCGAGGAAGTTGTACTGATAGGCAAGGCCTGCAAGAAGACTGCAGCCTCCAGCTAGGGCACTGCGCCAGGAGTGGGACGCCAACAACTGAATGCCTGCTAGATATACAAATGCCTGCAGCCAAGTTGCATCTTTTTTTGGCAATGGAAGCAAAAGGCAGTCATGACACTGGTTGTAAACTGTGTGCCCATAGCAACATCTAGATGTAGATCATGAAAGCATATTAGGCAAGCACGGAGCAAATGCAAAACTGGTGGTTTATGCCTCTAGCATGATCAGGACTGCATGCTAGGCTTCATGTTGCGCTTGCGCAAGTCAGCAAACACAAACTAAACTTGCTGCCAGCAAGCTTGCCAGCAGATACACACACTCCCAAGTGTGGTTTGGAGAATAAGCAGGGGTGCCTTGCCTTGTCTGTCATTGGTACACCAAAAAGCGTGAAGCGCTGTGCAGGAGGGACATCCAAGGTGAAGGGAATGAAGTTGGCAAAAATCCATCCGTAGGGTCCAGATGGCAAAACTGTCGATAGGGCCGCTGAAACTGCTGTTTGTAATGCATAGCTGATGGCCAATGTGCTTGCAGTACAGGCTCCATGTTTAGCTGAGCCTCGCTGCCTTTCAAACAAGCGGAAGTAGTATAGCAAGAGAGTGCCGCATGCAAGCTCCCCTGGATGTCGGAAAACGAATGATTGTGTGAAGAAATGTAGATACGCAGGAGGACGCCTGTGGAATCCGTGTGCAGCTTGCACTATCACAGAGGAGGAGATGCTAGTAGCCAGCACGAACTTCGTCACAGGTGCTCCGGCAAAACCAGCAGCGCCGGCATTCATGCCACTACCTCAACTGCCTGTGTGTGTAGTCCCTAGACAACGAAACAGCAGTGCGAACCGAGCGTGTTACGCGAAAGGTCAGCAGTTAGTAGCACGCAGACGGCGATGGTGATGGCCTGGGTTGGCTGTCAGCAAAGAGCATGGTTAAGGATAGCCTGAGCAATGAGACAACTTGTAACCTGTGCAATAATTTTGTCGAGACTGACAGTCACCCGTGCATCTTCCAAGCTGACTTCAGAGCTGACTTCGAGGAAGAAGGTCAATTCGAGAAACTAATTTATTAACCGGCGGGACGGCTCGATCCCCAAGGGTGGTATGATTTGAATCCTCTATGATTTAGAAAAAAGTTCTGCATACCGTACTAGCTGGGTCTGTGCCGGCGTATGCAAACAGACAAACGCATGCAGTTGCTTCACTCTGCAGCTAGTGCGTGATCACAGCTTGCAGTGCCGCATTAAAACCCTGGATACACATGATGAGGTCAACCCATGGGTTGTCTGTGGCCACCAGACATCAATAGTCACCTTTCCAGCCAGCGTATTTAAAACAATATGATCTGAAAGGCGCAGGCCAACGATGATTGTTACAGTGCAGCGCAGATTAAACCAGGAACCAAAACATAGATCAATTCTTCGCAAACACTGTTGGCAGTCATTCGAAACTGCACAACGATGCAAGATGACATTGAGAGCTTGATAATAATCGTGATATGGCTTAACTTTGCAAGGATGTGACAACGTGGTGCACAATTACGCCCATAGTACAGCTCGATATTGAGTTTGACACTACAAGGTCGAAAGCGAGCGTTACTAATTTGTCGCTTCCGACCTTGTAGTGTCCATGCGGGTCCATGCAAATGACACAATTTGCGCGCATTGCGCCACATCCTTGCCCAGCACGACTTGAAAATGTCGACGCCTGAGCAGGACAGTCCCGACATCTGGTCCAGCGCGGTGGGTTCAGCGGCCACACGTGATCACTGTCGTGTTTCGAACGGTGCTATACAGTCGTCGTCGCGGCTCGGTGCAACTTCTTGATTTTATGGTTTGCTGCAGGCTCACAACAAGGTGCCTGAAGACGCCTGGGAATACCACACGAGAAAGGCGTTGAACGATGCTGCATACAAAGGCCTAGATTATGTGCCGTACAGCTCCACAATGCCTGTGCAGCCGAAGACTGACGAGCCAAAGTTTATGTGGGTACGTATGTGGTTTAGTCTGCAGACCGCGACGGTGGTCAAACTTTACAAGCTAAATGACTTTCTGCTCTCTACAGAAGAAGAAGGGCGCACACTAAGTTGGTGCGAAGGGAGAACCTGAGAATGGAGACAAGCTTGTAAGCTCGATCCCAAAGTAGTACAAATGGCGGGCACATCCTCCATTTATAGCATATAATGCAGTCTACTTTGTGGTATACATAGATAATTGAGTGCCATAGGACACTTGCTCACATGTTCCACGAAGAGGGCTTTGAGGAATTGGGCTATATGCATACACCTAGGTCTGCTGTGCCTTCATTCACCCCTAGAGACCTGTGCGACATGAGTGAAGCTGTGTCTATGTCAAATTTTGTAATATGTCATGTGTCTACAGCACCTGGGTTGGTGGAATCTGCAATTCCTTGTTGACAGGTGAAGCAAGGTACTGATTAAGAAGGGCCCGAAGCTCTTGGTTCGCTTGCTGCATCTGCTCTACCTGCAACCATAGCACATGCTTATGACATGACTAATGAGCACCACCAATACAGTGTCACCGAGTGCCAATGCTGGGGGACAGATGCACTGCTGTCAGGGAGTGCTGCAATATGCTTGGATGGTGTGTTCTCAGCAATGCAAGCATTCACAGTACATGCATGGTGTGTCAATCTCAAGTGGGCGCTGAAATTAATGCTGTCGTTGGCCCAATTCTTTTTGCCAATAGTCCCCCAAGTGGTGAGAGCCTACCTCTCGCAGTCCTGATGCTCTGTCCTTCAGCAGCTGATGGTAACTCTGCAGATTCTTCTCTACAGCACCATATACCCTGCACAGCTTGTCATCCACCACATTGCCAAGCCTCTGCCAGTACTCCTGCTCTTGCTCTATGGCACGCCGACTCAAACCAGGGTTGGCACCCATAGACTTGGACAACGACTGGCCTGCATGTCCAATCCACTGATACTACCACCAGACAGCACCAATCTTGCGGTCTGCATAGCTTCTGATACAATGTTCTCTTGCTGTTTTGTCATCCGCAATTTGATGATGGTGAGCTATAGCTTGGCTGACTACGTCTGAACATGGCCTGGACGGCAAGCTGCAGGTCACGTGTGCATGTTTGGCGACAGTAGGGCAAGCTCGAAGCAACAAAACAGACACAACGTAACAAATCAACAAGAATAAGGGACTCTGCACCACACCGTCTGCACTTATGACACATATTAATACATGAACACGTCTTCAACTGGACCTGCAGCCACACATCAAAACACTGCATATGGCTACTATCTGCAGGTCCCTGATGAAATTTTGCGAGCTGCAAAATTCAGCAATCTCCTGACCTGCCAATCCAATGGTGGGCGCTGCGGCAGCTCCGCCGTTTTCTGCCTCCACAAAGTCACGCAGTCTACTGACTGCGTCTGCTGGATGGATCAATGTGGGGTCACCCATGCTCTGTGACCCCGCCCCCTCAGGCTCACCCACAGACAGAGCTGCCATGAGGGCATCAAATGACGCCCCATCAGTCACCCCTAGGGCCTTCACAACTGACTCAGCATGGATCAGCTGCTCATCCTGGTGCTTAGGTAAGCTGGCCAGCATCTTGTGTGCCTTGGAATCTACCAGGAAGCCAGCCTCGTCACATAGAAGCTGCAGGGCTCCGAAGTAGGTGGGCTCCTGCAGCCTGGTGGTCACCTCATCCTGACTAATGGCTTCCTCAGCTGCCTGCTCCTCTTCTTCTGCAACCGTAGAACGCACAGTTAAAGCTCCATTGCCGAATGTCTGGACGGCAACAATCCGACTGTCTGATGTGCCAGCAAGCAGTCTTGCCCGGCACTGACTCAATGCATCCCTGCATGTGGCTGCTGCTGAATTGTTTGTGTCCAGCCTCATTCCACTGAATATGTGCCTGGCAGCAATCGATTGCTGTAATGCCTCAAGGGAAGAAAGGGCACCAATCTAAACCTAGACTCTGCATGATCAGACATGCTGTTCTCTAGGCAGACGTACCTTGCAGTTCAAGCAGTGAAGATAAGGCAAGGATGAAATATTCTGGCATTGCGGCAGCCCCAACAGCTGAAATCAGGCCCTCAAAGCAGTCAAAGCTGCAATAGACTGTGCACCAGAAATGCCTCAATTGTCTGCTAATTTGCTGTGGCTATCTGATGGGTGCTGTGCCCCCAACATCAGTCACAAAGGCATATCCCATACACTGAATTGTCTAACCAATGTCCCCTAATTGAGAGGAATGGGTTGAGACTGACCATCAGGCATCTCTTCATTCTCGCCGATCTCACTGCCAGCCTTTACACTGCTGGTCTTCTTCCTGGAGTTGCCCAGCGTACGGGTGGCCTGAGGGCTGTGGGGCCCTGCCAGGAGGGCATCTTCATCTGGCCCCCGCCACTGCCAGCCCAGCTGCTGCTCATGGATGACGCGATCAGCTGCCAGGAGCTTGTGCGCCACCGCGTGCACCTCCTCTTGTTTCATTTGCCATATCTGTGCCACAAAATAGAACAAGGTTGTGACTCTTGATACATGCTATGATGGCGGGGCCTTCTTTCTCTGCATACACCTCTCGTTACTTCATTTGCCATATCTTCATCACCACCACAGGCACTTTTTGCATGCTGCATGCTTTTGCAACGTATCAAGCCCGTACATATGCTGCATGCCTTCAAGCACGTTGCATGCAATGTGCTGCTCAGTGCAGTGCTGCGTCATGTGTCACATGGAGCACTGATAGCCACAACTCATTCTGGCAGAGTCTCAAATGTCTGCTATCCTTTTCAGTACTTTCCTGACTGCCTACATATCAGTTCATTAGGTTCCTCAGTGTCTGCCATCCATGCAGTAATTTGTTTATGCCTACAATCCACTGTCCATAGTAACAGGCAACAGACAGGCTGAAGGGGTATGCACTCAAGCAGCCAGGCACATGCACAAACAGACCAACAAGCACACAGACAGATCAGCCGCGGATGACACACAGCTGGACAGACAGAAGTGTGCTTGTGCCAGAAGCATGTGACTGACCGCCTGGTATTTGTTGAGGTCAGCCTGCTGGAAGTGGCTGAACTTGGCCTGCAGGTCCTTGAAGTGCTCTGTGATGCGCTTGTACTCCTCTGTCAGCCTCATGTTGGCCTCAGCAAACTTCTTCTCATGCTGCGAGTAGCGTTGCTGCAGGCAGGCATACAACAGGCTGCATGCAGTGGAAATAGTCTTCTGCTGCGCTGCAACTATGGTTGCCAAGGCGAATGAAAATTCGTCGTGACAACTGCCACCTGGTGATGCAGTCACGATGCACTGCAGGTCAGAAGATATGCAAAGGCTGGCAGTGCTTGAACTGGGGCATTGTGCTGTGCCTGTCAGACCCCAATGAACAGTGGTGATGATGCATGTCCTGCATGATGCGTGATGCATGTGGTGATGAAGCATGTGCTGATGGTGCATTCTGCCTGTCACATCCAAGCAAGGGCATGTTTCAGAGTGGAGGAGCTCCGGAAGCTCTAGAAATAAAACTCTGCAAGCTTTTGGCTTGAATTTGGGGACAACAAGCAAAGCTGCAGTTGGCAGTTGTGTGATACCATGAGGGTTGACAGGAGGTCTCTCTGCTTGGAGACCTTGCGCTTCTGCTGAGTGATGGTGGCCTGGTTCTCAGCATCACGCTCCAGCAGCACCCGGTAGTTGTAGTCCAGCTTCTCCTGGTTCAGCTGGTAGGCTGCTCTCATGGACTCCAGGTGCTGCTCCAGGGTCTGAATATCTGTCTCTAATCTGCAAGACAGGTATGTCCATCAAAGAAAGGCTGAATATGGCTCTAACATGAGAGGCTCAAGCTGCTTTGGGGTCTGAGTGTCTGTGTCCATGCTACAGGATAAGTGTGTACATTAAACAAAGACCAGATATGGTTGACAAGGTGTGAAGTTCAGGCTGCCTTTGGGTGTGATCTTCACAAGTTCAGGACGTCCACACTGTATAGCTATCATCCAGGAAAAGTGCATGCTGGGCCGCTGCCTATACGTTCGATACCATGGGCAGTAGCTGAGACAGCATATGGTGAGTGAGCCACGCTGGCAATGCAAGGCTGCTGACTAGAAAACCAACTAAAATCAAAGAAAATATTGTGCAATTCAGTAATCATGACGGGAGCCTCCTAAGACGGCACCACAGAGCTAAGGCTGCTGACTACCTGTGTGTCATCCAGGTTGTGCTCCCCTGCAACAGTTGTTACGAGATCCTGTCAAGTGACAAAAAGCAGAGCTTTGGAATGCAGACACACAGCACACCAAGTCTATTGGCTTGGTGCAGGGTTGTTTGATGAAGCAGGGTGTAGGCTCAAACTCCAAAGCCTGAATGTTGAGTATGACCACACCTGACTTTGAGCAGGTTGTAGTCTTCAGCATCAGCACAGCGCAGCTCTTCCAGCTGGCGCTCGTAGGCTTCAGCAGCCGCCATGTAGCGCTCTAGGAAAGCCTGCTCTGCACTGCTGCGCTTGTCGAACAGCCCCTCCACCTCACCCCTGTTGCTCTTCACCACCTCGGCCCTTTCCTGGATTCATCCAGAGAGGATTGGTGGGTGAACTGATTCAAACAATGGACAAATTCCCTGATCCATTGGCAGCAAGCCAGGACGGAGCTGGTTCTCTGACAAAGACAACAACAGCTCATTATGCGCTGTACATGCTGACCATCTGGTGTCTTGACATGCACACAACATGAAGGTCTGTAGCTTGATCCACAAATCTGTCATGCTTTGCCAAAGGCAATACGCTCACCTAATATTCTTGTATACAGTCCTACCAAATGCCTCCACTGCAATGTCAATTGCTTGAGCAACAGACACACCCTGACACCAGGCCTGATACCCACACCTGCCAACTGCAGTGTCAAGTGCTTGTGCAATAGATACACCCTGACATCAGGGCCCAAATTCACACCTGCTGATTGTTTCCCATGCAACGTCAAATGCTTGTACACCAGACATACCCTGACATCAGACCTATCAAACACACACCTGCATGTATGCGTCATCAATCTGTGCCAGCTCGTTCCTGTACGCCGTCTGCATCTCTTCCAGCTGTTTGCCCATGTTCAGCAGCAGCAGATCCACATCCTCTCCTTGCTGCTTCAGCATGCGCACATACTCATCGTCCTTGTCATGCAGCTGAGAGCGCATGGCAGCCACAATGGCGTCCTTGGAGGCAATGATCGTGTCACAGGCGGCCTGCTGACTCAGCATCTCCTGGTGCAGCTCTTGGGGCACTTCTAGGCGGAAGAGGTGGCCCCACCAGCTCGCCACTTCTGCATTCAGCTGGACACTTGACTCTGCCTCTGTCAACAGACGCTCACGTAGCACCTATGGACACAGGACAGAATGTGCATTATCTGCTGCACCACAATGAAGTTTGGATGCTGCCTAGTTTCATGTCAAGTCGAGAAAAGTGACAGATTTACAAGTAGGGTTGCTGTGCAGAGCCAATCACATGACGCGATTCTTGTCATTGGAGGCTTTTGCAGCTATTAATTGACCACACTGAGTGCTGTCTGGCCTGACTCTGACAACAGCATTTTTGCCACTTGTGCATGGAACTGAATAGGTGGGCGTACTACATCAGGACAGACCCAAGAAAAGCGCCATTAGTGAGTCAGAGATAGTGACATTCAAGTCAGCTGGACAGCCTCTGCTGCGTTGAGCTTTGGCCTTTGACTGATCATCACAAGCAGTCCTGCGTGTCCTGCAGCAGCCTGGTGGACGCATGCTCTCTCAATTATGCACTCTGCTGATTAGATGTGATGCTGCATGGTACAGCAGCACGCCATGATGACAATGTGATACAGTGATAAACACTGCTAACAAGACTGACTGCTGCTGCTGCTGCTGTCGATTGCACTTCTCCCCAGTATTTGCGTGAGCAGTCTTGACTAGCAGTGCTGATAGCGTCACAATGCCTGAGAATTATTGATATCATGCTTTTGAGCATATCATGGCAGATGGTGACCGTCCAGTTCATTTTCAGCAGTGCTGGTCACCTTCTGCTGAAAATGAACTAGATACCAGGCATCTTCAGGTCAGGAAGGTCAATTTTAGGTGCCGCATAGGTGCGGTTACCTGCCTCTCCTCTTCTTCTTTGCTTCTGCGTTGCGACTCTCGCTCATCTCCTGTGACACGCACAGCGCTGACATCCAGGTCCCTCTCAGTTTTGAGCTTCAGCAAGCGGCTGCGGCTGTCACTCACTTGCTGACGCCCCTTCCCAAGCTCCTCCTTGCTCACAGTTTTGTCATCTCCTGTTTCCAGTTGGACACTGCTCAGGGGAGCCACACAGGGCGGCATGACACCGAGCTTTGATAGGCAAATGCTTCTGATGCAGATTTAGTTCAGCGTATGTACTCAGGATTGCTGAGCCATACCTGTGGCCTCGCCAGCATGCAGTGTTGCTATCTTCTCTGCAATCCTGGATCTCCTTGCCGCGATCCTCTGCTCCCTGAGCATTTCCCATTCGCAAGGATACAATGTGGTCAAGAAAGGGCCGTTTTGGATTAGCAAAAAATGCTCCTCTTACCTGGCTGAAGCCACTGGAACTTCCTCCTCCATACTTGGTGTGACCAATCTTCACAATGAGAGGCGATGATCGAAGCTGACTGAATTCAATCAGATGTTGCGAAGCTTGCCTTCAGAGGAGCCGCTCACATCCGAGCGCAAGTAAGAGGCGTGCAGCTAACAGTCTTGGTAGTTGATTCTGACCCAACTGAAGCTCTCACTACCAAGACGCTGCCTGTATCTGAATCTCACGGTGCGACGTGGCTATGGCGAAACGTATACGAGCAGAGCTTTTGTTGCAGAATGTCTGCACAACCTATCGAAGTCAAGGAATCTAGCCGAATGGTTCCGGAGCAATGCAGCAGCGAAATTGGTGAGACTGGCAGTGCAGCTGGCAGCGCGCTCGAGCAAAGCATCGGGACTGTCACTGCGATATCAAGCCAGTGCCACGAAACTGAGTCTGTTCGTCCAGACGTGACACGTAATCGTACTGTATTTGAAGCATCACAAAGTTGATCTTAGACTTCACCACCCGACTTCTTAGCTGACGGCAAACATGTGAAGCGAAAGGGCTGCTGACAGCTATGGATGAACCTGAGTACAAGAACGTGCTGGAAGCTCTGAACTCCTTGATTTCAGAAAAGCCAAAAGCTGGGGACAAGCAAGCATATGAAGCAGCATATGAGTCTATGCAAACCTATCTCGAGGTACTCAATCTCATGCTGTTGGTAAGACTTGCTAGAGCTGAACGCGATACACAACTTTGTTTGCCTATCCATGATGACAACTAGCATGCATGTTGCAGAGATTGGACTTGGTGTCAGAACTGACCAAGCTCAAAGTCATTCATGTAGCTGGCACCAAAGGAAAGGTATGTTGCAGCACAACTTTGATTGCGTTAGAGGGAACCCCTCCAATGATTTCTGGTGCCATGACAGGGATCAACATGCGCAATGGTAGAAAGCATGCTGCAGCAGTGCGGCTACAAGACTGGATTGTTCACATCGCCACATCTGGTGGATGTCAGAGAACGCATACGCTTGCAAGGGTCAGTTTGCTCCTTAGCTTTCCTGAAAGCAGTTCTTGCATTGCTGTGGCCAATCTTGGGGTCACTTTGCTCTATTGGGCACTGCTGTTAATCTTTGTCAGGATTCAGATTACATGGGACGTCATCCAGGCATTACCTTGCAGGCGGCCTATAGCAATACCAACGTTCATCAAGCACTTCTGGTGGTGTTTCAACAACCTGAAAGAGTATGCTGACGCACATCCAGGCATGCCAGCATATTTCAGATTCATGACCATTCTAGGTGAGACACTGTTCTGCAATGCGAGACTGTGTCTGCCTATGTGAGAGGCTGACCAAACCTGCAGCACTGATTCCTTGTGACAGACTTCAGGACCAAAACTTGCTGCTAGCAATGCATTCCAGCGCTGGTTGTGTGAGGCTGTTTGGATTGCTGCATCACCTGTCTTATTGTGTGCATCCTTGCGGTGCAATTCTTGTCACTTGGGTAATACTTGCTGATGCATGCTGCATGGCATCTATGTTGTGCACAATGAGCCATCCAATCCACTTCAGACCATGATCACGTCTTACAGCTCTGAAGGTGTTTCTGGAGGAGAAAGTGGACGTGGCAATTCTAGAAGTGGGTGTGGGTGGGCGACTGGATGCCACCAATTGCATACCCAAGCCTGTTGTATGCGGCGTCACCTCCTTGGGCTTTGACCATGTTGAGCTGCTAGGCCACACCTTGCCGGTATGTTGCTCTGCGTTGTCATGATTTGTAAGACTGCAACACCAGGAAACATTGCATCAACACTACTTTTTGGGACGCTTTGCAAGCAGCGTCAAGGTGTTGGCCCTGCATGCTTCCTGCTGCACTTGCTCCTCACACTTTTCCTGCCATACTTCCTGCCATGCTTGGTGTCTATGCTGTTCTGGTATTGCATGTGTGCTGGGTGTGCTGTTAAGCCTGACCCTGCAGACATGCACACTTTTCTTTGCATTTGAGCTTTGCGGTTTTGGCACCAGGATCACTCCCAGCTTCACCTTATGCCCTGCATCTGGATTGTGTGGACATATGCAAAGGATGGGCTCAATGCCTCATCCTAATGACAAAGAGCAGGACACTCAGGGTAGTGTCCTGTCTGTGCGAGCTGCTCATGTAGCACAACTTGTATGTCAAGCATCTTGCAAGTGGCTGCACATCTACAGATACCATGCGCTATGCATCACACAAGAGGCCAACTTGCAGTACCAGTGTTGTTTGGGTCTGTTTTGCACACAAGTGGGCACCTAACCCGCTGCTGCCATGGTTAGCTGTGATCTGTGTGCATGACACCTGGATGTGTGTCATGCAGGAGATTGCAAGGGAGAAAGCTGGAATATTCAAAACGGGCGTGCCAGCGTTCACAGTTCAGCAACCAGTAGATGCGCTTCAATCCCTGCTGGTCAGTGCTCTGTATTGCAATCCCAGTGCAGAATCTTGACACAGCGGCCAAGTGCTGTTGAATCCCTCAGCTCATATCACTCCCAAAACATCTGCATGTTTACGGAAACGCCCTTCGTACAGCAGAATTCTAAACTCAGAAATGCCTGGACAGTAAACATGAGTCTCCATGTCTGGAAAATATTTTGGGTCTCAAGTAGTACACATGTCATGCACATCATGCAGTTGGAGGTCTCAACCAAGACATTCAAACTGGGGTGCCAAGGCACAGCACATGCAGTCATACAGCACAGATCCAACCCCTGAAGGCTTTGTCAAAACTCGCCCACGCCATGCTCTGCAGGAGGTTGCAGCGAGGGTAGAGGCTCCACTGAAGCTGGCTGCTCCTTTTGACCAGTACATTCTGCCTCCTGAGGGCTTTCACCAGCTAGGACTGGCCGGAGTCCATCAGAGGGTGAACGCCTCATTGGCTGTGCAGCTAGCAGCCACATGGGAGCAAGCAGCTGGCCACAGCTGTGGTGGCTCTGACCCAGCTGGGGCGGCAAAGCGTGCACAGCAGGTGGCACAGCTGCAGCTGCCCGATGCATATGCAGCTGGGCTGAGGCAGTGCGTCTGGCCAGGCCGTGCTCAGGTGATCATCACACATAGTCAGGGTGTTATATGTGGTTGTAGCAGAGAATGCTTTGCCATGCTCTCAGAGCGCTCACGCTCTGAGTGTTGTGAACAGCAAATCTTTGATGCAATTGTAAGGTGTTTTCAGGCTTCTTAGGGCTGTTGTCTTGCAGCACCTTTTTGGTCATCATACACGCATGTCTCATTATCATCTCTCACCCCTCAGACCTTGGAAGCTGTCTCACATCTCAAGAGGACAGCAAGCACAGAGAAACTTTCTGATTTCTCATGAGAGTGTTTGGCTGTTGTAGGTCATCAGTCAAAGCTGGGTGTCAGAGGGTGCAGCAGAGGGTCTGGCAACCACCTTCTTTCTGGATGGGGCTCACACACCCGAGAGCATGGCCACCTGTGCCGAGTGGTTTGCTGAAGCCTCCCAGCTGCAGCAGGAATCTAGCCGCCCTGCAGGGCAGCCGCCGATGCCTCCTCACCGCATTCTGCTGTTCAACTGCATGAAGGTAGCCTTGCAAGCGTACTTTATCAAGCTTCTCATGTCTACGCTGGCTTGCTGAATAACACCAGGCTTGCCTTTGGAGCGATGGCAGCTGTCCACAGCTGAAATGTCGTGCATACTGCAGAGCAGAAGGGGATATCTTTCTGTCTGTGAGACATGCATCCTAGTCATTTCTTATGTCATTTGCGGTCATGTTCCTCACAGGCCCGCGCCTGAGCAGATTATCTTTGCTTTTGACGGCCTCTTCTATAATTCTAGATGTGCACAACAGTTAGCTGAGAGGTGTCTGCCATTGTGAAAAGTTGGCCAATGCCGCCATCATACAGCACATATGTTGCAGCCTGATGTGTTTTGGCTGTGCATGCAGGAGCGCAATCCAGAGGCGTTGCTGCAGCCCTTCATGACTACGCTGGCTGCCAAGGGCTTGGGCTTCCAACAGGCCCTCTTTGTGCCCCCTGAGTCCAGCTACCGCAAGCTGGGCTCCACAGAACAGCATAAGGACTTGTCCTGGCAGCATGGGCTGCAGCGTGTTTACCAAACCAACCTATCCAACAGTCCCAGAGGGGTGAGTTGTCTACTAAAGCAAGCTATCAAGTAGTCCCTGAGGGGTAAGGTGTCTACCAAATCAATCTATGACGTAGTCTGAACGGGTTGAGTTGTCAACCATACCATCATATCCATTGGTCCCAAAGGGGTGTCTACCAAACCAGCCTTTTCAGTAGCCCCAAAGGATAAAGAGCATGGTGACCTGTTTAGGTGCATGACGGTCTGATGCATGAGGGCGTGTCTTGAAATTGACACACCAAGCTTCACAGTCCAGAAAGTTCAGCAGACAAACACCTGCGGAAAAACAGTCTCCGTTGGTACTTTGCAAATTGCTATGATTCTGAAACGACACGTTTCCCCATAAGCCAGTAGTCAATATCTGTCCTAGCAACAAGAAATGCAGCATGATTGCCAGAAAAGTTGTTCTCGCAGACCCAAGATGGTAGGCCGCAGCTGCCTGCCTTGCAATCTGCTTCAAGCACAGTACTGATGTCTGATCAGTGTCAATGGGGCAGATCAACTATGTGTATGTCCTACAGCATGGATTTTGGTTACAACTCCACAAATTGCCATCTTTTGCCCAAGCGATTTCAAAACATATTTACACACTTCACACGCACACAGTAAATTGCCAGCTTACCTGCCGTTTTAGGGCTACTGTCATGTGCAGGAACAAATAGGTCTACGAAGCATTGACTGCATATTGGTTTTGAACAGGTGGCAAGGGCAGGGCTGAGACTGCCGCCTCTGCCTGGTTTAGAGGGTAGCCAGGATGCTGCGCAAGGGGCTGTGCTGTCATCCTTGAGGGCAACTCTCAACTGGTTGAGACGCTGTGGTCAAGAGGGACCCAAAGCACCTTTGCAGGTCAGGCGCTGCTTCTCACACTGCAGCTGTGGGTGGGGTTGGGCCTTGTTTGGGACCTACTGCAGCCTGAACGTCTGATCACACTGTGCTACTGATGCTCATGAGTGTCTGACTGCTGATGTTGTAAAGCATAGTCATGACTGATTGGGTCACAGAAAGCGTTTTTGTTATCATTATTATTATCAAGGGTGAAGCTATTGCAGTGACTGCTGTTAGACATTGCAAAGCATGCTGAGATTCTCTTCAAGCCTGCTTGTGCACTTGAACTGCATTACAATGCATCACGATTGCGAGTTTTGTTATTTACATGCTGCAGGTACTAGTCACAGGCTCACTATATTTGGTTGGTGATGTCCTCAAGCTGCTGAACAAGGCCCCAGTGTGACAGGGAGTACATTGTAATCAATATGGAGTTGATTCGGGAACATTCACATCACTCATGCATGCACTTTCCAGCTTCAAAGGCATTGATCAACTCTGGCTCAATGCCCTGTACTGCACACACTTGCAGCAGCACTGAGGTTGAGACTAATATGGATTCGGAGCAAAGCTGAGGCGTTTTTGTGCAGCATTGCGGTCAGCATTCCGGTCATATTTGCCGGTGCCATCGGGATCAATGGCTGTTACTGGGACAGATCACGACGTCTGCAACCAGCCAGGATCTGGAGCTGAGGCTGGAACTCAAGCGGTCACGTCGTTGGTTGATCAGCTCGGGAGTACACAACACCTAGACCGCGAAAGAGCTAGACTCAGGCTGCGAGCATCTCTAAAAGATGCAGGTGATGCTCTCCTAGTAGGCTTTTTTGCCCCCTGAAGGGTGTCTCAGCCTGGGCATGGCTTGCAGGCACCAACGAGACGACTGTGAACGAGCTGAGGAAGCGTGTTCTAGAACAGCCCACGTCCGAGGACTGGCATGGAAGGCTGGCATGGCTAAACACTGCAGAGGTGAGCCTGTAAGATTGAAGAGAGACCAAGCGTATCATTGAAGTCTGCACACTTCGTTCAAGCCCTGGCTTTGTCCTACAGATCTTGCTAGAGTCCCAGCGAGACTTCACAGATTGGCAGCATATTGTGATAAGCAGTGTGGATCTTCTGGAAGATGGCGAAGTGCGTGTCAGAGAAGCAATCAGCAGCTGCGTCAGACTGCTTGCTGCCCAGCATGGAGCTCAGGTGGTCCAAAGCATGCATCCAGCTATCTGTCAGAGCATTGAGAACAACTGGGTGAGTCTCATTCGACCTAGCTTGACAGCGCTGTACATAACATAGCATGCTTGTGTATGCCCAGCAATGAATTGAGAGATCAGCAACACCACCCATGCATGCTTTAGGCACAGCCACAACCTGGTATGGCTATGCTTGTGCGCAGGAACGCACTGTCCACCTAGCTCTGTCATCAACTGAGGAGAGCACGCCAGCTGAGCTGGTAAGTGAGGTGTTGAATGGCAGCTACCAGCGGCGCATCCCAGGTACAGGAGACATGCGGCATGGCAGTGAGGGGTGGCATGCATTGGAGACATCCTGCAAGGTAATGCTGTGCTTGTGCAAAGGTGTTGCTTGTCCAGAGGTTTGATGTCAGCACCTCCCTGGTGTGAAACTACAGCTTGTGGTGACCAGGTGCAAAGAGCCAAAGAAGGCCTGGCATCTGGCTGCAGCGGCACATCTTTGTCTGTCACTGCGTGTTGAGTGACAATTCACAGACTCAGCCCCATCACGATTGGGCAGCTGGCACTACAAGCCATGTAGTTATCTGCAGATTTGCACACACACTCTTATGTCATCAGCGTGCTTTCATGCAACTTCAGCTATGCACTGCCTGCACAGCAAATCACACATCGGTCTTTGTATGTAGGTGCTGCAAGGGCTGATTCAAGGATCAGGGCCAGCCTACAAGCCCTTCTTTGATGACGCCATGCAACAGCGCCTGTGGCTTTGTCTTTACCATCCCAACCGCTTCATCAGGGAGACAGGCTATGAGACATGTGGGGACCTTTGTGACATCTTTGCTGGATCCCCGCTGCAAACTTGGGGAAAGGATCTGGCAGTGAAGCTGCAGGATGGTCTCAGCGAGAACTGGAGCCAGGTACGCTGCTGAGATGTTTTTATCCTGAAACGTCTATTGCAATTCAGAAACGTCTGGGGACCGTAAAAATGTGTTTCAGATTGTGGAGATGTCTTAGATGCTCTCAAGTAGATCTATTTCTTTTTTGCAGCATCTTCTTGCAACATATTGCTGTGACAATCAGCAGCGTTACACCTGTCTGCAGCCACCTGTGCAGGCGCTGTCATTGCATCTGCAGTCAGTGCAATCGAGCTGGCAAGACCAGAGCACCATCACAACTCAACGTCCACCCTTGAGCCCTATCACAGTATACATTCACGGTATACATCACAGCATACGTTTGTCAGTCCATCACAGAGTATACAGCATTTGAAGTGTTTTGGACTGTCATGCTGTGCCTGCTCGGTTTGCAGGTGAGGCTGGCAGCCTGTCATGCTGTGCGTGCTTTGCTTTTGAATTGTGACGACAGCTTCAGAGAGGAGCTGCTGCCGCTCCTGTTGCCACAGCTGTGCTTCAATCGGTGGCATGAGAGTGATGGAGTAAGACTGTACAGCCAGGGCACTTGGCAACAAGCCCTGAAACAGCAGGGCCCTGCCTGGCTGGCTCGCTGCTTGCCCCAGGTGATCACTCATGCTCTGTCATGTGACATGTGTGAATGATAGCTGACTCATTGTCCAGCTGTTCCAGGGTCTCAACATGTTGCAAGATCAGCACAAAGCAAGCTGTCCGCTTGTGCAGCATGAAAGTAGTGTACCTTGCTGGTGTAGTAGGGTGCCAGTTTTGCATGCTGGGTTGCACTGGCTGAAGGTTCCATGTCGGTGCCTGCTCACCATCATAGCAGGTAGTTGCAGATGGGTGCAGTGCTGTCCATTGTCACAGCAACTTTTGCAATGAGGCGCCGCAAAACAAAGCTTAGACCGGCTTGAGAACACCCCATCATCTGTGATGAACAATCATTGAGCAGCATGATCATTGCTGCCTTTTGCAACACTGTCAGCCACAATAAGAGATTGCCCTTGTGCCTGATTCAATCAGATCGAGTGATGGGGTATCTGGTTCGCTTTTTAACAAAATGCGAACCAGATACCCCATCACTTTTTATCATGGGCACACCATTGTCTGTAGAACGCCTTTGAGAAGTGGCAGAAGACACAGACTGTGCCTGTCTTGATGTTGCCTTGGTGTGCATCCGAGTCATTTGTGTGTGTCCTGTAGCATCCTAACATAGTCACATTGAGTCTTATGGCATAAGACAACAGATATCAATACTGCTGGCATGCAATGAGTCACGTCTGTCTGACGTGTATGCCAGCGGGCCAGTTGTGAATCCAGATTCCTGGACGCTGTTTAAGTCCCTGCTGTGACCTGAACAACAATCAATTGTGTTTGTCTAACAAGGATATCTTCTGGAATACCGCTGAACTGTTGCATTTGGTTCTCGGAGCCTTCCTGAGATTGCAACCCTCTGACTTTCGCTGCTTTCGAATTCACCCTGCTCCAAAACCTGCTTGATTCGATAGCAGCGGAAGTCAGAGGGCTGTAGTCTCAGGAAGGCTCCGAGAACCAAATGTAACGGTTCAGCGGTGTTCCAGAAGAAAGCCGTGTTAGACAAACACAATTGATTCTTGTTCAGGTCACAGCAGAGACTTAACCAGCATCCAGGAATCTGGATTCATAACTGGCCCAATGGCATACACGTCAGACAGACATGACTCATTGCATGCCAGCAGTATTGATATCTGTTGTCTTACGCCGTAAGACTCAGTGTGACTATGTCAGGATGCTACATGTCCACAGTGTATCAACCCATGTGTGGTGCCCTGAAAAGGTGCTACAGTACTATGAGTCTCAAGCACGGAGCAACAACAACAGAGGCAGGGAAGCAGCATGCCACTGTATGGCAGAGCTTGTACGCAAGCTGGACTCTCCCGCCATTCTGCCATATCTCAGCAGGATCATGAAGGCACTGCTGAGCACTTTCAGGGATGACAGCTGGCCGGTGAGTGTTTGAAAGCTGCACTGTGCTGTGCTGCGCTGCAGTATTGACTGCAGCTGCAGTTGAGAATGTCCAGCTGTATAATACTTTAGCTGCGATCTGTTTGGCATGACATGCACAGTGTGTTCATGGCCATGTCAGGCCTATTTCATGACACTTCATGTTATGCTTGTGCACTTGCTTTACATAATCACATGTGTTGCATGTATACGCAATCATGTCTTGCATGGATATGCGGTAACAAAAATATACAGGTGTGCTAGCTGTTTGTGCTAGGTACCTACCAGGTGTGTCTAAACCAAGCTCTGTGCGCCATCATCTTCTACTGTTGCCACACATAAGTCAACATACAGTTCACCCAGGTGGCTGTCAGATGCATTTTCGTATCAACATCACCTGCTTGCCACACAGGTGCGTGATGGGGCCTGCCTGGCGACAGCTAGCTGTGCTCTGGCCTACCCTGAAGAATGCAGGCCTTGGTTGGAGGTGCTGTTTCTCCTCTGGAAGCGGCAGCTAGATGACAACGTGTGGTCTGTGCGAGCCCATGCAGCCATGGCTTTAGCTGATGTGGTCAGGGCCTATCAGCAACCAGCCCTGGATATTGTGGTGCCATGGCTCAGGTGCGCGTGATCCACACCCATAGCTGTTGTGGGATCTATAGCATGCTAGGCTTGTCATGGTGTGCATGTGTTTTGCATGTATAGCATTGCAAAGTTGTTGTAATGTGCACATCAACATGCACAGCTAGTGTTTAAGATATGGTGCATGCAGGGATGAGCATAAACTATTATTGTGACCAGACAGCATGCTGATGGATACCAGTGATGCGACAACACACATCAGTGAAAAAGCCTGAGCTCTGCATAATGTGATTTGGTCAGATCTATAGACAGCAAAGCCCTTTCTCTCTGCCATCACCACTTGCATGTAATGAACCGAATCACACATGATGCTTGTTTCCCATAGCCAGCCCTTTGTTTCCACAATGAGTGCTGCGTCTGCTGTGTCTAAAGACTGATATGGCGCTGATTTGTCACAGGGAGATGTTACCTAAAGCTCAGGAGCAACCAGAAACAACAAACATCCAGGATCCGGACAGACCCACCCCCCCCGGTGTGGTGGTTGTCCGCATCATTCCCCAACAGCCTCACACTGACACCACTGCGCTGTTCCAGTCCAGTGGGTTGATCAGAAACAAGGCGGCCTTGACTGCCATTGGAGACAGCTGTGGCTGCATGGAATATGGCTATACCAGGTCACACTCTGCTCACACTGCACTGCAATGTGCTGCAATTCATTCTTGCACTACTGTTCTCAAATGTGCTGTGCTGGGCCATGATGTGCTGTGCTGTGCTGTGCTGTGATGGGCCATGCTATGATGTGCTATGCCATGCTGTGCTGTGCAATATTTCTGTTTGGTCATGAAAGAGCTTGGTCAACTTGTGAAGTCACGCTGTAGGCCTCTGGAGCGGTCGATATACGCATGTTGCAGTTTCTAGCAATGTCAAGACTGCTTTATGCAGGCCAAGACAGCCTTGGGAAGCTTCAGATGGCGCTGTGTACCTTCTGAGGCAGCTGGCAGAGGTTGAGCCACAGCAAGCTGTGCCATTTCTGGCCATGTTAGCTGACATTGCTCGTCTGAGTCATTTCCCTCAGGCGCGCAATCTCCAAGAGACTATCTGGAAGCAGTTGGGTGCTATCATGTCAGCCCTGGGCAAAAGGGTAAGCCCTATGGTCTGCGTCTGCACAAACTGCCCTGGAAGCAAACATGAAAGTCAGACGCGTTCTTGTTGCAGACGACGCAGCGTGCCTGAGTGGTACATACCATTTGTGTGCTTGATTAGCATTTGCAAGGCATCAGGCTATGCCTGGATCTGCTGATGACCAAAGATGGGGCTATCAGCCTGCAACACGTCACAGTAATCTGCAGGGCATTTTGTATTGATCCAATTGCAAAATCAGAAGTGAACATGCTGGACCTGTGTTGAATGCCTGTGTCCTTTGCAGACATTCAAGCCATACCTGGAGCCTTTCATAGAGCCTTTGTTTGACTCCCTGACATGTGGCCAGCAGACCACAGCAGCTGCAGCCGGGGAGTTCATAGGGCAAGTCAGGGATCTGTTGGGCCCCAACATATGGGCAGGCCGGCTGTCGTTTGAACAACAGGCAGCTCAGACACAAAGCCCTCATGTTCCACCTGCTGCTGGTGAGCTCTATCATCCTTGCAACCTGTTTCAGCCTTTCTGCTTACTGGGCGCCCAATGATTACTTGGCAGCATGCTTCTTGATTTGTTTTGCTGATGTGTGTTAACTGCAGATGGCATTCCTGGGTGCTTTGAAGTCTTAATTCAGGATACAACCTTGCAGTTTTTGGTGTGAATGCACGCTGAGTTGGCGTATGTGTTGTCGAGCATGCAGACCTGCTAGTATACATTCCCCGTGTTGCTGTGTAATAAAAGCTGACTGGCCGCTGTATGGTTGTTGGTGCAGGCCAATATGCAGGAATTGCTGTTAGACCAACTACCTACAGGTCATCAAGCAGCACAGCTCTTGCTGGTTTTCAGGATGTTGCCATCTGAAGGCATTTATTCGGCAAACAAACGTTAACGGCTGTACAACAAGATTGGTGATGCAACGAAGTTGCTGCAGAGCCCTAAATGAATATATT
>JAABUK010001485.1_pt1 | contig 44393 bp, 29 predicted proteins | sample 5559141 | NCBI WGS metagenome assembly JAABUK01 (sample SAMN10711869, study PRJNA513367) | rock metagenome | isolation source: Antarctica rocks | place: Antarctica: Victoria Land, Pudding Butte nord | collected 2016-01-03 | reverse complement strand
CCCACGGCGCCAGCTCGACTTTGGCTCCCGGCGCGCCGGCGTCGGCCACGGTTCCCAGCGCCAGGCCGCCCTGCGCGCTCAGCAGCGAGTAGAAGCCCTCGCCCTGATACTGCAGCCGCCACCGCTGACCCAGCACGTTCTCGAAGGGCGCGGTCTGGAGGCTCGCCCCGTTGACAGCCGCGCCGCTGACCACCGAGGCCGCGTTGTGCAGCGGCAGGTTCGAGACGAGCTTCCACGGCCCGGCGTCGATGACCGCGCGCGGCCAGCCGTCGGCGTCCCACACCATGCGCTGCACGTTGAGCGTGGTGGCGTTGGTGGTGCGCGACCACTCGTAGTGCGTCGAGAGCCAGTAGTCGTTGCCCTCGCGCAAAATCCCGACGTGGCCCGGCCCGACCTCGTCGTCGATCTGGCGCCCGCTCCCGTTGTCGAACAGCGCGCTCAGGAACAGGCTGCCGCCGCCGGCATTCAAGTCCTTGCCGCTCTTGTCGAGGAACGGCCCTGTCACCGACTTGGAGCGGCCCATGCGGATGTTGTAGGAGCTGCGCGACGCCCGGCAGCAGAAGTCCCAGTTCACGAACAGGTAGTAGTAGCCGTCGTGGAAGTGGATGTAGGAAGCCTCGACCGGGTTGCCGGGCACCTCGCTGTGCGTGGCCGTCTCGTGGATGGGCGCGTTCTCCAGCCGCTTGCCCGTCTGCGAGTCGAGCTGAACCAGCCGCGTGCCCCGCACGTAGGAGCCGAAGGAAAGCCAGAAATTGCCCTGGGCGTCCTCGAAGCCGCAGGGGTCGATGGCGTTGAAGCCTTCGGTTCCCGTCGAGGCGATCACGACGCCCTGGTCCTGCCAACCGTTGGGGTCCAGCGAAGTGTTAATCGCCACGCCGATAGCCGACTTGTTCGAGCCCCAGGCCGAATACGAGTAGAACAGGAAGTACTTGCCGCCGTGAAAAATCACGTCCGGCGCCCACACCACGTTGTCCTTGTTGCCCGGAACGTTGGCCGCCACCCAGTCGGGAGCCTTGGGGATGGCCGCCCCGCGCCGCGTCCAGTGGATGCGGTCGGGCGAGGAGTACTGCTGCGCGCCCACTCCGGTGCCGTAAATCCAGTAGGTCTGGCCCTGCTTGACCATGCGCGAAGGGTCGCGCACCAGCCCGTCGGTTTCCAGGGCGCGCGTGCTGATCGAGGACAGCGAAAGCGCCGCGAGCACGGCGCACGAGAGAATCTTGTTCATGTTGATGTTGATCTGCAAGTACTTGTGGCGGCTCATCTCCTCTACTCCTTGCCGCTGGAAAACTTGGCGCCCTCGACGATGTAACGCTGCATCAGCAAAAACACGACCACCAGGGGAGCCACGCCCACCGCCGCCGCCGCGAAGAGCTGCGACAGGTTGATCGTCTGGGCCGTCAGGAAGGTGGACAAGACGACCTGAACCGTCCACGTCGAAGGGTCCTGGCCGATGACGAGGGGCCACAGAAACGAATTCCAGCTCCCGATGAAGGTCAAAATCCCCAGCGCCATCACAATCGAGAGCGAGTTGGGCAGCAGCAAGTGCCGGTAGATGCCGAAGTAGCTCAGGCCGTCCAGCCGCCCCGCCTCTTCGACTTCCGAGGGGAACCGAAGGTAGAACTGGCGGAACAAGAAGATCGAAAACGCCGAGAACAGGCCGGGCGCGATGATGCCCCAGCGCGTGTTGATGCCGCCCAGGTAAGCCATCACCGCATACGAAGGCACGAAGGTCACGGCACCCGGAATCATCAGCGTCGCCACGATGATGAAGAACACCACGTTGCGCCCCCTGGCCGGGATGCGCGCCAGAGCGAAGCCCGCCATCGAGGAAAACAACATCTGCAAAACCAGCGTGGTCACGGCGATGAACGACGAGTTCAGCAGCCCGATGACGATGGGAGCCAGCCCGGTCGCGAGGTGCGTCTTGGGGTCTTCAGGCGACTTGAACAGCTCGCTGAAGTTAGCCCAGCGCGGCGGCGCAGGCAGCCAAACCCAGCTGGGCGAGGTGATCTGCTCGTTGGAGAGCAGCGAGTTGCGCGCGATGAGGTAGAACGGCAGCAGGAACAGCGCGGCCAAAATCAGCAGCAGGGCCAGGCGCAGCAGGCTAAAGGGGCTGGAGCGTGTTTTCATGTTTTCATGGTGCAAGTACTTGCGGTTCAGCCCGCTCAGTCGGACTCGCCGAAGCCTAAAATCCGGCTCTGCACGATCGTCACCGCGAAGATGATCGCGGTCAGGATGAAAGCGCCCGCCGTGCCGCGCCCGAAATCCTGATCGGACAGGGCCAGCGAGTACAAATACACCAGCGGCGGGCGGGCGAGCGAGGCGTTGGCTCCGGCTGCTCCCAGGATGTTGTAGAACTCGTCGAAGGCCTGGAACGCGGCGATGAAGTTGAGCAGCAGCACCGAGATCGAGGTCGCGCGCAGCTGAGGCAAGGTGATGTAGCGTAGTATCTGCCAGCCGTCGCGCGCGCCATCGACGGCGGCGGCCTCGTAGATCGAGCGCGGGATTTCCTGCAGCCCCGCGATGAAGATGATCATAAAGAAGCCCACCTGCAGCCACAGCCGGGCCGAAACCAGCACCAGCCAGAACCAGGGCGGGCTCACGGTCCCGATCCAGGCGATGGGATCGTGCCCGAAGTGCCCCACGACCTGGTTCGCCAGCCCCGACTTCACGCCGTTGAACAGGCTCATCTTCCACACCAGCGAAGCCACCACATACGAAACCGCCGAGGGGATGAAGAACACCGTGCGAAAAAATGGCGTGCCCCAGCCCGCGCGGTTGACCAGCAGAGCCAGCCCGAGCGAAACCGCGTAAGTCAAAGGCACGATGAAGAGCGCGAAGACCAGGATGGTGCCCAGCGAGCGCAGGAAGGCTTCGTCCGAGAGCAGGTCCAGGTAGTTGGCGGCTCCCACGAAATGGCCAGGCTTGATGGTGTTCTGCGCGTGCGACAGCGAGAGCGCGAAGCCCCACAGAATCGGAATCAGCGTGAAGACCGTCAGGCCCAGCAGCGAAGGAGCCACGAAGCACCAGAAGGCCAGCGTAGCCGAGCGGTCAGACGAAGGCTTGACGCGCGGCGCGGGCGAAGCGGCCAGGGCAGGCGCAGGCGAAGCGGCGGGAGGCGAGACGCGAGGAGAATCAACCATGAGGTGTTGGAGATTATCTAATACCCAAATCTGGCGTCTCAAGTACTTGCAGTTTCCTCGCGTGCCGCACGCTTGCGCCGCAGCCAGGCGAGGAAGTTCGCCGCGTGCGCCGCCCCGATGGGAACCCAGAACACAGCGAAGGCGATGGTAATCTCGGCTTAGCGCGGCAGAGCGGGCTGAGCGATGCTCCACATCATCGCAGCCGACCACAGGCCCACGAAGGCCAGGATGCACAGCCCGAGCAGAGCCAGGCGCTTGATTTTCCAGGCCGTGCTCTTGCCCTCGTAAATGCTCGGGATCGGCAGTGGCGGTGTGTACAGCGTTTCCTTGCCCTCAAGGTGCAGCTGCACGAAGCTCCAGAACTCGCGGCGACGCTGGATAGTTGCCTCGTCGGACACCACAACGGGGCCGGCGGGACGGAACAGGATCGCGCCCCCGGCATCGCGCATCACGGGCTCGATGTCGCGAGGATGGCGGTGCTGGTTGGTGTTGGGCTCCATGCTGTAGGAGGCCACGTCGCTCCAGAATACGTGCGTCTCCTTCCAGCCCAGGCTCTCCGTCAGCCTGTAGGCATCCACGCTCAAGCGGTAGAACCAAACCTGAGCCATGTAGAGCCCGATGCCGAACATAAACGGGCCGCCAAAAAGAAGGCCCACGCGCGTTCCCACATCGGGCAGCTTGTCCGGGCGATGCTCCAGGAGATGCGGCCACAGAGCGCCGATGGAGCTAATCACACCGAGGCCGCAAATGAGCAGCACCAGCGGAGCCACGAAAAGCTTCTGCCACAGGGGGCAGCGCAGCTCAAGAACAGCGCCTTCGACTACAGGTCCGAGTTCGGATTCCTGATTCATCTCAGCCTCCCAGATTAGCGGTACCAAGCTACAAGTACTTGCACCTGCGGCTACTTGTATTGCAGCAGGCGCGCCAGTTCGCGCTCGCACTTGCGGGCGGCCACATCCACTTCCTGCTGGGCCGGGCGGCCTTGCTTGACGATGTTGCTGGCGGCGTCCGTCAGGATCGTGTTCATGCCTGTGCTCCACTGGGGCGGCGTGAAGCGCCCGTCTTTGGCCAAGATTTCCAGGGCTCGAGCCGGCACGCCTGAGCGCAGCGGAGCCGCGGTCAGGGCCACGCTGCGGCGCGGCGGCACGTGGAAGCCGTAGCTCAGGTTCCAGTCGGTCTGGATTTCCTTGTTCTCGATCCACAGCCAGCGCACGAACTTCTTGGCTTCTTCTAAGTTCGGGCTCTGCGCGTTCACCATCTGCGACCAGCCTCCGGCGAACGTGACCGGGCTGCCGTGCTCGTCCAGCGCGGGCCACGCCGCCGCCCCGACATCTTCGCCCAGCGCCTTCTTGATGGCGGGGAAGGCCCACAGGCCGCCCCACTGCATCGCGCACTGGCCCGAGGTGAAGGCCGAAGGGTCCCACCAGTCTGTGGGCGCGCCGATGAGAACCGAGGGCGAGTTGCTCAGCTCGCGCAGCTTCTCGAAGGCTTTGGCCGTGCGCGCGTTGTCGAAGACGATCTTCTCGTCCTTCAAGAAGTCGCTGCCCGCCGACCACGGCGCGATGTTGAGCAGCGCACCGACGCCGCCGTCGTTGCCCACGAAGAGGCCCTTGCGCTCGCTCGTGGCCAGGGCTTTGGAGGCGGCCAGCAGCTCGTCGAAGGTGCGCGGCGGCGCGATCCCCTTCTGCTTGAGCAGGCTGGGCCGGAAATATAAAAGCCCCATGTCGCCCACCATCTTGACGCCGTAGATGTGGCCGTCCACGCTGTTGGCCGCGATGTCGTCGGGCAAAAAATCCCGCTTGATTTCGGGCGGAAACAGCTCGTCCAAAACAGCGACTTGCTGGGCGGAAACCATCGGCACCGAAAGCTGCTTCTCGAACACATCGGGGCCGCCTGCGGTGAGCAGAGCGGTGTTGAGCTTGGTCTGGTAGTCGCCCGGCACCCACACCACCTGAACCGCGACATCGGGGAAGGCTTTGGTGTAGGCGAGCGCGTAACGACGCACGGCAGCCTCGGTGCCCTCCTCGCCGTATTGGTGATACCACTGCGTCAGCGTGACGCGCGCTCCGGGCACGCCGGGGCGCGAGCGGCAGCCGCCCAGAGTCTCGCTCAGCACGGCTCCGGCAAAGACGGTCGTGGCGCGCAGGAAGCCGCGGCGCGAAAGTGTTTGTTCCATGTCCCTGTGTCCCTCTCCTGAGCTGGCCCGCTGCAAGTACTTGTGGTGGTTGGAGCTTAGTGTAAGCGCAAGAGCTCACGTCGTTTTAGCGGCCTTCAAGAGCTTGCAGCGGCCCTGCTCAGGCAAAGGCCTGGCTCAGGCGGAGGTTTGGGCCGGGCCTTGCGCCAGGCGGCGCGGCAGGTCGGAGATGCGGCGCGCCACGCCGGCGAGCGAGCGGTCGAAGAACCAGGCCAGCGCGGTGTGCAGGTCGTCGCCAAAGGGAGCCAGCCAGCGCCCTTCCAGGTAGCCAGGCCCCAAGAACATCCCCAGCATCGAGCCTGCGGTCGCGCCGTAGGAATCGGTGTCGTTGCCCTGCATCACCTGGAGGCACAGGCCGTCGCCGATGTCCCCAGCCCAGCGCAAGGTGTTGATCAGCGTGCCGCTCTCGAACAGGACGCGGCAGTGGCCGAAGCTGCCGTAGCGCGTGCGCAGCCGCTCGTAGCCGTCCTGCCAGGAGCTTGAGGCGCGCACTTGGTCCAGCGCGAAGGCGGCGGCCTGGTGGAAGCGCGAGTTCTGGGGCACGAACTGGTTGGCGATCTCGAAGATTTCCAGTGGGTTCTTGGCGACGGGCGCGGCTGCGATGGCGGCAGCGGTCCACATCGTCGCGTACACGCCGGTCTTGCGGTGCGTCCAGCTGGCGTCGCGCCAGGCCAGCTGAGCCGCCAGCTCGGGGCTTCCGGCAGCCGCGTAGCCGTAGGCGTCGGCGCGAATCTGCGCCCCGCACAGCTCGCTTCCGGGGTTGAGGAAGGCGGCCCAGCTCGCGGGATCGGGCTCGAAGGCGGGCGTGCCTTCAGCCAGGTGGTTGAGCGCGGCGCGCGCGAGCATGGTGCGCTCGGGCCCCCAGGTGGTGCCGAGCGTCAGGTGGTGCAGCCACAAGCCGCGCAGCTCGGCCTGGCTGAAGCCGGCCCCGAACTGCTCCAGCACGAGCATCCCCATCAGCGTGTAGTTGATGTCGTCGTCGGGCTCGACGAAGCGGATGCGCTCGCGCACGGTGTTCATCCACGAAGGGTGGCGCTGGCCCAGGGCGTCCAGCATCTTCTCCGTAACGTAATCGCGCAGCGGCCACTCGCCGGTCTCCTCGCCGGCTCGCCTGAGCTGCGCTAAGTCGGGCGCGACTTCGACCGGCTTGCCCAGCACGCAGCCGCACACCGAGCTCAGGAACGCGATTTCGACGTGCCGCTGCGCCTTGCCCGGCTCCAGCGAGCGCCAGTTCCCACGCGGGCGCTGAGGGCTTAGCTCAGCTTGTATCTCAGCCCACGAATCGGGCTCGACGAAGGGCCAGTCGGCGCGCAGAGGCACGCTCTGCAGCTCGCGCGCGAAGTCAGCGAGCGCATCCAGAGAAGCGGGCAGCCCCGACAGCCGCTCTTCGAGGCCGCGAATGTCGTGGCCCTGGCCGTCCATGTCCGAGAGCAGGCGCGCCAGCTGGAGGCGCAGCAGCGAGTGGGAGGGAATCATGCGCGCCAGTGTAACGGCAGCGCGACCGTGCCTTGCGCAAGTACTTGCGCAAGGCACGGCGCAGGGATTGAAATTTGCCCCGTCCGCCGCGACTTTGTGGAGGAAACATGAAAACGAATCGGACAAGAAGGGCGGCGTGCTCTGTCGGTCTGAGCTTGCTGGCGGGCGCGGGCCTGGGGGCTGTGGGAGCGAGCCCGGCTGGGGCGAAGGAGGCCAGGATCGCGGGGCCGGCGAGCTTCGTGCGCGTGCTGCACGCGATTTCGGGCGGGCCAAAGGTCGATGTCTACATCGACGGCAAGAAGCAGCTCAACGACTACACCTACGGCGGGCTGTCCAAGTACTTGCGCCTGAGCGCGGGCTACCATGCCTTCAGCGTGCGCTCCAACGACCCGGCGCGCACCGTGCTGGCCGGAGGGCGCACCTTGAGCTCGGGCGGCTTCTACACTATCGCGGCCTACGGCGTGCCGAGCCGCCCGCGCCTGCTGACTTTCCAGGACTCGGGCGGCAGCGTGGCCTTCAACCAGGCGCGGCTGACTGTTTTCCACCTGTCGCCCAACACTCCGCCGCTCGAAGTGCTCGCGACGGTCAAGGCGACCGGGCGCACCTACAGGCTCTTCAACCGCCTGCGCTACGGCCAGATTCGCGCCTCCTACGTGCCCGCCGTGCCCATGACCATCCGCCTGCGCGTCAACGGCCACACCATCAAGACCATCACCGGAGTCGAGCCGCGCGCGGGCCGCAAGTACGCCGCCTACGCCATCGGCAACGAGGGCCAGGACTTCAAAATCCTGCTTGATGTCACCGCCAGCCAGTAAACCTCCCGCCCCGTCTTCGGCGGCCCGCCAGCGCGACTTTCCAAGCCGCTGCCGCGAAAAAGGCCGCGCCGCCAGTACTGCAAGTACTTGCAGCGCGGCCTTTTTCGCGCGGTCGGTTTCAAACATCGGGCGGCAGCTTCCAGCGCGGCTGCTTCCACGCCCGCACCATGCGTCCGAAGCGGCTCTTCAAGCCCGCATCTTCGATTTCCATGGCGCGGAAGCGGCCTTCGACCGCGCTCGCCCACGGCCCGAAGAGCACGCCGAAAACGAGCAGCCCCAGCCCGACCCACGGCACGCCGCTGAGCAGGCTGAACCCAAGCACCCCGACGATGCGCGCCATCAGGATGGCCGCGCCCTTCATGTCGGCCTCGACCGCGCTGCGGGCCAGCGCCAGGTCGTCCTCGCCGCGAATTTCCCAGTTCAAAGCGCGGCCCGTCGCCCGCACCTGCAGCACGATCTGCAGCGCGCTCAGCGCCGTGGCAGCCACCGCTCCGCCCGCCACCACCGCTGGGCTCAGCACAAGAGACAGCAGCCACAGCGCGCCGCAGACAGCCAGCGCGGAGGCTCCCAGCCCCAGCTCGAAGGCGGGCGTGTGCTCGAAGGCGGGCGCGTGCTCGAAGGCGGGCGTGTGCTCGAAGGCAGGCGCGTGCTCGAAGGCAGGCGCGCCGGGCCTGGCGTTTTGCTCGGGCACGGCGCGGTAAGGCGCTTGCTCAAGCGAAGGCATCTCAGGCGAAGGCACCTCGGCGTCCGGCTCGCTGAAGGCGGCTTCGGGCCAGCCGCGCTGCTGATGATGCTGCGCCTGAGCGCGCGCCCGGCCCGAGGAATCGTGAGCGTTCATGCCTTTGGTTTACCTGTTCGGCGCTCCTCTGCTGCTGGCGGCTGGCGGCTCGGCTAAGCTGGGGCGCGCCCGGACAGGCTGGCCACGAAAGCGATGAGCTCAACCGGCTCGATGGGCTTGGGCACGTGCACCTGGAAGCCGGCCCTCAGAGCCTGCACGCGGTCTTCGACGCGGGCGTAGGCGGTCAGGGCGATGGCCGGGACGCGAGCGTCCTGGGGTGCCTGCTGCGCTTCCCAGGCGCGCACCTTGGTGATGAGCGCGTAGCCGTCCTCGCCTGGCATCCCGATGTCGCTGACCAGCACCTCGGGCCGCCACGACTGGAACGCGCTCAGCCCCTCGGACGCGGTGCCCGCGCTCATCACCCGCGAGCCGCAGCGTTCGAGCACGGCGCGCAGCAGGTCGCGGGTGTCGGCCTCGTCGTCCACGATCAGCACGCGCAGGCCGTCCAGCTCCTGGGGGCAGTCGAAGCCCCGCGCGCCTGGGGCCGCGCCGCCCGCCGTGGGATGCCGCCGCTCGGCCTGCTCGGGCCTCTCGTCGCTCTGGCGGGTGGCCATGCGCGGCAGGTGCACCACGAAGGTCGAGCCCAGCCCCAGGCCGGGGCTTTGAGCGTGCACGGTGCCGCCGTGCAGCTCGACGAGCTGGTTGACGATGGCCAGCCCCAGCCCCAGCCCGCCGTGTGAGCGCGTGCTGCTCTGGTCGGCCTGGCGGAAGCGGTCGAAGATGTGCGGCAGGAAATCCGCCTCGATGCCCTTGCCGCTGTCGCTGATCGCGATCTCGATGTGCGAGTTGACCCGCTCCAGGCGCACCTGAACCCGCCCGCCCTTGGGCGTGAACTTCACCGCGTTGCTCAGCAGGTTCCACACAACTTGCTGCAGCCGGTCGGCGTCGCCCGAGACCGGCCCGGCCTGCGGGTCCACAAGTACTTGCAGCCGGATGCCCTTGGCCCCGGCCCCAGGGCGCACCGCGTCCACGGCGGCCTCGATGACCTCGCTCAGCTCGATGGGCCGCACTTCGAGGCGCAGCTTGCCGCTGATGATGCGCGACACATCCAGCAGATCCTCGATGAGCTGAACCTGCGAGCGGGCGTTGCGCTCGATGGTCTCCAGGGCGCGCGCCGCGTCCGCCTCGCCCAGCTGCCCCAGGCGCAGCATATGAGTCCAGCCCAGGATGGCGTTGAGCGGGGTGCGCAGCTCGTGCGAGAGCGTGGCCAAAAACTCGTCCTTGATGCGGTTGGTGGCCTCGGCTTCCTGCCGCGCGCTCTGCTCGCTTTCCAGCAGCAGCGCCCGCTCCTGCTCGCCATGCTTGCGCTCGATGCCCAGCGCGATCGAGTTGGCGACCGCAGCCAGGCTTTGCAGGGTGGCCTCGGTCAGCGGCTTGCAGGCGAACAAGGCGGCCACGCCCACCAGCTTGTCCTCCACGATCAGAGGATAGCCCGCGAACGAAACCATGCCCTCGCGCCTGGCCCACTCCTGGTCGCTCACGTGCGGGTCGCCAAGTACTTGGTTGGTCAGGTGAGGCCGCCGCTCCTGAGCAATGCGCCCGATCTTGAACTGCCCGACCTCGATGCGCCCGTGCGCGCCGTCCAGGTGCGTGTACATCCCTGCGCTGGCGTTTAGCTCCAGGGTTGTGCCTTCGCGATTCAAAGTCCAAATGCGCGCGAAGGCCCCGTCCAGCCGCTCGACCATCACCTCGGCGCAGCGGCCCAGCATCTCGCGCAGGCTGCAGTCTGCGGTCAGGGCCTGGCCGACTTCGGCGTTGAGCTCGGCCAGGCGGGTGCGCTCCAGCAGGGCGAGAGCGTCGCGCTTGCTCTGGGTGATGTCGGCGACGGTGCCCAGCATCCGCGCCGGCTTGCCGTCTGAGCCGCGCCAGACGCGCCCGCGCGCCCAGATGCAGCGCGTCTCGCCGTCGGCGCGCCGGATGTTGGCCTCGAAATCCCACGCGGTGTCCTGCAGCAGGGCGGCCTGGAACTTGGCGTCGACCTGAGCGCGCTCGTCGGGCAGGACATGGCCGAGGAACATCTCGTGGTTCCACTCGGGCAGCGGGGCCTGGTAGCCGAAGATGAGGTCGTGGCGAGGCGAGCGGTGCGCGGTTTGATCCAGCAGGTTCAGCTCCCACTCGCCCAGCTCGGCGACTTCGATCACGAAGTCCGAGCGTTGCTTGCTCTCGCGCAGTACGAGCTCGGCCCGCGCGCGCTCGATGGTGGCCCAGCAACGCTCGACGACCTCCTCGACCAGCGAAATCTCGCTCGGGCTCCACTGGCGCGGCGTGGTCTGGTGGACGCCCATCACTGCCCTCAGCTCGCCTCCCTTGAGCAGTGGGCAGGCGATGAGCGCCTGCACCCCGCTGGCTCTGAACATCGCGGCGCCCTCCTCGGGGGCCAGCTCGGCATCGACATCGTGAACCACAAGGGTGCGCCCCGAGCGCAGCTCAGTGCAGGTGCGCGGGCCGAAAAGGGAGAGCTGGTAGCGTCCAGCCAGGCTCGGGCAGCCGTCGGTGTAGTCGTCGCGGACGGTGAAGTCCTCGCCTCCCGCCTCGACCTCGGCGTAGTTGCAGCGCGAGGCGCGCAGGTGCCGCCCCAGCAGGCCCGCGACGGCGGCCATGATCTCCCTGGGCTCAGAGAGGGCGCGCGTGGCGTCGCCCAGATCGGTGAGGAAGCGAAAGCGCGCCTCGCTGTCGAGCAGCGCCGCCTCGGTGCGCCTGCGCTCCGAGATGTCGTGCAAGTGGCACTGCACGACCCGCTGGCCGCCGACTTCATACACGCTGCCCGCCAGCTCAACCCAGGCCGCCTGCCCGCCGCGAGCTTCGAGGCGCAGGTTGTCGTCACGGAAGGCGCCCGCCTGCTGGCGCGCGTGCCACTCCTGGGGGCTGGCGGCGATGCCTTTGAAGGCGCTGACTTCCCACAGCGGCTGGCCCTGCAAGTACCTGGCGTCGCAGCCCAGCAGCGCGCACAGATACGGGTTGGCGTCCTCGATGCGCCCGCTCTGCGCGTCCAGGATGAGGATGCCGTCCTGAGCCGACTCGAAGAGGCTGCGGTAGCGCGCCTCCGACTCGCGCACCAGCGCCTGCGCCCGCAAGCGATCCCGGCGGCTCGGTTTGGGGGCTTGATCCTGCTCGGGAGACGCTTGCGGCGCTGCGGGCCGCGCTTCCAGATGAGCCACGGCCTGGCGCGCCAGGCGGCGCAGCGCGTCCTGCTGCTCGGGCGAGAGCTGGCGCGGCTCCCTGTCGACCACGCACAAGGTGCCGATGCCGTGGCCCGTGGGCGTGACCAGAGGCACACCGGCGTAAAAGCGAACCGGAGGCTCGCCCTGCACCGCGGGATTGTTGGCGAAGCGGGCATCGGCTGCGACATCCGGCACCACGACAAGGTCCGGCTCCAGGATGGTGTGGGCACACAACGAAAACTCGCGCGGCGACTCGCTGCCGCTCACACCCACACTGGCCTTGAACCACTGGCGCTCACGGTCGATGAGCCCGAGGATCGCGATGGGCGTGCCGCAGATATACGCGGCCAGCTGCGTCAGGTCGTCGAACTCCGGCTCGGGCGGCGTGTCAAGTACTTGATACTGCCGCAGAGCGTCTAATCTCGCGGCTTCGTCCGGGGGCAAAGGTGCTTTCATTGAGTGCCTGTGAGTGTCGCGGCGGCGGCAACGCGCGCCAAAGCCTCGCGCCAAAGGCGATGCCTCCTGAGAAGTGTAGCCAATGAGAACGCCCGCCGCGCCGCCAGAGGCGCGCCGCTGTTCGGGGCTTGCAAGTGCGGGCTTGCGAGAACGCAGCCGCCGCGCAGCCGAGCTGAGATCAGCTCAACCTGGCCCAAGGGTCGGGCTGAGCCGAGTTGGATTCAGCTGGGGATCGCGAAGACTAATCCGCCTATGGCTCCTGGGAGCGCCCCGTGCTCAAAGCCAGCGCCAGGAGAGCAGCTGCACCTGCCAGCGCCCGCAGGTTTTATTTCACCTTTCAAATCTCGTCTTTTTTAGATGCCTTTTCTCGCTTCAACAAAAGCCGTGCTCTTCATAATCTGATCTTAACGGGAATATTCCGGTTAAGGCTGATTTTTAACTGTAAATTAAACCGCTCTTAAAGGGGGCAGCCCTCAAGCGCGACCAAACTTGATTCGATGTTTGATAGCGCGCTCCTCTTGAACGCGCCTGGAAATTCTGGAGATTCAGGGGTCGGAGCAGGAAGAGGAAACCATGACAACCCGCCACCACACGCTGCGCCGCGCCTTCACGTTGATCGAGCTTTTAGTTGTCATCGCCATCATATCGATTCTGGCGGCGATTTTGTTTCCGGTGTTCGCACGGGCGCGTGAGAACGCGCGGCGGGCCTCGTGCCAGTCAAACCTGAAGCAGATCGGGCTGGGCCTGATGCAGTACGCGCAGGACTTCGACGGCTGGACGCCGGGCTCGGTGACATTCGGGCAGCCGCCCACAGGCGGCGCGGCTTCGTGGCCGAGCATGATGCAGCCTTACGTCAAGAGCAGCCAGCTGTTCGTGTGCCCTTCGTCCGCAGCAACCGCGAAGGTCGAGAGCGGGATCATGCCCGCCTCAACGCGCGCTTACTGCGGCGCCTCGACCAACGGCGACCAGAACAGCACCAGCGCCGCCGATGTGGGCGTCTCGAAGGTGGCGAGCAACTCCTACGGCTACAACCTGATCCAGTCGACGGGGTGGACAACGGCTGGCTTCCAATCAACCGGCTCCAGCCCGAAAACGGCTGTGGCGGGCCCCAACGGCTTCAAGACCGGCTACCTCAACTCCAACGCCACGGCTTCCATCGGCCTCTTTGAGGCCGCCGTTGAGGACTCGGCGGGCACCATTCGCATCTTCGACTCGATGGCTGGCAGCACGAGTAGCCCCAACTGCACCGTGGGCAACTCGATCCGCGCCATCAGCGCAGAGGATCGCACCGACCGCTACCTCACCGACACGCCCTCCAAAGTCTCCTCGCGCCACTTCGACGGATTCAACGCCTTGTTTGGCGACGGCCACGTCAAGTTCCGGCGCTGGGGCTCGACTCAGGCCTCGGAGTGGAGCATCCAGTCCGACAACCCCGACGGCACGCACCAATAAGGCCCGTTCGCCCCGCCACTTGCTGCTGAGCTAAAGGTTCATGCCTCAGAAGTGCGTCTGAGGTAAGTTGTGATGTTAGCTCGTCCGCGCTCATCTTTCCACCTCGGACATACTTGAGACACGACCGATCTCGTCCATTCTAAGCCACTATGAACCGTCGACAACTTCTTCAGCTGGCCACCGCTTCGGGCGCGGTGGCGCTCATCCCGGCCCTCAGCTCGGGGCAGGACAATGCTCCCGCAGCCGTTCCCGCCCCCGCTCGCAAGGCGGGCCAGGCGAGCGGGGGCGTGCTGGAACCGCTGCGCTTCATCGTGTTTGGCGACTGGGGCAGCGGCGCGGCCCTGCAGCACGAGGTGGCGGCGGCGATGTCGCTCTATTGCCAGAAATCGAGCCAGGCGGGGGCTCCGGTGGCGTTTGCGATTTCGACCGGCGACAACTTCTACGACAACGGCGTCGCGGACAACCTGGATGAGCAGTGGCAGACCAAGTTCGAGCTGATGTACCCGGCTGCCACGATGAACTTCCCCTTCTTCGCGGTGCTGGGCAACCACGACTGGCGCGCCAATCCCGCGACCCAGTTCTCCTACCGAGGCCCCTCGGGGCGCTGGCGCATGGACGGCTTCTACTACCGCGTCGCGCAGCAAGGTGGGCTGGTCGACTTCTTCATGGTCGACACCGACCTGTGGCTGCCCCACAACAAGGCCGAGCTGCTGGCCGCCAAGCAGACGCAGTGGCTGGACAAGTCGCTGGCCGCCTCCAAAGCCAAGTGGAAGTTCGTGGTGGGCCACCACCCGCCCTTCACGGACGGCGCGCACGCTCCTGAAGCCGACATCCCGCTCGTGCGCGGCATCCTGACCCCGCTGTGCGCCCGCTACAATGTCACGGCGCTGCTGTCGGGCCACGACCACGACCTGCAGCACATCGTGCGTCCTGACTTGAGCACGCACTTCGTGATCTCGGGCGCTTCGGGCGCGGGCATGAGGCCGCGCCTCACGCACGACTACGGCCCGTTCTACCAGGACCTCATCGGCGGCTTCCTGGCCGTCGAAGTGACGCCCGCAGCCGTCACCGCGCGCTTCCTCGACTCGCGCGGCAACACCCTGCACGAGTGGACGCAGGTCTAAAGCCACCTCCAGACGAAGTGATAGGCCGCAGAACGCTCGGATGTGGGCGCGCCTCTGCCTCGATCACTCGGGTTGAAAACCGCTTTAAGCCCGCAGCCGCAGCCTTACAAAGCGCGCTGCAAGTACTTGCAGCGGCACTTCATCCGAAAAACGCTTTAGCCCTGTTGCGCCAGCCACGAGAGCAGCGTCCCGGCGTCGCGCTCAAGCTGCGCGGGCTCATCGCCGCGCACAAACTCCAGCAGCGCCCAACGATCCGCGTCATCCTGCCCGGCCTCGCTCAGATACTGCTGCCACTGGGCGCGGCCTTCGCCTAAGCTGCGCTTGTCGCCGCCGCCGCCCGGCCCCCACTGGAAGACGTGCAGGTTGGCCAGGTGCGGCTTGACCGCGCGCAAATCGCTCAGCCGGGCCGCGATGCTGGCGCCGTTGGCGGGCTGCCACAGCATCTTGAGGTTCGGGTGAGCCACCGCCTCAAGTACTTGCAGCGCGGCCTGCCCGCTGTCGCACAGCGTGCCGCCGTGGAACTCGCAGGCGACCGGGGTTTGGCTCGCCTGGCAGATGCGCCGCAGGTCGCCCGTGACGCCTCGAAAATAGGCCGCGTCTGCTTCTTGCGAGCCGCGCTTGCCGGCCCAGACACGCACCAGCGGAGCCTGCATCGCCTGAGCCGAGGCCAGCACGCGAGCCCAGCTCAGGCCCTGGGATTCGGACTCGCCCGCGCGGTAATACGAGCCGTAAGCCGCCACTTCCAGGCCCGCCGCCCGCGACAGCTCAAGTACTTGACGCGCCGCCTCAAGGTCGCCGTGGGGCGCGTGCACATCGCCGCCCCACTCCACTCCGCTCAGCCCGCAGCGACGCGCCAGCTCAGCAACGGCGCGCGGCTCAAGCGAGCGGAAGGTCACTGAAACCAGCCCGGCCTTCATGCTTGGTCCTCGGTGCGCCCGGTTTCGTAGTCGAGCCCGCCGCCGCGCATCTTGGCTTCGAGCCAGCGCGCCAGCGCGTTGGCCGCCTGATCGTCGGGCGCATCGAGGGCGAGCAGGCGCTCATCGAACCACTCGAACTCGCAATTTAAGCGCGCGGCTTCTTCAAGTACTTGCTCGCGCAGGAGCGGCGACAGCGCCTTGAGCCAGACGCGGAAGGTGTGGTGGCCCGAAGGCTCCGAGACGCCCAGCACCAGGTTGCGCCCCTCGTGGGGCACGATGCGGATGGTGTCGCCCAGGTGCACGTCGTAGATGAAGAAGGGGATGCAACAGACTTCAAATTCCTCGTCCGACTTCTGGCGCGCCCACAGCTCTTCTTCAAAGGGCGCGTCGTCGACTTTCATGGCCAGGCGGTAGTTGGCACGCGCGCGCCAGGCCGGGTTGGGGTGCTTCTTCATCTCCATAAGCCCAGTTAAACACCTGCCAGACCTGCAAGTACTTGGGGAAGCACCTCAGCAACAGAATCACGGAATCAGGAGTTTCATTAGCCTGTGTTATCAATCGGGCATCCACTGATGAGCAGGGGGGGGGGGGTAATAGAATGTTGGGAAGCCCTCACAGGGCGCGAACTGTATGCCACAATGGAGGTGGCGCTGATTTGTGGGAGCCAAACAGTGCCAACGCGGTATCGTTATTTCGAAGGAGCAAGCCGATGCACCGCTTGGCGCGGGCTTTGGACAGCCCGCTGTTCTTGTTGCCGCTCGTGTTCGCCGTCACCGCCGTGGGCGTGGCTTGGCAAGAAACACGGGATGCGGCCTTGCCGCCGAACCTGCCGTCTTACGACTGGGGCAAGCACCCCAACGCCTTGCTGATTGCGATTCCAACCAACGACTGCGGCTGCGGCATGAAGCCGGTGCAAGTCGCCAAGGCCGCGTTAGAGCATGGCTTGGATGTGGTGATCGTCGCTACCAAGCCGGGTAAGGAGATAGCCCGCGTGCAGCAAGCCAAGCTGCCGCCTGGGCGGGTGGCGCTGTTCACCGACGTCCGCGCGAGCGTCGTGGGGCGCTTCATTGCGGACAGGAGTTCGGGCGTTGCTCTTATCCGCGACGGGCGCATCACACACCAGATCAAGGGCAACTTACCCGAGAACTTCCTGAAGACTCTCGAAAAGGAGGCATGATGGGCTGGAAGACCAACACACAGCGTGGGCCGTTGATCGCGGCGGGCGTGGCGCTGGCGGCGTGCTTTGGCATCATAGCGGGCACAGCCTACCAAGAAAAGCAGGCTGCGTACGCCAACACGTCTGAGGGAGCCGATGCCAAGCGTGCGGAGGCACTGAAGCCCGTAGACCCCAAGACCATCGCCGAAGCCGACGACGCCAAGAAGGCGATCGCGCTCACCCTGCGCGAGAAGTGGCGCGACGCTTGGCCCTCCAAGCACAAAGACGAGTTGCGGGCGATGCTGCGGGCCAACGCCGACGACGAGGCCACGCTGATGGGCATCGACGATAAGCTGCCTGACCTGCCCAGCAAGGAGGAAACCGGGTTCTCGGACGATGACATGGGAGCTTGCGGTATGGGCACAGAGACAGACCCAACGGCGGTTTGTGCCGCCTGGATTTATCGGCGTCTCAAGATGCTTCCAGACAGGGCACAAGACCCTGACTACCTTGCGCAGTTTGAGCGGACCACAAAGTTGCAGAAGGCCCGACTCAAAGCGGACTTCGCGTCGCACCGCGACATCGTGCTGCTGAGGGTCGAGAGCGGTCGCACTGAGAATCTCTACTGCCTCTGGGTCAGCGGTCGCGTAACGATCCAGTCGATGGGTGCAGAGATGGTTCGAGACGTGGACGGAAAGACTCACTTGGTGCCACCGGCCCATCGAGAGCTGCTTGCGCCCTACGAGTTTCTGCAGGAGGAAAAGAAATGAACCGCTTCATTCGTCGCGCCAACATGGCGCTGTGCGGCTTGCTTACCATTGCCGCTACGGGGCTCGTCTTGTCCCACAAGGTTGCGATGGCTGGTGTCACCAACTGCCCTTCGGAGGTCGGAACCGTCGGCGGCTGCAACGGCACCCTCACAAAGTACCTCGACTTCTACAACTGCAATTACGGCTCTGGCCCTAACAGCACCCAGTACTGCTGCGAGTACGAGAACTGGAGCTACGTCTGTGATGGCCACTTCTTGGGCACCAAAGGGTTCCTCAAGAGCGAGACGCTGAACGGCAACTGCGATACTGCACCGAGCGGCCAAGTGCTAACCCGATGCTCTGCAAGTGCCAGCCCTTCGGGGTCGCCTTCGGGGTCACCTTCGGGCTCGCCTTCGCCAGGCACTTCGCCCTCGCCAGGCACTTCACCTTCGCCAGGCACTTCGCCCTCGCCAGGCACTTCACCTTCGCCGGGCACTTCACCTTCGCCCAGTGCTCCGCCTTACTATCCTCCGCCCGGCTTCTACGTTTCCTCCATCCTGTGGTACGTTGGTGGCGCAGGATCATGACTGTGGCGGCAATCGCCACACAACCATCGCTAACGCGCGAACATCCAAACCGTTGACGTTTCAGAGGCAGCCTCCAGGGGCTGCCTCTGTCGTTTCTGCAGCCGAACCATGAGAACCTCTCGCCGCGCCCGTGGCTTCAGCCTTACCGAACTGCTTGTGGTGCTGGCCATCGTGGGCGTGCTGGCCACGTTGCTGTTCCCGGCTTTTCTTTGCGTGCGCGGAAAGGCACGCCAGACGGTGTGCGCCTCCAACTTGCGCCAGATCGGAACGGGCATCTCGATGTATATGCAGGACTGCGACGGCTTCTTCCCATACGCCGTCGATCCCGTTGATCGCGTGCCCGGCGTGTGGGGCAGCCGCTACGCCGAGTTCGCCGCCGACCTGCCGCGCATCGGGTCGCTGAACGAAGTGCTTCAGCCCTACCTCAAGTCGCGTGAGGTCTTTGCCTGCCCCGCCGATGCGGGCTTCGAGGTCGACGACTTCGCTGGCGTGCGGCTCGATGCTTTCCCCACCAGCCACGAGAAGTACGGCACGTCCTACTACTACCGCACCGAACTGGCGGCCTACCGCGTCCACGAGGTCGGCGTGCAAAACGCATCGCTCATCAACATGGTCTACGACGGCGTGGGCTTCTGGCACGGCACGCTCTTCCCAATCGAGGGCCGCTACAACGTCCTCTTCGCCGATGGCCACGTCAAGAACGTATCGCGTGCACAGATAGACGAAGCCTGGAACACACCGCTCAAGTAGTATCTCGCTCGCCTCAGCCGCGCCCACAGCGCACGCCCCAAGTACTTGCACGCAGCCTGCAAGCGCTTGGGGCGTTTTCGTTCCGCTAAACTGTTCGCTTATCATCAAACAGGCCGGGAGTTCACCTATGGCGCGCGATTCATTCGAGATTCTCAACACACTGCTGCAGCAACGCATCTTAGTCCTCGATGGCGCGATGGGCACCATGCTGCAGAAGCACAAGCTCTCCGAAGAAGACTTTCGAGGCCAGCGATTCGCCAATCACCACAGCGACCTGAGAGGCAACAACGACCTGCTCGTCCTGACGCGCCCTGACATCGTGCGCGGCGTGCACGAGGCCTTCCTCGAAGCCGGCGCCGACATCGTCGAGACCAACACCTTCAACTCGACCTCGATCTCGCAGGCCGACTACAACCTGCAGCCGATTGTGTATGAGCTGAACGTGGCGGCGGCCAAAGTCGCGCGCCAGGCGACGGAGAAGTTCTCGACCCAGGACAAGCCCAGGTTCGTGGCCGGAGCCATCGGGCCGCTGTCCAAGACGCTGTCGATGTCGCGCGAGGTCAACGATCCCGGCGCGCGCGACGTGAGCTGGAACGAGGTCGTCGAGGCTTACACCGAGCAGATCCGCGGGCTGATGGACGGCGGCGTGGACTTGCTGCTGCCCGAGACGACCTTCGACACGCTTAACCTCAAGGCCGCGCTCTTCGCCATCGCCAAGTACTTCGAGGACACCGGCCACAGCGTGCCCGTCATCGCCTCGGGCACCATCACCGATGCTTCGGGGCGCACGCTGAGCGGGCAGACGCTGGAGGCGTTTTGCATTTCGATCTCGCACTTCCCGCTGCTGGGGGTTGGGCTCAACTGCGCCCTGGGGCCCGAGGAGCTGCGGCCTTACGTCGAGGAGCTCTCGGGCCTGGCCTCGTGCTACACGCACGCCTACCCCAACGCGGGGCTGCCCAATGCCTTCGGCGAGTTCGACTTCACGCCCGCCAAGATGGCCGCCCACGCCCGCGACTGGGCCGAGCGAGGCTGGCTCAACATCGTCGGCGGCTGCTGCGGAACCACGCCCGAGCACATCCGCGCCGTCGCTCAAGCCGTCGCCGATGTTGCGCCACGAGTGCCCGGCCAGCGCACCAAGTACTTGCAGGCATCCGGCCTGGAGCCGCTGACCTTGCGCGAGGAATCCAACTTCACCCTCGTCGGCGAGCGCACGAATGTCACAGGCTCGCCCAGGTTCGCTCGCTTGGTGCGCGAGGGCAACTTAGACGCGGCTCTGGACGTGGCGCGCCAGCAGGTGGACAACGGCGCCAACATCATCGACATCAACTTCGACGAGGGCATGATCGACGGCGAGGCCATGATGACCCGCTTCCTCAACCTCGTCGGAAGCGAGCCCGACATCTCGCGCGTGCCGCTGATGATCGACTCTTCCCGGTGGAGCGTCATCGAAGCGGGTTTGAAATGCGCGCAGGGCAAGTGCATCATCAACTCGATCTCGCTCAAGGAAGGCCCCGACAAGTTCCGCGAGTCGGCCCGTTTAGCCCGACGCTACGGAGCCGCTGCCGTCGTGATGGCCTTCGACGAAGCGGGCCAGGCCGATAATCTCGAAAGGCGCCAGGAAATCTGCACGCGCGCCTACCGCATTTTGGTGGACGAAGTCGGCTTCCCGCCGCAGGACATCATCTTCGACCCCAACGTGCTGACTGTCGCCACTGGTTTGGAAGAGCACGTCAATTACGCGCTCGACTTTATCAAGGCGACGCAGTGGATCAAGGAGAACTTGCCTTTAGCTAAGGTTTCGGGCGGCATCTCGAACGTGTCGTTTTCGTTCCGGGGCAACAACCGCGTGCGAGAAGCCATGCACTCGGCCTTCCTCAAGCACGCCATCGAAGCCGGGCTCGACATGGGCATCGTGAACGCGGGGATGCTCGAAATCTACGAGCAGATTCCGGCTGATTTGCTGGTTGCTGTGGAGGACGTGCTGCTCAACCGCCGCCCGGACGCCACGGAGCGGCTGCTGGAGATGGCCGAGCAGATCAAGGCGCAGGACACCGGCGAGGTCGCGACGGCTGCGGTCGAAGAGTGGCGGCAGCACGAGGTTGGCGAGCGGCTCAAGCACGCCCTGATCAAGGGCCTGGACGCCCACGTCGAGGCCGACACCAACGAAATCCTCACCAAGTACTTGCAGGACGGCAAGCGGCCCCTCGACATCATCGAAGGCCCGCTGATGGACGGCATGAACGTCGTCGGCGACTTGTTCGGCGCGGGCAAGATGTTCCTGCCGCAGGTCGTCAAGAGCGCCCGCGTCATGAAGAAGGCCGTCGCGGTGCTGCTGCCTTACATGGAGGAGGAAGCGCAGCGCAGCGGCAGTTCCAAGCAGGGCAAGGTCTTGATGGCGACGGTCAAGGGCGACGTGCACGACATCGGCAAGAACATCGTGGGCGTCGTGCTGGGCTGCAACAACTACGAGGTCATCGACCTGGGCGTCATGGTGCCCGCCGACAAAATCCTGGCCGCCGCCCGCGAGCACAACGTCGACATCATCGGCTTGTCAGGGCTAATCACGCCTTCGCTGGACGAGATGCAGCACGTCGCGCGTGAGATGGCGCGCCAGGGCATCGAGCTGCCGCTGCTGATTGGCGGCGCCACGACCTCGCGCATCCACACCGCGGTCAAGATCGCGCCCAACACTTTGACGCCCGTGGTTCACGTGCAGGATGCTTCGCGAGCGGTTGGCGTGGTGCAGTCTCTGGTGTCGCCCGACTTGCGCGATGCGTTTGTGGACAAGGTGGCGCGCGAGCAGGAGAAGGATCGGGTGTCGCACAAGGCCAAGCGCCAGTCCAAGGCCCTGCTGCCCATCGAAGAGGCGCGCGCGCGCCGCACGCCGATCGAGTGGCGCGAGCAGGACATCGCCCAACCGGGCTTTGTTGGCGTGCGCACTTTGACAGGGATTCCTCTCGAAGAACTGGTGCCGTTCATCGACTGGACGCCGTTCTTCGCGGCGTTCGAGCTCAAGGGCATCTACCCGGAGATTTTGCAAAACGTCGAGGTCGGAGGCGAGGCCAAGAAGCTCTACGACGACGCGCTGCAAGTACTTGAGGGCATGGTGCGCGGCAAGCGGCTGCGCGCCAACGCGGTGTACGGCTTCTACCCGGCCAACGCGGTGGGCGACGATGTCGAGGTGTACCGCGACGAGACGCGAGGCGAGCTGGCAGCCAAGTTCCACTTTCTGAGGCAGCAGATCGATAAGCCCGAAGGCCGCTTCGACCACTGCCTGGCCGACTTCATCGCGCCCAGAGCGAGCGGCCTGAAGGATTACCTGGGCTTCTTCGCGGTGACTTCGGGGCACGGGCTGGAGCCGATCGTGAAGCGGTTCAAGGACAAGCACGACGACTACTCGGCCTTCATCGCGCAGGCCCTGGCCGACCGCTTAGCCGAGGCCCTGGCCGAGTGGCTGCACGCGCAGGCGCGCCGCGACTGGGGCTACGAGGCGCAGGCGCTCACTCACGAGCAGCTGGTGCGCGAGGAATATCGCGGCATCCGGCCTGCGCCGGGCTACCCCGCGTGCCCGGATCACTCGGAGAAGAGCATCCTGTTCGGCCTGCTGGACGCCGGGCGCAAGGCCGGCATCACCCTGAGCGAGAACTTCGCGATGACTCCCGCGAGCTCGGTCTCGGGGTTCTACTTCGCGCATCCCCAGAGCAAGTACTTCGCGGTCGGCAAGATCGAGCGCGACCAGATGCTCGACTACGCCAGGCGCAAGGGCGTCGAGGCCAGGGCAATCGAGCGCGTGCTGAGCCCGAACTTGAATTACGACCCCGACGACATCGTGAAGTAGAAACTTGCGATTCTCAAGTACTTGGAGGCAACCATGTGGCAGCGATTCACGGAGCGGGCGCGGCGCGTCATCCTGCTGGCGCAGGAGGAGGCGGGCAAACTGAGCTCGCCGCACGTCGGGACCGAGCACCTTCTGCTCGGCTTGGTGCGCGAGAACGAAGGCGTCGCGGCGCAGGTTTTGAGCAAGGCAGGCGTTGGGCTGGACGTGGTGCGCGCCCGTGCTCGGGCAGAGAGCGACTGGCCTCAGCAGCAGCAGCAGCCCCAACCTAAGCTCACGCCCGAGGCCAAGCGCGTGCTCGAACTCGCCGACGATGAGGCACGGCGCTTGAGCCACAACTACATCGGGACAGAGCACCTGCTCGTCGCTCTGCTGCGCGAACGCGACGGCTTGGCCGCGCGCATCTTGAACGGGCTTGGCCTGGATTTAGACAAGGCGCGCAAGCAGGTGCTCAGTTACTGGCAAGCCGAGCACGGAGCGCGGCCCACCATCGCCAAGCCGCGCCACCCCGAGGTGGACGAGGAGAAGCCCCAGCCGCCCGGCGACTACGCCTCGGCTGTGATGCTGCAGTGGCTGCTCACTACTGACTCAGCTGCGGCTCAGATGCTGGCCGAGTGCGGCTTGAACTTAGCTCAGGCGCGCGACATGGTGAGCCGGTTCATCGAAGAGCGCGAGAAATAAGCGCCTCAAGTACTTGCAGCCGCCTCAAAAGCCGCCCGCTGAAAAGCGGGCGGCTTGTGCTTTGCGGTGCGCGTCACCACGTCTTGTAGCCCAGGAACTTGCCGTTCATGGTGAGCACGACGCGGTCGCCGCGGGGGTCTTCCTGCTTCTCGACGTGCATCGTGAAGTCGATGGCGCTCATGATGCCCTCGCCGAACTTCTCCTGGATGATGTCCTTGAGCGGCAGGCCATAAACCTGGATGATCTCGTAGAAGCGGTAGATGAGCGGGTCGGTCGGCACCAGCGGGCCCAGCCCTTTGATCGGGTAAGTCGTCAGTTCATCGGCCAGCGAGTCGTCCAAATCCAGGGCTTCGAGCAGGGCGCAGGCTTGCTCTTTTGTGGCCGTGGCCTGGCGGTAGAAGAGGGCGGCGATCCACACTTCGTCGCAGCCCACGATGGGTTCGAGCGCCTCGAACGAGAGGTTCTTGGCTTTCTTGGCGGCCAGCAGGGTGCGCGTGATGGCGGGGATTTCGGTCATGCGCCGCAATTTAGCGCGCTTGTGTTTCCCGCAGATGCGCCCGGCGTAAAGATTGGCTGCAAGTACTTGAGGCGGCGCCATGAACAGCTTCCCCTTCCGCCTGCCCTTCATCCGCTGGGCCGATGTCGCGGTCATCCGCCCCAGCAACCCGACTTCGCTGCGCCGCTTGTATGACCACGAGCTGGTTTACGTGCTCGGCGGGCGCGGGCGCATCACCATCGAGCGCACGGTTTATGAAGCCCGCGAGGATCAGCTGTTCCTCATCCCGCCGCGCGTGTGGCACTCGTTCGTGGCCTCGGACGGGCACCAATTTCCGCTGCTGGGCGTGCACTTCGACTGGGCCGCGCAGCACGACACGCTGGCCTTCCCGCTCTTTCGCCCCGCCGACGAGCCCGTGGACCAGAGCCGCTTTCGCGCCTTCGAGCCGGTTCCAAACTGGAACTGGAACGAGCAGCCGTTCCTGGATTTGAAGGGCCGCCCTCGCGCGCGCCGCCTGCTCGAAGACGTGGTGGCCGAATACAACCGGCACGATGAGCACTCGCTTGTCACTTCGGGCGCCGCCCTCGCGATGCTGCTGGGAGTCGTGGCGCGCGAAGCTCAAGTACTTGAGCGCGTCCACAAGAACGTGGGAATTGGAGCCGACGCGCTGCGGCGCATCGAGCGGGCGCGCGCTCTGCTCGAACAGCCGCAAGTACTTGCCATCGGCGAGGTGGCGCGTCGCGTGGGCTGGAGCGGCGACCACCTGCGCAAGATGTTCCGCGCCTCCGGCCTGAGCGCCCCGGCCCAGCTGCAGATGGCGGCTCGCCTGCGGCGCGCGCGTGCCCTGCTGCGCGACGGCGATCTTCCAGTGGCGCAGGCCGGGCGCGAGTGCGGCTTCGAGGATGCCTCGCACTTCACCCGCGCCTTCAAGAGCGACGCGGGCCTGACGCCGCGCCAGTTCCTCGCCATGTCCAAGAAAATTTAGGCCGGGAATGTTCCAGTCGCGCCGCCGGAGTTCAAGTGCAGCCACGCAACAGAGAGCATAATTCCTTCTATGAACACGCTGATCGAAGAGCAAAAGGCTCAACTGAGCAGAGGCGAGCAGTTCGGGCACCAGGGGTTTTTAGTGCTGCGCGGCCTGCTGTTTCCTGACGAGGCGCGGCAGCTGCGCGAGCACTTCATGGACATCCGGCGCCAGGCTCTGGACGCGGCTTCGCCCACGCGCCAGTACTTCGCGCCACAAAGCGAGGAAGAGTCGAAGGGCGATGCGCTCAGGCAGTTCCCGCGCATCATGCACCCGCACCGCTTCGACGAGCTGAGCCGGGAGCTGATGCTGGACGCGCGCATCGAAGCCGCCCTGCGCGAGCTGTTTGGCGAGGAGCCTCTGGCCGCGCAGTCGATGTTCTACTTCAAGCCTCCGGGCGCGCGCGGGCAGGCGCTGCACCAGGACAACTTCTACCTCAAGGTGTCGCCGGGCACCTGCATCGCCGCCTGGCTCTCGCTCGATGAGGCCGATGCCGACAACGGTACGCTGTTCGTGGTGCCCGGCAGCCACCGCGAGAAGGTGCTCTGCCCGCACGCGGCTGACCTCAGCAAGTCGTTCACGACCGAGGAAGTCGATATTCCCGAAGGGCTCGAAGCCGTCGAGGTCAAGCTGGCGGCGGGCGACGTGCTGTTTTTCAACGGGAGCCTGATCCACGGCTCGTATCCCAACACGACGCGGGACCGGTTCAGGCGCGCCTTCATCTGCCATTACGTGGGCGCGGGCACCACCGAGATGAACTCGGGCTACTACCCGCTGCACACCTTCGACGGGCGCACGCTCACGCGCGGCGAGGCGCAGGGCGGCGGCCCGTGCGGAACCGAGGAGTGGGCCGCCTTCAAGAACGGCCTGCTGGCCCAGGAAATCCACGACGAGAAGACGCTGGACTGGCTGCTCAAGTCGGCGCGCGCTTGAGCAGCCAGGCTCAAGGCGCAGCCAGGCTCAAGGCAAGAAGCGGCAAGTACTTGCGCTCAAGTACTTGCCGCTTCTGTTTAACAAGGCGCGGGCGTCTGCGGCGCGATTTTGGGGCTGTTACTCGGGCTGCGAGCGCGGGGCCGGGGGTTCTGGCAGGTCGCGCTCGGGGCGCAGCAGGGGGAACAGAATTACTTCGCGGATCGAGGTTGAGTTGGTGAGCAGCATGACGAGCCGGTCGATGCCGATGCCCAGGCCACCGGTCGGCGGCAGGCCGTGCTGCAAGGCGCGCACGTAATCGGCGTCGTAGGATTGCGCTTCCTCGTCGCCGCCGGCTTTGGCCGCGGCCTGCTGGCGCAGGCGCTGCTCCTGGTCTAAGGGGTCGTTCAGCTCGGAGAAGGCGTTGCCGATCTCCTGGCCCGCGATGAACAGCTCGAAGCGGTAGGTGAAGCGCGGGTCGTCCTCGCGGCGCTTGGCCAGGGGCGAGACTTCGATCGGGTAGTCGAGCACGAAGGTGGGCTCGATGAGCGTCCTCTCGATGTGCGTCTCGAAGGCTTCGACCAGGTCGGGGCCGCCGGGAACGTCCAGACCGATCTTTTCGCGCACCAGCTCGCGCATGGTGACGCGGCGGAAGGGCTTGTCGAGCGAGAAGGCGTGCTCGGCGAACTGGCACTCGCCGGTTCCGTTGACGCGGGCCGCGATGTGGCGCAGCATCTCCTCGGTTAAGTCCATCATGTCGTTGTAGTCGGCGTAGGCCTGATACAGCTCCATCATGGTGAACTCGGGGTTGTGTCGAGTATCGATGCCCTCGTTGCGGAAGTTGCGGTTGATCTCGTAGACGCGCTCCAGGCCGCCGACGACGAGCCGCTTGAGGTACAGCTCGGGCGCGATCCTGAGATACAAGTCGAGCCCGAGCGCGTTGTGGTGCGTGATGAAGGGCCGCGCGTTGGCGCCGCCCGCAACCGCCTGCATCATCGGCGTCTCGACTTCGAGGAAGCCGCGCGCATCGAGGAACTCGCGCATGGCGCGCACGGTGAAGGTGCGCTTGCGAAACAGCTCGACGACCTCGGGGTTGCCGATGAGGTCGGCGTAACGCTGGCGGTAGCGCGTCTCGACATCGCTTAGCCCGTGGAACTTCTCAGGCGGCGGCTGGATGCTCGTCGCGAGCAGCGTGAAGTCGTCGATGAAGACCGAGACCTCGCCGCTGCGGGTCTTGCCGATGGTTCCGCGCGCGCCGAGGATGTCGCCCAGCTCCAGCTCGGCGAACTCCTTGAACTTATCAGCGCCCATCCTGTTGGCCTGAGCGAAGAGCTGGAGCTTGCCCTGATCGTCCCACAGGTCGGCGAAGACGGCCTTGCCCTGGTTGCGCCGCGACTTGATGCGCCCGGCGACGCGCACCTCGCGCCCGTCCATGCTCTCGAAGTTGGCGCTGATGTCCTGCGAGAGGTGGCTCCGCTCGAAGCGCGTCTGCGCGTAGGGGTCGCGCCCATCCTTTTGCAGCGCAAGCAGGCGCTCGCGGCGCAAGGCAACGACTTCGTTCTCGTCCGGCGAGTTGGGCTCGGGTGGGTTCAGCTCCAGCGAATTGGGCACCGGCGAATTGGGCACCGGCGGGTTCGGCTCAGGTGGGTTTAGCTTGGGATGCTCGGGGTTCATGGCCCGACAGTGTAAGGCTTTGGCTCGCGCTTCCTGCAAGTACTTGTGGCGCAAACGCCAGAGCACACGACTGGAAACCGTGTGCTCTGGGCCGAGGCCGCTCAGCTCAGCGGCCTCGGAAGCCACGTATGATGTCGCGGGCGCCTTTGGCTCCGCGCGAGGCGTCGTACAACAGGTACAGCTTGGAGCCGCGCCCGGCGAAGACCAGGGGCACCGTGCCCAGGTTGGGCACCGGCACCCGCATCACGACGCCGCGTACGTCGCCGAAGCCTCCGGCGCTCGCGGTTGGCGTGGGGCCGCCGTTGCTGCGCGCGGCCAGGGCCTGGTTCATCCTGTTGGCCATGGCGGGCGTGAAGATGGCCCCGGCGTTCATGCCGTTGGGCATCTGCATGAAGCCAAAGGCGATAAGGTGCGCCCTGGGGTCGCGCGTCACCTCCGCGCTCAGGGCGCCGGGCCCGAAGAGGTCTACCTTCACCTGCTGCGGCCCCGCAGCGCCGGCGCGGTTCTGGGGCACGTCATACGACTGCGTGAAGTGCGTCCAGCCCGGCGGCAGCACCGTGCTCGAAGCGCCATCGGCCAGCACCACGCGCTGCGCCTTGCCCCGGTTCACCGTGGCCTTGAGCCCATCCTGCGGCAGCGCAAAGCCGCCGAAAGGGCTCGACGCCGCCGGAGCCGCAGGCGTGGGCAGCGGGTGCCCGGTAACGCCCAGCAGAGGCGACTCCATCGGGTAGTTCGAGCGTTTGTAGCCCGCTTCCTCAGCCGCCGCCGCCGAGGGGAATCCGATCACGATGCCGTTGGGCTGGCGCAGCATCTCGGGCGCCCAGGCCGGGTAGTAGTAGGTGTCGGTCTCGGTCGAGACGACCTTCCAGGTGCCGCCGGCCAGCTTGTAGCGGTCGTCGCCCAGGTAGTGACGGATCCAGTTGGGCGGCGGGTTGTACTTGAGCCGCGCAGCCTCACGCACCGAGGGCGAGCCGGTGTCGTTTTGCGCCTGCGTCGCGCTTGCCGCCATCAAGGTTCCAGCAGCCACGCTCAGGGCCGCCCCAACAATCCACGCGCGCATCGTTTCTCCTGATCCAACACTCAAGTACTTGTTGCTTGTCGCTGTGCCAAGCCCCTCAGCTCAGCTCAACGGAACCCTACGGATACTGCGTCGAACCCGAAGAGCCGGAGTTCGGATAGCCCGAGCGCCCGTTGGAATAGCCGCCCGAGGAGCCTGAGCCGTAGCCGCCCGAGGAGCCTGAGCCGTAGCCGCCCGGCGCGACGTTAGCCGTTACGATGGCGCGCGGCGGGCCGCCGACTGAGGTTGGAACGGGGCCTTCGCCCAGGGCAGCGAGCAGAATCTGGCCCATGGTGGGGCGCAAGTACTTGCGGGTGTCGGCGCGCGAGTTGATGACGCCGCGCACCTTGAGCATATAAGCGTAGGTGCGGCGGAACTCCTCGGGCGGAATCTGGCCCGCGTACAGGAACTCGGCGTAGTGCGAGGCCTCCTCGCGCGGCGCCATGCCCGCGATGGTGGCCAGCTCCAGGCCGGGCGCGGGCTTGGAGATGGGGTCGGGGCGGTAGCCCGCGATCAGGGCCTCCTGCCAGCTCGAAAAGCCCAGCACGCGGTTGTGGCGCGCCTGGCTGCCGCGCGGCTTCTGCGCCACGATGCTCAGGAAGCGAGGCGAGTCGGGCCGGAAGTAGTGCTTGACCGGGTAGATCGCGCGGTCGTCCTCGACCGTGACGAACTTCCACAGGCCAGAAGTCAGCTTGTAGCGGTCCTCGGGCAGGTAGTAGCTCAGGTAGCCCACGGGAGGCTTCTTGTACTTGCTCGCGATGATCTGTGAGCGCGTCTTCTGGGGCAGCCGCGCCAGCTGCTTCTGCGACAGCCGCCCGGCCCGCGAGCCGCTGCCGCGCGGGTTGCGCCCGCTGCCGCGCGCGCGAGTGCCGTGCGAGCGCAACTCGTCAATGAAGCCGCCTCCGCTCTCCTTGCCCCAGTGCAGAGGCTCCTTCTTGGGATACACCGGAGCCGCCGCCGCGCCGCCCTGACCGTCCGGGCTGGGGAACTCAGGCCCGCCGCCCGAGCCCACCTCCCCAGATGAACCCGGCGCTCCCGGAGGCCCGGAGTAGCGCGTGGGCGGGCCGGAACCCGCGCCTATCGCGCCCGGAGGCGGGCCGCCGCGCGAGCCGCCGTAGCCAGACGATGAGCCGCCGCGCTCGCTGCCGTTGACCTCGTCCATGTAGCCAGCGTTGCCCGCGTTGGAGCCGCCGATGTAGGGATTAGCGCCCAGCCGCCGCGCGTCGCGAGCCGCCCGCGAGCCCACGGCCAGCGTGCCAGCCGAGCCGCCCGCGTCCATCGAGCTGGAAATCGCGCCCGCCGCGCCCACATCGCCCAGCGTCTGGGCCGGAAGCCGCGACGCGCCCGCGATCGTTATCGCAACAGGCAGCAGAAAAATTCGCCCTCGCATAGTCACCTCGGAAACTGCCGCTATTTTAACAGAGCCGCGCAACTCCGTTCCGAGCCGCGCTGCTCCGCAAGTACTTGATGCCCCGAACGCAGCTCAACCCTGCCGCCTCACTCGGAGCCCGCGCCGCCCGCGCCGCCCGCGCCGCCCATGGCCTGGCCCAGCATCTCGGCCAGGCTCGGCGGAGCGCCGCCCGTGATGTCCTCGTCGCCGTGGGCGCCCTCGATCCAGCGCGCGAACAGCGCCTCGATTTCGCTGGCCCGGCCTGGCTCGGCTCGCTTGAACTCGTCGATCAGGGCGCGGCCACTGGACAGGCGCCCGTTGTAATCCGCGAAGTACTTGCCCAGGGCAGCGAAGAAGGCCGCATCGCCCATCAGCCCGCGCAGGCGGGCGTAGAAGAGCGCGCCCTTGCCATAAACCAGCGCGCCGTATTGCAGGTTGCTCGTGTAATCCGAGGTGCGCTTGTCGGCGCGGTCGTCAGCCGAGCCCAGCATCCGCGCCAGGGCGTAGGCCGTCTTGAGGTGAGCCTCCATCATCTGAGCCGAGCGCGCTTTGCTGTAACGATCCTCAAAATACAGCATCGAGCTCCAGTTGGTCAGGCTCTCGTCCAGCCACGGCGCGCGCTGCGAGTCGCTGCCCACGCCAATCGCCCACCACTGGTGAGCCGCCTCGTGCGCGATGGTCTCCTCGAACAGCGAGCCCATGATCGCGCCCTGCTGCTTGAGTAAATCGCCCGCCGCCCCCATGCCTTCGAGCCCCGCCAGAGGATTGCCGCCCGAAGTACTTGCAGCCCCCGCTTGAGCCCCTTGCCCCGAGGCTTGCGGCGCACCTTGAGGCACGCTCGAAGCCTCGCCGTAAGCCTCTTTTTCCAGGTCGCCCAGCAACCCGTTGAGCTTGTTATCGCCCCCCGCGCCGCCCGCTGAGCCGCCGGCCATGCCGCTCATCGCGCCCAGCTGAGCCTGCAGATCGCCGTAAAGAGCCGAGGCGATGGCCGTCATGCCCGAGTATTCCATGCCGCCCGCCCCGGCTCGCAGCGGGCCTTCGACAACGGCGAAGCGTCCGCGCGGATACGGCCCGAAGCGGCGCGCGTAAATCTGCAGCGCGCGCCCCGCGATGTCGATGGCCTGAGCCGACTTCGCCGCGTGCGCTCTGGTCGTGAAGGCCTCGACGCTCACGCTCTTGCCGCCGACCTCGAAGCTCCTGCTCGCGCGCACGAACGAGTCCGAGGCCAGCACTGCGAAGTCGCGCACGCCCTGCGCCGTCCACAGCCGCTGCCCGTGCCGGTTCAGGCCCTCCTCGCCCGGAGCCGCCACCAGTACTTGAGGCGGCGCTTCTATCGTGACACTGTAGTCGCTCTCGTCCGCGTAAGCCACGTCGCCCAGCCCGCGCGGCGCCTCATCAACCCAGCCACGCGCGCCCCGCACCGCGAGCGTGGGGTACCAGAACGCGCCCAGGCTCAAGACGCCGCTGCCAAAGGCATACAGCCCGTAATCGGTGTTTTCCTCGCGCTTGGCGGCAGCCTTTGGCGCGCCGCCTGCGCCATTGCCGCCTCCGCCTCCGCCTCCCAGAATGCCGCCGAGCAAGCCGTCCAAATCGGCCCCCGCGCCGCCCATCAAGTCCGAAATCCCATCAGAAGGAGGCAGCCGAGGAATCACGCCGTGCCAGTTGAAGTGCAGCGTGAACGGGCTCGACTGAGCTTGAGGCAGCTGAACCCGCAGCACGGCTCCGTCCAGCTTCCAGGGCACGGCGGCGTTGTTGAGCGAGATGCTGTCGAAGGCGATGTTGGCGTGCGTGGCGTCCGCGCCGCCGACGCCGCCCGCGTTGGCGAAGACGAAGAAGACCGCCTCGCGCAGCGACTCGCCCGCGCGCACCGGAACCGTGATTTCGCCCGCGGCCTGGAACGAGAGCAGCTTCCAGTCGAGCTTAAGGTCCATGAAATACTGCGGGCGCTCCGCGTTTGGAGCGAGCGCCTGGCCTCGCACTTCGCCGCCGCGCGTGCGAATGGGCGCCAGTTCGAGGGCTGCGGCGGGCGCGGCGGGAGCTGCGGGAGCGCGGCCCGAGCGAGCTGCGATCATCAGCGGCGCGGCACCGGCTCCAGCCGCGCACAGCAGCAGCACAGGCAAGGCGAAGGCACGGCTTTTCTTCATGGCAACACGACGGCGACACGCGGAAGCGGCGCGCAAGTACTTGAGGCGGACGGCGCTTTGATCCCTTACAGTTTGCTCCGGCACGGTTGGGAACAAACATCGGCCCCGGTTGGACGCGCTTTTGCCCGACGAGCGCCCGCAATTTCAAGGAGCAATCTTCATGGCCATCGGCGGCATCCTCTTCGACCTGGACGGCACTCTGCTCGACTCCAACCAGCTGCACGTGCGCGCCTGGGAGCAGGCGTTCCAGGCGCAAGGCCACAACATCCCAGCCGCACGCATCGGCCCCGAGGTCGGCAAGGGCGGCGATCAACTGCTGCCTTCTGTTTTAGGTCCCGTCTCCAAAGAGCGCGAGCAGCAGCTCAAGGACGCTTATTCCGAGGCCGCAAAAAAGCTCGTCGAAAGCGAGCGCGTCGGGATTGTGCCCGGCGCGCGCGAGCTGGTCGCTGAGCTCAGGGGGCGCGGCCTGAGCCTGGCGCTGGCGACTTCGGGCCAGAGCGAGATGCTGGAGAAGTTCGAGGCGGCCTGCGGCTGGAAGTTCCGCGACGAGTTCGACGTGGTGGTCACTTCGGACGACGCCAAAAGCTCCAAGCCCGAGCCCGACATTGTGCACGCCGCGCTCGACAAGCTGCGCCTCTCGCCCGCGCAGTGCGCCCTGATCGGCGACACGCCCCTCGACGCGCTCTCGGCTCGCGCGGGCGGCGTGGTCGGCCTGGGCGTGCTTTCAAGCGGCCTGGGCGTCGAGGAGAAGGCGCTGCGCGAGGCTGGAGCACGGCGCGTCTGGAAGAACTGCGCGGCGATTTCACACGATCTGGACGCGGTGCTCGCCCTCGCCTCGCCGCAAAAAATTGCGCTCACGCTGCAAGTACTTGAGGCGCTGATGGACGCCGCCCTGGAGCAGGCGCGGGCGGGCATGAAGGCGGGCGAAGCTCCCATCGGCGCGGTGCTGGCCGATGGCGAAGGCAAAATCGTGGCGCGCGGCTTCAACGAGATGAACCGAACCCAACGCAAGACCGCGCACGCCGAGATGATGTGCTTCGAGCACGCCGCAGGCAAGGCCCCGCTCGATGCGCGCGACCTGATCCTGGTCTCCACGCTGGAGCCGTGCGTGATGTGCACCGGAGCCGCCATCGAAGCCGCCGTCGAGACCGTGGCGTGGGGCCTCGAAGCGCCCTTCGACTCGGGTACGCGCCGCGTCGCCGCGCCAACCTCGCCCGAAAGCCAGATGCCGCGCTTTGTCGGGAACATCCAGCGCAACCAAGCCCGCGCCCTGTTTCAAGAGTGGCTCGCGGCCAACAAAGGCAGCCAGCAGAGCGCCTTCATCGAGCAGCTTCTCGAAGGCACCAAAGAGCCCAGGTAGAAGCCAAAAGCCGCAGCGAGCCGCAAGTACTTGCTCAGGTGCTGGCGGCTTCAGGGCAGCTCGAACTGCTGCCCGGCTTCGAGCAGCGTGCTGCCCGCGAAGAAGTGGAGCCAGGCGCGGCGCTGCTCGAAGTCAGCCAGCCACACGCCGCCCTCGCAGCCCTGCACACTGCTTTCGCGACTGTCGCCGAGCGCGCCCGCGTTCAGGTTGGTCAGCTGGCCGAACCGCTTGATCAGGCGCGTGTGAGTGTGGCCGTTGAGCATCCAGCGGAAGCGGTTGCCGCGCAGAACATCCTGCAGCGGTTGGTTGGATTCCACGGCGTAGCCCGCGTCCTCGGGCTTGAGGAAGCGCATGAAGTCGCCGCCCACGCCGTGGCACAGCAGCAGCGGGCCGGATGCTGTTTCGAGCTCGCGCATCAGCGGCTGGGCATCCAGCCACGAGCGGCCTTCAGCATCCAGCGCATTGATAGGATGCGAGCCTGCCCAGTCGCGATACAGGCCGCGCAGAAACCAGTCGTCGTGGTTGCCGCGCACGGCGAGCACGCTGTACTGCCTCAGCAAATTCACGCACGCCTGCAAACTGCCCGGCCCGTCGGCCACGTCGCCCACGGACAGAACCTGCCCCACATTTTGCGCGGCGAAGAAGCCAAGAGCCGAGCCCAGCCGAGCCTCTTCGCCGTGGATGTCGCCCAGGATGCCGATTTTCATAGCCGAAGATCAAGAAGCAGCAGCCGTAAGTACTTGCAGCGCGCGGCTTTCGGTGCGGTCCAGCATCGAGCCGCCGGCCTCGGGCGCGCCGTCCCACGAAGACGCATCAATCACAACGCGGCGCGGCTCCTCTTTCTGGCCGCCCAGTTCAGCCCAGCCTAACTCAAGGCTTAAGCCGTTTTGCAGGCTTCGAGCTGAGGCTTCGCGCCCGGAGCCGGCCTCGCGCGCTGCGATCTTGGAGCCTTCGGCTGAGCTTGCGGCGCGCACGTCGAAGCGGCGCGCCCGGACGCGGCCCCCCTTGAAGATGCTCTTGATGCTGAGCGCGTAGAGCAGCCCAGCTGAAGGCGGCGCGGCCAGCCCGACCTGGATTTCGAGGCCGCCCGGCCTAACCCGAGCCTGCAGCCGGCGAATGTCGGCGGCGGGGCGCTGCGCCAGAGCCCACGATTCCTCGCTCTCGTCGGGCCAGGAGCCTGCGTTGATGAAGTCGCGCGCCTGTCCCAGCGGCTCGTTGCGGCGCACGAAGGCGCGCAGGAAATTGGGCGTCCACACCAGCTGGCTGGCATATTCTTCGAGGGCGCGCCCTTTGGCCTGGCGCTCGGCATCCGAGAGGTTGAAGTCGCGCCACCGCGTGCCCGCGCTGAGCAGAGCCCAAGGCACGCCCAGCCGAGCCGAGGGGTGCCAGCCGTGCGGCAGCGGGAAGAGCCCGTGGTGAATCACGAAGCCGTCGTGCTCGACGGGCCGCGGCTTGGGCCGGCGCTCGGCAAGTACTTGCAGGGCCAGGCGCGTGAAGGCATCGGCGCTCCAGTGGTCGGGGTGAGCGTCGGCGCCGTGCGTCGAGAGCACGCGCGTGGGGCGAAACAGTTCGAGCTGAGCTTCGAGGTCGCGCAGCAGGTTCTGGCCGCGAAACCCGCAGCCTGAGCCGGGCGCGTCGGCGTAGGGCACGCGCGAAAGCCGCGTGAAGCGCGAGCGAATGGGGCGCGTGCTGTTCCACTGATCCCACAGCGTTTGCAAATCGCCGTCGGGATAGCCCAGGAACGCAACTTGAGCCGGCGCGATGCCCAGCCTGCCCAGAGCTGAAAGAGCCTCGCGCTGGCGCAGCAGAGCCGACTCGACGAAGGAAAAGCGGCGTCCGTGGCGCAGGTTGAGGGCGATGATCGTCGAGCCCGAGCCGTCGCCGTTGGTCAGGAAGACGACGCGCGTGGGAACCCGCAGCGCGCTCAGGTGAGCCAGCAGGCCGCCCGCGCCCAGCGTCTCGTCGTCCAGGTGAGGCGAGACCAGCAGCACGCGCTCGCCCGCGCCGGCTTCGGCAGCAAAGGCGGGCCGCGCCACCTTCAGCGCGCTCTGATCGGCCTGGATGCGCCCCCACAGCCAACGAATCGGAGCCGCCAAACGCCACGCCAGCAGAGCCGCCAGCAACGCCACGGCTCGCCTGAGCGCGGCTCGCCGGGGCCTGGGCGAGGCGGCGGCAGCATCAGCGGGCGGGCACGGGCGGCGGAAGAGGAGCATGGAAGAGGCGCGGGCGGGCCCAGTGTGCCTCAAGCGGGCGAGCGAATTGTGAGGCCGCAGGGCGTGTGCGAAACTTTGGGCGCCTGGGACGAAGGCGCGCCCGGCCCTCGCGACGCCGCGAGCCGAGCCGCTGCAAGTACTTGTACTTGAGGCGGCGCGCAGCCTGGACGCTTGCCCGGCAACTTCGGGCGCGAACCCGGCTCGAAACCCCGGCGTCACGCCCGCTCTTTGCCCTTCTTTGCTCTTTTCCTCGCAGCCCTTCAAAGACCCTCCAACGCCGCCCCGCCCGCTCCAGAGCCGTCCTCGATGACCCAGCCGCCGCCTTCCACGCCCTCAACTCAAGCCGACGCGCCTCAAGCCGACGCGCCTCAAGCCGACGCGCCTCAAGCCGCGAGCGTTGGGCTGAGGCGCGTGCAGCGGCTGCGGGCGCTGCGAGGCTTGCGGGCCGGCAGCGTGAGCGCCTCGGGGCGCATCGGGTTCGGCCCCGCCCGGCGCGGCCTCAAGCGCGGCAAAGGCCCGCTCGGACTGTGGGTTTTGTCGCCCCTGGTGGTTCTGGCGCTGGTTTACATCGTGGCTTCGCGCTGGGTGGCTCAGGCGGTTGACGTGGAGGGCCTCGCGCGCCGCGAGCTCATCCCGCAGCTCGAACACCGCCTGGGCAAGCGCATCGAGGTCGGGCGCATCGAGAGCGATTTCAGTGGGCTCACGCCGCGCGTCACGCTGCGCCAGATCGTCATCGGGCGCGACGCTCGCTCGCCGCTGGGCGCGCTCTTCCAGGCTCGCTCGGCCACGCTTGCGCTCGACGCCTGGGCCATCTTGATGCGCCGCTCGACTGCGATCGGCGCGATTCGCGCGCTGCACCTGGAAGCGCCCCAGCTCGATGTCGAGCGCGGGCGCAACGGCAAGTGGAACCTGCTGGAGCTGCTCAACCGAGGCCCTGCGGCTCCGGGCGAGAAGCCCGTCTTCGCGTGGAGCATCGCGGCTGGGCGCGTCTTCCTCACCGACCGCACCCGAGTTCGCGGCGGCAAGTACTTGCAGGCTCAGGCGCGCGCGCTCGAAGCTCAGGGCCGCGTCAACGGAGCGCGCCCTTCGGATTTCCACAGCACGGCTCAGCTCGTGGTGCTGCCCTCAGCCGCCCCGATGGGCCTGCGTGCGAGCGGCGAAGTGGACTCCGGCGCGCGCTGGGCCATCGCCGACGTGGACGCCTCGAACCTGCCGCTGCCCACGCTCGCCCTGTGGGGCCTGGAGCCGAGCCAGACCCGCAGCATCTCGCTGCGCGGCGGCACCGCGCGCGTGCAGGCGCACCTCGGCTACGACCCTTCGCAGGGCACCGCCCACGCGCTGCTGGCGCAAGGCCAGGCCCGCCTGCAAGACGTGAATCTTGCCCTGCGCCCGGCTGCCTCTTCAGCCGAGGTGAGCGTCGAAGCGGGGCAAGCAGCGGTGGCGTTTAGCAACAGCGTGCTCGAAATCCGCAGCGCGAGCGCCCGCGTGCTGAACACGCCGCTGCAGCTGAGCGGCGCACTTTCGTGGCCCGCGAGCACGGGCACCACGGCCACGAGTTCGGCGGCGCAACTGCTGCGCGGGCTGGCGGTGGACGTGCGCGCGCAAAGCGGCTCGTGGGACATCGCGCGGCTGCGGGCCTGGCTGCCGCCTCAGCTGCGCCAGCAGATGGAGCGCAACTCAGTCAAGCCCGGCCTGACGTGGAACGGTAGCCTGCGCGTGCGCGGCGGCCCGGACGACGCCCGCCTGACCGGGCTTTTCGAGCTGCCTGCGGGCAGCGCGGCGGGAACCAGCTGGAGCGCGTCCTGGCAGCCCGCACGCACCAGTTTCGACCTGCGTGCGCGCAGCCGCAGCAACATCGTGCGCTCGCTGCGAGGGCAGGTCGAGCTGAGCACCCCGGCCTTGCAAGCGCGCCGCGCGGCTTCAACTGCCTCGAACGCGCCGGGCGATCAGGCGCAGCTGGCGGGCGCGCGGGCTCAAGTTCAGTTCGCCTGGCGCGAGGTTTCTCAAAACGTTTTACAGCAGTCGGCGAGCGGCGCGTGGCAGCTCAGCGCGCAGGGCACGGTCGCGGGCCGAGCGGCGCGCGGCCAGAGCGCGGGCGCTTCGTTCGCCTCGTCCTCGGCGCAGGCTTCGTGGAGCGTGGCGGCTGCAAGTACCTCAAGTACCTCGGCGAATTTTGACGCGAGCCGCTTGAAGTGGAGCGGCTCGCTGCAGGCTCAGGGGCAGGCGGCGCGTGCTGAGCTGGCTTCCTCGCGCGGCAATCCGCGCGGCCAGGCCGGGGCGTGGGCGGTGCGCCTGGAGGCCCCGGCTCAGAGCGCGCGTCAGGCCCCGAGCCCGGCTCGCTTGGCGCTGTGGGCGCGCGATTGGTCGGCTGCAAGCGGGGCGGCTGCGGCTCAGGGCAGCAGCGTGCGCGGCGAAATCGGGGCGCAGCCGGGCAGCAGCTCGCGGCCCTTCGTGCGGCTCGAAGTGCGCGCAGCTCAGGCGAGCGGCGCCTCCTGGGGCCAGGCCACCGTGCGCGACCTGAGCCTTCAGCTCGACTCGCTGAGCGGCTCAAGCGACCCTCGCAACTTTGGCAGCACGCAAAATGGGCTTCAGCGGATAGTTGGGGCGCTGCAGAATTGGCCGCGTGTGAAATGGCGCGGTGCGGCGTCGTGGCGCGAGGCGAACGGAGCTGGGGTTCGCTGGGCGCGCGTGGCTCCCGTGCTGGCGGCGCTCGAATCGCCGGGGCGCGTGGACGGCGTGGTTTCGCTGCCGTCTCTTGGTGGGGCGCAATTGAAGATCGCGTTGGATCAGCTGAGCTCGGGGCGGGGCGGGGCGGTTGGCCCGCAAGTACTTGCGCGGGCTTTTTCGCGAGCGGTGCCCGGAGCGCGCGGCGAGCTTGAGGTGCGCGGCGCTCAGGTGAGCGACGTGCCTCTGCGTCGGGCGGGCGCGCGCTGGGCGCTGGGCTCGGGCTCAGGCGCGGCGGGCGATGGCATCGGCACGCTGCGCTTTGAATCGTCGCTGGATGCCGGGACGCTGGCGCAGGCGCTGGGCTCGGCTGGCCTGCGCTCGCGGCTGGGGCGCGACGCCGGGCTTTTGGAAGTGGCGCGCGACGCGGTTTCGGCTTCGGGAGCGGGCCCTTCGGCTGTGCTGAGCGTGCGCGGGGCCGTCGATGTGGCGCGTCTGGCGGGCGGCGACTGGCGGCGTGCGGGCAGCTTCGAGGCGAGCACCCCGGCTCTGGCGCTGGAGGCGGCGCGGCTCAACCCCTGGCTGGCTTCGGCGCGCGGGCGCGAGCTCAGCCGGGGGCTCAGCTCAGGAGGGGCCGTTTTGCAAAGCGTGTCGGGCCTGGCGCGAACGCGGCTTTCTGTGCGCTCGCGGGCGGGCGCTCTGGACACGCTGGGCGTGGCCTGGGAGCTGTCGCTGCCGCGCGCCCGCCTGCAGGCCACGCTCGCGCCGGATGCTCTGCTGAGCTCGGCTCCCAACAATGCGAAGGTGTCGCAGCCGGTTTCGGCGCGCGTGGAAGTGGCTCAGGTGCAGGCGAGCGGCAGCGGCACGCTGAGCTTGAGCCGGCCTTTAGCCGAGCCGAGCCGAGCCAACTCGGGCGGCTTTGGCACGGTGCGCTTCGAGGGCGTGGTGGGGGCGAGCGCGGCTCGCGCGGCTCTGTTCACGCGCCCGAGCACGGGCGGCGAGGCGGCTGCCCCGGCCATCTCAAGCCTGAACAGGGCGCGGCTACAAGATGTGCGCGCCACGGCTCAGCTCGGCTTCGCGCTGAGCAGCCTGGGCTCAGCCGGCGCGCCGGTGTGGAAGGCTCAGGTGCAGATCGGGCGCGCTTCGCTGCCGCTGCCCGCCGCTCTGCGCGAGGTTTCGGCGCAAGGCAGAAGTCCCGCTTCGACGCTGGAAGTCGAGCAGGTGCGGCTGGCGCTGGGCAGCACGGCTGAGGGCGGCGCGCTGGCGATTGTGCCGCGCGTTTCGGTGCGCCTGGCCGGGGGCCGGGCCGACGGCTCGCTGCGCCTCAACCGCGACGGCAGCCTGATCGCGCAGCTGCTGGCTTCGGACCTGGACGCATCGGCCCTGGCGCGCACGGCTGGGCTGGCGAACGCTTCGGCGGCCTCAGCGGGCGCTGCAAGTACTTGGGGCGTGAGCGGGCGGGCGTGGGCGAGCCTGAAAATCGAGGGCAAGTGGCCACGCTTCACGCTGAGCACGCAGAGCCGCGTCCTCGACGCCAGCGTGCGCGTGCCTCAGGCGGGCGCCTGGCCCATCGACATGGCCCGCCTGTCGCTGTCGCTGCCCATCGACGCCTCGCGCATCGAGTGGGCGCGGCTCAATCCCAACGATCCACTGACCTGGCGCGGCCTGGGCGACGTGCAAATCAGCGAGGCCACGCTGTGGTCGCACGGCGCGCGCGCGGCCTTCAGCGGCGCGCTCCAGCGCGCTCAGGCTGCAACGATTTCCAGCGCGGCTGATAACACACTCGGCTGGCGTCAAGCGTGGGCGGTGCGGGGGCAGGCCACGCTCAACGAGCTGCCGCTGCGTGAGGCGTCGCGCGTGCCCGCTCTGAGCCGGCTGTGGCGCGACGCCGATGTCGAGGGCGCGCTCTCGGCCAGCCTGAGCCTGAGCGGGGCGCTGGCTCAGCCGCAGGCCAGGGGCAAGATTTCGCTCAAGCTGGCGAGCGCGCTGGGCTTGCGCGGCGACGCCATCGAAGCCCCGCTGCAAGCCGTGCTGAACCTGGAGCAGCCGCGCGCTTCGCGGCTGGAAGTGACGGATTTGCGCGGGCTGATCGAGAACGCGCCTTTTGGCGGCTCGCTGCTGCTCGACGGCGCGCGCAACGCCTGGAGCCTGCGCGCCCGCACCCGCGAGCTGCCCTCAGCGCGCCTGCTGCAGGGCGCTTCGCGGCTGCCCGCAAGTACTTACGCGGCGGGGACGGCGGGCGATTCGGGGACGGCGGGCGATTCGCGGACGGCGGCGGCTCTGGAGCGGCTGCGCCAGTCGCCGTTGCGCGGCGGAGTCTCGGCGGATGTCTCGCTGGCGGGCACGCTCTTCAACGTGCGCGGCGAGCTGTCGCCGCGTCCTCAAAGTGGCAGCGCGGCCATCGAGACGGGCGAGCTGCGCTGGCGTGGGCGCAACGTCGGCTCGCTCTCGGCTGACATCGGGCTGGACAAGCGCGTGCTGCAGATCGCTGGCATCCAGCTCTTCCGCTCCGAGTCGCGCGCCCGCGATTTGGCGCGCGACATCGCGGGCTCCATCGCCAACCCAGCCGCGCCTGATACGCCAGTCGAGCCGAGCCCAGGCCTCGATGCTCCCGCTTCGAGCGGCTCGCTGCTGCGCCTGACCGGGCAAATTCCGCTCGACGCCCAGGCTCAGGGGCTGGAGCTGCGCCTGGTTTCGGAGGACACAGCGCTGCCCGTTGTCATCTCGGGAGCCGACGAGCTGCTGCGTTTTCTCGAAGGCAGCGAGCAGAAGGGCGCGGCTGCAAGTACTTCGGGCGCGCTGCTGGGCGCGGACACCCTCGCCGCGATCACGAAGGCGCGCCAGAGCCTGGCTTCGCTGCCGCGCGGGGTGCGCGGGCGTGTGGCCGTGGAAGCGCACGTCGCGGGCTCGCTGGCGGTTCCCGAGGTGAGCGTCGAGCGGCTCGTGCTGCGCGACGCCGCCTTCACCACGCCCGATGGCGAGCAGATTCTGCCCACCATCGACACCGCCTTCGATTACAACGGGCCCGAGCGCGCGGTCATCATCCGCAAGGCTCAGCTCATCCTCGCCTCAGCCGATCCCAGCAGCACGAACGCAACCGAGGCGAGCACGAATGCTGAGGTCAAGGCCGCTGAGGTCAAGGCAGGCGAGCCGACGATCCTGCAGCTGGATGAAGGCGGGCGCATCGAGCTGGACGGCATCGTGAACCTTGCGGGCGAGCTGAAGGGCGCGGACGTGGCTCTGCTGTCGCGCTACGTGCCTTCGCTGCGGGCGCTGCAGGAGCAGGGGCAGGCGCGCGGGCGCATCGAGGAGGTGCGCTTCAAGGCTCAGGGCGCGCTGGACTCGCCCACGGTCTCGGGCAGCCTGCTGGCGCACAATTTAGCCCTGCGCGACAAGACGCTGGACCGTCTCGAAGTGCGGGCCTTCCGCATCGGCGACGGCGCGTTCACCATCGACAAGGGCGACCTACTGCTGCAAAAGGGCGCCTTCCTCTCGCGCTCGGCCAGCGTGGACATCCCGTGGACCTGGGGCGGCGACGGCCAGAGCATCGGGCCGCGCCGCGAGGCCGCGATCCGCGTCTCGCTGCCGGTTGGCAACGAGGAGTTCGGCGCTCTGGCGGGCGTCCTGATGCCTTCGCTGCAGCGCGCCGACGCCCAGGAATTCAACGGCATGGTCGAGCTGGGCGGCACCATCGACGAGCCCAAGCTCTCGGGCGACGTGCTGATTCGCGGCGGGCGCTTCCGCGTCGCGCCCAGGGCGCTGCCCTTCGATGTCGGGCTCGAAGAGGTCTCGGGCCACCTCAGCTTCGCCCAGGGCAACCACCTCATCATCGATGCGGCCAACCCGCTGCAGGGCCGCATCGTCACCGCCGACCGCATCTCGGCCCCCAAGACCGGCAACCCGCTCAACCCCAGCCGCTCGCGCCCCCAGGCCGCCCCACTTCCCGCTCGCAACGCTTCGACAAGCACCCCCGCGAGCACTGAGCCGAGCCCTGAGGCGAGCCCGCCAAGGGACAAGAAAACCAAATCCGAGAAGGCGCCTGAGCTGGCGGGCGCTTTCTCGGTTGGCGGCGGCGTGGTGTTCGACCTGTCGCCCGAGGTGCTGGCGCGGCCCGTCCAGACGCTGGGCTCGCACTTCTACGACCTCAGCTTCTCGCTCAACCGGGCGCAGGCGGGCGCGGCGCTGGGCGGGCTGCACGACATCTCGCTGGGCCTGCGCTGGAAGACCCAGGGCGCTCAGGCTCTGGACGGCCAGGTCGTGCGCTGGATGGCCCTGGCGCGCGGCGCGGGGGCCGAGCGCACGGGCGCTTCGTTCCTGGGCCGGCTGCTGGGCCGCAAGCCTTCGGCGTCCGGGGCTTCTCAGGGCGGCGTGCTCAGCCTGGGCGCGCTGCGTCTGCGCCCCGATTTCACGAGCGGCGTGGAGTCGCTGGCCCGCTCGCAGGCGCTGCCGCTGAGCCAGGCCGGAGCGATGGAAGAGCTTCCGGTGCAGGCTCAGGTGCGCGACTACCTGCGCGCTGCGGGCGGCACGCCGAGCCTCGAAACGCTGATGGCCCAGCCGCCGCAGCTGCGCTTCGACAAGCTGAGGCTGGCCCAGCGCGGCCTGGGCTCGGGCACCCTGAGCGGCTCCCTGACGCTCGACAACAGCGCGGTTCCTGCTCCACTTCCGCCACGCAACCCGGTGCGCCGCGCCGGAGCCGAGCCCGCCAAGTACTTGCATCCGGTTTCGCTCAGCTCGGGCGCGAGCCTCGGGCTCAGCGGCCTGAGCCCCGGCTGGATCAAGGAGGCCCTCGCGCCGGGCTTCGCGAGCAGCAGCAGGGCGAGGAGCCGCTCCGCCAATGGCCTTGCGCTCGCGGCTGCCAAGGGGCCGGCTGCCAACGTCGCGGCCCGGCCTGATCGCGGCTGGGCTGGGCTCAGGCAGCTGGGCTTGGCTGAGGACAACGGCGCACGGGGCCTGCAAGTACTTGCAGCCGCGCCTGCTTTGGACTTCGGCCCGGTGCTCTTACCAGGCGCGGGCGCGGCGGATGCAGCGGACGGCGATTTTGCACAGCGCATCCAGTTCGGCTCGCCTGCGCCTGCGCCCGCGACGGCGCTGCGCGTGAGCGGGACGGTGACGCTGGAGGACGCCGAGCTTTCGGGCGTGCCGCCAACCACCGAGGGCGCGGCCTCGGCCATCGAGTGGCCGGGCGCTCCGCTGCTGGATGTCACGGCTGTGCTGGGGCGCAACGTGCGCGTGATGTCGCCCAACCTGCGCGCCGAGGTAGGCGGCGCGCTGAGCATCTCGGGCACGCCGCGCGAGCCGTTTGCGCACGGCACCTTCGAGACGCGCTCGGGCAGCGTGCGCTTTCCCGGAGCCAACGCGCGCATCCTCAGCGGGCGCATCGACGTCGCCGTGGGCCGCGACCCGGTGACGCGGCTGCTGCGCCCTGTCATCACGCTCGATGTCTCGGCGCGCGGCCAGGTCGGGAGCGACACCATCACGATCGCGCTGCGCGGGCCGCTGGACCTGGGCCAGAACCCGCGCTCGGCGGTGGCGGCCCTGGGCGGGCAGGGCGCGCCGGACGCCAGCGACCTGCGCGTGGACATCACTTCCACGCGCGGCATGAGCCAGGACGAGGCGTTCGGGCGCTTGCTGGGCACCTCGGGGCGCGGCGCTTCGGGCGAGGCGCTCAGCTCAGGCGAGACCAACCGCGCCTACGCTCAGGCCGTGGTCTCGCTGGTCTCGGCTCCGCTCTTCTCGGGCCTGGAGCACTCGCTCGAAGACATCCTGGGGCTGAGCTCGCTCACGCTGGAATACCGCTTCAACGAGCCCTCAGCGATCCAAATCGGCAAGGCCATCGGCTCGCGGGTGTACATCACTTACAGGCGCACGATCGGCGGCTCGCGCTTCGTGGCCAACTCGGGCGTGGGCCTGGCTGCGCGCGGCGACTCACTGCGCGTCGAGTACAGGCTCAAGGGCGATGTCCAGCTCGTGTACCAAATCTCGCGCGACCAGATCGGCTCCTTCTCGGACACCGTGGGCGACCAGTCGGCGGGCCAGTCGCGGCGCCAGCTCTCCATCGAGAAGACATGGCGCTTTTAGTGCGGTGGTTGAAGCGCAAGTACTTGGGGAAGCCTCAAGTGGCCCACAGC
>JAABUK010001484.1_pt1 | contig 44432 bp, 74 predicted proteins | sample 5559141 | NCBI WGS metagenome assembly JAABUK01 (sample SAMN10711869, study PRJNA513367) | rock metagenome | isolation source: Antarctica rocks | place: Antarctica: Victoria Land, Pudding Butte nord | collected 2016-01-03 | reverse complement strand
TGGAGAGCAACAGCAAGAGAAGCGGCGAACAAGGACGCGCTTTCTTGCAAGTTGTGAAGACTTTCAAAAGTTGGGGGAAGCTTTGAGGCAAACGCGAATGGCGGGCTTTTGCTGTACGTCACCGTAACGATGTATTACGACACGTGTCCACATCGATTTGGGCCCTTGGGACACGACGATGCAGCGCTGCGCAGAATTGCAGCAAGACTTTGCTCGAGCACCCCTACTGTACTGTTCAAAATGAACTGTACTATTCCAGACTTTTCACTCCTGAGCATCACAGTGTTCCTAATTTGACCACTACTCTTACACGAAGGGGCGTGGCCTGCCGTCGAAGCGCAAAAAGCAGCTGACATATCACTAGTGCGAATCAGACAGTACTGTCTGAGACATTACTGTGCTGTCTGCAAGGAGCCTAAAACATAGTCAACAGCAACACATGCCCTAAGCAATATGTGCGGCACAATTGGCTTAGTTGAAAACATCTTGATCACATGCTTGCATGGTTTCGGAGCCCTTGCAGCGTTTTCCGTGACTGCTTCTGACTGCGATGTGCATTCACGCTGCAGTATCTGCGACAAACAATACTTGGAAACAATGAGCAAGAAGCGAAAAGTAACTCAGCATAGAGCGACCTTGCCCTCGAAAGCTTCCGTTGCTGACGTTGCTGAGCCGTAAGTGGCTGCCGTGCATGCTTTTCAAGTTAAACCTGTGCCGTGACCTCGTTAGACTTCTCAGTCATGCCTGTGACAACTTCATGTTTGTGAGCACTTGCAGGCGTATCCATGGCCGTTCGCAAGTTACTCTACAGGCAGGAGAGGTCAGCAAATGCATGACGCCAAGTTTATAAAGTACTACAGTTGTGCCTCTATTCAAACCATGCATTGTCATTTGCAGGCAGCTGCCCTGACTGGAAGAGCAACAGTTACTGTGACGTTGGGTACTGCCTGGGTTTCAGGGTGAGGGCAGGCTCAAATGGGACATGATGTTGTCTGCCATCATGTTGACTTCCTTTCATGATGGGCAACAATGTCAGCTGTGCAACATTGTCAACGCTTGCAAGACTGTTAGCTGCCAGGTTGACGACGTGTAAAGGGAACTGCAGACGCCAGCACATCTACTGTACTTGACCCAAACACCTTTGCTTGCAAGATTCCATTTGCTGCATCTCCACTTGACATGGTCTGTGCATCAGGCTGCATTGCCCTGATAGCTGAAGTTGACCTGCTTACTTTGCACGCTTGCTGATCTTTCAAACCCTTCTGAGCTTGTGTGGTGCTGTCTGTCTGTAGGAAGGTTTTTGCCCCTGGAGCTTCTGCCAGCTTGAGTGCTGATGCAAAGTTTGGTGGACCGCTGCACATAGAGGCGCTGCCAGATCAGCAGCAGGTACAGGTCTGATCTGAGCTCCTTTTAGATCTTGCACATCAAGCTTGCCAAATGAGACTGCCTGATACACCATGCGCAGCCATGATGTTACACATATACTTCCTGATCACCAACCTGACAACAAACAAGCAAGCTCAATGTCTGTACACTGCAAGGTTCCATTGGCTGCCACTGGGTGTGTGAAGCTAGACATTGAAAGCACAGCAGATGATCACTCAGAGGGTAGCCAGGCTGCCGGAAGGAGCTACAAGGTGCAGCTGATACCCTCAGTCCAAATGGCCCTGAGGCGGTACCCACAGCACTGGCTGCAGGTTATTCCACTGCCTTGTACCTTGCTTTTACTGGTCGTCTTACAAGCCTTGCCTCTCTGTACACGGTCATGTTACTTGCCTAAACTGGTCTAGCTCAGCTGGAAATGGTCTTGATGCAAGCAAGTCCATCAGAGAGTCCAGCATGCCTGATACACAGCATTATGTGTGAATGGCATATTGGCTGATGACCATTCATCCACATGTCTTTGTGTTTGAGCCAGCAAGTAGGTTTTGCCCGTCTGCTATCACTTGTAGTAGTTCTCACCCACAGCTTGATGCCTGTGAGATGTCCAGGTGGAACTGTAGTCATGTTGCAGCTCTTGAAGCACAGTATGTCTGCTCTGCAGAGCTCAGTGATCTTATGCATCCAAACACTGCAGCTGGCAGGCCGTGAGGCTAAATGCATGTCAACAGTCCGTGTTCTGTTTGTGTAGGATGTTGCTGACAATGAGGTTTGGCTGTGCAGGCTACAGAAGACATTGTGCAGAGCAGACGCGAGGGAGGCAGCCCTTCTGTGGCTGTTGTGGGCAGCAAGGGTGTCGGCAAATCCACTCTGGCTCGCTTGCTAGTGAACAGCTTGCTGGAAGTCAGCCCTGCTGTTGCCTTCCTTGACACTGACTGTGGCCAGTCTGAACTCACCGTGCCAGGTCAGTAATTTACACGTACCTCACGCCTGTGCGTCAATAGAAAGTGTCCAGGGGTGCATGAGGTTCAAAATATCACGCTGGCTGTTGCATCTATGTGAGAACATTACCTTCCCCTGAGGGTCATCCTGGTGCACATAAAAATGCCTGATACTAGTCTAGGCGTCGATGAGTCTAGACCTACACTATAAAACGGGCGTATGTCTAAGAAAAGCAATGTTTCTGTATCTGAAGAGTTTCTGCTCAGGCTCAGGCTTGTGGCTGCCTCATGTTGTGACACCACGAATGACCAGAGGTGAATGCCATCTTCACTGTTACAGCAATACAACTGCACATGCTTTACAGTTACAACCATGGTTGGTAACCTGGTTAACACAGCAGTCCAATGAGGTTGTGGTGGCTGGCATGCAGGTCTGGTATCTATCACTCTGCTTGACAAGCCTCTCTTTGGTCCTGCACACATGCACATGCAACAGCCGACAAAATCACACTTCATTGGAGACTTGTCGCCCCAGAGTAATCCTCTTCATTACCTGTCCTCCATTCGCTCTCTGCATCAGTGGTACTGGAACCACTCTGGCACAACCAAGGATGGGGAGACTGTCAGACCGCCATTAGTTATCAACACACATGGCTGGATCAAGGTGTGGGTCTATCAGGAAACCGGCGCCATGCTGCTGTGCCACTTGTGCCTCGCTGTGCCATGCTGTGCTGTGCTGTGTTGCACCATGCTGTACCATGCTGCGCTGTGCTGTGCTATGCTACGCCGTGCTGTGCTGTGCCGTGCCGTGCTGTGCTGTGCTGTGCTGTGCTGTGCTGTGCTGTGCTGTGCTGTGCTGTGCTGTGCTGTGCTGTGCCGTGCCGTGCTGTGCTGTGCTGTGCTGTGCTGTGATGTGCTGTGCTGTGCTGTGCTGGCTGACCGTGCTGACTGGCTCTGCTAGACAGTGGTTGTCTCAGGTCACTCAACCGTGTAACTTGAGCAAAAGGCTACCTTCAGCCACCAACAGCTGTTGCAGAGGTGCATTCTTTGATACACCATCTGCCATTCAGAATGCTGCGCGGCGCAGGGGTTGGGATTTGAACTTTTGGCCCAAGTACTAGAAAGCACATGCCCAAGCCACGTTCTGCAGCTTGATACCAATAATGCAAACAGCAGTCTGCCACCTTGCGTGTGGTGGCTGCCTGAGGATGTACAAAGTCACCAACGCCCAGCAGTGTATCAGCTGCCATCTGTAGGAGCTGTGCAACAAGGCATGGGCCATGATGTCCAAGGTCAGACCTGATTGCAAGCTGCATTCAAGTGCATGTGTGTTTGGAAAGTTGTGCATCACACTCTGTGCGCTCTTGTAGTTTTGCTCAAGAAGTTTGCTGCATATTGCCACAACCTAAAGTGAATACATGTTTGCAATACATCTTGTTTGCAAAATATCATAAGGGCACACTGCGCTGGATGTTTGTGCTTGAAAGAAGAGCTCCTGCAGCTTTTTTTGTTTCAAATTATCTTGCCAGCAATCCAGAGCGTACACCCTTAAAAGTGTAAGGTGTGATGGGCAATGCAGACAGTGCAGCCTCCAGTTGGGCCCCCAGGCAGCCCCCTTCAGAACAAAGGGCCCTTCAATGGCTGGCCTTTGCCAGACAGTGCACAGGCCACCACCTCAACTCGTGCTCCTGGGACCTGCCAGCCTTTGCCACAGTAGCAGATGACTTGGCATGTTCCCCACCCTACAGAGTGTCCCTCTCTCACTTCAACGTGATATTTCACGAAGCCAGCATAGCTGCTCCACAGGTCCTGCAGGCTCTCAACGGCTCCCTTGTAGCTCTGACCAAGGCTGCAGGGGACGTGCTGGCAGGCAACAAGCGTGCTGATGCAGCTGCTACAACAGCTGTCTCAGAGTGTCTTGGCATTGGCATTGTTCGGTCAGTTGATCCTGTCAAGCAGCTGCTGTACATTCTGACGCCAACACCCTTGAAGCTGCTGCAACAAGCCACAACCCTGGAGGTAATTGTGAAGCACATCGTATGAACGAGGCTTGTGTTGTCATGCCCAGCGTCGTCAGTGTACCCACCAGTGATTGCTTGCCTTGCGCAGGGCTGTTTCCCACCCAGCATTAGTGCTTGTAGCCGTGTGGTGCATTGCTGGAGTGCATTGCTGGAATGCATTGCTATGGAATGCAGCAATGCACACAGAGCAGTATGTGCAGAACACGTTTGCAGCCTAGACGCTCGCTGAAGCTTGTTTGCTTGCGGCAGGTTGGGAAGCTGGAACTACCTTTGGCTCTGCTGCAAACGTCGACTTTCATGAGCCCATATATCAGCGTATGGTCCATTACTGCAGATGGCACTGGCGCAGGTGTCATGAAAGCTCGGAACACGCTGCTGCGCAATCGGCTCAAACCAAAACAATGATTGAAATCAATGACCAGGAAACTTGTCATGTGCACTTCAAGTTGGAGTGGCACGTTACAAGTAGATTCGAATGGTCTTTGTCAGAAAAAAAATTGAGTGTCTGTGCCCAACATGTAATTGTTCACAACCTTGAAGCATTGACTCAAGCCAAAGCCTGCTGCATGCTGTATGACACAGGAATTATGGTTTCGTAGCATCTGTGCCAGTGTGATCAACAATGCTTACAAAGTGTGGTATCCTGGCACGGGCCTGTTGCCGCTTGTGCATTGTATTGTTTGCAAATCCGTGTGTGAGATATGCTGCCATCAGTACATGCAGCAAGAAAGCAGGCATACAGATCACAGCATTAATTTGCATCCTGACAAACACATTGCAGAATTGATATACAACAGAAACGTCAGCATTGCGTGTTCAACGCACGTCTCTGCAGCACACACCTCATTCAACATCAACTAATACCAGTTTTGCATTGTCACAGTCAGCACCTCACATCTCAGACGCAGATATTGCAGAAAACCCCAACTATAAAATAGAACGCTATAATCGGTTTTGAGTTGGTACCTTGCAGCAGAGACATGGTTGGCGCAGCAGAACTGTTGACTGTGCCTCAAACACGCTAAGCCTTGCAAGCAAAGGAAGCATAGAATGCAACTATGGTAGAACTGCATGCTTTACAAACCCACTATGATTACAGTTACTGAAGGCTTGGGACATCCTTCAAATCAAGCACTGTGATGTAGTCTCGTGACAGATGGCCGGTATACAGCTTGCCATTGTACTCAGTGACAGCTGTCACCATTGAGATATTCCCAGAGGGATCATGGAAGGATTGCAGCACTTGACCCCTTGGACTGACCTGCAGCAGACAAGCATGCAAGACAGCTGGCATTTGATTCGAGTCAGAAAATAATGTTAGCAGCATGTTGAGCTGCTTGTTGAGCAGGTGTTGCATACAGCTGACCCTGGTGCCCACATTGCTTGCGCAACATTCATACACCCACAGCGGCAAACCATTATTCTCGCCAGTTTCCCTTCTTTTCATCAATGTTCAGCAATGCCATGGATGGGCGCTGCTTTACTTGCTCTTGGTTTGAATGTATAGTACCAGCACAGCAAATCGAAGTAAGTTTTGAGCTGTGACTCACTTTGAGGATGAGACCTTATGCATTCAGTTCACCAGCTGCTTTACTTGCTGTTGTTTTGAAAACAACAGTATAAGCACAGCAAATTGAAGTAAGGTTTGAGCTGTGACTCACTTTGAGGATGAGACCATACGCATTCAGTTCACCAGCCAAGGCCGGCACCCACCCCACAACCCAGCGCAGGAACCTGGACCCCATTGTCACGCCCACCACTTTAGGAACAGGCGCAGAGTTGATGGCCACCCAAAAGTTGCCATCAGAGGCTCTGGAGACCCCATCAGGGAAGCCGGGCAGGTTGTCTAGAAAAATCTCAAGGGCTCCAGCCTGCATGCAGAAGCTTGCTGCTTGCATTGCACAGCACAGCCATGTAGACAAGCACGACTTGTGTAGGGTTAGCTGCGAAGGTCTTCCAGCGTCGTGGGTGATGGTTAAGTTGCCTCTTGAGTGCCTAGATGGACAGCAGTCCATGACGTGCTGCATGCCCAGTAATATGAGGCAACACGGCTCACATATGCTAAGTGCTCAATACGACAGTGCTCGTCTCAATGATGATGAAGGCATCACAAAAAGCTTGAAATGATGCACATAGCATATTGCAACAGTAAGCATCAGTATGCAAACAATAATTGGCTTTATCCGGCACACAGCCATGTGGCAATGTGCGCTGGCTCATTCAAAATGTTTGGAGGCTCAGACCAGCATGTATGGCAAAGGTGCTCAGTGTTATGCATCAAATCATGTAAGCCAGAAAGTCAGCTTCAGTACACAACACACGATTGTCACAGAGTCTCACCTTACTGCCCTTCAGCCAGTAGCGATACAAGCGGGTAGATCCAGTTGATGCCACCACAACAAATGTCTCATCTTGAGACACGGCTACGCCATTGGCTTGCCATATGTTGTCTGCCAGCACTTGTGTGAAGCCTGTGCTTGGGTTGTATGACATGAGGCGGCCTTGTGCACTTCCCTGCACACGCTTGTCCCGTTTCAATGGCATCTCTAACATTTGAAACACCTTTTGGCAGAGGGTTTCTGTGCTCTACTGTACTACACCATATACTCGGTGCATGACATGTTGACAAACGACCTGTTGCAATTATTTTGCATGCACCTTGATGGGGGGAATTTGACACGCAGGCTGGGGATGACTTGCACGTCCTGTGTTGCCTGTTTAAAGTTGGTCACGGCTGTTGAGCCGAGTGCTGGCACAGTCTACAGGCAGGAGCCTGTCACGCCAGCAGCACAGGGCCCTCAATTCAGCACATGTGTGTCAAGAAAACTGCAGGCATGTGCATCTTGGGATGGCCGCAGGCACATGGTGTTCAAACATGACACAGACTGTGAACTGGGACTGAATGGTGAGTGGGTTAATGGCTTGCACAGCTGGCAGCAGGGCAGTTGGAGGTGTGCTGTTGACAGCATGTCCAGTGTTGTTACCTGCAGGATGTTCAGCACACACGGCTTCAAGGCATCATACTCATTGGTGGAGGCGGGTATGGGAGGCACATCTGTCAGAGTACTGAAGTACACAGTGCCATCAGATGCAACGTCAAGGTCATCAGCAAAGATGATCTCTGCGCCAGGCATTTTGGAAGCTGTGAGACTGACACGCTTTGCCAGTATGGTTGTGAGACCACTGGTACCATTCACCAGCACCAAGCCCTGCAAGCAGAAACAGCATGCAACCTTGCTGTCACACGCTCATGGCACCAAATTTTGGCCAGGCACAGGCAGTCTGCAATCTTTACACAATATGAAATGTAAATGTGTAAAGATTGCAGACTGCCTGTGCCTGTGCATGCATGCGTGCATGCGTCAACCCCCTTCTGTTTTTGCTGCAGCATTGTTGCATGCATGGAAGGATCAGATACAGGAGGCTCTGGCATCAAGCAGAGCTGTGCACTTCTTGATGGCGGTCTGTCATACTATGACTTACCTTGACCATGTCACAGAAGATAGCATCACCATTCGGGTAAACATGGCCCCCCATGGGTCTTCCACCAGCATAACCAAGCTGTTCAAGCTTTCCCCTGCCACCATCCTTTGACGTCCATATGCGCCCAAGCTTGTCAGGTAGATACAGGGTCCCCTCTTGGCTGATGCTTACTGTCTCTGCATTTTTTTTGCAGCTTTGTGAGACTCAAGTTCCACAACAATTCGGTGCTGGCGCCTGCTGTGGTGCATACATGCCATGGCACATGCATTAGGTCAGGGAGCGAATGCAACGCACCAACCCCGGAAAGTTCGTTCTCAAACAACTTTTTGGCCTTTTGAAGGTGCAAGTTGATTGCATATGGACCCTGAAGGTCGGACGGAGCTGCACGCTGCTCACTAGGGATGGACTGAACGACCTGAAAGCACGGGTATGGAAGTCGAAGATCCTTCACATACAGCAAAGCTGCAGCTGAGGCCACAAAGGCGACGATGGTTGAGAAGCCAAGCATTTGCGCTCCTGTACTGCGGTCTTTGCCGTGCGCGACCGTGATTCTGACTTAATCGACAATGTACGTGATTAGTAATGTTGGTGTAATGTTAGTAATATATCCGGTGTCATTTCTGGTGCAAATCAAACATCTGCAGCAAGCCAAACATCTGTAGTCAGTTGAAACTTTGCATCCCAATCACCAACAAAGGTAACACATACTTTTTGCTGAAGCAAACATATAGTGGTAGATGCTGCTGGTAAACACACTTCTTTGAGACAAAGCAGCATTGCGCAACTTTGGTGGCCACTTTGGTGGCAGTACACAGCTGCAAGCAAGTGCTGTGCGCTAGGCTTCAATGCAGCGCTTGATCTTGCAAAGTAATGCAGGCTCAAAATGTGAGTGCAGCCTGTGCAGGACCACGTGACACCAGTCAAGCTTGCAGTCTGCTGCAACCGCTGCAGACCATCAGCAGATCCCAGCCCATCAAAACATAATGTGGCTCCAACCATGCACACTCAATCGAGTGTCAGTGCAAGCCTGTTCAGTACCAGCTGAAATTTCTGGGTAGCGCTGTTTGATATACAGACCCATGACCACCTCTGTCTGTGCCTTAGGCTACATACAGTTCAATGTAATCAGTGGCACAGCAGCTGGACAGCAGCAAGAGCAGCATGTTGTGCCATTGCGGGATGCAAGCCATTTGCACCCTGGCACAGAAAGCAGAGTGGAGACCTTGTGCAGAAAGCAGAGTACATGTCAACATATCAAAGACATAGTACCTCATGAATCACTCACCCGCACAGCAATGCACAGGTGAAAGAGGTATGATCACATCAGGAGTCAAGATTTGCAGCTGGTGCAGCTCCTGCTGCAGAGCAGAGCGAGCAACCAAAGCAGCCAGCTGTACAGCCACATGCGCATTCTTTGTAGATACTTCACCTGCTGCAGACATAACTCCTCACCAGACACCATTCTTATATATACCTTGGTGAGTGCCTCAGCAGTGATGGCCAAAATGCCAAATTTCCTTGGGGACGTGTATCTGAGATCCAACCTATCAAGGAAAGTGCCAAACCAAGTGGACTTGCTCTGGGAGACTGCGAAATCCCATTGAGTATGTAATCGCAGTAGAGCCCCCAGACGTGAATCCCAACTGAGATGAGGCTGTCTCAATTGTCCTGGCCAGCACTTGTGCAGCAACAGGCTGATGTCCAGATCCTGCCTGCCTTCCAGCGGCTGCTTTGCCTGCCTTCCAGCGGTTTGGTGTGCAGAGGCTGCCTCTGCACACCAAACTTCATGTGAACACCGGGCTGCCGCCTTAGGAGGCTCCCGTCATGATCGCTGCAAAGCGTACACCATTCTTCTCTTCTCTTCTCTTCTCTTCTCTTCTCTTCTCTTCTCTTCTCTTCTCTTCTCTTCTCTTCTCTTCTCTTCTCTTCTCTTCTCTTCTCTTCTCTTCTCTTCTCTTCTCTTCTCTTCTCTTCTCTTCTTTTCTTTTCTTTTCTTTTCTTTTCTTTTCTTTTCTTTTCTTTTCTTTTCTTTTCATGTGAAGACTGAAGATAGTGCTACAGGACATTACGTCTTATGGCAGGTGGACCTGTGACTACTCAGACAGCAGCCATTTGGCTGCAGATTCCTATGTCAAGGAGAACTGCTGAATTCTCTGCAAAAGACAACCAGGTTGGCGCCAAAAGGGCAGGGTTGGATGAATGGGCTCATGCCAAGGACCAGTACACATGTACCTTGAGGAAGGCTTGTTGGATACGCAACAACACACAGTGGCGTCAGGCCCTCCATGGCCAATGAGTATGTGCTTGGTATCCTACTAGTCAACCAAGCAAATGCTTGACAGGCTACAGAAGCCATACAAGTGCAGTCACTGGCCAAGTAGCATCAAGGCACATATAGACCAAATTCCAGCGCAGTGTGTCCCCGTAACTGCGTGACTGTGCTGCTCAGCATGCTGCATTAGAAAAACACATGCGGGCAAAGGATGCTGAGGTACTGTTGATATGCATGTGCACATCAAATATACAATGCGTCTAGCCGCTCCAGCACTGCGGCATGATTCATGGCTTGTCCCATATTGAGCATATGGTTGGACTGTGTCTTGTCCATGCAGTCCTGTTTAATCAAGGGCATGATGATGCACGTGGACCATGCATGACGGCGCATTGGTGGGGACAGGGAGAGCTCCCAACAAAAGGTCTTCAGTCTCACAAACAACAGCGTGAAACCTTACACTGTGCAGTGCACTGATGTCACAACGCAAACTACAGGACACACGGACATGATGCAAATAAACAGCTTCCAGAAAATAGTACCCGTACTACTAGTGACGTGAGACAGCTCGCAATTTGACATAAAATAAAGGCAGCTCCTAATATCCATTTTGACTCAAAATTGTTTGGAAAGTCCTGATCTATAGACTTGTCGCTGGGTCTTCGACCACATGACATTGCAGCACATCAAATTGTCACAGCTCAAGCTGCTGCTGATGACAGAAGGCGTAGGAGGCTGTGCTTTTCATGCCCTGCTGGACAGAATCAAAGTTTGACAAAACTAGCCATCCCTGCATCAAGGCTATGTTCACCTCAAGTGACTATATGTATAAAACCCTAAAGGTCTGTTGGGTCACATGCTGCATCCCTCACACTCGCATCAGAGACGTCGCTGGAGTCAAGTCATTTGCAGCGCGACTCAGTAAGGATTCAGATGACATACGGAGGGTAATGCTGCCCTGATTGCAGGCAACACATGTGCACTTCTGTATGGGACTTAGACAATTGTATGGACACCGTTCTGGGTTGATGAAGCCTTGTGGCCATTTGCATGGCCATTTGTGTGGCCATTAGCTTGACCATGTGCATCCCCCATCTCAACATTGAACTGCTTGCTGCCTGCATATGCACAGTGAGATGTAAAGAAATGTAAAAGATGCTCATCGACACAACATTCATGGTCATGTGAGGGATATGCATTACAACTATGAAGCAACCAAAAGCATGCAGATCCAGACAATGAATCCTGCGGTGAGCGTCTGTGTGTGCATACTGTACCTGGCTGCTGTGCAATCACCAGGAGCCGGTCTTCCTCTGCTGGTGAAACGCGAACCAACAGGTACTCAATGTCATTCTTCAGCATGTAGATGATGAAGAGACCCCCAAGGACAATAGCCTGTGCAATGATGTGCTTGTGTGCTACATTTGAGAGGTAAAATCCAATGAAGATGTCTGCAATGGCAAGGGCCAGAACAGCTCGGCCAACGGTCCAGTGTGTTAGATTCCAGGCACGCCTGATCATGGAGGTCTTAGGGGGCCGGGCTATAAAGCCAAGGAGGACCTGCATGTCACACCGATAATGTCAGCAACATTGGTATGAATAGTCTTGAAGCCAGGGTAGGATTATAGGCAAGGGCACGTGAAGGCAAAGATACCAAGTCAGAGTGCTGTGCTTTGACACTGCAGCAAGCAATATGCTCTACGCTGTGGGTGGCAGTCTGCAGCGCTGGCTTGCTGTTACAAGTCGTGGATGTGTGTAGTTTAGCGGCCACATGTGTACAGAATACATACTGCGCAATGAAAATGATGCAGAGCTATCTAAATGCGGCTCTTTGTGTGACAAGCCCAAAGCCATGAAGAGCAGTTACCTGCAAGCCTGCCACGACATTGACAACAATCCCGATATTTTTGTGTTGCACCATGAGTTCTTCATTTGCAGGAAAGTAGGTTCCGACAGCGACCCCTGTCAAGCTGAGGAGCAGCCCAATAATTTGAAACGCTATGTGCAGATAGTATCACCAATTGGAGCCCAAGCGTGTCAAACTGCGGCAGCTTGCGATGACGATGCCGGCAGGAATGAACCAACCCCAAGCCAGACATAGGCACCAGCCGTGTATCTGCGCAGCATGCTCAGGTGCTGACACAACGATGGTTGCTGCTTTTAAACTTGAAGTCCGATACTGAAGGATGTCACGGTAGGCCGGCGGCAACACGCTTACTCTTTATATATATGCGCATGCACACACACACACATACGCATACTGGTCACGCACACTGTATCGGAGCTTGGCTCACCCTGTGCAGCTTGTGTCGGTGCGCCTTAGTAGACAGTAGTTGCCTGGAGGATGTGCGGGTTGGGTCTAGAGTCTCGTTCTGCGTCAAACGGATGCAAGTCGGTGAGTCGTACCACTAATACTATGGCGCTCGAGGCTGAAGCACAGGTCGCAGCTCGTGTGTGCCGCGGGAAGCTATGACATTTGATGCAACAGCAAAGTCGTGCAGCGAAAGCGATAGTCGGCATAGCCACGCACAGTCTGCAATCGCAAGGCCAAAGCAGCTGCAGATGTCTGCAAGCAGTCAGCAACAGTCTCAGCGAGCGCACCTCATTGGCGCACATAACTCCGCATATGCTCATTGCAAACACCAACAGCATCAACGCCGCAGCGCGCACCGACGGCGACCAGCTAGGCATGACTCTTTGGTTGGGACGCAACGCTGTGATCAGGATAATCTGCGAGGTACGACCTGCAAGAGGATGTCGTCACCGGAGCGAAAGGGACAGAGTTACAAGCGCAGGTTGCAAAGTGTATGAACCCTTTGCGAACGTTATCTTGACGACGAACCGTTTGTGCACAGAGTCAAAGCCGTCAATCTCGCCCGTGCTTGCCACACTTCCGAGATGAGTCATGTCGAAATGAGTAAGGGACCCGACTGCAGTCTTTTTCTTCATGTCCAGAAGCCAACGTTCCATTCCAGACTTGTTTTGATACCTCAAAGTCATTCACAATTTCAAAATGCAGTTTGTCCAATGGCAAAGCGCACTTGCGACCTACTGGACGAAAGTAAAGAGGACCTTCGAGAACCACTTGCCAAGCCTACGCTTCGCCAAAGAAACCAGTGATGGAGCCACTGAAGACACCCTTGAGCCTGAACCTTTTTTGGTTCCTTCTGTCCCTTCCAAGGCAGACTTTCAAGCTCAGGTATCATTTGACATCCTTGCAGTGGAAGCAGGCCATGGCTGGTCCGATGCTTTGATGCCATATCCTCTGAGCGCACTGAAGCCTGAAAGTTCTTTTGAAACAAGTTTGTAGCTTTTGATCATAGCCAGGGTTTCGGCAAGGCCTCGCATTCGGTGTACAGCAACGGCACTTGTCTTAAAGTGTCTATGCTGTTGTGCAGGGTGCCTGGGGAGAGAATGGTGTGCAAAACCCTATGGCCAATATGATTGGCCGTGCACTTGTGCTGACAGCTGCCCCTCAGGTGCAGTGATAGCCTTTGCTCCTCTTCGTGCATACATAGTGGAACAGTTTGTGAGAGGGGAGGTCAGCTATGATGCTGCGTGCTGAACTGCAGGTCCGCATTCCGCCACCAGGATTGCGACGTGACGTGGCTGCTGTCATGCGAGCATATGCGGTAAGCGTCTGACATGAGCCCTTGACAGTCAGCTGCTGCTTATGGCCTCTGTGTACAGAGTTGCCCATTGAAAGTTGTGCATGTGCTGAAGACCTGGCAGTGTTGTGCTGCTTTGCCGGCTTTGCAGCTGAGCACCTACACCTATCAGCAAATACCAACAGCCATACTGGCCTGAGTCATCATGGTTGCATTGCAGCATACGGTGAAAGAGATCACTATTCTGCCCTTGGATGCTGTGGAGGCCATCATCTTCCACCTTCCACCCCAGTCCCTGGTGGCCCTTAGTGCCACCAGCAGGCACTTCAAGAGCATGCTCAGCCATGACAGGTCAGCAACATAAAACGAAATTTCCTCTTTCTCACCTATGTGTAGATAGGCAGCTGCCTGCTCAGCTCAGCCCTGCTTGTATGCTCTGTCTCAGGCATCGCAACTATCTTAAGTCATCTGACCAGTAGAATGCTGAGACATCTCACGTTTCTACTGACCATGCTGAGCATCGCATACACACATGTGGACACTCAGTTTCTCATGCCTTTCAGGCTATGGCACACACAGCTGCAGCAGAAGTATCCCAGATGGGCAGCTGCTGATGTGGCGCCAAAGCATGGGCAGACCTGGAAGGAGCTTGTGGCCGTAGCCACCAAGCTTGAGGCCCCGGCTGCACCTGACCTGTCTATCGATTTGCATGCGCGCTCCAATTGCCCAGTGGCAGAGTACACAGAGTACTGCAATTCAGGTGGGCTCTCGTTGCTGCATGATTGCTCAGATTGCGCCGACATGGATGAAAGGCACACTCATATCCTCTTGTGCATCATTTTCACGGCATGTGTCACCTGCTGTTTAGCGCACTGTGACATGGTTATCACATTAGGATTGTCACAAAGCCTACTCTCGGCTGTCATGCCTTGTGACTGTAATTTCAGTACAAAGTCAGTAAGGCAGGGTTTGCAAACCAACTAGTACATGCTCAGAGTCAGTAAGGCTTGGTTTGCGCTGCAGGCAGCGCGCGTATCCAGCTAGATTTCTGCTTGAGCAGGCATGCACATGCAGCACACCAGCGGTTTCTGGCGTACGGCAATGATGCCATGTTATACCCTGCCTCCCGGCTTAGAGAGTCTGTGAGTGCTAGCTTGGATATGGTGTACTACTGCTGGCTGGAGGAGCGCCAGCTGGCCCGGGGAGCCAAGTATCTGCTGCAGGTAAGCCACACTGCCTCCTCAGAAAGAAAAGAACAGAAAAGTTTACGCGTTTCAGCAATCATAACGGGAGCCTCCTGATTCGGCAGCCTGGAGCTCACTGCCTCCTCAAACTTCATGTTTGTACCGCAAACGTGAAGCATGTTTGGAGGCATGCCCAACTCATCCTTGACGTGCTTGCTTGTGATGCATCCACTGCCCCAGGCTGGTAGTTGTTGATCGTCTTGCATATGTCTGAGTGTGCTGCTGCTCAAAGACAGTCCAGAGCTCACAGCACAGTCGAACATTGCAGTCCAGAGATGCTGCAACGTGTGTCTTTCCAGGCCACGGTCCTTGACTTGCCAGGCAGTAGGCTTGCTGAGCACGCAGAACTTTGACTTTTGAATGGTCTCTGCAGGCTTTGGAGACACTTGCAGTCTCCATCAGAAAGCATGCAGCACAGCAGCAACAGTCTGGCCCTATCAAGATGTGGTATGCCAGCACACACGTGCAGGAGCAAGCAGCAGCGGCAGGTGGCTTCTTAATTGAGCTGCTGCAGATGCGTGTTCTGCAGTTCAGCCGTCTGTCCCATCAGCCAGCAGCTTTCTCTGAGGCAGGCAAAGGTATGCTTTCTGAGCTGTAGTACATACATGCTTGACCTCAATCGAGGCAGACATTACAAAGCAACCACAAGAGCTTCACTTGCCCATATTGTATTGTCTGAACTCAGATTTTCATCTGTCATTGGTTTTTGCGCTGTGTAAAATCGAGGGTGCATCATGGTGTTGTCTTCCACAGCTGAAGAACCAATCAGAACGCACGCTCGAGACTTTTGAGCTTAGAAGCTTTCAAGCTGCAAGCTTGCACTCAAAGTGTCTGTGTGGAACGCATCTTGAATGTCAATCACCTGCTGATCTGTTGGTACACAAGTGTGTTATGAAAGCACTTCCTCACAGTCTTGGTTGATGCTGCAGACAGTGCACACCTGCCATGCGCAGCCAGCCAGGCTGACACCTTCAAGTGGTGTGGTGGCCAGTACTCTCAGACAGATTTGAAGCAGGCGCTAGCCATGCTGCTATCCTCTGAGCTGCGCAGCCATCAGCTGCTGGCACAGCAGTACAGTGACCCCTACCAGCCTGCCACCTGGTGCATTCTCAATGCCAATGGCCAGCTGCTGCTTCACAACCTGGCTCAAGCATCTGCCTGCCAGGTGATCCCCTACTCTCCTGCTGGAGCTGTTGATTTGTGATTTCTTGGCAGGATGATGTCAACTTGATGTAGCATGGGTGCCAAGGGCCCTCCATCATGCCCTGTGCCAGAATGCCCCTGGGACCAAAGTCAGCCTGGATTGGTGTGTATAAATGTGACAGCAAGGGCTTCTTTGGAGCCTGCACAGCAGGCTTGTACACTTGATACCAGCAGTGCTGTGGCTATCGATGATTTAGCATTGGAGGTGAACAGTGTTGACTAATGGCATTGTGGCAATGCACAGCAGGCCTCCTCTGTATGTTCTGTCTATGCTCCTGTCTTATAGAGCATTGCACATCGGTGCACTGAATAGCTGCAAAAATTGCTTTTGCAAGTGTCTGATTCATTTACTGTGCATTCAGCAAACGCTTGAAAACAGCCAATGTCACAGTCACTTCTCGCAGCTACCAAATGGATTCTCAGTGTGTCTGCACATCTTCCCAAAGGTCCACTTTCTGTTCCTTTCAGGACCACTGGGAGCAGCACGGCAGCCGGCTACTGAGCAAGGCAATAGAGAAGCTGCATGTGTTACTTGAGGGACAAGATGAGGGGCAAGATGAGGCCCTAGGCTGTGCGCCAGTTGCACCCTGAGATCTCTGCAGACTTCACCTGCTGTTCAGCCGGGCCTCCCTCATGGCTAGGTACACCCCCACCATTGCTGCCTGCAATAATTGCTGAGATGCGCACATTTGTTGCTCACAGTCATGATGGGCATCCTCTGTTGCAGGTGATCAAGCGGCAAGGCTTGCATTGCTGTGTCTTTGTATAGACCTTGTTCCTTCTCAGTTCATGTGCTGCTGGGTGCTTTCCTTGTACTCCTCACAGCAACCTGGAAAGATATTGTCCTTGTGTTGTTCAGGTCAGCATCACTGCTGCAGAGGGCTGAGCTGCAGCACATGCATGGCAACACGTACAGCCAGGCCTGGCAGCATGAGAGGGCAGTACTGTACTATCAACAGGAGTTTTTGCTAAATGGCTCTGGCCCCTACAGCAGCGCCCAGCATGCCACATAAGTGCAGCTTGCGCTGCAGCAGCATTTGCTAGTATGCCATTGACTGTCATTTGTTGTTGAGACTGCATTTCCTTGTTCAGTCCCTCTGATACTGTCATGTCTGCTGGAATTTTTCTGCTTGAATTGTGTGTGAAAACCACAAATGGCATCCTGTGCACTCCTGTGTATGATTGCTTTCAGCACGTTGGCGTTGCAGTCCCCTTGCCAGAACACTGTTTGAGACATTTACCTGACAGCTAACAAGAGCGAAAGCCCTTGTTTGAAAGTCATCCACGTGTGGCTGCAGAACTGTAAGGCCCAACGGTGGTAATAAGAGAGAACACATGACAATATGCATGCACATCATACGAGCAAATGCAGCATGTGGGAATACTTTCAAGTATCCCATTCGCTTCTATGTTGAATGCGTCTGTGGACATGCGGTCCGACACAAGCGGGCTTGGCTGGTGCTGGCTAGGAACCAGGGCGATGCGGAAGAGGGCATCATGCACAGGCAAAATAGGTCAAGCGCCCCCGTCTGCAATGGGACAACTTCAACTTGCAGGACAAACCAGCGCATTGCATTCGGACTAGATCTGTTGATCGGGCTTGTGAATGTACCAGGGCACTACTGCCGAGCCGACAGTATAAGAAACACTTCACTGACTACTTTCAGTGATCAGGCAGTTGACCAGCATACAGCACTGCAACGCTTCGACCGATGGCTTGGAGGAGTGCTTTGTCTAAGAACTTGCAGGAGTTGAGGTGCGCCTTTGAACCGGTCAGACTGTCAAGTGGCAATGTCCGCTTGCGTCAGAACTTTAACACTACTGAGGTACACGCAGGGTACACCTCTGCCAGAAAGGCGACGCCAGCCAAGGCGCAAGGTACAACACGTTCATACTGCTGTATATGAACAACTCCATATCCTCGAGTATTTCGGATTGCATGCCTCGCATTTGCAGGGATTTTGTACTAAGCCAATACCAGCATCTTAAGAAAGCCAATCCCAAGTTTCCCATACTAATCAGAGAATGCAGCGGAGCGGAGGCTAAATTGATAGCGCGATATGGTCAGTGACTGCAGCTGCTCATGTTCTGTTTTCTCTGGCACCACTGACATGCTAAGCACATACTTGTCTGCAGACTTTGGTGTAGAGCGGTCAGTGCCAGTCAATGGCCTAGACAGCGATGCCATTTCATCAAAACTCGAGGAGTTAGTCAAGAAGGGTGAGAGCATGCCAAGGTAAAGCTCAAGTATCAGGCTAGGTCAAAGGGCTGCGTCATCAAGCTGACTGGGACCTGCCCCGAACCCCTTTGCCTATTGCAGGTCAACAGAAAGTGAAGGCCAAATAGCAGCATGAGCCATAAACAAGTATATTTGCTGGACGCCAGTCAACAGTACTTTACAAGGCAAGCAAGCAGGAGGTACAAGCAGCATGATTGTGTATGCTCCAGCTGGGACACAGTCATTTAGGTATCAGTGCTTGCTGACATGTTACATGGTCGCAGCCAGCTTGGACTACATCACTGTAGGCTGCGCCTTCGTCAAGAAGCACATTCAAGTTCATACCTGCCATATGTTAACACTTGCAAGTGTTTCCTGTTCCAATGCTAATATGCGGCTACTTTTACACCCATACAGTGTCAGCCAATCTCATACACCATTCAGGTTTCTGCTACACTATGCTGTTGCTACATATTTTATTTTCCCTGCACAGCAGAGTGACACATAATATACAGAGCTACACTGCTGCTGACACATAGGTCAGGGAAAGCAAATTTCTGACATGCCATACTTCTGTAATGCACCAGCAACAGCAATGCCTCAAGACGCACTTGTTGGATGTGCATGGGCAGTATTGATTAGTCAGGTCGGTAAGTTGGCTCTATCAATAAATTGTGGAAAACCTGCTCTTAGCTGCCCTTTAGCCAACCTGCACACACATTAACTGCTGAGCTTCTAGGAAGCCACTGACTGCTGCTGAGCAGCACAGCATGAATGCCACAGTATGAAAGGCAGACCACAGCCATTGCTTTGCACACACCCAAGTGCTTTGCCCCGGGCAGATTGGTATCAGCGATCAAAAACACTGTCCTATATACATCCTGCTTTCTGTGTGCAGTAATGCTTATCATCAGGGTGAAAGTGCTGTCTTGACCTTCGCATGCATTCTGACCTTTCTGTGGAGATGTTTGCTGCTTGGGGACAACAGCTTGTCCATCACTGCCTGCTAGCAGGTCCAAGTATGCCTGATCTCGTATCTGTAGTAAGTCTTCTACTTCTTTCTGCTCCTTGTTGAAACGCTTAACGACTGTCTCAAATTGTGACTGCACCTGCAGCATGCATGATTACTGCAGGTAATCAGCAGTTATTCAGCTAGGACCATAAATTGTATCAAGACAACACTCTTATTGTTGGATATCAACACAAAACTACCTGATCTGTTGCAATTTACACAACACTCTACGCAACATATTTTGCAACATGCTTGTGACACCAACTATGGTTTGATGTGCACAAATACATACATGCATCAGTGTAAATCAAACTACCAAAATTTCAACATGTCCACTTCCCAAGTCCTGTTGCAGCATGACATGTCCAGAGTAGGGATGTCTGACACTTTCATGCCACGCTGAACTCACCTGCCGATACTCAGACTCAAACTGGCGAAGCTCGGTTTTCTTACGCAGCAGTTTAGCTTCCACTTGCTGCACAGTGTCTGCAATGGGAGCAAGGGATCTGCCCGTAGACATTGTGTGTACTGCTTGGATAGTGTACCTGACTCTGTTAAACCTGCATTGCCAGGTGAACTTTTGCTTGGACTTGCAGTTAGGCTATTGATGCTCAATGTGCACAGAATGATCACACAGGACGAAAGCAAGCATGTGGTGTGATGAATGATAGCAGAGGCTATATACTTGCTCAAGGGATGTTGATGTTCAGACTGCAGCGCCATGGCTCAAATCAACATCCCAAGAAGAAGCTTTGTCAGCTATAAATCCAACAACATGCTTTGATCACGCCTGTACCTAACCATGTTATACTCCTGGCCAACATTGATGTATAACAGGCGTGTCAGATTGCATTATAGGGTCATTTTCAGTGGAAGCAGTGCAGACTATAGCCAGAGAGTCTGACCAGTTGTCGCCATAGACAGCCACCAGGATGCGGCCAGGGCGCAGCTGCACATGGTCGCGTGCTTGCATGCTGTCCAAGCGCTTGAACAGCATAGCCTCAGGATCACTGCCAGTTTCTAGGGCAGAGGGCTTGGGCCCCATGCGGCAGGTCAAGAAAGGGAAAAAATACAGGCCTGCCATCTGCATTCCTTTCTTGGTCTTCTGACTGTCTTCCTGAATAGTGGCAAGCGGTGAAGTTGAAAACACATCCAGGCAATTAGATGGCCCTGAGGACTTGCACCAGCATTGTCCTTTCCAGCTGGAAAAAATGTTCAAATGAGTATCCTAGTGCATCACAGGCTTCAGCTAGTCTCAATGCAACCTTGTTTGTCACAGCGACGATGTTCTTATTCACTGCTATCGGGGCACATGTTTCCAAAGCATATACCTAACAGGTGGAGTGTGACATGAAAGTAATGATTCTAAAACAGAGTTTGCTGGTTTGGCCCTGATGCCCGCCTATTAGTGATGGATGCTATGGTTCTTGCAGCCTGACAACAGCATAGCATGAGTCACGTCAGCACCTGCGTCAGCAGCTCCCACTGGGTGTCGACAGCTTGCTCAAACAGCAGCAGCTTGAATCGGCTGCCCTGTATTGAGTGAGCCCCCACAGCAAACCCCTCTGCAATGTGCTGCTCTGTCACCGTCAGCTCATAGAACACCACTCCTGCTTTGTCTACCTGCAAGAAAGGTCAACGAACTGCATAGAAAATCAAAGGAAAGACTATGCCTTTCGGCGTCAATTGAATGAGAAGCCAAGTGTTAAACCAGGCTGCCGAGCAGTGAACTGCATAGCTTGGCTCTGCTGTCATGATGGCATTTGCCTACAAGATATAATGCAACAGGGCATCTGCATATGCAATAATGCACCCAGTACAGAGCAGTGAGGTAAACAATAACAATGCAGCTGCCCCTGCCAGAGAACAGGGTACATGGCAGAAGCACTGTGTACCTTATCTGAGTGTTTCTCCCCAAATTGCAGCTGCAGAGCCTTGAAGTTGCCCATGTATGCAGCATCCAAAACATGCTGAGCCACTACAGTCTTCACAGGCACCCCTGCATGTATGGCTGAACAGTCATTTGCCGGACATTGTTCAGGTTTGTAGCAATGCAAGGCAAGTGCCTGATCACCAAGACTGTATTTCAAGAAAGGTGTTGTTTGTGGTCTGTTGATGCATGTGCTGTTTTGTCTGAACTCTGACTCACCCAACTTGTTGAAGATTGCTGCCATGGCAGTATTGACCATCCCTAGAGATGACAAATCTAGTTGAACCTCCAGGTCACTTGGATTCAAATTGGCAAACCCTCCTTGATCATATCTGCGACGTTTGTCAGGATCGCTGAGGATACCTGCAAGAGCAAAAACGCACCATTTGCACATATCAATACTGGTGATCCATTTTGGCATAGTGTCTGCTCACAGATACACCAGTGAACAGGCAATAGTTGCGAGTAATCACCATAAGCTGTTGCAATTTTCTGAAACTTCTCTGCTGCCTCTTCTGCAGAGGCCCCTTGATTCTTGTCTGGATGATTTCTGAGAGCAAGTTTCCGATACGCTGACTTGATCTCATCTGGGGAGGCCGTCTGTTGCACTTGCAGCACCTGTATTATGTCGTGTTGTAAGACTTGCAACGTTATGATAGCCAGATGAAAGCTGAAGTTGTACCTCATAGGGATCTTCGGGGGTGGAAGCTGCCATGGGTGACTGCTTTCCTCAGCTGGAGCCACAAAGCAAGCTTCAGCTTGCAGTTGCCTTCCGTGTATTGTCGGGCATTACCGTCGTGGACATAAAAATGCCGACATGCAGGCGTGCGGGTTACACATAAAGAGAGACCTAGACACAGGCCAAGAGATGCTATGCAAAAGGTGCGCTGAACTGCCGGAAAACAACAATGAGTGCTTGATCAAGCTGGTGGTCGAAGTCAGTGAGGCCAAAAGTGCAGGACCGACAAAGAGATGCACTGGAACAATACGAAATTGCTGTGTACGCTTTGAGTGAGACCTGTCAGTCAAACCAGTCAAAGACACATGCTAGGAAGCATGACGGTGACTGACGGTGACGAGACTAACGCCGCATAACGCCACATAACGCCTGTCGTCCGAACACGGCTAACACGGCAAACACGGCGCAAAGGACACGGGATAAGGTGCCGCTGTACATGAAGGGTCTTCTGGCTGCAGCCTGAAACTCAATTCCGAAAGCAATTTGTCATCTTCTCTTGTGACCACCAAGCTTTCACCGCTGCGCAGCATGATCCATGGTGGCCACCGGTCGGTGTACACTCCTCGTTTATGAGAAGAGCACTAGTACTGGTAGGCCTTACTCGTGCTGATCAATGTAGCAGCAACTGCTAAGGTCGTCGAGAAATCAGGCAACCAGATACTAAAAATGAGTGATCAGTCGAAAGTGGGCCAGGCTTTTTCCCGGCAAAGACGACTGTATCTCAACTTGTTGGATGATCTCGGCTCTTTGGACTTTTTCGCTGTGGATGGCGATTCCCTTATACTGGACTGTCTTAGCAGTCCAATCACAGACATGCATCACGGCGGGCAGATGCTACAGCTCTGCTACCTGGTTGAAAACTTTGTGAACAGCCTGCAAAACTGTCTGAATGCCCGATTCTGCTTTGTCTTCTTCCAAGAGCACGAAAGTCTATGGTGCGGTCAGCAGAATTTCTTTCTGCTGTTAGCCAGGGCTATCTTGCAGCAGCATCTGCAGAAGGTCCTGAATCTGACAGTACACACTGAGTTCATCAGCTGGACCAGCTTGGATTGGTTGCAATATGTACAGCAGGTATGAAAAGACATGCCTGCATATATAGTGTACTCCAACTGTGAGTGTTGTAATGTGCTTACAGCTCACACACGCATGTCTTCCTGCAGGAGCAGCCTGCTTTCTTGCTCATGACAGACTTGTCTGCCGTCAGCCAGGGTGCACTTTCAGAAGAGCACATCAGTTCCATCAGAGAGGTGCAGCAGGCATTTGCCATGTACAGCTTGTCTGTGAAGCTTCCCATAGCTTTCATGGCAGAGCTAAGGTTTCGCCAGGTGCGTATGACTGTTGCTATAAGCCCTACATGTGATTTGTGCATGCATCACTTGAATGCTGCTAGTCAACCCACTCAATTTGGCAGCAACAGACTGCTACAAGACCCTAGCAACTTGCCATCGCACCTCATATCTTGCAATGTTTGCACAACAGGGAAGGTTGCACAACACAACATTGTGCAGAACGCTCAGTGCGGTGCAGGATATAGTGTATGGCTTCAAATCCACGCAGCTGTTCAATGTGGGTGACCTATTCAAAGACCTGTCAGAGTGCAGAGATGCTGCAAGCAACGTTGGGCAGCATGTACTTCAGCAGCTGAAACATTCTAGCTTGAGCAACTCCTTGTGCATGGTGGACGTCCTCCAGAGTGCTGATCTTGCATCATGGCAGACCCACAGGCTGACAGGTCTGGAGGCACTCTCACCTTTGCTATTTGACATGAGAAGTTGCCGTTGTGGTAGACACTGCTATCTGAGGCTGCATGAGCCCTCACGCATGCTCTGCAACTGCCTCAGCTTTTCTGGACACATTATGTAGCAGCTGCACCTACGTTACCACACTGCGTATCAGCAATCATAGTTGTGCTAAGATGGATGGGCAGTAAGGCATGAAAGTACAATGATCTAAATGCATCATCTTGCGCTCTGCAGGGATGCTGAGTAACTATGATTGGGTTTCTGCGGCCGGCGTGTGGACCTGCGCTCACATGCTACAAGCAACCGCATCTACTGCAAGCTCTTCTGCTGGTGCCAGTGGATCCTGGGACCGCAGCCTTGCCCTGCTGCTGTGCAAGGCATGGTGCCTGCATCACGTGGCCAAGACACAGCTGCCTCTAGAGAGCAGGTGCCTTGACCTTGAAGGCTTTGAGAGCTTGCTGCAAGGTGGTGCTGCATCCACACAGCACTCAGCACCAGATCAGGCAGCACAGCCTACAACAGAAGGCAGCTGCTATTCAATCAGGCCATCAGCAAAGCAGCGGGTAGTTCACAGTCAGTCCACAATGGCAGCTCAGCTGCAACGCTTCATGGATCAGTGGTGTGGTGTCTTTGCACAGCTGCTGACAGACGCAGCATCAGCGGGTGAGATGCACATGGCTGATAGAGCCGGCTTGCTGGATGTCTTGGACGGCCGCTTATGGCACCTCATGGCCTGCTGTCTGGTTGCCTCTGCAGACACTGGTTTGTCAGCTGGCGCCCTTCAGAGCGCGCAATCACTGATGAACAGAACTTGTCATCTGGCTGGTGTCAATGTGGCTCACATCAGCACCATAGCTTCCCATCACCCCTCTGCCCTTGCCTGCCTTCAGCTGCAAGACCCCAGTCAGCCGACAGTGACCACTACAGATCTCAATCAACCAGAACACAGCGTGTGCAACAACAGCCTTGTGGATGCGTTCCTGGGTCCTCAGGAAGCTGTCAAAACGGTCTGTGAGGCTGCTCCTGCTGCTGTTGAAGTGACAGCCTTTGATGACGCATACCACTGGCACACAGGAAAGCCCCTTGAGCCAACCTACCTGGGCGAAACTGCAGAGTCCAAGACTCTGGCTCTGTGGAGGAATGCAAGCCTGGACCAAATGGCTCGCTGCTATTTGCTACCTGCTGGTAAGCGTTCAAGACTGCAGGGCATCATCAGGTTGTGCTCTGATGAGAAGCTGATCTCCAGAGCTTCAGAGAGGACTGAGCGGCTGGCCAGCGCACTGCAGCTAGCACACAGCTGGCTGGAGACAAAGCTGCAGAAGCAGAATCAGGCTCAAGCTACCTTCATGAGAAACGATGCTGCGTCCATGATGAGCACAGCTTACCGTGGCCCAGGCAGTGCTGCGACTGCCAGCGGCAAGGCCAAGACAGGCAGGGCAGGTAGCGTTAAGCCTCAGAAAGCACCAAAGATCAGCAAGGCAGACCTGATCAGGCAGCAGCAGACTGCCAAGAAGGCAGGCGCAGATGCAATGAAGGCCAGTGAGAGATGGAAAGCAAAGCAGGCGGAGTTGGATAAGAGAGTTCAGCTTGGCGGCTGGGATGCTCACCTGCAGTCTGAGGTCGACAGCTTCCTGCAAGACTGCAGGCAAGAGGCAGCGCCGGCATACCTGGCAGCATCCATGTTCAAGCTGCAGCACAGCCAGACTGCTTGGAAGCAAGCCTGCCACAGCTGGCGCCCAAAGAAGAGCACACCCCTGTCCCTTGCAGCCCCAGCACAAGCAGCAGCACTGTCAGTGCTGCCAGTGGTCAGCTCTGGGATGCAAGATGCCATGAAGTATGCAATCAGTATCTGGATGACAGTGCATGATCTGATTGTCAGAGGCTACCTTGATGCTGCTAGCAGTGACAAGGAAGCTGCCAGGGAAGCTGCCAAGCTGTGTGAGCAAGCCATGCAGCTGCTGGGTTTTGCCCAGGCAGCAGCTTGTGTCGCTGGCCTTCTGAAGGCCTTTGTCAAGGAGAAGCCTGCAAGGAAGAGCAAAGGCACCAAGGTGCCAGCTGCACATGCCATCACAGCCACTGATGATGCCACTGCTGTCATAGCTACCCCTGCTTTTGGTGCTGCGCCCGCTGCCACAGCTGACACAGATGCCACAGCTGCCACAGCCTGCACAGCTGCCTCAGTCAGCACAGCTGGCAGAGCTGCCACAGCTGCCACAGCCAGCGCTGCTCCTTCAGCAGCCACACTGTCAAGAGCAGAGTTTGCCACTACTTCTGTGTTGCCTGAGCATGTTGACAGGGATGTCATCAGCAAGACAACATCCAGCCCAGCAGGAAGCAGCGCCATCAGCACCAATCCCTTCACTGTCGGCATGACCGAAGCCCACTTTCAGCTGCGCTTCTGTGGAGACCTGCTGCAGCGGGATGTACCTGCCGTGCGTGATCCTAGAGTCATCTCCTTCAACCCAGACCTTTGGCAGCGCAAGGTGCTGGATGCCATTGACGCAGATGCTTCCAGTGTGATTTGTGCTCCCACCTCCAGTGGCAAAACCTTCATCTCCAGCTACTGCATGGACAAGGTGTTGCGGCAGAGCCAAGATGGCATCGTGGTGTTTGTGGCTCCAACCAAGGCCTTAGTCAACCAAACTGCAGCTCAGGCAAGGCAATCGTGTGCTAACTTCTACACTGTAGTGATGCTGATTGTGTCGCCTGCTGTGGCTGTGCATCTGCGTGGCTGCAGAGTGTTTGACTAGGTGTGCAGCAGCTGAAGTCCGCATGGAACATGCTCTATTGGCAATACCTGAGCAAGCTACTGTCAGGTGCATGCAGTATCCACTCAGCATGACCATACAATGTTAATCATTCACATTCTGTTACATGCTGTATACACGCTTGTAGATTACACACTGCATGCATACTATGCTGAGACATGCTGCATACACAGCGTGACATGCTGCATACGTGTGGTGACATGCTGCATACACACTTGTAGGTGTTAAAGGACTTCAGCAAGGGTGAGAAGGCAGTGTATGGCGTCTTCACCCACGACTACAGGATCAATGCTCTGGAGGCACGTATCCTGGTGACAGTGCCAGCCTGCTTGGAGATCCTGTTGTTCTCCCCTGCTCACAGGGACTGGGTGAAGAAGCTGCGCTATGTCATCTTTGATGAGGTGCACTGCATGCGTGAGGGAGGCATCAGGGAAGGTGGCACTGTTGAGAACACAGGCGCAATCTGGGAACACTGCTTGCTGCTCATCAGGTACTTGCTTTGTATGCTGCTCTTTTTGTATGCTGCTGTATGCTGCTTAACCATTCAATTGGCTTGTTGGGATGACTTTTGCTTTGTGGCAAGGAGCTTGTCTTGTTGCTGTGAAAGAATGAGTGGCTTGCATACAGCAAGTAATGTTGAGCTGTCGCTTTGCAAGAGCAGGTCCTTCATCATAGGTGCACTTCTATACAGTTCCTCCTGTCCCTTATGCCTTGCATTGTTGAACACCAGACTAAATTTACAATGTTGCATGCGTTGCATGGATTTGATATGCCTCAGGGTAGCTGCCCAATCAATAAGTCTGCTGCGGCCATCTGCTGCCAACACACAGGGTACTGCACACCATCACGCACTCATTCCCCAAAGCACATCTGGTGTTTGACACATCATTGAAGCCACCTGTGCCCCTTCAGGTGCCCATTCCTGGCCTTATCTGCAACCGTTGGCAACCCAGAGCAAGTTACCTCTTGGCTTCAGTCTGTCAAGGCTCTACAGCAGCAGCAGGATGCTCAGCTGGGCATTCAAGGCCCATCCAGCAGCTATGAAGTCAGGCTAATCCAGCACTCTGAGCGCTATGCTGACCTGCCATACCACACCGTCAATCAGTCTTCATCAGAACAGAGTCCTGGCTCCTCTGCCCCAGCACCTCCTGCCTTGCCTGATCAGGCAGCTGCTCAGGCTGTCTTCAACAAGATCCATCCATGTGCTGTGTTGACTGCTCACCAGGTGCAGCACAGTGGCTTTCCATCAGAGGTTTCTCTGGAGCCGTGCGACTGCCTGGAGCTATTCAGCAGCATGCGGCAGGTCCATCAAGCAGCAGCACAACTGTCAGATCACAGCTTGGGGGCGTGCAGCACAGCCAAGGGTGCATCAGTAATGAACAGCTTACAATCCACAGCTGTGGCAGTGCCTGGTGGCATGCTCAGTTCACACTCTCAGACACCCACTAAGACAGCAAGGCCTAAGTCAGATTCAGAGCACCAAGCCTGGCTGGCTGCATGCGACAAGTCTCTTCAGGGTCTCTCCCCAGATGTACAGTTTCCCGGTGGCAAGCAGATCTCCAGAAGCGCTGTGCGTGTGTGGGAAGCACAGCTCAAGGCTGAGCTAGTGAGCTGGGCATCACAGCATGGCACAGCAGGCCTGGATGCACTTGATCAAGTGCTGCAGCAGCTCAAGGATGTATCAGGCTGGCAGTCTGCAAGCACGGACATCAGCAGATCTGGCAATGCTTCCGACTTCTACAGCATGCTGAGGTCCTTGGATCAGCAAGGCATGCTGCCAATGTTGACATTCTCCTTTGACAGAAGGAAGTGTGAGAGCCTAGCTGGTAACACAATCCAGCTTCGTACTGCTTTTTGATCCTCAGTGTTTCGCCTGCCCTTTTGCGTGAACCTGAGACTCATGCCCCATTGCTTGTCAACCGAACTGACAGCAAGCATCTGGCTGAGTATCTGTGCATCTGGCTGAATATGTGTGTATCTGGCAATATCCAAAGTCTCCACTGGCATTGTATCCTTCCCACCAGCAATTGGTCATGGTTTCAAAGCACAAGATGCGTAGGATGCCCATTCTGCATGCAGGGGGGCTTGTGACAATACTGGAAGAGATGGAGGCCAGAAAGAGGGAGGCGCGGGGGGGGGATGTGCACAAGCTGCAGGCTGCTGCACAGCGGGCAAGGAAGGCACAGAAAGCTAGCAGAGACAAGAAGACTGGCCGCAAGGATGCTGAAGATGCCCTGCATGAAGACACAGCTGGTAAGAAGGCCTGGGTTTCCTCAATCAAGTACACCTCACTCACAAGCAATGGTGGAATCATATGGTATGCTTGTTGAGAGTCTAGTGCTTGTTTGGAGTCCACTTTTTTCTTGGCGTCTGTTGCTTGTTTGGAATCTTTTGCTGTATTGTGGTGGCTGCATTGCAATTGGAATTCAAGTTGCTATGTGCAGTGCAGAGCTGTGCTTGCTTGTTGCTGCAGCAGCCCTAGTTGGGAACTTTGGCGTGCCAGCTGTAGACACAGTCATCCAATCCTGTTGTGTGCAATCTTATCCAAGGTGTCGTACCCCCAAACTGCATATGAAACAATGCTCAACAGCGTTTGGTACACTGCATACTGTTGTGTGAATGGGCAGCGAGCAGTTGCTGCTCCCTTTGTAAATGGACATGTCGGCATTGCCTTGACATGATCTGCTTGGCCTCTGGACTTTTGCAATCAGCCATGCTGTTCAGCCATCCTGGCAATATGCATTTCAGCTGCAGTCGTGACAACATTGCATGCAAAGCTACACCTATCAATAACACTCAGTTGGCTCCCATACTGATGTCTTTGTGTATGTTGTAGTGCCAACAGACCTGCTTGAGGACAGAATAGACCCAGACTTCAGCTTTGCTGGGCGAGCCAGGAGCATGTCGCCTGGAGAGCTGACTGATCTGATAGAGCAGTGCACCTGGGGCATGGATGCTGACAGTGTCCTGGTCAAAGCCCTGCATCGTGGGATTGGTGTTCACCACAGTGGACTGCCCACCAAGTATCGCCAAGTGGTGGAGATTCTGTTCCGCTGCCACTACCTTAGGGTTGTCATTGCAACAGGTGACAGCTCTTGTTGCTGTAGCAAAGCATGCCATGCACCAGATCAAATACTGCTGTCCAGATTTGCAAACAGATCATCAACTTGTTCAGGATCACCGCTGCTGGCAGGCAGAGTGCATGGCTGACTGGCAAGCAGGGTGGCACAGGTTCAAGGGCAGTATACATGACAAGTTGTGTCATACATCTTGATTGTGATAAAGGACTTCTGGCATCATGCCTGAATGTGCCGCATCTGTGGCTTTACAGCAACAGCATCTCGCTTACATGATGACGCGATCATGTACAGTAGTCATGACCAGCGCATGTGGCTGAATGCAGGAACTCTGGCATATGGAATTAACATGCCATGCCGCACAGTAGCCTTTGCAGGAGACCACATCTTCCTCAACTCCCTGCAGTTCAGACAGATGACTGGAAGAGCAGGCAGGAGGGGCTTTGACACCCTAGGTCATGTCATCTTTTGGGCTGTACCACCACGCAAATGTGCTTCTCTGCTGATCTCCCCTGTGCCCAAGCTACACGGCAACTTCCCTCTGTCTGTCACCCTGACGCTCAGGTTGCTCGCTCTGCACTCGGCTGCATCTGGTGACTCACAGCTGCAGAACGACCTGCTCAGGCTGCTTCAGAGGCCCTTCTACGCAGCAGAAGACCCCCAAATGCAGCAGAAGATGCATCATCTGTTCCAATTCTCCCTGCAGTACCTGCAACGGCAGATGACGCTGAATGGTCTTGGTCAACCTGTGCAGCTAGCTGGCATGGCAATGCACTTGTTCTGGACAGAGCCAGCCAACTTTGCCTTTGTGACCCTCCTTCGTAAGGGTATCTTTCACCAGATCTGTGACGAGGTGAACCATGAGGCAGCAGGTCCCTTGCCCGACAGCACCTCTCGCAAACTGCTGCTGGTGCTGAGTCACATCTTCGAACGGGTCCGGTTGGCGCCTGCTGTGCATGCTGACCAGCAAGTCAGGATTCAAGAGTCACCATCCAAGTAAGGCTGCATGCGAGACTGCCCGCAGCAGGCAACCTGCTGTATATAGAGGAGTCTTGCTGCATGTGCTGTCATCAATAGCAGCATCTGTCTGGCGTACCCTGCGAGGCCAACTGATGTGACTGGTTGTTTTGCAGCTTGCTACATGCACACTCAACATCACAATACAACACGAACACGAGTGATCAGACTTATCCAGGTCATGCAGATCTATTCAGAATTGTCCAGGTCATGCAGAGTTGTCCAGGTCATACACTATCCAGGTGATCCTGTATAGTCCAGTTCATGCACAACATGTGACTGTCTTGGGTCACTGGCAGCACCACTGAAGCTTGTGTACTGTAACAGCACATGCAATCTTGGACCTTCAAGAGCATTGGCACAGTGGTTGACTGCATGCAGAGTCATACTGGAGGCCATGAGTCCAGAAGCAGAGTCTGTGCTGGCAGAGCACAACCAGGAAGCTGTAGACAGTTTGGTGGCCTACATCAGTCACTATGTCTCAGCTCACCTAGACAGTCTGCCGCCTGCCAATGTGCTGCCTCTGTCTGGCTTTGCATACCCACTGACCACCACTGCTGCAAGCAATTCTGCAAACCCCTTGAGGCAGCAGCCTTCAGCTGCCCGTGGCGTATTGGTACATGCCAGTGGTCATTCCAGCAGCATGAGTGAGAGTGGCGGAGCATTGCATAACTTCCGCAAGGAGTGTCGCATTTCATCACCATTTGCGGCCTTATCAGGTAGGCATATCAAGCTTCAGCTGCTCAGCTCTCTGTTGTGGTATTTTAGTTGCAAAATGGCAGTGCCTTCGCACTTCATGCCCAGGAATGTCTTGCCCACATATGGCTGATACATTGCCAGTGTCTGCAGTTGACTGACCTGGCAGAACTCGTTTGCTGCCGGCTGCACAGCTGAACCGCTTGGCATCACACCACAAGGGAGGCTGCACCCATTGTCATTACTCATGAGGTCACATTATACTTCAAGCTGCGCCAGGAAACTCATCCATGCAAGCACTTCTCATCACAGCTTTGCTGCAGGCCATGCTGAGCACTTCAGCTCATTGGAGGAGGTTGTGCAGTGTGTGAGACCTGGTATCTTGCTGGACGCTGCCTCTGTGCCATCAGTGTGCACGACAAACAGGCATGGCAGAGTATTGCCGCTGAACAGATACATACTTGATTACTGGGGTCATGGCCAGAAGCAGGCGCTGACACTGGCCAATGGGCTGCGAGAAGGTGATCACTCACTTTTCTACAAATGTGGCTGACAAGTCCTTTGCTGGAAGTTTTTCAGCTAGACTGCAAGCTTGTCATACAGCTTTTGTTGTCAGGCAATTATCTGTTCCCCAGAATCTTTTGTCCCCCATGTTAGGATTGAACCTACTCCAACTTCCTCACAAGCTACATACTATGATGCGCCAGTGTCAGGCAGCTGTACATTTACATGGTGTGTTGAGTGACTTGAGACATGTAAAAGAAGCCTCCGGAAGTTGTGACGCTGGGATGACTATATTGCAGGGGATGCATGGGAGCACATTCGCACCTTTGTTGGTGTCCTCAGGGCCATTGCAACTGCAATGGAGAAGATGGTGGAAGGAACAGATGCAGCAGCTGACCCAGTGGTGCACAGCTTTGGAAAGCTTGCAGAGGCTTTCAACCTGAAACACAAAGAGTTCAACAGTGCAATGCAAAAGCAGAGAGGATAGAGAAACCCAGCAAGATCAGTCAACATTCAACCAAAGAATGGCAGTGCAGTGTTAGTGTCGCACGCATGATTGTGAGGAAGCTTTTAATCTGTGAGATACTGCATACACAGTATCACTTAGCTGTGTTACCATGGTTGTTCATTGACTTTGAGCATTGCTGAGCATCGTCAGCTTTGCAGGAACTGAAGTACAAATCTCTCCACAGGCTTATTGGCACTGCAGCAGTTGGCCTGCAGCATATGCTTAAAGTAAACAAGGATTGATATTGACTAGCACTCCACATTTGACTCAGGACCCACAGTGCTTTGCACATTGAATGACACACATTTCTTGACATTCTAGCTGCACCATGTAGGAATGCTGTGCATGAAGAGCTGTACTCAAATCCTGTACGTAGCACTGTATGCCTGTACATAGCTTAGTGAGTAACGTTCATGGTTTTCTTGTGTTCATGTAGCTGCAACAGAGAAGTTTGACAGTAAGAGATTGATAACCAGAATGGTGCTGATCTGACCACGCTTATGCCCTTTTGCAGAAATAGGCGCCATCAGAAGCTATTGACTGGAGTGCATGTGCATTCTCACAATGCAGGGTCCTTTGTGAAGCTTCTCATTAGAACTCGCCTCAATGGATTGGCACCAAAACATCCTTTGACATTGTAATACCTCAATCACAATGGCAGTGCTGGTAAACTGGTGTAAAACAGTGTCATGCGGCCTGAGGTAGGCTGCAAAAACTTTGTGCTATATACTTTGATCTCATGTGTGCTGATTTGGGAAGCAAGCACCTTGTGCAGGCTTGTTTTACAGGGCACATTGTTGTATTGTGTGATTGACCTGAAAGCTCCTCAAGCTGCAGCCACAACATTTCATTTTCCAGTCAACCGTGGCCAGACATAACCCACAACCACCCCCTCTGTCTGCTTGTTCAACCACATGCATTGTTGTGAGCTGGTATTGCTGGTGCGCGGGTGTCTCTGAGTGTGACTTTTTAGACTGGACATGCATCAACATCAGGCTGGGATCTACACTGGCCTGGACTGGGGCTGTTAGCAGTTTGTAACTTTGTAACTTTGTAACTTGTAACTTAGCGAAATTCATGCCTTGTCATCACAGGAATCGGAGGAAATGCGTTGAAAGACAACGCCGAGATCGGAGTGCTGCGACTAGCTGGCCAGTCTTTAAGTACCTTGCCAAACAACCTGCAACAGCTGCGGGAGCTGTATGCTGCAGCCAACAGGCAAGACATCATCACAGCATGCAGATGCGCAAGTCCATTGCAAAGCGGTGGCGTTGATGGTGTGACATGCAACCAATACTCCCAACATTTGCGGCACTGCAGGCTAAACCAGACTGGCGACCTTTGCGTTTGCAAACACCTGCTCCTTGCTGACCTTGCATGGAACGACATTCATGTTTTACCAGATACTTTGCCAACTTCGCTGGTGTCTCTCAACCTCAGCCACAATAGCCTGTGCAATCTTGCATCTACCCTCACAACATTGACACCTCTAGTCAAGCTGCGGGACCTACATCTCAAGGTATGCATCTTTCTGCAATTTGCAAGCACTGTTATGAATCACAAACGTGTTCCAGCATGCACTGTGTCAAGCCTGCCCATCTCCAAGCACACCCAACATAAGGCATAACTGAAATGTGCATGCAAATCTAGCTGCTGTGCAGGGCAACCCTTTCTGTCTGCAGTCTGCTTACCCGGCAGCAGTCCAGCAGGCACTCCCTTGCTTGCAGCGCTTTGATGGCAAGACAGTCTGTTGGTCTAATCAGACAGCAGCCATGCGGTCAACAGATACCCCAGCCAAGACCAGCAGCCTTGCAGCTGACAGCACTGATCCAACCTCAGCTGGTCTGCAGCTGCAGATCTGCTTCAGCCAGCTCTCTGTACAGAACACAGTGCCGGGACGCCTGCCTGCACCTGATGCTGCCAATGAGCCTGTCCCTCCACTATACTTCTATCACTTTCAGCTGCGTACAGCAGATGGCAGCCTGCTATGCAGCTTTCCCATAGTGCTTTCACCTCAGGAAGAACTGGCACAGTGGCAAGCACAACAGGCTGCTGAGCCAGCTGCAGCCAGCAAGAAAGTAGCCAAGAAGGCACCTGCAGGGAAAGGAGGGAAGGCTGATGCCAATGCAGCACACCAGCGCAATGCTTGGTACCCAGAGGTGAGCAAAGCTGAGCAGATGAGAAGCAGTCCATATGACACAGATGAGATATGCTGCATGATGCTATTGATATGTGCCCATGTGAACTTGTTGCAGTGACAGAGCTGTCCAATCAACATACATTTGTTGTCTGATCTTGCAGCTCAACATTTTTAATGTAATTCCCTCATGGTTGGCAATGCAGCCTGATTAAGCTGTCTGCCGTGTCAGTTACACCTACCCTGTTGTGTGCTGCAAGATGATCTGACAGTTGCAATGCATGCATCAGTCCCAAACGTTGGGTCTGCAGAGTTTTCCATTGGGTATGTGGTCTGATGCTTACCACATCATGAATGTATGCAGGGCAGCATGTCAGCTGCTGTGCCAATTGCAGCAGATGTGAGCACTAGAGACTGGTTGCGTTCAGGCATGGTTGTGCAGTTGCTGCAAATGCGCACCCCATCGTCAGCAGCAGCTAGTACAACACAAGATCAGAGTCTGCTCACAGACAACGGCCAGGCAGCTTTGCAGCGTTGCATTGCAAGGGGCGTGCTGCAGGCTGATGCATTGCTTGATGGGGCTGTTCAGGAATGCAGCAGCAAACTCAGCTTACTGACAGAGCTGCCATTGTTTGATGCACGCGGTGTACGGCTAGGAATCCAATCTTTGCAAGAGAATGCACATGAGGTGAGATGCTGCGTCATCTGAAAGGGACTGCATCCTGCAGGGTCTACTGCAAAACAGATGCACAGACTATCCCAAACTGCAGAGCTTGGACAACATCAATGTGTGAGAACAGTCATGTGGAATGATGCTGAGCAAGCTGGCTGTTGTTACAGGAGGCTTCGGTGCAGATACAGCTCAAGATTTCGACGTCGGCAAGCATTTCAGAATGATCCGCATTGCCATGAGTGACACTGGGCTTAGATCTCCGAAAGAGTTTGTTGATTTTCATGCACTAGAATAGGCTTACCATCGAGTCCAAAGTATTGCTACATTTCAAATACGTCTGACAACAAAGCTGCACCTATGTTCAACAAAGACCTTTATTGCTGCATGACGCAGTGTTGGAAGTGCCCTGACAGTCACATTTCGAATACTTCATTTGTTATCAATTTCCATGGGCTTTGAAGTCACAATTGGAGGACCACCGTGCAGGTGCTGAGCTTCTGGTGGCACCAGAGCTGAAGCTTCCAGCAACAGTTTTACATCCTCATGACCAGTCTTGCCTGAAGTGAATTTCAGCATCTGCAGCAAGCATTGCTGAATTCAGATTTTACACCTCTGCTATAGTTTCACACGTACAAGCAAAGTGAGCAAAAACAAAACTTTGCAGGCAATGACATGTTCTGTCAGCTATTAGCTGCATAACAGACGTGAGAGCAACGAATCATGACATGTACACCCAGTGTATATGCATGGACAGCTTGCTTGCAGGACAGACGCAACTTTGATTTGACCAGACACAGGCTGCTCACTCCTGTAACAGGAAATTTGGTGCAGCACATGCTTACCGGGCCAAAGTCTGGCAAGCCGTCTGTCCAATCATCAAACACCTGAGAGACATGCTTCTGACCTTTTTCCAGATTCAGCATGTGCACTCGTACCTGCAAACAAGACATGTAGACACTCAGGTCAACCTACACATCACAAGCTTTTTCTAACAGCATTGGCACACATTTCAACAGATAAAGCTGATGTGAACACAAATCAGAACAACCAGACAAGGTGATTGCTTCTTCAGGACAGAATGTGGCTGCATATCAGTTGGACAAACTGCTACAGTTTGTGAAGAGGCTTAGTGCATGCATGAGTATCATGGCTGTGTAAGTTCTGTGCATGCAGCTGGCAAAGACTGACCTCAGTGACGTGCCCCCTGTGAAGGCCTGCCTCTTCCAGACAATCATCCAACTGCCCCAAAACCTACATACAAGTCACACCCTGAGCGTAAGGCTCAAGACACTGAAATGTAATCACAGCCTCAACATACTGAAACGCTGTCACAGTCACAGCTCAAGAAGCCTCCAGAAGGCAAGAAGAAGCGTTGGCTTCAAGAAGTGACACTGAGGATACTGACCAAAGATGGCACTATGGTGATGTCACACATGAACAAGGTGTCTCACAATCCACAGGTGCTTCAACTGCACAAATGCACATGTCCCTCATCCAGTATAGCAAACCAACAGGTTAGGTGCCGGTGTTCCTTCAACACATCAAACAAGTAGCTTCTGATTGTCATGTAGCATGCGGGTGCACTGGGCTCATGACATGCAGCTGTGAAGCAATCCGCGCTTCTGAAGAGCATGTGAACATGTAAATCACATCAGTCACAGGACTTGTAGGTGGTGGATAGGCCAGCTGGAATGACAACCTGCTGGAACTGCTCTCTGTAGCCGAGTCCAGAGTCTGAGTCATTGGGGTACAGCTGGTTAGAGTAGAAGCGGTGGCCCTCCTCCACTCTCCAGCGACGCGCTTTCTTGTACAGGCCACCCATGTTGGTGTGTGTGCGACCCACCTTTGTTATGATCCCTTGGGACTTCTGTACACACAAACACACCAGAATGTCACATCCCTGGGACTCTGACATTCACAAGCATGGCAGGATGAAACATCCCTGGGGATGACCGGGTATACACAAATTCAGCAGAAGAAAACGGCAGGCTCATGTCCACCTTAGCCAGCAAAACTCACCTCCACATGAGTTTTGCTGGCATGATAATGCAATCACATTGCTCCAGGAAGTACTGCTGGGAACGTCCAATGCCTGCATGTATGTCCAACACAAGCAGACAGATGTACAGACTAAGCAGCAATGAACTACCTGACTACAACATGACTACAAGAGAAATTTGCGTGCCTAGCCTGGTGCACCTAGAACAGCGATCTGAGTGTAAGCTGTTGATGAGGAGCCAGTCCTACTGACCTGCATGCCCTGAAAGGCAGCAAGTGTGGTGTCCTGTTTGCTAGCCATGGTGGTCAGCTTATCGTCCAAGCCCTGAGTGGCCAGCTGATTCATCTGCGCAAAGCCACTGAACCAGGCTGGGCAGGCTGAGTCATTCTGAGGCTGTACTACCAAGGCTCCTTGCCTGCCTGTGTGGCTGCTGGACTCTGGCGCCTCTGCTGCTACTATGGCCATGTTGTTGCCTGAGGTACCACCTGTAAATGTCAGCATGCAAAGATCTTGATATGTGCAACAAGTCCATACAAACAAAAGGTATGGTGTTCTCCTCTCAGATGAACTCTGATCTGCCTCTGGTGGCCTGTGATATGGCAACAATGAATAAAGGTTGGCACAAAAGGCTTGGCTAGAGCTTGCAGGTCATAAATGATGTGGAGCAACTCTGCATATATGATTACACTGCCAACATGCCCAAACTCTGGAAAGTTTTCCACTGTGTTGCTCATGGGTGTCCTGCCTAACAGCACTGTGCACATGACAGATGTGGAGGCAGTTGAGAGGCTGTGCTGCAAGCAACTGCTTCACTCTGCCAGCAGATGACACATGCCAATGACTATTCTTCTTAGGCTATTCCTGGTTGCCCGCTCAACACGCACAATAGAGCTTGGTTATGATGCAAATGGGCACCACTGCAGTTTGTCACAGGACCTATCACAGCAATCTGGCTCAACACAGGAGGATGGATGGGGCAATGGCAAGCAATGCCTGTTCGTGCTTTCAAACGAGGATGCCTGATGAGTCACAACTGAGTGCACACCCCAGTCTGTAAGGTGTAAATTGGAAAGTGAAATAAAATGAGCAATGGCAAGCAACGCCTGAAAGTATTACCTGGCAGCTGCGACTTGTTGTTACCAGCAGCGCTATTCAGGCCTTGCTCTGAAACAGAGCTTGTAGGTCTGTTATGTTGCTGCTGCTGCTGCTGCTGCTGCTGATGCTGGTGTCCTCTTGCAGGCTTGCTGGACCTCATGGACACCGGCACAGCTTCCGAGCTTTCGCCTGTGTGACCCACGCCGTGCTGCACAGCTGTGGCATTGCCGGAGCTGTCTTCTGACCGGCGTTCCTCTTCACTGGCAGCAGGGATGGCATTCTGGGTGCTGTCCTCTGTGTGCCTGTCACTCGCTGGGGAGCCTGTAGCACCTGCAGCAATGAGAACATGCTCAGAGCCAAACATGCTCTTGTTTGGCTGCGTAAGAAAGCAGCATGAGCTTAGCCCCATCTGACTCTATTTGTATGGGTGCCAGCAGACGATATATGCAAGCAGGCAAAGTGTTATCTCTCGTGTGACTGCAATCAAATAAGGTGATCTGCTCTGCTAGACGAGCTATGATGAGCAGGATGTATTGGACCCATGCCATAGGGAGATATACAAGCATGTACGACGAAGTATATATGCACATGCAGGAAGAAGATGGTCAAAGTGATCATATGGCAAGCTCGCCAGCATTATAAATGCTGCCAGTCACAACACTAGATGGCATCTTTGCAGTGCTCAGAGACAAAACTGACCTGTGACGCCTGGGCGTCTACCCCTTGGCTGACTGTTGCCAGTCCTTGCTCGGCTGTCCCCAGTCTGGGCCTGCTGCTCCTGGGCAGTGGCTTCCTTCTGGGGCAGGTGGGTGGCTGGGGATGTGCGGCTGGTACGCGGCTGATGCTGCATGTTTCTGCGACCCTCATTGTCATGCTGCTGAGCTGCAGCAGCACTAGCATCTCCACAGCTGGCGTGGAGAGATTGGTGGGGAAGATCATGGTCAGGTGGGGCTGCAGTAGCATGGCCTGCACCACCGCTGCCGGTCTGCTCAACGATGTCTGTGGGCAGCTTGGCCACAGCTGTGGGAGAGGAGGGGTCTGCTGTCACTGTAGCAGGGAGTGCTGCTGGTGGGTCAATGGGATCCATAGCTTGGTCAGCAACAAGGTCACCAGCCTGAGCATCCAGGTGCAGTTTGTGCTTGGTCCAGGGTCTTGACCTGGCACAGCCTGACTCATCTTGGCATGCAATGTCAACATCCATTGCATCTGCTGTGACTGAGATCTCCACATGCTTTGGCTCTGCCACGCTGTGGGGTGCAGGCACATTATCTTCAAGTTCGAACTCCTGCTGTGCATGCTGACCTGCCAGCTTTGTCTGCTGCTTTAACGCTGGTGGCTGCTTCTTCAGCCGCTTCAGGCCTTGACCATCATTCCCTGTTGCTAGCTTTTTCATGTCAGGCTCAGTGCTTTTCAGAACCTGCTCCAAAGGCACACGCCGCTGCTGTTCAGATCCATCACTGGCATCATGCACAGGACTAGCAGGGGTTGGGACAGCTGCTGCAGCTTTCTGCTGTGGCCTGCCTTTCGGTGAAATCGTCCTGCCTTTTGGAGACAGGCTTCTGCCCTTGGGTGATGAGGGCAGAGGCTTGTTCCCCTTGCCATTTCCCACAGCACCAGCAACAGGCTGCTTGCTCTGTTGCTTCCCCACAGGCTTGCCAGCGGCGCTTTTTGCTGTGGCAGCAGGTGATACGCTGGTGGAGTGCTGCGCACTTGGTGGGTCCAAGTCTGCTGTGGGCACAGGGAGAGCTGTTGCTTTGGCAGCAGGTTGACCAGCTTGGCGCTGCTTGCCAACTGGGGTGTGGGCAGCCTGCTGGGCTGTAGCTGCTTCAACAGCCTCATCAGCAGCTGCCTCCTCAGCTGCTCGTGCTGCTTCAGCTTCCATAGCAGCCTTGTAAGCTTCTCTCTCAGCTATGTCCTGCTTGCTTGGCCGGCCTCGCTTCTTCTTCTGCCCTGGTACCATAGGCAGCGCTGCAGCACACAGGACAGATAATGAGTCAGAGCGCCTCGCTGCTGCTTTTGTTAGCGCTTTGCGAGCAAGCACAGCTTGAGAGAGGCAGCAGCCTAGCATGTACTGCAACACATCCTTACTGCATCACCTTTGCAGCAGTTAAAGCTGCTTGAACTTGCAGTTCTGAATACACTGATGCAGTTCCATGATGGGTTTTCGCTGCCCAAACAGAATTTTCATTCTTTACGCATTACTTACTTATTGGCGTATGCACTAGTTGCCAGCATGCTCCTGCAATACTTCACAGCTACGCTATTGGATGCTGGCACTGTCGTCTGGTTCATGGCTGTACACTCTTGAAATTTAGGTATGCCCCCAGGGTGAGGGTCGTCAAAATGGGAGCAAACCGCCTTGATAGATGTACAATCTCAACAGGGTCCAATGGCAGGCTGCTCAACCTTACCTTTGCGATCTTGACCCCCTCTGGCCCCCCTGCCTCTGGATCCCCTGCCCCCTCTACCAGACCCTGCCTCTGTGACCCCTCTTCCCCCTCTGCCGCCCCTGCCTCTACCCCTGCCAGTGCCTCTAGATGGTGCATTGCTGCCTTCATCTCCACCTTCACACAAACACTCCAGTCATGTTGTTGTTGTCTGATCTGTTTGTGCACAGAGTACTGAGCAGCCTCCTATTGTGCTTTAGCCAGGATGTCTGATGAGTCACAACTGGCTCCACACCCCAGACTGTAAGTTTTCTTGAATGATTGATATTGGGTATGTTGCTGCATGGATATGTTGCCGAGGAGAGGTGGTTCATTGAGCTTTGGCTACTATAAGCAGTGCAGTGAGCATCTGCATGAGCAACATGTCAAGTCATCTTGTAGGCAGAAGCTGCATTTTTTTAGTGTGGGCGGAAGCACTGTTCTGTTCGTACCTACACAAGCGGAACTCACTTGCATAATTGTGAAACAGGTGTTGATGATGAAACAGATGCTGACCTAGCTGCTGAATGGCAGCACTTGCATTAGTGCTTGCTTCAAGCAGTTCATCTCAAAATTGGGCAGAGGTGGGAGGTGAGGATGATACAGACTGGCCTATGCATGTGCCAGCATGTGGGCCAAGTGCCACCAGATGTGCAGAGATAGCAACTGGGCTTACCATTGGTCATCTCAGTGTCACTCACGGTGCACCGTGACTCTTCGTCATCAGACTCTTGTCGCTGACGCTTCTTGGCCTTGCCCTCACTCGTGCCTGCATCAACATCAGCGCCTCCCGAACCGGCAAGAGCTCATTGGCTCAAGATCTGAGCTTTCATATCACCAATCTCTTACGACAACATGCATGCCTGCCGATGCAAGTATGTGGCTATTGTGTCACAACAACTTTGACAGTGCGCTTGAGTTCTGTGGAGTTGACTGCAACCAATGCTACAAGGGCACTGATGGTACAAGAGCACTGATCAGAATTAAGCTCAGATCATGACAAGAGCACCAGGTGCAAGCAGGCTTAAGGTCAACTTCATGCATGCTTTTGACTACACAGCTTCACCCCGATTTTGTCAGCGCTATAAGAATAAACACCATGTTCAGATACACATGCACAACCATGAGTCACCCTCTCTGCAGCGTGAACAATCTAGGACAGAAATGCAGGCTAGGCATTGGGAATTGACTATGCAAAAAAGCACTCACTTTTGCCGACAGCATCTGCCAGCTTAGCTGCCATGAAGGCGTTAAGGCCCTTGCTCTTGCTGACATGCTCAGGAGAGTTGGGCTCACCAGACTCAGAAGCAGCATAATCCTCTGCAGCTGAGGCAGCATGGCCTGCCCCTTTGGAGCTCTTGACCTGACCTGCAACCAGCAAACAGACTGCATCAGCATGATCTCACACATATGCAGAAACAGGCGCCAGCATACTGTATCAACGTTTGCGTCTACAAAGTCATTCATAGCTGAATTGCGCTGCTAATTGATGGGTCTGCCAGACTGCAAAGTATGATGTGCATTGCGTCAATGGTCTGGCAGCGCTATGCCCCTTCATACACCTTGGCACGTAACTTCGTACAGTGCAATAAGTGCCATAGTTTGCATAAAGACAGCCGTGAAAGGCATACCTGCAGCATTGCTGTTGCCTCTGTGAGACACATCAGACTCCTGATTGTCACTGTTGTCCACAGCGTTGTCCACCTCCCTTGCAATATCCATGGGGTCTGCAATGACAGTGGGCAATGCTGGCACCTTGGTCTTCCTAACTCTGTGTGACCGCTGACCCTTTATGGTGTGCTGCTGCTGGTCTGATTGCGCCAGTGGCTGCTGCTGCTGCTGAAGTTGCTGTGGCAACCGTTGCTGCTGCTGCTGACGCTGCTGGTGAAGCTGCTGCTGCTGAGGCTCTGTGAGTTGGACAGTTGTCCTTTTGACACCATTTGGAGATCGCACCAGAGTGATTTGTCCAGGAGGACCATTTTGGGCAGTCAGCTTTGTTGCACGGCCTACAAAATTGTCTGCATTATTCCTGCCCAATGGTGGTGCATGCACATCACCTGTGCCTGCAACCAGAGGCTGCTTGCTTTGAGCCATGTTGCCTCTGCTGTGCACTGTGACCTTGCCTAGCTGTGCGACAGAAGCATGCACAGTGTGACATTCACCAACTGCTCCTTTCCGGAGGCAGTGCATGTCTGAGTGAGCAGATGCAGAGTAGCCCTCGCCGGCGCTGTTGCAAGCCTCAGCAAGTGGCCTACTGTTATTTGAGACAAGGTCCTGCAACGCATGCATGTATGTGAGCATAGGCTCAAGCTCGAGAAGCAGTAGCATTGCATGGGGTAGATGCAAACCTGAGAGTGATGCCTACTTGCTCCATGATACCCTGCACTGACAATCTGCCTTGCCCTACAACACAGGGGGCAATATATAAGGTAGTGAGCTTATTAATTCGTAGCTTTGACCCAAACCAGCAACAGGAAGCACTCAGCGTACTCTGCCTCGGTTATGTCTTCCTCGTCTCCATCGTTATACTTGACCTGCACAGGCAACCTCGTCGGCGATCATAGTTCCCACGCTTGCGAACTCGAATATCCAGGGAGTGGAAGCCTCACATGAAACGGAAAGTCCGGGCAGAGGGAGGCGTTGTAATGTATGATCTTGCCGTCGAATCTTGCTGGATAACCTGGAAATAGCTTTGAAACGAAGCGGTTGACAAGTTCATGCTCCTCGTGTATGTACGCTTGGCTTTCCACAAGCTGTCTGGATACCATCATTCACACCCTTCCGCAGATCAAAGGAATTGATCCACTTCGATGCGGCTATTTGGGCATTCCGATACGCAATCGGTTAGGCGCAGCATGGCCCTGCACAAAGAGCGCTTGACAGGAAAGGCGGTTCATATCCCAGAGGGGACTGATTGTGATTCCTTGCAGGAAATTAGCTGGCTAAAGCTGGTGATCTCTCTCTGTGGAGCATCTCACAAAAGAGCCAGCATACAGTGCCAGCCCGAGACATTGCCAAGGTGCTTGGGTACCTACATAGCGAACCTGAGGAAGGCACACAATACTTTGAAAGCCACGGAGAGCTATCATTTCTTGTAAAGCAGTATATACTAATATATTTGCCCAACATCCTGCTAGCATAAGAAGTCAATGTACTGTCAGTCAACGAAGTGCTTACATGTTGCCGTCGTGATACAGCGCTGGACGTGTCATGTGCAAGTGCAAGTGGTTGCATTATGAAGTTTAATGCGACCTGACTCAGCTCCAGAGTCTTCACCTGTCGTGCTTGAGCGTGTGCAAGCTTTCGCTCCTAATTGGCCAATCAAAATTGCCGACTATAATCTTCCCTACATCACAGGCCTGTATCAAGATCAATTTGACATTTCCTGGGCCCAAGGCTCAATGTGTATGTGTACTAAGTCTACGTAGACTGTATCGAGAATGTATAGTAGTCATTTTAATGTTAGTCGGATATTATATAGGGTCACGACTTTTTCGTGCCGTCATTACCATCGTATTTACGGTTTGTAACGTCATTCGCACTGTGTAATGGGCATGTACTGACGGTTGGGCAAAAAACAATTATTTATTTGATCGACCAATATTAAATTGACTAGTTTCAAAGCAGCAATTGAGAAGCTTGCAGCTGCAGGCAAACGTGCTCTTTTTGCTATGCAGTACCGATGCTCAGAGTTGGGTCTGAATGACACACATCTTCGCTGCTCTTTGTTCTCATCTCT
>JAABUK010001483.1_pt1 | contig 44470 bp, 60 predicted proteins | sample 5559141 | NCBI WGS metagenome assembly JAABUK01 (sample SAMN10711869, study PRJNA513367) | rock metagenome | isolation source: Antarctica rocks | place: Antarctica: Victoria Land, Pudding Butte nord | collected 2016-01-03 | reverse complement strand
GCCAAGGCTGTTCAGGTTCTTGGACAGGCTGACCCTGCACAGGCTTTTCAACCCCCTAGCAAGAAGCCAAAGCTCAAGCTCAAACAGCAGCAGCGCAGTTCAGCTGCAGATGGAGCTCTGGGGGCAAGTCCAGCAGATAGGACATCATCTCTTGATGCTGCAGCAGGCATCAAATCAGAAACAGCACCTGGTCAAGTTGAGGCCCCCATGACGCTGATCCCAAAGAGCGAAGGCAATTCTGCGGTTGCCATCCCGACACAGGCTGTACTAGAGCGCATTGTAGACAAGATGCAGAGGAAGGATAACTTCAACATCTTCAAGGAACCTGTCACAGAGGCCATGGTGTGTACATCAGCTATACAACACAGTTTCCTGCCACCACACGCGGACTGGCAGTGTATGAAGCTCTGCATGTTCTTTATCTGCAGGCACCTGGTTACTTTCAAGTGGTGCAGCGTGGTATGGACTTCACCACAATGCGTTCAAAGGTGCAGAGTGATGCCTACAGTACTTGGCAGGACTTTCAGGTACTCGTTACTCTTGCAGCGCATGAGCATAACCTGGTCTGCTTCAGCACTCACGCATCCAGTTTGTGCAGCTGTAGCATCAACCCCGGCACTGAATGTCCACTGCCATGCTGCAGGAAGATATGGACGTGATGTTTGGCAATGCTATGGCGTACAACACTCCTGATACTGTGTATCATAAGCAAGCACGGTCCCTGAAGACTGTTGCTGCCAAGATGATTGAACTAGCAAAGCAGGGCGTCACTGACTTCAGGTATACCAGCACACAGAACACTGCATATCTTTCCTTCAGCAAGTCTGGAACCTCCTGTGCCATCAGGAGAGGTTGCTGTCTGGGTGCTGCATGTGGATGAGCACGAAAATTTATGTGGCATTTGAAGAATGTCAGTCTTGAGCCTGATTGCAAGTTGACCACTGCACCTCTTGCTTGATTGCACCACAGCATCTTGCAAACTGTAAGCAACCAATGTGACCTGTATCATCTCCTGTTGATTGTGCAAATCTTGCAGAGAAATTTTGGTCATAAGTTCTGAGTCATTCCACATGCAGAGCTGCAAGAAATGTTGGTTGGTACCAGCAAATACCATGCTGCAGGCAGCATCTGACGTCTGTTGATACCTTCACTGCCACTACTCTTGCTTGTTGCATGCACTGCTTGGCTGAATTGCACCATATGAGTGCAACTTGGCTGAATTGCACCACACGGGTGGAACCTGTCTTTTATGTTGCAGGGGCAAGACTGTTCAGGAGTCCAGAGCCCATAATGCACAGATAGCGGCTGAGGAGCAGGCATATAGGAATGAGCAAAGGTCTGTTCTCTGCAGCTGCTGCTGTCACCATGGAAGCTGCAACTTGATATGGTCAAAAGCACAGACGTCCTAGTCGTTTACATGTACAGGGCCTGGCGCACAGCAACAGCCTGCAAACATGCATAGAGCAGCGCATGACAAGACACTACAAGCTTTTTTCTTTGCTTGTGCCGTGTCCAGTCTTTCTGCAGCAGCCTGAACTTATATGCTGTATCTGTGCACCCAGGCACCTGTTTGTACCATTGCCTGCAGTCACAGCGTGCTGAGCATTCCATCAGCCTTTGCTGATTGAGCACTGATTCTCACAGTCACTTGATTCTATTCTCCCCTTGCAGGAGTGCAAAGTCAGCAAGCCTGGCATCAAAGGTGGCTGAGCAGTTTGGAGCAGCTGGCAGTGGCATGCCCTTGCGGCACATGTCAACAGCTGGCAGTCACGCAGAGGCTGCTGAGTCTAGCGGGCAGCCTGCCAGACCCCCTCCTCGTGTCCATCGCCCTGTTGTGCGAGAGAGCGACATGCGCAAGTTTGCTGGCCAGGTGCGCTTTTGGCACATCAGCCTGTCACATGGCTGCCATTGTGTTGCATCATTCAAGCATCTGACCGCATCACTACTGCGATACACGCTCCAATGGATGGGCATTTACTGCATGGGAGCAAACTTATAATCAGGGGGGAGGCAGCTTGTGTTGAAACAATCATGCTGATGCAAGTTGGCCTATGCTTTGCAGTTTGCAGGGTGGTTTCAACTTGTGTGCCAAAGCACTTGGCTGCAGCGTCGTGACCTGCTTGTGCAGCAGTGCTGCTCATGCAGTTTGCTGTTGAATGTCCATCAACCATTCAAGCGAGCTCAGTCGTCAGGATGTCCCAAAGTGCATCAATGAGCTCAAACCAAACCCCATCTGACCTGCTTGATGCACCACATGCTGTCACCACATGATGTCAGTCAAAACTAAACCCCCTCTGATCCGCTTGATGCACCACATGCTGATGTCAGTCTTGCTGTGTTGCCATCAGGAGGAGCAGAACAACAGAGCCACATACTGGCAGACGCCTTCAGCTCAGTTCTATGCCCGCTGGAAGGGTCTAGCAGCCGGTGCATCAGCAGAGAGTGTGGCATTGCAGCCTGGCAGACCAATCTTGCGCCCGCTTATATTATTAGGCAGGGACAGCTACGCACGCAGCATTGCACGCTTCACATCAGGGCTGAAGGCCAAGTTCAAGCAGCTGGCAAAGGCAAAAGCTGCCCCTTGCGTCTTTCCAGAACCTGGTTCACATCCTCAAACCTCCCAACCAGTTCAGCTTCCATCGTCCTCAATACCGGGGATGACCCCTTCAGTCCCCGGGGTGGCACCAGCAGTCCCTACAGCAGCGGGGGCTTCTATCAGCAACAATGCACGGCCTGCCCTGCCGTTCAGTTCTGCTCCAATAGGAACACATGGGAGTCTTGCTGCTGGTGCCAGTGCCTATGCTGGACAAGTGCAAAGCACAGTCGCAGCCTCAAAGTCTGTGTCATATCTACCAGCAGCATCGCATCTACCAGCAGCAAGACCAGTGCCCATGGCACATAGTGCAGCTCAGCCACAGCCCCTGCTCAATGCTTCGAATCCTGTGCAAAACCACTTGTGATGTGTTTTGAAGATTTCCATGAATTAGAATTGTAAACTGTGAACTCAACTTCTGAAGTAATCGCTTTTGTTTCAGAATCCTTGACAGCTGTAGTGCAGGTGACTCACGATGATGTGTTGCATGTACTCGGTCTTGCAGAGGTGAACGCAATCTCAACATCTGTACTGCCCAGATGATATTGCTTCTTTGCAGGATAGGCCTGCAACTTTATTGCCTGTGCATGCTAAATGACAACGCGCCATTGCACAATAGGCCTGGATGCAGATGCAGGTCGAGCCTTCTGTAACAAAGCGAGGCAGCGTAAACGTATGTGTGTATACATACCGTACACTGCCCATGATATATTGCACCTGCATATAACATATTGCACTCTGCATACTGAACTTGCTCAAGAAACTGCCCTGTCAAATTTCTGCTGTGAATTAGTTGCCTTGCATCAGTTTACACAATGAAGTTGCTTGGGTGACTACTATAGGGCAGGCAGAACAAGTGATTTTCTGCATATTGTACAGACCCTGCAGGGCATCTAGCTTAGTATGGGAAAGTGTTGCCATCAAAACTCAAATATCGTCCAGAATCTTGGGGGGTTAGCTTTGCAATGACTCCAAGGACCTGCTTCACAGAGTCTGTTGGTGTCAAGCGGAGGTCATACAGCTTCCTGGGCAACTTCCACACTCTGCAATCACATTTTGGAGAGTCAATGTCTGATTGCATTAAGTCAGGGAGACTGACTCATCTAATGTTGACGAGCTCACGGTACAACAAACAATTCATCAGCAAGGATGGTCATGCATCATGACTGTCTGGCCATTATGCTGCCATTGCTATCCCTATAGATGCCTGGCATGGATGGGAGCTTTTGTGATGCAAAACAAGTGAAAGAAGAGGAGACAGAGAAATTGAAGACCACCCACCCAAAGGTAGCATTGTTCATGTCTGTCTCCACTGAGCCTGGGTGAATGGCCACGAAGATGAAGCCTTCCTCTGGTGTCACATCAGATGCCCAACTCAGTGTCACTGCAGCCGCATCGACAGTGAAAACTGACGCTTCAAGATTGAATTGCATGCGAGCTTGGCTTGCAGGACGCAGCAGGTCACAGTTTCAAGCCTCAGTGGTACAGGCTTCCGTGTCGGGTAGTGGGCAGAGGTTTTCTGCCTCGCAAATGCATCTATGGCACTCGCCCTGTCAGCGCACACCCCTTGGGTGCAATTAGTGTCTCATGTTAGTGCATGTTGGCTCACAGGACTTGGATTTAGGCACACCTAGTAGGTACCTGGCAGGAACAGTTAGCTGGAATGCGTGTAAATTATTATTAATCAGAGCTTGGCTTCTTGGGGTAGCAGGAACTGGCCACAGTCTATAACTCCAGATCTGCTATCAAGCCAAAAGGCAGCTGCAGTCCCAAAGGCATCATGACCACTGATATGTTGACACACCAGGGCAATAGATGGCCAATGGGCAATTGCAAGTGTGCAGAAGCTGTTTGCAGAAACATATTGATGGCCGTCGAGAAATATGGTGGAAGACATGTCATGCCAAAGGCATGCATGAACAGAATGCCTGTGTACTCTGGCTGACCAATGCAAGGCCTGGTCCGTATGCATGAGACATTGTACCGAGATATGTGAAGGCTTACACATGTTCAGCGCTGCTTTGGATGTCTTGTAGCCCAGGCTTACTGAGGTCATAATTGAGGGCTCCTCCTTCCGTTTTGCAAACTGCACAGCAAATCATGGATCTTATTCCAGTCCTTGAAAAGTGATGCCAGGTCAGTTGGGCATGCAGATGCAACAAATTAGCAGGTTAAATACAGATGGTCTGCACCATGGAGCTGGTTGCCAGTCGAGTTTGAGTGTGTGCTGTGCTGTGCTGTGCTGTGCTGTGCTGTGCTGTGCTGTGCTGTGCTCCCCATGCTGTGCCTGTTGCACATCTAGCGTTTGAGCAAGAAAATCGTGTCACAGTGCTGTAACCGTTATATGAGCCACAGGCAAAGCGACAGGAGGCCAATGCCATGACTACCTGGTTGCATGAAGTTTGAATATAACCCAACAGGGAAAATTTGATCTGCATTGTTTTGCTTGAGAGCTGAAGTCTAAATTTTGTTTATTTTATTTGCTGGAGGCGCCCACTGACCTGGTCATAGCGGGCAGACAAGGATGCAAAGCTGGAAGAGATGTTGACAACAGTCTTCTTGTGACCAGCTTGCAGCAGCGGCAGGAAGGCTTGGATCATTGTGTGCACGCCCACTACATGAACCTCCAGGGTCTGCCTGAGGGACTCTGCTGTCCTGTGTAGCATCACGTGCAATGCTGTCTTCAGTCACATCTCGTGCTTGAGATGTGCTGGGCGGGGGGGGGGGGGCGTTGGGGGGGGGAGGGGGGGGGGAGTTCATCATTGTGTGCAACCTCCCTTTGCCAGAGAGGACCATTGGATCTAGTGCACTGATTTATATTTAAAGAGCATATCATTCTGATGCCTGCTGATGACTTGTATTTGTGAGGTCTGTATGCAGAGGTATGTATGCAACAGCAGCTGAAGTTACGGTGGTGGGTGTATATAGGTGCATGCATAGCAACATAAGAATGCACGTTGGCATGACACACAACATGCAGCTGTTGCCTCAGGCACTGCTGTGTGTCTGCTGCTAAACTACTATCACAGCTTGAAATTCACACCTGGACAGCTGGAGTTTCAGGCAGTCTTCATGCTGCAGCAGCTGAGTTGTATACAATGGGCATGTGCAACAGGTTGCAATCCCCCAAATCTCAATACAGTCAAGGCAATGCTGAGGGCACTTGCATGCAGTGAGAGGGAGAGAGGCCTCACTCAGAACGGCTCTGACATGGGTCTGATCTCCCAGCGTTGTTGATCAAGTAGTCTATGCTTGTGATTCCAGGAAGTGCTGTGACTAGCTTCACTGCAGCCTGCATCACCCGTCATGTAACAGCAGAGTCACACAAATAGGGCAGCTTAGGTAAGAAAGAAGTGTAACAAGCAAACTGAGGAAAGGCAGGCGGAAGGGTGGCACATTGTTCCAGGTTTTTATGAATCTGTTGTCCAATACGCAGGGTCTGAATGGCGCAGACCTGTATGCTGGAGGTGCTTGCTACATCCAAAGGAACGAGATGTAGACGTTCTGAATGCAGTTCATGAAGCTCTTGAAGTTCTTTGGATGATTCTGGTAATCTGGCCCCAGCAATGACAACTGCCTGTTCATTTGCAAGGATCTGCGGGACGGCAAGTATTGTGACACAGTGATGTAGATTTGTGCTGATAGATACTGCCAAAGGCAAGTGCGACCATTACTTGTTTGACAAACTCAGCGCCTATGCCTCTCGAAGCCCCGGTGATCAGCCACACAGGTCCGGGCTGCATCTTGATCGTCTGTTGTAACCAGGTGTTTCACTTTGACGCGGATGTAACTTTGGCTTGTCGCAATCACAACTGTGTCACTCCGTTGCTGTTGACGCCGCACAGCCCCAGCTGAGCTGAAGCGTGTAAGTGCTGAAGCAGGATAGGTTGGAGTGCTTTGTTGGTGTGATTTCGTGATGAGGTGACGGAGAGATCGCGATCTGCACTTGCAGGACGACGAGAATTGCGCAAAATGCCTGCAAGCTGCATTCGCTTTCCTGCTCGCTTTCGGAAGAGGAGCTTAGCTAATCGTAACGCCTTAAGAAATACAGAACAAAATTAACCCTTTCTGCAATCCTACATAACTGCACCGTTTCAAATTTGGGGCAAGCAGCGTTGGAGGCAGAAAAACTCAAAGCAGCTGTTCAGATATGTGGGCTGTGTCAAACTGTGAGTCTATGGCACTGCAGCAGTACAGCTACAGCCTACCGCCAGCTTGCAAAAAGAGACCCAAGGTATCAGACCTTAGCTGTAAAACAACTGTTAGATGTCGCTCCGCACGTGGTGCAGGTTCAATTGCCAATTGTATCACGGCCCCACAGTCCATGCAGCTCAGAGTGTCAATATTGGAACACATTCCCATCTGAGTTCAGAAAGCGGCCCGAGTCTTTTGGTGTGAGCTTTGCTATAGTTTCCAGCATTGTTCCCACAGCTTGCGCAGGTGGCAGTCGAGACTCTAATGCCGCCTTGTCCATCCCCCACTTCCTGCAACACAAACAATATAGTTTTTTCTCATTTTTCCTTCAGAAATAAATACCTCCTTCTGTGAATGACATGAGCAGAGATATGGACAAAGAGGCTAAGAAGACGCCTTTCATGAAGCCCCCAAGGTGTATTGCAAAGCACATTTCATGCTGAAGCAGCTGATTACTGCATGCTTGCTGAGTCACAATTGACATATTGAGTCATTGAGGGAGTACCTGAACATCACAAACAGACAGCACAATGTTCTCATTGCAGACTTGGTTCATTGATCATGCTCAGTCATGCAATGCATTGCTCTGAAAACAGTGAGCAGACTGAGTGCACTCAACACAATAGATGTCATTGTACTCAAAGTGCTGAGCATTGTGAGCATGCTGAATGCGCTTAGCATGCTGTGTAGGTGGAATATGCAATTGGGTAGGCTCACTGCATCATGGCTGTGCTGGCATCTGTATTGACTGTGCCTGGATGAATGGCCACAAAGGTGAAACCCTCTTCAGGGGTCACATCAGAAGCCCAACTCAATGTCACTGCAGCAGTAGCCCACAGGCTCACTTCAGCACAGCTGCATTGCTGACATGTAGAAGTGCATCATGTGCATTGCCAGCCAGCATACGCTGACACAAAGCAGCAAACACCAGATTGTCGTCAGCAGCACAGCACATGTTGTTGTTGTGTAAACATTTGCTGTCCAGCAGCTGCTGTATAGGGAGGACCAGCATTGCACAAGCAGAATCAACATTGCACACAGAATACCTTGCCAAGAAGACAAGGCCTTGACAATGTAAGCTGTCTGTCCCACAGCAGGATGGTAGATCACAAAAGAGTTTGATAAGGTGCATGCACCCAAGAACAAGCATGGGGTAGGCCTGACACACAATAACAATAACACTAACTCTAATACATGACCAGTCCTAATGTTAATTTGAGACAGGTTGGTTTTGGCTGGGTCACTCCATGCTGTGGGGTTTTTGCCACAGTTGCCTTGTGAGCCAGCAGAATCCAGACATGTAGAAGGATTCTGACAGGCTCAGTGCAGCAAGTGGGAAGAAGGTATGGAGGCTTACACATGTTGAGGGCTGCCTTGGACACCTTGTACCCCAAACTCGACTTTGTCATGGGTATTGGCTGATCGTTGCGCACTGTGAACTGCAACCAACCGTAAGGATGAAAATCTGCATGATTTTGATTGATGACCATATCCCCATTGACAGATGAGGTGTTTCACAAGCCTTTGAGGAGGTGTGCAAACATGTCATGCAAGGGGCTGCCCACAGAAGCTGTGACATCATGGGACACCACAAATGTTGTACTGGCTCGCACTTCCACATGAAGAGCACTTGGCCAGTGATCTGACTTCATGACATGTACAGGTGGCCAGTGAGGAGATCGTTTTGAGGCATTGGCATAGGCATGTTTGCACTTCTCCCTCAATCAGCTGAGAAGGCAGGCTCTTTGACTGGCAGTCTTTGAACCACTGTGAATCACTGTACCTAGAACTCCTCTACGAACAAATGGTTACACATGGCTGTCAGTGGTCATTGATGCCTATGCGGAACAAATGCTCACCTGATGATACCATACGTTCAATGAACCCATAGCAGAAGAAATATTGATGACTGTCTTCTTTTGCCCAGACTGCAATAATGGCAGAAAAGCCTGAATCATGGTGTGAACGCCAATGACATTCGTCTCTAACATCTCTTTTATTGCATCTGGCTTCCTGCACCATGTATTTGCTGAATCCCATGCTACAGCTGAAATTGACCAAAAGGGCAAGACAGGCCACGCACAAAGTAGCTTCCAGCAGAATTACAGTGGACACTCACTCAGCACGGGTCTGCTCTGCATTGGCTATTCCAGCATTGTTGACCAAGTAATCAATCTCTTTGAAAAGCGGAAGATTTGTGACGGTTTTGGCTGCAGCCTGAACATCGCACACAAGTTGTTTGCAGTATACCGGTACGTGCTGTATCAGAAAACAGTCTGAATCATCTGCTCTGCCACACCAGGATGCTGGCAGTGCTTGAAACATCAAGAGTGAGGATGTGCAAGCGGTCTTGATATTGGTCCTGAAGGTTGTGCAGGAGTGGAGAAGTCTTTGGTGATCTGGCCCCCGCAATCACTTTTGTGTTGTCCTTGGCAAGCACCTGGGTAAAAAGAATTTGAGTAAAGGCAAGGTCCGGATGGAGTACTTGTTGTGCTGCACGCAGTCATACTTGTTTGACAAGCTCGGCTCCGATGCCTCTGGACGCTCCTGTGATCAGCCAAACTTCTTCTGGAGCCATGTTGGCTGTCGACGCTTGCACTTGTCGACGCCTGTCTTTGCGTTCAACCTGATATACGCAGTGGTTTTGTCCGACTTCTGTAATGCAACGTGAGGTTCAGCTGTAAAAACATACCTCTGTGGCGATTTGCGGGAGGGCCGGTCTTCGATATGATAATTTTGCGAACGGCGACGCCTAGGCTTCGCGATCGTCGAAATATGTTTTCCTCGCCAAGAACGTCCCACAGGACGTTAGGTAACATCAAACCAAAGGAGGAGGAGGATTGACATTACCTAAGCTACAGCCTGCCTAAGGCCAACAGTGACACACAAGAATAACGCACACAAGATTTTCGTAAACAACGTCATTGCAGATCTCTGCGGTAGCAAGATGTTTAGCTCGCGGCCAAAGCATGCGTAATCAAACATGATTCCAGCAGGAGTTTGGGTCGTCACGGGGGCATCTAGAGGCATAGGAGTCGAGTTTGTGCGGCAGGTATTCACTTTTCTGCAGGCATGCATGCCGGGTGCAAGACTGTCACGATTGTGCCATTTTTGTGTTGCGTTTTGAGGATAACCCTTCGGTTTTGCAGATACTATTGTCCGAACACACAACCGTCATAGCATGCGCCAGGTCACCTGAGAGCGCCTCCGTCCTTCAAGAGCTGAAAGCACAGCATAAGGACCGGTTGCAGCTGGTCACACTGGACGTTGCCGACACTTCTAGCATACACGTGAGGCAGTGGATGCACACATTTCTATGTTGCCCTTCTTCAGCACAGCACGATTGCTTGTGAAACGCTTGCAGGGTGCTGCAGAACATGTGTTAAAAGTTCTTGGTGTCAGCAGCGTGGACTATTTGATCAATAACGCTGCTGTTTCTGATCCCGGACAAAGCAGACTACAGTAAGCTGCTTGCCTTGTAAATTGGTTTCGCGTGACAAGAGTCATGCCACCATACAATGGTCTTGTGATACTTGTGCAAATCCTGTTGCAGCAATTGCTTACGTAATATACATATATTTGCCTGACTGACTGCAATCCCTCACTGGTGGCCCATTTTTGACCATAGGCATCTAGATGTTCTGATATGTTTTGCAAAGGCAAAATATGAATTTTGGCAAGTTCTGGACTTTTTGCAATACAGAACGGTGGAGAGCCTCAGGCAAACTCTGGAAGTGAATGTGGTTGGGGTTCATGCCATGATCCAGGCATTCTACCCTTGCTACAAGCTGGCCACAAAAAGACTGTTATCAACATCTCCTCTGGATCTGGGTCATTATCTCGGAGATATGAGGAGGTGATCATATCACATATCATGTTATTGTTCAACTCACATAGCCAATGATACTGGCTGTGATTTATCATTGCCTCTGACAGCTGTGTTGTGTCACCATATTGTTACTCAATGTGCAAAAGAGGGTTTCAGCAAAGCTGTTCCCATGCTCTCATCTCTGCTAAACATGCATGTGGAGGCATGCTGTGTTGTGCATCATGCTGAGGGTTGATGGATGATGCAGTTTGCCAACAGGCACCAGAAGGAGTCCAAGCATCTGCCAACCAGCCTGAGCTACAAAACATCCAAATCAGCTGTAAACATGTGTAAGCTGCAAATTGCTGCAGAACTGTGCCTACATGTAGGGCATACTGTTCAGCGCTATCTAGACCAGTTTAGTCATCCATTATGTGATGTATCAGCTGTGACTTACTGCGCATGTGTTGGCATCAAGGGTGTAAGTGCAAGATTGCAGCGCAGTATCTGGTGCCAGATGTCACCCTGCACTTATGTGTCTGTCCAGATGCGTGTGCTGCACATCGCTTGACAACTAGACCATGCGTTTGACCATCTGCCATTGCATTGTCATCAGTCTTGGCCTGCTGTGACACTAGCTGTGCAAATGACGCAGAAGTGACAAGTTGCATGCAGCTGCCTTCATCAGGCGTTCCTCAACATCACATCATTTGCAGTGCATCACAGCTCATGTAGCACTTTTAAAAGCGTGCATGTTGATTACATCATGCATGAGCTGTTGCAGTGACGTTGGTTGGGCATTTGATGTGAGGAAGGGTTCAATTTTGTGGCAGTACTCATTGTTGATGTGACTGCAGTGACACTGAGTTGGGCATCTGACGTGACACCAGAGGAAGGGTTCACCTTTGCTGCCATCCATCCTGGTGTGGTCGCCACTGACATGAACACAGCTTCCATGCGGTGAGCCTTGACACACACATACACCCCTGTGACGTCACTTGCGCATGCTATGCTGAGCTAAAGGCACAAGCGTTTGCCTCATGCATGCATTTTTATGCCTGATTCAACCAGAGTATGGCTGCTGGGTACAATGTTTGCTAGAAGGCACTATGAAGTGACATGTTGCAGAATGATATCATGTGCAGAAGGCGTGATGATCATACCTTGACTCCAGTCCTACTCACCAAGGCAAACAATTACATTTTGCACTGTGATGACATGTCTTGCATCATTTGGAGTCCATATGCAAGGCTGACTACATAGGCACGGTGTACATACAGTACCTCTGCAGCTGTGGGTTGATTTTGTTGTATCAATGCAGTGCATTGAACTATGATGAGGCAGCATTTGCATCTCGTCTGACGCCCACTCAAGCAGTGGAGCAACTTCTTGAGACCATCACAAGCCTCTCTCCTAAAGACTCCGGCCAGTATCTAAACTTGGATGGCAAACCCATTGCCTTTTGAGTTTGTTCCAAAGCAATATGATACGCTTTTTTCAAAGCTGTATACAACTCTGTACATGTATATACGACTATGTACAGCCATCCCTGTGTAGCTTTAGCACTGCTGCCTTGTCTGCGTAGCAGGCTATGTTGTTCTGTGGCTTCAGCGTCTCAGTGTCGAAGCTTAATGGAAGGGCTTCCTGTTTGGACTCAGCTTTGTGCGTGCATATATTTACGGTCAGCATTGAATGTTGATCTGAATTCATTTCATTGAATGTTGATGTTGGTCTTTGGAAGCATTTCTCGATTTATGCGTATAGTTGCAGGCTCACAAGCGTTACATCAGCTACTATTGCATTGCTTTCATATCGTGGCGAGCATGCACCGGCTTGCAGGTTCGAGTGTTGTAACAGCAGCAGAGCCAGCCTGGTAGCACATCAGATAGCGCACAGAATTGTATGCCCGCGACTTTGCCTGACAAACATTCGCTGCTCAATTTCCCCGCCGAAAAGCATTTCAAGCAGCATCATGTCTGCGGCGCAAGTTTGGCTGATCACAGGAGCAACTAGAGGTATCGGAGCTGAGTTTGTCAGACAGGTGTGCATGCTTGCACAGTCACGCCGACATAGCTCGAGTCACGATGCCATCTGAATTTGTCACCCTAATTGACAACACGTTGCAGGTCCTTGCAAAAGACAACACAGTGGTCCTGGCTGGAGCAAGGTCCCCAGACAAGTCTGAATTTCTTAAAAGTCTACAGAGACAGTACTCTGCGCGCTTGCAAATTCTGAGCCTGGATGTAGCATGCACTAGCAGCATACAGGTGCTCAACGACTCCTTGTCAGAGGCCACAGCTCGTTCTTTCAGCATGCTCTGCAAAGCATTGTGTACCATCCCCAGGCAGCAGCCAAGCACGTTGCAGATCTCCATCTTTTCAAGGGCATTGACTACCTGGTCAACAACGCTGGTGTCGCCAGTGCAGGACAAAATCGTCTTGAGTGAGATCCCACTGCTTGCCCCTGGTTGTTTCCTCCGAATGCACTGGGCCAATGTATCAACATGTACATGCATGTGCAACAGATGCAGCCATAAGTGCAGTCACATTGTGTCTGGGATGCGAGTGGAGTTTGCAATGAGCCAGCTGTTGCTTCGAGAGAGACTCATCATGGGATGCTTGCTTGACACAGCAATGTGCAGTAAGCCCACATTCATTGCAAGCAGCATTAAGCATCAGCTATGCGCATGGCTAGCAGGGCTGGCTTGCAGATTTGCAAGCACCTCTTTGCACACAGTGACAGTATTCCAGACAGCTCAGAGTTCTTGCAATCAACTGCTGTATGTGCATCACATCATTTTGTGTCAAAGGCATGATGCAGGACAGTGGAAAGCCTGAGGGACAACTTGGAGGTTAATGTCATTGGCGTGCATGCCATGATTCAGGCATTCTTACCTTTGCTACAGTCTGGTCACAGCAAGACCATTGTCAACATCTCCTCAGGATCAGGCTCCCTGTCTGGCTGCTATGAAGAGGTATTGTTACAGACTGAGCAAATCATCAAGTCATCAACAGCAATCTTTTCCAAGTCGTACCCATGCATTTGATAGTACTCCAAGCATCTATCACAAAACTCTACAGGGGTAATGCTGGCTATGAGAAAGCAGGCTATCAACAGGGCTAAAATCTGCAAAACATCCCATGTTATGAGTGATTGTGAGTCCATGCAGTTTGCAAAAAGGCAGGAGAATAAGTCCAAGCACTTGCCAGCCTGCCTCGGCTACAAAACCTCTAAGGCCGCACTCAACATGTGTAAGTTGCTGAGGTCCTTTTGCCAGTCTGTGCTGATATTGCTTCGCAAGTGTTGGCTGCATTTGAGTCTTTACCAGCATTTTTACATCACCTATGCACGACGTTGCAGTCAGTTTGGAGCCCCAATTTAAGCAGTGAAATCTGATTTGGCTCAAGACTGGATCCTTGCTGCAGTGACGCTGAGTTGGGCGTCTGATGTGACACCTGAGGAAGGATTCACTTTTGTGGCCATTCATCCTGGAATGGTTGCAACAGACATGAGCACAAAAGGCTGGAGGTAAGCCCAAGCCTCCCCTGGCATGAGCCCAACTTCCCTGCTGGTCTGTATGCCAATTATTTGATTCTACATTGCTCATTCAAGTGACTGCCAGTGTGCAGGTCTGTGAACTGCATGCTTGTCTTTTGAATAGTATGGGTGGACAAGCATCAGCATACATGTAGAGCAGTCTCCTGCACCCAGTGCTGGCTGTTGAGCTGTCTGGTGTGTATATTGCATAGCATATTGTGTCTTGCATGTTTCAGATGTAACGGCGTACCCAAGTGGGTTTGGCATGTGTGCATTCACATGGCTGTGATAATGCAGGACTGCTTGAGTGTATCTGTGCATGTTAAGCTGGTATGCACATGCACGTCCAATGATTAATGCAGCATAATAGTTCTTGCATCATCGGCATTGATGCTCTGTCTGTGTTGCCCACAGGGCAATGGGGTTTGATGAAGCCATGCTAGCATTGCGGTCAACGCCAACTCAGGCTGTGAAGCAGCTTCTGGGCACCATTACAAAGCTGACCCTGCAGGATTCTGGGCGGTACCTGAACGTGGATGGCACACCATATGCGTTTTGAGCGGCACCCAGCTGACGACCGACAGCAGTCTGTCCTGCCATAGAAACGGTCCGTGTTCAAAACATGATGTTCCAAGTCATTTTTTAATCACAGCTGTGTGGTTTATGCTATGGGGCTGGTAACAGATGCACCTGCAGACTTGTATGCCATGACGTCTTGAACACCTTTGCACAGTATTGCTCCACATGTTGACACAAAAGCAAAGATGACAGAGGACGTCATTCTTGCAATGTGGGCAATGCTGAGGTTCACTTGCTTCCCCGCCCAGGCCTGGTAACAGGTCATGACAAAAATACCATGTATGCTGTGGATGTCATAGCATAATGTTGTATAGTCATTGCAGAATTTCAGTGCTAAATGCATGCATGTCTAGACTGATCTGCATTGGTGTGTTCCTTGGCGACAGTAGGGGAGAGTCAGCTTTTGGGGTTTTTAAGTTCTGTGCAAGCTACTTGACAACCTTGTTCTCGAGTCTGCTACCGTAGTGGTCCGAATGTTCCTCGTTTAAATATTTAATTGCTTTCTGAGGCGACTAAAACCAATAAATTAACTAATATCCTCCTCCGAGGTTCATTAGAAATGATCCATTATTCTTCTAAAAGACCGCGATTTGGTGCGAAAGGTTGCTCTTGCTTGTGATCAAGCTCACGAGACCTTGTAACGGCGGCCATGCGCTTTCAAACTTGATCGAAACGACCATTAGAACTTAGTCTTCATTGTGCGTTACATGGGACTGTGCAATGAGTGCCAAGAAACAAGCCGGTCTAGCTAGGGCCCCCAAGCACGGTCAGGGACCCGCACGTGCATCCTTTGCCTGTTTTTGGGCATCCAATGGTGTAGCAGCCGTCTGATGGTGGTTGTTGTTTTGAACATGTAAGCGTGTCCGAGGATCATTAAAGTCATTAAAAGTATTGCTGCGTCGTCCCGAGGACCATTAAAAATATTAGATAATGAAACGAGGATCTACTCGATTAAAGTTTATTCCAGCCGAAGCCGAGGAACATTAACAACCGAGGAATATTCGGACCACTACGATAACATGCACAGGATGAGCTTTGTGTTCAGTCACTGAATGTGCAATCAAAAATGAGCAGAGAATTGTCATGTCCATGCACAGAATGGAAGCTATTGAGCTCAGAGTACTTTAAGTTAGAGTCACACATGTGCTGCATGAATAGCTGGTGCATATACAGGCAATTGATCAATCATGAGTTCACATTTGCAACTCAATTCCATGTGAATGGTTCCACAATCAGTTTGTATTTCACTGAGGACAGACACCGATTTCTGATTGACCAAAAGTGTATCATACATTAACATGACATTAATGCATATTGCAGACACAGTTCAGACCTGCACATGGATTGCCCAGATGACTGCATGCAGTGCCTAAGCATGTACAGATCTGAGAGATGGATGTATGATTGTTCAACTCGAATGTTAATCAGAAAGCATAGTACAGAATAACAGCTGCCTGAAGGCTCACTGACATACATACATGGATGCTGACCAAAAGTGCATCATACGTAAGTGGCTTACTATGTGGGCATTGTGGACATGATTCAGATCTAGATTACTGCATGCAGCGCGTGGGCGCATCATGATCATTTGTAACATCTGAAGACGTCAGCTGTGAAATCCAGCTCACTGCAGTTGTCCTGCACAAGGGGACCCCACTGGATGGAACTTGAGCCTATACAGCATGTACGGCTGCCTCCAAAGTCATCTACAAACTCCAAAGGGCTGCAAAGCAGCGCACGGACATCATGACCCAGCTGGGCCTTCAGGAACTGTGAGGCTGAGACCCCCTTCCACCTGGGGTCCTGGCTCTGAGGGGCAAACATCTCCCTCAGCATCTGCCACAACCGTTCCACAACCCACCCACGCAACTGCCAGTCTGGCTGAGTTTCCAGCTCAGTCTGGTCAGACCCCTCAAACTTGCGCCGCATCACCTCATCCCTGTCAATGGTGCCGGCTTTCAGGTGTGAGTCAACCCATATGATGACGTCTTCCTCAGACAGCAGACCATCTCCATCTGCATCCATTAGATTGAACAGCCGATGCTGAATGACCTTGATGTGGGTCATGTCTATGCTGTGGTGGGTGTGGGGCGACACTGCAAATCTGGGCTGGGCGCCATAGGGGCGCTGGCTGCACGTCACTGCGTCTGATGCCACCATGTGCAGGGCTAGGAAGTCAACCCAGACTCTAGCAAAGTCACCCTGCAGCTGTGCCAAGTGCTGTGCCTGGCTGGTGGATGTCTTGTGTAGCTTGGCGTACCCAGCTTGCCACCTGTACAACACGATGATGCTTGGACTCAGAACAAGCAATGGTTGTGCTTTAACTCGATAAGAAAGGAGAGAGAAAGAAAAGGCAGGAAACAAAAGGACAGGAATGGAAAGAAGAGGACTACATGATTCAGCATTAATTAGACACAGCTTGAGGGTCAGATTTATTCTGTAAACATAGCAAAAATCTGGTGAGACTGCTGTAAAATCATGGACATGTCAAATGCAGTAATGATGGCAATCAACAAACATCAAAACCATCACTGAAGCACCCAGAGGAAATAACAGAAGCAAGCATGAAAAGACACATCTGTATAAGACAGTGTCACTGTGCAGGGACGGTGCTTCTGCTGTTTGGACTAGACATGCATACTTTGCAGCTGTAGACTGAGGCAGCAGCTTATGCATTAAGCAAAGCGGTTGACATACTCTGAGTCCTGGCGTTCAAGCTCCTTGATCCTGCGGTGCAAGACTGCCATGGCCTCTCCATCCTGGTCCAATGCCACATCCTCCTCCTCCTGGTCTGGTGCCACATCCTCCTCATCCTCACTCTCAAAAAGCCCCTTCGTCTCATCATCTTCATATTGTGAAGTCTCAGCAGCGTCTTCTTCTTCTTGAGCATCCTCTTCTTCGCTGCTTGAGACCTCCTCACCAGTCTCTTCCTCTTCCTCTGATAGGGAGTCATAGACGGGATGCTCCTCATCCTCTTCATCATCCTCATTGAAAGGAGGAGTGGAGATGTCTGCAGCCCCAGAGTGAGGAGTGGGAAGGTTTGCAGCCCTAGCAGGAGGAGAGGAGGTCTCTGCATCCTGAGCAGATGAGCTTGGGACTGGAGCATCCCTGCTGTCAGCTGTGATGCTGGACTCCTGATGCTGTGCCGCTGCTGCTGTAAGGGAGACCACTGCATCACCAACTGTCTCAGCCTCAAAGCTGGGGACAGCGGGAGGTCCATCTGTGCTGACATTGTTGCTGCCAGCATCTTCAGGCGAGGGGTGGATGGCAGCTGAGACTCCATCAGTGATATGATCCCCAGCAGCGTCCGCCGCAGGTGTGGGGACTGCTGGACCATCTGAAGATGTTGTGGAGCTGCTCGTGGGGACTGTTGAAGTCCCAGACGAGCCAATGCTGCTAGACATTGTCATTGCCTTGCCCTCCTGATCATCTTCTTCATCCACACTGCTGCCACCACCACTGTCAACCTCATCAGCTTCACTGGAAGGTGCGTCTTGAGCAGGCTCTGACTGCTGCTCATACTCTTCCTCTTCAGCTGGCCCACCATGTTCTGCCTCTTCAGCCTGATCAGCCGCTGCATGTGTGCTGGTCAAGTGGGTGCTGTCCTGCTGTTCATACTCTTCCTCTTCAATATCACCGACCTCTTCTTCTCTGTCAGCTTGATCAGCTGCTACTTGGGTGATGTTGAAGTGGGCGCTGTCCTGATCAGCATTGCTGCCATCTGTCTGATCAGCATGGCCTTCTTCCAGGTCACAATCAGCGTTGCCACTGTGGCCATCGCTGTCAGCATGTTGCCCTTGGACTGCTGTCTCAGAAGGATGAGCATGCGCTGAAGGCTGAGCAGCTAAGGAGGGCGCACTTATTGCCTGTTCAGGCTGTGGTGAAGGGGTGTAGTTCAGGTGAGCTGGGGCGAGAGGGTAATCATCAGACAGGGTGGGGGCCTGATCAGGCAATGATGGGCGGGGGGTGTCTGGCCAAACCTGCAGGTTCAGTCAGTTCAGGAGGCTGCCATGAAGTGCGCTGCAGAAGTTAGTACATAGCACTGCACTCGTGCCTCAGCTTGAGACAGCATCACACAGGGCTGCGGCAGGGCAGGCACCCAGCTGGGCATCAATGGTCAAAGCCTGCTGCCCATAACACTGCAGCCAGTTACCGACTGTACGTAATTGTAATGCTGTGACGCTGCTGCCAGTCACCAACTGTACCTAATTGTAATACTGTAACGACCCTGCCACACTCACTAATCCTTTGTGACCACAGCAGAATTCTTATTACTGATTAGCTGCGCCAGCGGCTCAGCCTTGCTACAATAACGGAGAACTGGACTGACTATGTCACCTCAACATGACTACTTTTGGAATATGCTTCATAGCTTTACACTGCCTGTGCTGTTTTAGCTCTTGAAATAGCTGCAGCTTGTTTGTGCTGTTACAGCTGCAAAAAGTATTCAGGTTTTAGCGCTGAATCAAACTTGGTGTGAGGTCACCGTGAGAGAGAGCAAAACAGCAGAAGTCGCATGTTGCTACCTTTCTAGACGTTTCTTAGCAAATGAGGCCAAATGTGTTTGTACAGAGCACATGCAGAGCAGGGCTGCAGAACAACTTTTGGCCTGGCCAGCACAGGATGAGCCATGATGAGGAGGAAGGGGGGGGGGACCTGGGGAATAAGTCTGAAGCTACTGGCAGTATCACCCTTGACTTTTCACAATAGACAGTGTGTTGACATTTGGACACAGCATGCAGCCAGAGCTGATGGTGTAGAGCATAACGGTAGGGCGTACCTCTGCATTCACGTCCTGAGCAGAGCTGTACTGTGTTGAGGGGCGGTGGGCAGGTGGCACAACCTGCCAGTTGTGGTGTTGGCCCGTCAAGTAGGTGGCCGCTCCGTCTTCCAGACTGGCAATCCTGTTCATCAGATGGTGCCGCTCATTCACCAGGCTGCAAACACATTCCCTTTGTAAGCTCATATGGAAATTTTATTTGGGCTGTGAAGTCAGCTGTGCTGTCACAGGGAATGCATTGGTGGGAACTGGTATAGCCATGCAACTGTGCAAGTCTGGTTCAGCAGATGCTGCGGACAAGCTGGGATGCACAGTGTCAGCAACCTTGCGGATTGGATGTGATTGGCAATTGGGCAGAAGCGTGATAGGAATGCTGTTGTGCATTGAGCTCCATCTAGGCTATGTGGTCCTGCAGGTGGCATTGCTCAGGCATGCAATAGAATACATAGCTCTGATGTTTACAAATGGGATACGAGATGACTGTGAGTTTCGTTGAGACTGTACTGAGAGCCGCAAATGCCCTTCAGCAGCACAATCACACGCAGCAGGTGGCGTTACAAGACAAAGGCAGGCTCTTCTGTCTTACTTCTGTGATGGTCACATGATCTTACTGAAGCTGCATGTGAGGCTGCATCAGCAGCGCCTCAAGTGACAGACAGATCCTCAGCAGTCATATACTTTTCGCTGATGTGGCACAAGTGTGAGAGGTGAGGCAGTGTCAGTAGACTTTCAGACAGCAGACACCAAGATGGCAGACACGGCAATCACAGACATCAACTCCTTGATTACATACTTGGTGTCTCCTGCCGTTCAGATAGCTACGGTCCTGAGTAGCTCCTTGTATGAGATCTGGTCTTAGCAGTCCATATACAGAAGACTGCAGACACAAAGACTTCCCTGAATGCAAGCAGGGAGTGCAGCGCTCACTTGATCTTGTCATCAACCAGCTGCTTGTAGACGATAATCCAGCCCTTGACATCCCTCTCAGCTTTGCCCAGCTGGCTCTCGGTGCACCTCAGCTCAGCTGCCAGCTCGGCTGCCTCAACCTCAAACCTGCAGCATGCAATGCCTTATCATGATGGACACCTCACTTAAGATGCCAAGCAAGCTTCAGATAGGTCCGGTAGCCATTTGCTTCGCAGAAAGGTGAACTGCTTTGGCCTCAGCTGTTGTTGCCTGCAGCACATGGACATTGTACAAGGGACACAAATGACAACAAGGGTGTTGACACAGTTCTGTGTACAGATGTGATAGCAGCAACTGCAATCTTGGGTGCTTGGGTGATGTCTTGGCCTCAGGTTGGTGACTGCTCAGGACTCATATCCGCATACAAGGTGATCTCATATTTGACTGCTGATGGCACCAAACTAGACTCACAAGTGGGATGCGCAGGACGACAGGTTGCATTACTACTTGCTGGGCTGACGGGTCAATTGCCTTAGCCTCAGCTGTGAACCCTGAAGTCAACAATGAACTGACTGCAAAGTATGCAATAAAAGTGCTTGCCATGGCAGCTGGCCGCCACTTGGTTGCAGCACACTTGCAAGAGCTGGCTTTTGATATTCACATGATGCATACTGACAAATTGCGAGATGCTCAGTCAATGAGATGAGGACCAATGAAAAAATGATCCTGACGTCTGGAGATCACTGCCAACATAATCCTGAGAGTGTTACTGGTGTTGAGAGCATACCGACGGGAGTCCTGTTTCCTCTCATGCAGTTCACTCCACATTTGCTGCACCATGGTGTCCTTGGCAGCTAGGCCTGCCATGTGCTCTTGCAGCATTTGGTGCTCACGCCGCACGCTGTCCTCCTGCTGATGCTCAAGCGCCGCTTGAAGCTCTGCCACCTCTATTTGGAGGCGGCCATTTGCCTTCTGATGAGCTGACTGCTCATCCTCAAACTTGCGAGAATGCTGCGCCATCTGAGCAGCTACAGCACCCTTGCACTTGTCGCGCACCTCCTGCAAGTCTCTGGCGCTGTCGGCCTTGGCTGACTGCACCTGCTGCTCTAGCGTGAGCCTCTCTGCCTGCAGTGACTCGCAATCTTGCTGACAAACCTGCAGCTGCTGCTGCAGCTGCTTCAACGAGTCATGGTGGGCTGCCTCAAGCTGCTGCTGCAGACGATTTAGGCACTTTTGCTGCTCAACTTCAAGCTGCTGATATAGATGCTGCAGGCGGTCCTGATGCTCTGCTTCTACCTGCTGAGCTTCAGACCTTGCTGCTGCCACCTGGTCTTCATACTCCTGCCGCAGGATCTGCAGCTTTTCACCAGACTCCTCGTAAGCTGAGTGTTTTGCTGCATGCACTTGCTGATCAAAATCAGCAGTAACTTGAATCAGCTGCTGATTAGAGGCTTGCTGCGTGATTTGCAGCTGCTGTTCAGCTTCTACTTGCGCATCATGTGCTTGCTGGGTGGCAAGCTGTGATCTCTGTAATTGATTCAGTAGATCAGCATGCTGCGCCTTTGACTGCTGAAAGACCTGCTGTGCATCTGTCTGGGCAGACTGCAACTGCTTGCTGCGCTCAGACAAGTCAGAGGTCACCCTGCATGTTGGAAAGCGCTCGAGACAAACTTTTCAGCGCAAGAGAGGCAGGTCGAAATTTCCGATGCAAAACAGGCAGGTGCCAAAGCTAACATGTCGACTGCATGTGGGGACTATTCAAACTGACATTTGCTTGAACAGGGCTGCAGACGCATCAGTCAAAAGTTGCATACCTGGCCAGCGAACACTCATGCTGCTTAAGAAGCTCAGCATATTCGCTAGTCTTCTCCTCTAGCTGCTCTGAGCGAGCCTTATCAAACCTGCATGTCAGAAAATTGGTCGCACCGTGCTAAATCAGACAAAACAGCGTATCACCTATGAGCTACAGCTCCTGATATGAGGCAAAAGACTAACCAGGTTGATGTAGTCTGCTGCTCAGTCTCCTGCACCTTGCCCTGTGTCTGCAGCTGGGGAGGTGACTCCTGTTTGGCAGCAGCGTCAGGTCAGAACAGAGAGGCGAAAGGCCAGCCAGGGCTAGTTGAGTCGTTCAGAAGCAAGCCAGGGTGACTGAGTTGCCTCACCTTTACAGAGCTTGCCGGCACGCTGCTGGTAGGCCCCTTGTCTGGAGCAGGATGGGTCGCAGTGGCGTTGCGCAAAGTCTGCACACGATTGAAGCACAATAGTTAGTGCCAGGCAGTACTGATGTGGCCAGCCATCAAGGGCAATAACCTTCAAGGTATGACAGGCTCAAGTCAAACCTGGAAGAACTTTGGGGTGGTAAGACGTGGGCGCCAGGCTCGCCGCCGAAGTTGTGGTGCGTCGTCCATCATTGTCTGGCGATGAAATAACTTGAAGTACTTTAGTCTCACAGAGAGCTACACGACATGCCGGAACGATACACGACCCTGAACAGCCTGAGGCCAGCCAACATCGCTATCCCTGTCGACTGCTGACCATAGTAGTAATACATGATGCAGGTAAGCAGACTTTCGCGATGGCTACGACTCCTCGAGTCTTCCTAAAGCACTTCAAAAGCTTTTGATTATAATTGTGCACAATATATTTATGTAAGAATATGCAGGCGTTACGACAACCCAGGTGACCCAAGCGACAAGTGCTACCTCATTTGAGGTCTGAATCATGCAGCATAACCGGCCCACGTACAATTGCGTCATGAATGAGGTTGGCATACTGTTTTGCGGGAATCACACTCACTTTTTTCGGCATCAGTCTGTATTTGATCCCCAGCGATCGCGACGGCTATCGCAGGTTTTCCCCTGTATATGCTCCCGAATCGCATGCTGGCACGGATGATGTGAAACGAGAGTAAGAAAAGGTTTCTCAACAGCGGACACAGGCGCTCCTGGCTTGCACCCAGCTCTGTCAAACTGTGCAACTGCTTGCAGCAACGGTGACAACCAGTCCAGCAAAGCAGTTAGTGACAACGTCCCTAGTCCTGCCGACCCTGCTAATTGTCTGGATGAGGACAGCAGCTGTGTCACATGGGAAGGTCAAGGCGAGTGCTTGACCAATCCAGCGTTCATGCTAAAGGCATGCAGACAGGCAGGCAGGGTCTGCCAGCCTGCTGTGCCCGTGAACCATCAGGCAAGAATATGCAGAATTCAATGGCAAGCTCACGTACAGTATTGATGCAATGTGTGTCGTATCATGAGAGGTGTTGCCTTTTGCATCAATCAAGACTTACTCTGCAGGTGAGACTGAGCAATGGCATGATGATGCCAAGCATTGGTTTTGGCACAGCTGGTCTAGGAGAACACACTGGTCAAGCAGTGAAAGAAGCCCTGCTGGCCGGCTATGCCTTATTTGACACTGCACAAGTGAGCATTCTTGTTACAATCAATTTGTGATAGCTATAACATCTAAGCAGATGATCTGCTCATCGTGGAAAGGCCAACCTGTACACTTCTGTAAGATTTCACCAGTGCATGCTTACAGCCACTTGATTGTCTCAGTTGACCCGCAATGTCATTGCTGACATGGCAGCTACCAGTACTCTGCATCAGCTTCTATTCAGTGCAAAAGCCCTGTATGATCAAGCAGAAAACTGAACCAGGGTGTGGGTTGGACGATGAAGCTGCTTTCTTTCAGTGATGACGCCTGTCGACAGGTGCAATGCAAGCATGAGTGTATGTGTGTGGCAGGCTCCTGAGTGGTATAGAGAGGATCAAGTTGGACAGGCCATACAAGAGAGTGGAACATCACGCACAGCCCTCTTTCTGACCACAAAACTGCACCCACGACACCACGGCTTCAACACCACCCTGAGACAGATGCGCGGCTCCTTCGTCAACCTGCGCACATCCTATATGGACCTTGTGCTGCTTCACTACCCACGGCAAGTCACTCATGTGTGCCGCTGTCTATATGTGTTTCATAAAGCGCAATTGAACCCAAGCTGATCTGTCATGCAAGTATTGAGGTCTTCAAGCTTACACTGCAATCATACTTGAGCGCGACTGTGCATGGTTAACATTGTTGCTAATGACTCTGCATTGCTTATGTGTAAGCGCAGCATGGGCTGCAGCCAAAAACAAAGCACTCCGACTGCGGAGTGTGCACACTTCGCTTTCTTGCTTACATGCCATTGCCTACACAGATTACCTGCTGTTGCCATGGCACTGATCTGGTTAAGGTTTGATCACGCACACACTACTCTGAAAGCTTGCAGCACTAGAGACTGTTTGATCCTTTTCTGCGGCACACCTTGTAAGGACCCTACATTCTGAAATTCTGATAGCAGGAGCCTTCTTTGCATCAGGTGTTGGACAGAGCTGTGCGGCAGCATCACGCCTGAGGGCTCCTGGCAGGACAGCTGGCGAGCTCTGGAGCAGCTAGTAGCAACTGGCCATATACTTTCAATAGGTCTGCTGCAAATCTTCACCTGGGTTACATGTGCACACACATGTGGACACAGCAATATCATGCAGATTTGATGTCACACCAGGAGTCACATGAGGTGATGCACAGCAGTATGAGCAAGCCTCACATAGCATGATTAGTGCGAATTTAGGAACTGGTCCATCCTTACATTTTCACAGCCAAGTCATCTAGTCCAGCCAGCCACAATGTGCCGCAATTTTGCTCAAACATGAAGGCATTCCATCATCCAGACAAACCTGCATCAGTTCCCAGCATGATGATAAGAGCCTAAACAACTTATGCAAGAAGCCTCAAACAACTGATGCAGGAGTGAGTAACTTTGACTTGAGTGAGCTGAGTGAACTCTGGCTGATGGTCAATGTGAAGCCAGCAGTGGTGCAGCGCAACTCAGATCCTCTCAACCCAGATACCTTGGTGCAGCAGTATGCTCGCCTAACTGGCATGCAGTATCAGGTGGGCATCAGTGCCCTCTGGCCTCACATCTTCGCTTATACCTCTGGACCCCTCAGCGTTTGGATGACATGCATCATCAGACTATCAACAACAGTCATTAGGGCCTACCATTCTTAGCAAAGTGAAATCTGCAGATGTAAGTGTCAGTTTGCCAGGTATTCTGGCCTGCCATGCAATACCTTGCATAGCTTGTAGCATGTAATGCTGCACTGGCACACTGTAACAGCTTGGTGCTGCAACTTTGGCAACAGTTGTGCAACACATAGCTGAAGGCCACGATTGCAACATGCAGCAGAGCGCATGCCACTCAAAATGCCAAATGAGCAGCACCAGCCTCGCTTTCAGTGCAGAAAAGGCAACAAGCCAGAATGCTACAGCTGGGATGACTGATTTCAAACTGTCATGTGTTTCACCATGCAGATGAGCCAGCTCCCATCTGACGCATAGCTGTTTCTTATGCAAGAACAGCTAATGTGACAATGGTCACAATGCCAATGTAGTGTACTGGGCATTTCAATGGGGTACGTGTGCGATGCAGGGCTACAGCACCCTGGGAAGCCAGTGGCTCATGAAAGGGTATCACAGCAACCCAGTGCTGACTCATCCAGCTGTCAGCAAAGCAGCTGATGAGGTCCAGCGCTCCCCAGCACAAGTGGTGCTGCGTTGGGCGCTGCAACATGGACAGGTTGGCCCCTTGCAATATCATACCGCAAATTATAGACATACTATGTTTCTTATTTTGACAGCAAATAACTTCCAGGTCTTTAAGTACATGAAAGTTTGAGCTAATTTAAATCTTGTGTGTGAGACGGATTGCTGCATAATGCCAGCAGCCCTGGCAACATCATCAACATGCATGGTGAGTACATGCAGCTAGCTACAATTGCTCATGTATGCTGGACCTGATCAAACTGCCACTATATTGTTGAGTAAACTGCAACATTATGGCATACTGATTATGCAACTCATATGGGCACCACTATGCATACTTGATCACAGGTTGTGCTGTCTGCAGGCAGTCATTCCTAGATCATCACAGCCAGGCAGGATTTGGGAGAACAATGCATTGGACTTTGAGCTTTCTGTAGATGCTATGCAGAGCATCGATGACATGGCAGATACATTGGACTGAGTGCTTTGCTCTGACATGTCTGCATCATCTGCTCGTCATCTTGGACCGACCAACGCTGAGAGATCAAAGCCCACTGTATCATACTGCATCAGAGTGCCAAGCGCGGCTGCCCATGTGCCCACTAGCTGCTATGAGTCTATCGAAGACCTTAACCCCTACGCCGGAGTTCTCGTTTCGCCTAAGGAAGCCGGTCACAAAAGCAGCTAAGAACTACGGGCAGGGACAGGCGTGCGCCTGACAGGGCTACTCCGGCTTGCGCACTGCTGTCCCCGAAGCTCTTTTGCGGTCCGCCACCGCTACGATCCCTGACCTGGGAGTCAGTGGTACCGCCGACGCATGCGTGGCGAAAGTCAGCCTCAAGCGGGCATTAGCTATGCCTCTATGCTCAACCAAAATGGGGCGGGTCAGCCATTCCGCCTGACCAGGTGATGCACCTTACGGGCTGCCTGGGCCCTGGGCTATACTTGTTTTTTTTACACCCTTTACCAATGTTGACTGCAAGTCTGTACTCCTTTGCAGGAGCTGACACCTCTGTATCAGGCTGTTGAGAACAACAATGTGGATTTGGTCAAGTCTATCCTTGCCTCTGGCGGTGACACCCACCTGAATTCATGGACAGTATGCAACTCCAACATTGCTTTGATTGTGAGGCATTTTGTGACGCATGTGCATATGAACAAAAGCACATCTTGATGCCACAGTATAGGTGTTGCGAAGCATACAATTCTGAAATCGGGGCAAGCATTCACATTGTGCACTTACTTATCCAGATGTCATGCTTGCAGGGCAACATGACGCCTTTACAGTTAGCAGCTTCAAAAGGTTACGCTGACATTGCCGGCGTTCTCTTGACCCATGGTGCTGACCCTTATGTCTGCAAAACAGAGATGGTAAGCACAAAACCCATGGCATCTATGGCAGTTTTTTAACATTGTTTGGCGGAACAATGCTTGTTAGTAAATACTCATCTGCTTGGCTTGTCATGACTGATATCTTGTCGCATGCAGTCCAACACCTGTGGAAATGCTGTGATATATGTTCTTATGAATGCTATACGTCATCAGAACAGACCACAGTTGTCAGTCAGCACACTTGAAATAACACACAGGATGGATGAAATCACCAGCAGTGCACCAGATTTGCACCCTTTCAGCAAGCGTTATGCTACACTGCCACTGTGGTTGTAGGATGACATGCCAATAAAGCATGCAGTTCATGGTGGAGGCGGGGCACTCCTTAGGCTCATGTTGTCCCACGGTGTTGACATCAATGCAAAGAATCCATGGGTAATTGTCTTTCCAAGTGCACTGCTTATCATCCATGCCTCAATACTGCCTTTGCATCAGTAGGAAATTTAAACCAGCTGTGCTAGATTGCAACATGCTTGCTTGGCATTAACATGCTTAAAACAGTGACAAATTGGGCACATTGCTGTCTTTGTGTTTGGTTATATCACCACAATCTTGTATGCTGTCCACCCAGCATACGGTGCCTCTGAAGAAAGCATTGGTTGCAATGTGACCGTAGGATGTGCTAGGATGTGTTCTCTGCCTGACTTTTGCAATGCAACTGAGTTATCTTCGTCACCGCTTGGTGAGGATACACGACATTGCTGGAATGTTATTCACTCACATATTGCAGGGGCGCACATGCTTACATGTTGCTGCTACTTTGAACAGCAGTGATGCCATGTACATTTTATTGGACGGTGGAGCTGATCCTAATATTGGCGATGACCATGTAAGCTTGAAACCTGCCGCCTCATTTTGGCAGTGCATGTTTCCGGCCTTAGATAGCATAAATATGCCGAGCTCGACATTTGTTTATTTGCAATGTGAATTCATGTGTACATGGGCATGCCAAGTAGTCATATGCAGACAAAATTCATGACGTGACAAGATCACAGTTGCTTGTTGGAAGTGGTGACGAAGCGGCAATAGTGCACTTGGTGCTGCAGGGATGGACAGCTCTTCATTCTGCAGCTTGCGATGACGATAGAGAATCGATCGAGCTGCTGCTTTCCTATGGTGCAGACAAGACAGCTGAGACCACAGAAGTAAGCCGTGTGCAAACATGCAACTGCCCTCTGGACAATTTTGACATGATTGTCTGACTACAAGCTCAATCCAGCTTGATAGGCTTCAAACATGTTGCATTGTGTTCTGCAGGGAATGACCCCCTGCCAAGCAGCCAAAAGCGTCAGCTGTTTGTGGGCTCTAGACTTAGTTTGTCCATAAGCAAACAGCGCACAACTTGTGTCGCCAAGCGTGGGCTGTATACAACATGCGCTCTAGTGCTGTCAGCATAGCAAAGACTCTGGCAGAGGGTGGTCTTGAAAGACTGCCAGAAGTAAAGCAGCGACTGGTTTGGCCATGCACACTCTTCATCTAGCACTTTTGTATCAAAGTTGGGTCCACTTTGTTTGCTTCCACAATGTTGCTGCTAATGAACAATCTTCGGTGTCGCATAAAGAGAGAAATTTACATGTCTGGTCCAATGGCTTCCTATTCACGCTTGTAAGTACTCAGCAAGCAGTGTATCATGCCGCTAGTCTGTGTACTTGTCAGTATGTACAAGACCAGACATCTCACAAGCCGTGGGAGTGTTGGCAAGGTACATGGCAAAGCCTAGCATAGAGCAATGGACGGCAGCTGTGAAGTCAGTCCTGCAGTACATAGCTGGCACCTTGAGCTATGGCATCACTTTCAAGTGGACAGACACTGCCGTGGGAGGCTACAGTGATGCTGACCATGTTGGTGACTCAGACAACAGGACGTCTACCACTCATGTTGTCTTCATGTCAAACGGAGGAGCTTTCAGTTGGAAAAGCAGACTGCAGCCTACAGTGGCAGTCTGAATCACAGAAGCAGAGTACATGGCCTCAGCTCAGGCAGTCAGGGAAGCACTCGGGCTCAAGGAAATGCTGGGTGACTTGGGCATCAAGGTGGGAGCTATGCCCATCTACACAGACAGCCACTCAAGCTACTGAAGCACATCAATAGCTTCAACCAAGTCAAAGCAAAATGTTATCATAGACCACTTTGCAAGGGAGAGGATGTCCTGCAAGGACGCTTGCTTTGTATACTGCAGCATTGATCAGATGGTGGCTGCTAGTTTCACCAAGCCACTGTTGGTCAGCAAGTTCAGGTTTTGTCTTTCAGGCATGAGTGTTGCTTGAACTGCTCAGTCTCTTGCAGCAACTTGCAGTGTGATGCAATTTATTTTATGGTTGGAACAGTTAGCACCTTTGACACCTGAGCAGTACAACACATGTTGTTTACATTTGAATCTAGTGTACAGCTTTTATGAGCAACCTGCCTGCATGGGAGTGTTGAGTTATGCAATGGCACCTGGACATTTTCGGTCAAGCCATTCATGAACATACTGGAGCGTGTTAGTAAGTTACTAAGTTAAACACTTAGTCAGCTTCTATGACAGCTGCCTTTATAAACCCGCTTAGTGCGTCTTTGCGGTGTGTCAAGTAGTGTTCAAGCTTCGAAGGTTTACTAAGTAGACAGAGATCAGCTCCTGCTGTAGATGTTGTGTCAAGTCAAGCTTGCAAGTCTGCGCAGCTTATTTCAAGTGCAATCCAAGATGAACAGCGACTGGTCTAACTCATTCATGTGCGGAATCGTGTAGTTACCGCAGTAACTGTAGTTTGTATACTGTGCTTGTAACAATTGGCACCTCACAGCAACAGTGTTGATCATGTTGCAATGCATGTGGCCCTTACATAGATGCTGCAACAATGAAACTAGTGATGACATTCATCAGATGAGTTGAATGAAATGACGGGTCGGGAAGATTGCTCAACATGACTGCAGCTGAAATTCAACCTGTGAGAGAAGTGAACAAGGCACTGACTCAAGACTAGTCTGTACTAAGCAGCAACCAGCAGTCAAATACTGCCAAATGTAAAAAATGACTGCCTGGTCTGTCAGCCATTTGGCGCCATAAAAACATTTCCTGTTCAGCAGACCACAACATACAGCATCACAATATTGTATCAGGCACCTGAAAAAGGACTTGCTACCTACTACACAGACCCTAGAAAATGTGGTCATGCTAGATGTAGCCGCATTTGGCACCAGGTAGTTGCATTGGCGTACATGCTCACATTAGACTTAGTCATTTCTTGAAACAGAACGCAAAAGAGCTCAATTGTTTCAAACGGATTTGTATTGAGCTGCACAGGCATAAATACTGTAGATGCACCTGCGCCTCCAGCAACATGGCACAGCAACAGGCATGGGCAGCAAGGCAGTTTGCCATACTGCTGAAATGATTGCATGGCCCTCTGTAGTCTCTGAGCAGAAGGTCAAGAACCATTAATTGAGCATCTGCACAGCTTGTTGTCTGCCAATAAGCAGACATCAGACTGTGCTGCAGCTTGGGTATAGGGTTCAGCCGATCTACTGTCCCTGCTGTGATGCAAAGTATGGGAGCTTTGCAGAACCTAGACTTTGCACCCAGCAGTGACCAGCATGGCGTCATAGGGTTGAAGCATAGGTTTTCTGGCTGGCGCAATCCCAGCCAGAAACCCTAGACCTCATGGTTTGCGTTTTCTGTCGCAACAACTTCATTGTTGACTAAGGCTTCAGCCTCAGCTTGTGCCAATGCCCTCCTCTTCTTCTTCTGCTTCCACATCATGACAGGCACCACCACAGCAGCGACAAAGACGAAGAGCACTGCCAGGGTGATCCCTGCCTTACCCCCCTGGGAGTGGGCCCCAGAGGGCTTGGGCTCTGGAGCCCACTCTTTAGACAAGATCTGAGTTTTCATCATGCACCCTTCATCTTCATGAGGCAAGATGTGGCAATGCAGCACCGCATACCCAGTACCTGCAAACCCCATTGCATCAGCTTACACCTCTTTTACGCTGTACAGCCAACCATCACGACAGTCAGCATCCAACCACAAGCTTGCTCTGCAATGCAGCCAGATGCGCACATGCAGAGAGCTACAGAAACTGCAGAATGAGGTCGCACACACTCAGGATCTTCACTGGTGTATACGTGTGTATATACCACATGCTGAATGACCGGTTAACTGAATGAACAAATCACCAAATGAATGAGCAAGTGATTGTGTTGTGTTGTGTATGCCATGCTCTGAGCCACTTCCTTAGCAGGATGTATCATGACTTCTAAAAGGCATACAACTGTTGGTTCTTTCATCATGCATGACTTTCATGCACATTGATTCCCCAGTTGTTCCCCTGTAGACCCCCCTGATGAGTCCCAAAGAAAGGAACGATAAACTGATTAAACTGCTTGACATACACAAGCATATACCAGTTGATGAAAACCCCTACCAGTGATTTCCAAGGGTCCAGGAATCCAGCGCACAATGGCTTGGAGCCCAATGTTGGGCAGCTCTAGTGTGTCAGCCCAGTCACCAATCCTCCACGAACCGTTGTTGGCATCGCTGTCGATTGCCCCTGGTAGGTCCACAATCTGGAACCTGCACATGCAAAAACAACAGTGACATGACATATACATGATTCATGTTACATGAAGGCTGCCAGACAAAAAGATGATGCATTGGGTTATGCATGGAGGTCAAGTGACATCCACATTGCAAGGCTTGTAGCAGCAGCAGGTTGTCTGTGAGTGTGTGCAAGGGATGTGTGTTTGTGAGTGCGCATGTAAGATCATGTGCATAGAGTGTGTGAAGGAATGTAAGAGTGAGACTTCATGTGAGTGTTTGCATGGGTGTGCAACACTATGTGATTTGCATGTGAGTCTGAATGCGGTCTTGCTCTGCACTTGCAACAGGCTCCGAACAAACATCATGTAGCCTCCTTCCATGACACTAACTGCTGCCAAAGAACACAAAACAAGTATTGCTGCTGGTGGCTCCGGGCTGCCGCCTTAGGAGGCTCCCGTTATGATTGCTGAGAAGCGCAAACTTTTCTTTCCTTTTCTTTTCTTTTTCTCTTTTCTTTTCTCTCTACTGCTGGTGGTGGGGTGACTCACGGCTGGGTGTGGTGGTGGTATGGGTGCACATTGATGTTCCACAGGCTCAGCTCGTGCAGCTGCCCAATGACTTCCTGCATGGCGTTGAAGTCCTGGTACACCATCCCATTCAGGGAGCAGGCACTAGAGTCCGGACCAGGCACTTGTGGGTTGGTGAAGTTGAGCAGTCCTGTGGTGCCTCCAGGAACAATCTCGTTCTTGTATGTTGCGTTCAGAGACGAGTTTCTGCAACGCAAAATCCAAGGTGTCACACAAAGTATGGGAATCCTAGGGTTTCCTAGGGTATAGTTTGTATGCACTGGTGTATGTTTTGGTTGGATACACGTACCTGCAAGGCAAGATACCAGAGGTGTCACACAAGATATGGAGGTCACAAGCAATGTATGCTGGCAGAATGCTAGCAACCTTCACATGCTCACTTTACCATCGGATGCCATCTCAAGGCCATCATTGCTGCTGACTGTCAACTCTGATTCACACGGACAGACTCATTCAGCACGCCACCATGCATGAACAGATGACGCAGCTGGTGAACAAGCAACAGACAGGTGATGACCAAATGGTGAACAAGTGACCGACACCTGATGAACAAGCAGCAAATAAGTCATGCACAAGTAGTGAACACTGGGTGATCAAGCAAGTGTATGGAAGGTGAAGGAGCAAGTGTATGAAAGGTGAAGACTTGATGAGCAAGCAAGTGTATGAAAGGTGAGGGCACAAACCTGAGGTCCTGGAGGTAGGGGGGCAGTTGAGGGATGCAGCTGCCCCAAGGGTCAGCTGACACTGCTTCTGCCCCTGTCACAGCTGCCTGCATGCCACAGCTGCTTTTGTCAGTCCCCAACCAGTTTGTCAGTTCCCAACCAATTTGTCAGTCCCCAACCAATTCGTCAGTCCCTATCCAATTTGTCAGTCTCCAATCAATTTGTCAGTCCCCGACTTCTCAGTCCCCAACTCAAATGACGATTTCTCAAGACCTTTGTTGGCACAGCTAGATAGGTGCACCAAGAGGGGAAACACACATGTGCAGGCAACATACATGTGCTGATGAAACGCATGTGCAGTCAATATACATGTGCAGGCAACATTCATGTGCCACTCATCACATGCAGGTAAGCATGCATCACTTTGATGGTGCCTGCATTTCAACTTGTGGGGTAAATCATACAGATAGTCACCATGATGGCGCACGTCACAGCATAGTGTAGCTATACAAGCTCTTCAAAGTACAGACACAGCACTCTTTCTAAAAGACGACGCCCATTTCCTTGACAAAACTCTCACCCCAACAGTGCCTGGAGACTAGCACCAGGCACTTCTACACTGCGGAGATCAACGAAGGCTTTGAGAGTCAGACAGACATGCACACGGACAGCACGGTTGAAGAAGGAGACTGACCACTTCAATGGTTGCCAGGATGGGCTGCATGATGAGATCACAATGAGAAGATGCACAGCCCGGGTCCAGGGTAGCAAATTCACCCTGGCCTGATTGTAATTGGTAGCTTCCAGCATCACACTGGATCAGAACCTCCACCCTGTGTGCAGGCAAAAACAAGTTTTTCCTTTGTTTATACCTCTGTTGATTGGTTTTTCAATTGTGGACCAAAGGTTTATAAAGTGTGTGTGTCATAGACCACTCCTGCTGCATTTGGTGGTTCAGGCATTGGATTGAGTACAGTATAAGGACATTAAAAGGACATTAAAGACATTTGATGGCAGGCTATGATGGGTTGAGAGCTGAATTTGCAAAGCCTGCTCTAGTTGCATCTGCAAGACCAGCCAATTTGTGACTACTTGATTTTCTGGACTTTTACACATGGCAGGAGTGTTGATTCTGCTGATGTTGATAGTCGTTCAACCTGATGTTGAACACATTGACGTGCATTGTTGCTGACTCATACCATGACCTGTTCAAGGCTATTAGTACACGGCCTTTGGGGAATGACATGATTGACCCAACTGTTAGCTGTGAACAATGGGCTGATTGATCATCAAACACTGTCTGCAGAACGCTGGTTTTACTAAGACAGCCTCTTATGCAAACACTCCTGAAATGCTGCAAGGGAGGGCAAGAGACAAGCAAAGCCTGACCTGTTGGCAGCTGCAAACACAATGTTGTCAGTGAGTCGGGGGATCTGGTTGAGGATGTTGGCGTCTCGGCTGTAGAGGCCCATCACGCAGCCCGGCTGGTCAAAGGAGAGATGCATCCACTTCATGGTGGCTGCTTGGATCATGATCCACCTGTACGTCTTGCCCGCCTGCGCATGCGCATAATCATAATAAGCCTAATCATCATAATAATATAATAACGATAATAATAATAATAATAACAATAAGTATCCTAATAATTTACAGCCATTCCAGCCAATCATTCTTGCCAGGCACCGCCTGCGCATAGTGTTTGCACAACCCGGTAAGCTCTCTTTTACAAACACATACACCTAATATACATACAGCATATCTTATACTCTGTTTACTACTACGATTACTAAGGTATATATGAACATAGCTTTTGCACACTCTTCTTGGTCTGTGGGTAAACAATATGAAAGGGCAAGTAACATCTACAGCAGGAATGTAAATCACATTTGAGATCAAACCTATGTTGCATTCTACAACAGCAAGTGTCAGGCTTTCCTCAACATACTGTAAGTATACAACAGCTTGTTATTTGACCAGACTTTGCCCAAATTAGCAATTCCTACATATCCAGCTTGCGCGCAATGGCCATTAATGGGCGCGTGAGCAGTATTTGTGGACTTCATAGTCAAGTTGCATCCAATGAGCCATTAAGCTTGAGTCATTTGGCCCTGGATCTAGGGAGATTGGTCTCCGAAGGCAACAAGCTGGATGCCATACAAGGGCACAGACAGACACATTAGACCCAGAGGTGATACAAAAAGCAAGAGTAGACCGTCACAGCAAGAAGAACAGAAGCAGGAAGAGGAGGGGGTGCGGAGACACAAAGGGAGGAGGAAGAGGAAGAGCTGGACAGAGGACAAAGGCGTAGAAGCTTACATCCATGTTGATGACAGGTTGATAGGCACCGTTGATGGTGGAGAACAGGGCGTTGGTGCCACTGGTGTAGAAGGGCAGCAGAGAAGAAGAGTTGCCGGAGTCTGGACCAGTGTCCCCAGTGTTGTCCCATGTCATGCTCAGCGTTCCTGCACAGTAATGACAAAACTTGGTATAAGGCACAGACCTTATGTGCATAACAAGGGCAAGCCGACGTGTTGCTAAATGAGCCTGTGCAGCAAAGATTTGCTATGTTCTCATGCTGTGACTGAACTCTGCTAGTGTCAAGGCGCTGAGAGCAAGCTCAAAGGAAGAAATCATGTGCTTCAGTTTTTGTTCTGCATAGGGCGTCACTGAATGAGACCTAGCATGATCTCAACACAGGACACAATGCAACAGTTGGACTCTGTCAGATCTAGACGTAACAATACTTGTTCTGAAAGATTTCATGTACGGCACAGCATAGCACAGCACAACCCAGGGTTCATTGTAAGAAGTTTTCAAAGTACTATTACAGTGAAGGTGATGTAGGTAAGACATGAGACTTTACACTGTGGACTACAGGGTGTGTGACAATGCATCTACAATTATAGAGTGCAGGCCATGTGACAGCATCAATACAATTGTGGAGTGGGGGCTGTACCGTCATCAAGGGGCTCGGGCCCGGCACAGCAGAGGGGGTCACTGGGAAGGGACCCCACAGCGTTGGCAATGAAGCCATCATCAATAGGACCTGTCTCATTTTGGACGTTCTGTGACTCCTCTGTGAATACTGCCAGCATAAAAGTCTGCAACACAGTTCTCTTGGTTGCATTCTTTATTCTCTTGGGTGCATTATTTGCAGTCTCTTTACAGTCAGTCACACATCAGCAGAGGGCACCACGCCTGTGATGAGTTCTCATGTGTGTACATCGTTTTGCTTCATGCATCTTTGCCCTAGGCTTGGGAATGATGGTAGAACAAGCCGAGAACCCAGTGCACTCTATTCTGTGTTCCATCTTGCCTATTGCAGGTTTCCTGTACTAGCCCTGCTGGCCACAGACTGTTGAGTGGAAAACATGCATGATCTCCTGATGCTTTCGGAACTGATTGAAAAAGGTTTTTGCATTCATGCAAAATGCAGTGTGACATTCTGTTGCAGCACACATGTGCCATATATGTCAAAAACGCTTATTATGCCTTGATTGTGCTTTAGTGCAGATCTGATCTGCTATTTTGCAAGCTAAGAATCTCTAGATTGCCCTAGCTGGGGACAACAAGATCCCCGTTCATGGCTGAGAATGCCTTGTGTGACAAGCACCACATGACTGGTCAATCTACAGTACTTCCTGAATGCACCACAAAGCAGAAAGCAACATCTGCAGGCGCACAGTAAAGCAAAAGCTGTTTGCAAGGCCTACCTGGAAATGCAGAATGATCTCATTGCTGTCGTCAGCAGGGAAGTACTGTTGCATGTCGGCACATGAGGCGCTGTCCAGAGGGTCAAAGCCACCATCTGTGTTGACGTCAATGATGACAGGTACTGTGGCTGTGTGCGTCATCAGAGATGAAGAACCGTGGTGATGGGGGTGGATCCTGCGCAGCATGACTGGAAGTATGGGTCACCTATTGCAGTGGGAGCTGTGACTTGCAGTGACCATGCTGAGCACATGGGGGCTCATGAGAAAGTGGCCTCAGGCCTGGTCCAGAAAGTGAAGATCAAGGCTGTCAGGCAAGTCTCTGGCAGCCAAAACGTAATTTGGAAAATTATCAAATTTTTCATTTCACCATAATGTTCGACATGCTAGCACTCCTGTCCACACTCATAGGGCTCACAAAGGAGTGTGAGTTGCCAAGCCCAGGGGAGAAAATTGTTTGAATGTGCAACTACTCACAGGGCAAAAGCAATGTGGTCACTGGAGATACAGTGACAGGGTGTGAAGTGGTATGAAATGATGGGTGGCAGGAGGGCTCACCACAAAGCTCCGGGTGAAGCAACATCAGCAAAGTCATATTGATAGTAGTTGCAAGAGCCAGGTGGGATGTCTGCAAAGATGTTGTCCCCTCTATAGCAGTCAGAGGAGTTATCTGGCAGAGGACTGCAGGCGATGTTTTCTGTGCCAGGGTTGCCGTAGAAACCGTGCAAATGGTTGGCCAGTATGTTGATATCCTTGTACACATTGATTCCACCCTCCTGTACAGCCACCACACTACCATAGTATGTTGCACTACTGTGATTGCCACCATGCGACAAACTGGCAATTGCAGCTATACGAACTCGAACATAAGGACCAGCAATGTCAGAAGAGCACTGTATTTCAGGCACTTACCTCCAAAGGTGCAATTGGTGTTGCAAAGGAGTCATTGAGGACTCCGATGGCATCTGGCAAGTACGCAGGCAACTCGTTGCACACTTTCAGGCGAAGTGTCTCGCCTGCAGGCATTGCAGCTTTGAGCTATTGTTTGAGCTTTGCTTCATCAAAGCTGCCTGGACTGGTGCAGCGGTCTTCTCAAAACATTGTATAGTAATACCCCACCAGGCTGCTGCAAGTGCCAAGACAATGTTGCAGTCAAAACTCAGCACACCTTGCTCGACGCGAATCATGCCGGCGACCAGGGCCTCGTTGTAAGTCCTGCCAGTGTACATAATATACGGGTCATCGGCGCTGGTGTTATCGCCGGGTCCCTGCATACACCGTAATCGTTCGAGAGGTTATGAAATGCAAACATATGCATGACCATCGGCGTTTGTGAACACCTGTATGGTGGCGGGCAACATGCTCAACGTTATCCAGCCACTAGCATCTGGCTGCAACGTCTGGAGCGTCGGCAGCGCAGCGCCTTTTGTTATGTTCAGCACTGGGTATGCCGTTTGGGCAACAACAGTCCCGACCGTCGCCACGACAAGCAACAACGATATGGCACTTTGCACGTTCATACTGCTGTTACAAATCTTTATCGAACCGATCTCGAGGATGTGCGACAGTATCGGGCACAGCCATAGCCTTCCTCTGTATGCACGCGCCTAGCACACGATGGGTTGCACATGGCTTGATCTTGTTGATATATTACTAATTCAGAATTAGTAGCGTAGTAGCGTAACTTCCTGGAAGTAGCGTAACAAAGTTTGCTTTGAAGTTCTCTAGGCAGGCTTCAGGAGTCGCGACCACCGTGGTGCTCTGCTTGGCTGCATTAAGGATTGCTGCTATGATCATTATTCAGGGAGAATAGCGGTGTTGGCTGGTCTCAGGCTGTTCAGGGTCCTGCAGTGTTCGAGCATGTCGTGTAGTCCTCTGTGAGACTATAAACATCACACCTAATTTCATCGCCAGACAATGATGAACGACGCACCACAACCTCGGCGCCGAGGATGGCGCCCACGTCTTTCTAGCTCCAAGTTGTTCCAGGTTTGACTTGAGCCTGTCACAACTTCAGGGTTATTGGCCCTGATGGCTGGCCACAACAGGACTGCCTGGTACTAATAATGCGCTTCCAACGTGTGCAGGCTGTTCGCAAGGCCACTGCGACTCATCCTGCTCCAGACGAGGAGCCTGCTAGAGGTCTGCCGGAAGGCTCTGCCAAGGTGAGGCACCTCAGTCGCCCTGACTTGTTTCTGAACCACTCGACGAGCCCTGGCTTGCCTTCCGCCTCTCTGATCTGACCTGACGCTGCTGCCGAACAGAATTCACCTTCCCAGCTGCAGACACAGGGCAAGGTGGAGGAGACTGAGGAGCAGATAACTTCAACCTGGTATGTCACTTGCATCACAGTGTTTGCACCTGGAGCTGTAGCTCATACGAAATATGCATTTTCTCTTTATTTGACACAGTTGAACCAACACCCTGACGTGCCTGGCAGGTCTGACGCGGCCCAATCAGAAGACTTGGCAGAGCTGAAGGGTTTGCTAGAGGAGAAAAGTAGCGAATACACTGAGCTTCTCAAGCAGCATGAGTGTTCACTGGCCAGGTACGCAGCGTTTCATGGATGCATTTGCAATCCTGTTCCAAGCAAATGCCAGCTTGAATCATGCATACCCACATGCAGTCGACTTGTGGTCAGCTTGCCCCTGCCTGTTTTGCATCGGAAACCTGGACCTGCAGCTACCCGTGCGTCTCTTGCGCTGAAAACCATGTCTCAAGCGGTTTCAACATGCAGGGTGACTTCTGACTTGTCTGAGCGCAGCAGGCAGTTGCAGACTGCCCAGACAGATGCACAACAGACGTTTCAGCAGTCAGAGGCGAAGCATGTTGATCTACTGAGTCAGTTGAAGACAGCACAGCTTGTCACTCAGCAAGTACATGATGCGCAGGCAGAAGCTGAACAGCAGCTGCAAACCACGCAGCAAGCCTCTGCTCAGAAGCTGAATCAAGTCACTGCTGATTTTGATCAGCAAGTGCATGCAACATTCTGCTTATGAGGAGTTTGGTGAGAAGCTGCAAATCTTGCAGCAGGAGTGTGAAGACCAGGTGGCAGCAGCAAGGTCTGAAGCTCAGCAGCTTGAAGCAGAGCATCAGGACCGCATACAGCATTTGCAGCAGCAGCTTGAGGCAGCCCGTCATGACTCAAAGAAGCAACATCAGCAGCAGCAGCTGCAGGCCTGTCAGCAAGACTGCAAGTCGCTGCAGGCAGAGAAGCTCGTGCTAGAGCAGCAGGTTCAGTCAGCCAAGGCTGACGGCGCCAGAGACTTGCAGGAGCTGCGCGACAACATCAAGAGCGCTGTAGCTGCTCAAATGAGGCAGCACTCATTGAAGCTTGAGGATGAGAAGTCAGCTCATAAGAAGGCAACTGGCCGCCTCCAAGTAGAGGTGGCAGAGCTCCAGGCAGCGCTTGAGCGTCAGCAGGAGGACAGCGTGCCGCGTGAGCACCAAATGCTGCAAGGGCACATGGCAAGCCTAGCTGCCAAGGACACCATGGTGCAGCAAATGTGGAGCGAGCTGCATGAGAGCAAGCAAGGTTCACGTCGGTACGCTTCAACATCAGTAACACTCTCAGGACCATGTGTAGAAGTGTAAGAATCAAGACATCATGGTGGCTAGCTGCCATAGCAGCACTTTCGTCGTATCCTTTGCTGTCATTGGAAATCGAGTTCTGCCGCCATCAGCAGTCAAAATATGAGATCACCTGGTATGTTGTAGACCCAGGGATGAGACCTGTGAGCAGGCACCCACCTGACCTCCCACCTGACCGCCAAGACATCACCCAAGCAACCAGCATTGCAATTGCTGCTATCACATCTGTGTACATGCCTGTGTCAACACCCTTGATGTTGTTTTTGTCACTTGCACAATGTCCATGTGCCGCAGGCAAAGCAACTGAGGCCAAGGCAGTTGATCTTACAACCAAGCAAATGGCTATGTGATGTACCTGCAGCTCATTAACCTTTGCTCATCTGATGTCACATATTGATCATGACAACACCTTGCATGCTGCAGGTTTGAGGTTGAGGCAGCCGAGTTGGCAGCTGAGCTGAGGTGCACCGAGAGCCAGCTGGGCAAAGCTAAGAGGAATGTGAAGGGCTGGATCGTTGTCTACAAGCAGCTGGTTGACGACAAGATCAGGTGAGCGCCGCACTCCTTGCTTGCACTTAGGCATCTGTTTGTGTCTGCAGTTTTGTGCTGACTGCCAAAAGTGAACTTCATACAAGGAGTTGATGATGACCTTAGATATCTGGACCCAGGAGACATCACGCATGTGTTCTAAGAGTTGGTGTCTGCTGATTCAGTGTTTGTGACCATATGCACTTATGCTACATCAGCAAAGACCGTATGCTTGTAGAGGACATGTCTGCATCACTGCTGATGCAGCCCCACATGCAGTCTCAGTAAGTTCGTGTGACCATCACAGAAGTAAGACAGCAGAGCCTGCCTTTGTCTTGTAGCACCACCTGCTGCATTCATTTGTCCTGCTTCAGGGCCTTTGCGACTTGCAGTACAGTCTCAACAAAACACACAGTCGTCTTGTAGCCCATTTCTCAAGAGCATAGCTATGTTTCTGTGGCACACATTTGGATGAGTGCGCAGTGCCAGCTGTAGGACCAAATAGCCTAACTGGAGCTCTATACACAACAGCTTTCCCATCACGTCACTGCCCACTTGCCTATCACATCCAATTCACAAGGTCTTAGTGATATCATTTGCAAGGTTGCTGACACTGCGTATCTGCAGCTTGTTGGCAGCATCTGATGAATCAGGCTTGCACACTTGCACGGCTATACTTGTTTCCACCACTGTGCTTCCTGTAACATCACAGCTGACACTACAGCCAGAACAGCAATTATACTTTTTCAAATGTACTGACACCTGAAGTGGGTTTGCAGCTTGGTGAATGAGCGGCACCATCTGATGAACAGAATTGCGCAGCTGGAAGAAGGGGCGTCCACCTACTTGACAGGCCAGCACCACAACTGGCAGGTTGTGCCACCCCCCCGCCGCCCCCCAACACAGTCCAGCCCTGCACAGGGCGTGTACGCAGAGGTGTGCTTCTCTGTCATGCTTTGTACCATCAGCTTTGGCTGTATGCTGTGTCCAAACCTCAACAAACTGTCTGGGTTTTGAAGTTGTGGGTAGTCCTGCCAGTAGATTGAGACTTGTTCCCAAGCTCCACCCACCCACCCGCACTGCTCATCATATGCTGGCCAGGCAGAAAGTCATTCTGCAGCCCTGCTGTATACAAACACATCCGTCAATTTCTGCCAAGCAATGTCTAGAGAGGGAGCAACTTCTTCTGTTCTGCTCGCACGCTGACCTCACAGCAAATTTGCGCACAAGTGCAGAGCCATGTCACAGTGTTTGGAGCGCATTTCATGGCAGCCTTCTGATTGACTGTCTGGATCTGCAGGTGCGGCCAGACACCCCCCGCCCATCACTGCCAGAACACCCCCCCACCCTGTCTGACGACTCCCCTCTTGCCCCAGCTCAGCTGGAATATGCCCCTTCGCCAGAGCCTGAACAGGCAATAAGTACGCCCCCCTTGGTTGCTCAGCCCTTGGCGCACTCTCACACCTCTGAGACAGCAGTCCAGGGGCAACAGGCTGACAGCAGCTGCCCTGCACCTCTGCCCTGCACCTCTGTCACCTGCAAGAAGAGCATGCCCATCAGACAGATGGCAGCAGTGGTCCTGATCTGGACACAGCTCACTCCAACTTCACCACTGTAGCAGCTGATCAAGCTGACAGAGCAGAAGAGGCTGGTGATGTTGAAGAGGAAGAGTGTGAAGAGCAGGACAGCGCCCACATGACCATTGTGGCAGATGCAGCTGCTGATCAGGCTGAAGAGGCAGAACATGATGGTGCAGCTGAACAGGAAGAGTACAAGCAGCAGTCAGAGCCTGCCCAGGACTCTGCTTCATGTGAGGCTGCTGAGGATGAAAGTGGTGGTAGCCGCAGTGAGGATGACAGTGGTGGTGGCAGCAGTGAGGATGAAGAAGATGCTCAGGAGGGCAAGACAGTCACAGTGTCTGGCACCGCTGGCTCATCTGGGACTTCAACAGTCCCCAGCAGCAGCTCCACAACATCCTCAGATTGTCCAGCAGTCCCCATACCTGCTGTGGACGCTGCTGGGGATCAAATCACTGTTGGACTTTCAGCTGCCATCCGCCCCTCACCTGCAGATGTTGACAGCACAAACGTCAGCACAGAAGAATCTCCAGCTGTCCTCAGCTTTGAGGCTGAGAGTGTTGGGGATGAAGTGGTCTCCCTTACAGCAGCAGCACAGCATCAGGAGTCCAGTATCACAGCTGACAGCGGGACTGTTCCAATCCCAAGCTCATCTGCTCAGCATGAAGACACCTCCACTCCTCCTGCTGGGGCTGCAAACCTCTCCACTCCTCCTGTCAACCAGGGTGCTGAAGAAGATGAGGAGCATCCCGTCTATGACTCCCTATCAGAGGAAGAGGAAGAGACTGGTGAGGAGGCCTCAATCAGCGAAGAAGAGGACGCTGCAGAAGAAGAAGCTGCTGAGGCTTCAGAGTATGAAGAGGATGAGGCAGAGGGTAGTGAGAGTGAGGAGGAGGATGATGTGGCATCAGACCACGATGGAGAGGATGTGGCAGCCTTGTACAGCCAGATAATGGAACTCAAAGCTCAGGACTCAAGGTAAACCAACCACTTTGCTTGATGCATGTGCTGCTGACTCAGCGTACAACCGCAGGATCTGACCACCCTTTAGTCCTCACAGCAGGAGCAGTGTCCTCGCACACTGACAGTGGTTTCAGTGTCTGATTCAAACTTTGTGGATGCCAGCACTGCCGAGTTTGACATGCCCATGCTGTTACACACCGTCTCACCAGGTCATTGCTAGCATTACGAAAAATCCCCACACACCTCACCCTCAGGCCATGTAAACAATGCTGACGCATGTAGTCCTCTTTTTCCATTTCAAGTCCCTTCTCTATCATCATCTAGTTTGAACACAACCACTGCTGCCTCTGAGTCCAAGCATCATTATGTTCTTCAGGTGGCAAGCTGGGTACGCCAAGCTAGACAAGACATACACTAGCCAGGCACAGCACTTGGCACAGCTGCAGGGTGACTTTGCTAGAGTCTGGGTTGACCTCCTAGCCCTGCAAATGGTGGCATAAGATGCAGTGACATGCAGCCAGCGCCCAAACGGTGCTCAGCCCAGGTTTGCAAGGTCCCCACACAGCCACCACAGCATAGACATGACCCACATCAAGGTCATTCAGCATCGGCTGTTCAATCTGATGCACGCTGCTGGAGACGGTGTATTATCTGAGGAGGATGTGAACACGTGGGCTAGCTCACACCTGAAAGCTGGTACCATCGACAGGAATGCGGTGATGCGACGCAAGTTTGAGGGGTCTGACCTGACTGAGGTAGAAACTCAGCCAGACTGGCAGTTGTGTGGGTGGCTTGTGGAACAAATGTGGCAGATGCTGAGGGAGATGTTCGCACCCCAAAGCCAGGACCCCAGGTGGAAGGGGGTCTCAGCCTCACAGTTCCTGAAGGCCCAGCTGGGTCATGATGTAGGTGCCCTGTTGTGCAGCCCTTTGGAATTCTCAGATGCCTTTGGAGGCAG
>JAABUK010001482.1_pt1 | contig 44481 bp, 56 predicted proteins | sample 5559141 | NCBI WGS metagenome assembly JAABUK01 (sample SAMN10711869, study PRJNA513367) | rock metagenome | isolation source: Antarctica rocks | place: Antarctica: Victoria Land, Pudding Butte nord | collected 2016-01-03 | reverse complement strand
CCTTCTCGATACGCTCCTTTGTGAGATAGGCAGGGTGAAAAGGAGTTGAGATAAGGATATTGCAATCCTCCAAGTGCTTCTCGAGCTCGCTGTTCTCTCCCTCTTTGTCATCTGTGACAATATACTCGTGACCCTGCGGCATCCCACAAAAGTGTTATGTGTAGTATCGGCCGTCGAGCGCAAATGTGCGCAGCATCGAATCTTGGCACAGTTTTGAGGTAGTACCTGCTCCTCCAGAAACTCTCTTAGTCCAAGCTCGTTCTCTACACAACCCAACAGATCTTTGTTCTCTGCAGCTTTGCCGGCTTTATACAAAACGGCGACAACTTTTTGCTTAGATTGCTCTGCTCTCACAATTGCAAGTCTGGTGCGTGATCTGGCTGTCGAGGTAGTACGAAAGGCCGGTTGCCAACTGCGACGGTGCCCATAAGCATGGACAGAAGTATTCTCAAGAAGGCTCGACATGACTACAATGCTGCAAGGTCGGTGCAGGGGGCAGTCGAATGCAGCTGTCTCATGCACATGTTCGCGCGTCTTGTGGCTGAGATTAGCATCGACGTGGAATTTTTGGTTTCAGATCCCAGCTGGAGTCTCATTATGCCAAAGATTATGGCAGACTTACATCAATGCTGCGTGCTTAATGCGGATACGGACGTGAGACTTTGCTGTCATGCGAATTGCTTGTTGTCTATGTTGGTGTCAGCTTGAAGGTCTTTGCGGAGTCTGATAAACAACTGTTGATTGCAGCATCAATTGCCTGACATCCCTTTGTTGCGCTTGTACAACCTGCTGCCTGCTCATGCCAGCCAACCGGATGGCAGGAAGGTCATACCTTACGCCATATTCTGGATCAGCTAACTTGCCAAGTTAAACTTGGCTCATCTTGGGCGGGAAAGCGGTTGACTGTAAGTCTTATTAGTCATGGTGTACTAATCTTCTTTTACGCAATTAAGCTCCGAAACCAGACAAGCTGAGGCATAACAAACCTGTCTCTGCAAGTTCGAAATCGTTTGCCATCCTGATCATCTGCACAACAGTGCACGTTGGCTTGCTTGTTTTAAGTTGTGGCAGGATTGCACATCTCCGAGTCTCGACCAAATAAGTTCTGCTTGCAGAAAGCGTCTTATAGAGCTTCCGAACACGACCCGTAAGTTGCTTCGCGCAGTCTGAAAGTTGCCCGGGTGGCAAGACAGCAAGGATGTATGAACGCACTTTTTGGCGTCAAAGCGTTGTCAGGGGCAGTCTATGTGGGTGCAACTCGTTTACACGCTCACGGCTGCAAGCAGTCAGATGCAGTCGACGAACGACTCAACGGTGTGCGACGTCAGCAAGCTGTGGCGACGCTAATGTGAGATGCATTTACCGTGAAAAGATGTCTGCAGGCATGCTACACAGGCGATGTTGTTGCACAACGGCAAGTCGCAAGACATAGACCCGATTCTCCACATCGGAAAGACTCAGTTTCAAGATGCCAACTTTCCCATGGATGATCAAGGCAGAACCTATCATTTAGGAACCAAGGTTAGATATTGTCTCCTCAGCAGCTGCAAAGCATGTATCTGGCACCTGCCTGCACATGATGTGTTCAAGCTTCGCAGCTGAGGTACGTCGCAGGAAGGAGAGGTAGCCAACAGGATCCTCTCTGTTGGTTCCACCAAAAGGGCAATGCTGCTATCAGAGATGCTGGATCCACTGGAAAACAGCAGCCAACTATTGGAAGTTGAATCAGATAGAGGTTTTCTCACAATCACAGGTGCGTGCATGCAGGCCTGCACCAATATTTCTGCACTCATCCACATCTTTCAACCTGCCTGATGTGAGACCTTGCCTGATCACAGCTGATCATGAGATGCGCACCACTCTTCCAGCACGCAGTGTCTCTATATCACCAGCAGGATACGACATGTCATTTGTATAGGTAGATTGCATGGCAGTCCAGTCAGCATTGTGAGCACCATGATGGGAATGGCCAACATGGACTTTGTCATTCGTGAGTGCCAGGCTGTTGTCAAAGGCCCCTTGGCTATCATCCGCCTGGGCACGTGTGGTGCTCTACAACCGCCAGCGCATCTGGGATGCTTCCTGGTGGCCTCTGAGGGGTCTGTCTGTGTCAGGTGTGTCACCTGTCCTGTCGCAGACAAGCTGCTGCTTTGTGGCATACCATCATCGTGCGCTCTACCATCTACCTGAACAGCAATGCACCGCCATCGGCGATCCTTCTCCTGCCGAGGGTCACCTTTTGTTATTCCGCAGCAAAAACGTGCAACCATGAATTGACATCTGCCCATGATGCACTGCATGCAACTTTGCAGCCTTTAGGAGCAAACATGCATTTTCAGGTGACCTATATTTTGTGTAGGAGGGACCCAGATGCCTTTGTGGCAGGCAGCCAGTTGCAGCCTTATCAGCTGACACAGCCCATCAGACCTGACGCTGCGCTGTCCAGCTTGTTGCATGAGCAATGCACAGCTGCAGTAGGCAGTCACAAAGCCTTGCAGGGCCTCAATGTGACTGCAGACTCCTTCTACAGCTCCCAGGTGTGCTCACTCTCAGTGTGCGTTGACAATTGTTGCCACTTTACACTTCTTTGTTGCAGCAAGAACACCTGAAGCATCAAAGTGCTTGAACAGCTGCTGCTCAGTTGACATGTTCATTGCACTGATTCTTTCACATCTCAAACAGTCTGCTGATGACACTGCAGGTAATCATTGTTGTTTGCTTGGCTTTTCCTGTGCAGGTATTGCACTTGCACATAAGCCTCTGTGTATCAGATCAAAGCTGGCAGCATCATGCAGTTTGTCCTACATTAGCACAACAATGTCAGATGCTGTGTTGGGATACATACACATACCTAGTATACCCTTAGGAAAGACCTTCACGCTGCAGGGGAGAGTATCTGCTAGCTTTGACGACCGGAATGAGCAGTTGCTAACCACACTGACACAACAGTACCCAAATGCGCTGAGTCTGGAAATGGAGACATTTCATCTGCTTGATTTGGCAAGGTGTAGTGGAGGCAAGATCAAAGCGGCGGCTGTGGCCATTGCACTAGCAGAGCGCTACACCAATGACTTCATTGCTGCATCCAAAATAGAGAAGCTTGAGAAACAGGCTGGCCTAGCAGCGTTGACAACCCTGACAGAGTACAAGCTGGCAGGCAACACACATACTGCAGAAACTCTGCATGCCAACAGCTAATACTACTCATCCATCAGCAGCATGGCATGATGCTTGTTCAATAGGACTCCACCAGACTGTGTTGTGGCTTCCTGCTCTTTGTACATCAGATGACGATGCATTTCATGTGCATACCTGTGTCTGGCTAACTTCAGCAACGCTTTATGCTTTTGCTACTGATGTTGTGCTGTGCTAATCTTGTGGTGCTAGCCCTTCATCGTACTGAAATGGGTGACTTCCTGATTACATAACTTGACTTTGTTACGAACAGTAGTGCCTGCCCAACTTTGATATCGCACAAAAAAGATATTATTTGGCGTCTGCTGACATGTACGGTGTTACTATAGCTACAACAGAAGCAAAAAAAAAGAGGGAATTAGACTTGAAAGCAAAAAAGGACGCTGTAGCAATAAAAGAGGAAATGTAAAGCTGTCCTGCTCCTGGCAGCAATACCATGTAGACTATACTGCGGAATTTGAGCTGTGAGCCTTGCTCATCTCCAGAATGTAAACTGCAAACTCATTGTGACAACTGCCAGCAGACGGTCTGTATTGCATTGATAAGACAGGGTTGAGCCTGTGGTGTGTTCAAGTTCATACAACCTCAGCAGCAGCACTGTGGCAACTGCTGGCGTTTGCATTGAACTTCTGGTACTCAGAAACTTGCCCGGCTAGGATTGTTTCAGCCGGCCCCATTAGCCTTTCAAATGTGTCCCTTCCCATTGACAGCAGCTTCACCCGATTTTTGGCAATGCAGTCTGCTGCTCTCACATTGACATGCTCCACCAGTGCGACCTCACCAAAGAACCCACCAGCCTCGATGGTCTTCACATGCTGCTTCTGTCCCTGCATGTCCATCATGTCACCATGAGCAGCGTCCAGAAATATATCTGCATGCCCATCATCGTCCAGAAATGTATCTCCGATCAGGTAGCATGCATGCCATTGTTGATATCGACAACATCAGCAGTGCAAATTTGAGATGCAATGCAAAATCAGCCGCTGCCAACAGCTCATGCACAAGCTATGCAGCCAAGTGTACTCCATGCCGCCAACTTGATGAAAGCCTGAGGCTGTACTCACATTGAACTGCTTGAAGCATTCCACCGTGCCGCTCTGGACCAAGTAGAATTTGGACGTGCTGCTCAGCTCCTCTCCCTCTCTCAGAATGTACTCACCCATCTGCATAGCATCTTCACTGCGTGACCAATGTCTGCTTGCACAGTCTGCAGGACAGTGAAGCTGATTTGGTGGTGATGGGCAGAGAAATCATTAAGCTGCAAGACAACATGACACAATTACAGCTCCTGCCCTTGCAGGTGCTTGAACAGAGAATGCAAATGCAAACGCTTTAAGACACACACAGCAGGTCCTGGCACCATGGCTGGCAACCCGCAACATCTTGTGCTGCATGAGCATCAATGCTGCCAAAAATACCTCAAAAGTCTCCAGAGAGAGGCAGTCAGCAATGATGGCCCTCTGTTCCGGTGACAAGGCAGCAAAGAGGGGCATGCTGGACAGTGATGCCTCATAGCGCTGCCTCTTCTCCATGGTGGACACCACAATGATAGACCGAAATGTACATCTCTCTATCCCCCAAACCACACCATGACTCTCAGCCTGCAGGCACAATCAAATCTAGCCTGTGTCCTGCCACATCATTATGCCCTTTGCTATGCCCTGCCATGCTACGCCACGCTGCGCTGTGCTGTAGTATACTATTCTGCGATTTGTTGTGCTATGCTGTTGCCTGAATGTGCATCACCATGCTGATTAGGCTGTCATATGTGGCTTTTTCTTGTTCTGAAGCAGTGTATTGCTATGATATGCTGTGGTGCAGTTGCAACATGCTGTGCCACACATGCTCAGCTGGGATGAGCAGACATAGCCGAACTGTGTGATATAGATGCCATACACTTTGCATTGTGTTGGGCAGACTGTACGAAGTCACATTTTCAGCACCACTTCAAGCCAATACATGCAGACAGCTTTGTACACCAACAGCACAATGTTTGCAGCGTCAGCAGTAGTGTGAGAGAGGAGCAAAATGTAAGGGAAAGATATGCAGTGCAAAGAAATGTGACACACCACAACAGTAGCAGCTCTTGGGCAGTTGTACATAAGAGCCAGCTCGCCAAAAGCTCCTTCACCATGGTAGGTGAACAGCAGCTTCTCTTTGTCGCCGTCAACCTTGGTGACCTGGAATTGGCCGCTCTCTATGACATAGAAATTGTCTCCTTCCTCACCTTCCCTGCATGGTCTTTTGATGGTCACTGCTGCAAAACGCTTTTGGTAAAACGGTCATACAAATCATGCCAAGTGAGCTGTAATACTCTGTTTGTTATGCTTCGAAACCTCCAGCATGACTCATCATGCAGACAGTATGGAAATGCCTGAGCAGCTAACATGCCTAAAGAATGCCTATATGCGCACATCTACAAAGCTTACAGCTGCTCACTGCCTGATTCAGCATTGCGATCACCGCAATAGCTGCTTGAAGTCTGTGAAGATGGCTGGATGACCATTAGAAAGCCAATCTCACCTGATAAGAACCTCACCAGGCACCACAGACCTTTTGAACATGACATGGACAACATCATCCTTCTGCTCTTCTTCAAGATCTGCACAACATTACTGCGCTGTTAGACTGCCAAGACTAGCAAAATAGTCAGTGTGCAGCAGAGGGCTGCAGCTTTGATTAGGTGCCAGATCAGATGCAGACGGTTGCGAGTGTACACTGCACAAGGTAGACAGGCTAGTACCAGTAAAAAGAAAGCAGTGCTGCATAGCAGCTCGGATGCCTTCTTCTGCATCCGTGCTCTTATGTATCTTCTTCAGTGTAATTGGTTGCTCAAGCAAGACTGTCGCAACTTCAGCGCTAACCTGCAGAAACAGTAGATACACAGCAGGTACATAGCAGCAGGTTTGTGTGTTTGATAGCCTGGCCAGTCATCGGCAATTGTGATCGTGTTATTGGCACGTGCTCCGGATCATAAAACAAGCAGAACCAAAAAAGTCACTTCCAGCACAATCTGCCTGTGTAAACGGTTATTGACTGTGTTGGCTGATCGATCACGGCGTTTGACGAGAGTCAATACTCACCGCCTGTCGCCTTTTTGCACGGTAGCCCGCTGGAATACAGTCTGCTGCTGAGTCATCTGCCTGCATTGCATCAAAATCAGTTCCTGCCTCCTCAGGTACTGTCGGATCCACTGCTCTTCCTTGACCCTTGCTGCAGGTCGCACCCATCATGCAAAAGCTGGTACTGCCCACGACAGCTGCTACGACAGATCCAAACAAGCAGTGTACATGTTGCTTGCAAGCCGCACAGACGAGATGCAGGCGGGTGTTTTGCGTGGTCAAAGTGTACGAGTGCACTGGTAACGAAGGGTAAATTTGACGGGAAGCGTAGACTGGAGGTGCGTTGGCAGGTTTGACTCAATGACATTGGGCAGTTGATTGTGATGTCCTCGTTGCTGACGTGCTATGGCTTGAAGCCGGCAGGACATGAATAAATGCCTCTGCAACTATGGTGCCTAGTCTAGGGATACATTAGGCCAGGTGGTTTTCAAGAAATGCAGCACCAGCCAATCGGCTTGCACTGCAGTCATATACTCCATAAATTTGAACCCAAACATTTGCAGTCGCCTTCATGGCTAGTCATACATGGCACAAGGCACAGGCAGCAAGCAGTGAGTGATACCATGTACATCCAGACTGGATGCCCCGTGCGTAGATTGCCTACTACACTATATTGGTGGGTCACATTCAGATGACACCAATGCATGCACACAAAGGATGACTTTAGAGCAGGTACAGAAACAGAGCATGCTGTGTCACGGACTTTCGCAGTTGCAGAGTTATAGAGCCTCTCTACACTTTTGCCACACATACGCAACTTCCGCAGCAGAGTCAACTGACAGTCACTTGCTGCTTGCTCTCTTTGCTTCTCTAAGGCGCAGAACTGTCAGACTGTTGTTGGCGGCTGCAAATACATGCGCACTTTCCTGCTTGACTGTGCTGCTCAGCTTGTTGTCTGACACAGCTTGCAGTACCTCCGCCTGGCAAAAAACATGATGTTTCACATACTGTGACACACCACCAGGAAGCAATAACATGGCTGCACCATGCGTGCAGACTTACTGACCCATAGCTGCACAGACTTACTGAAATCCGGCTGTGCAGAGTCACCGAAAACAGTGGTCATAGCAACCAGGCAGTGCTATGCACATCGTGACACACAATCAGGACATAATAATGGCTACGCAGACTTACCAAAATAGCAGTCAATAGCTACCAGTCTGTATGCAGCATGATTGAGAGGGCTGTCTCGGAGAGCATGATGCAATGGTGCAGCTTTGAGACAAAGTTGGAGCAAGGCAACATTGGAGCAGCATGCTCACCTCTGTCAGGAAGGCATCTGGAGTGAGGCTGGCTGCCAATTGAGGCGTGCCTGCAGCCACCTTCAGAATGGCAGCAGTCAAGACCTCAGGCTTGGGCATCACCTGCAATGCCCACCTGCAGATGCAGCTGCATGTCGCACATCTGACAGCAGTTCACTTACTGTTTGATTTTCTCTCTGACTCAGAACATTCTAATCTGTGCTTCCTTCAAATCAGGATGCTGCGTTGCTGTTGCTGGCCACTGTCGCTTTTGCGTCTTAACAGCAGCAACAGTGGCCATGCAGGTTGGATAGGGCAGCTCTCAGCAGCAACCATAGCTTGGCAGCAAGCACAAGAGCAGCACCATGTTGTGTCTGTAAGCACTTGCTGCAGGAAATGCTGATCCAAAAGGTCATACAGCACTAGCTCAATTGCAAATCATGACAAGCTCATAGTGAATGGGTGTGATAATGTTTACCTATCAGAACGGAGGGCAAGGTAGGGCAGGGCTCTCAGCAGAGCAGGCTGAAGGCGTGTGGGCCAAAGCATGCCCAGCTGCTCCCCTACTTCTTCAGCCAGGGCTGCACCAGACAGCCCTGTCAGGGAGGCAGCTAATGCCACCTGGCGGACAGTGGGCTGGCTTGGCACAAACTGCCCCTCAGGGCCTGGCAGCTGTGATGCATCCCCTATATAGCTCCAAGTGTTATAAAAAGGGCTGGGCAAAGCGCAGGGAGAAGGGCAAAGAGAAGGGAAGGAAAAGGCAAAGAGAAGAGAAGGAGAGGGCAAAGAGAAGGGAAGGAAAGGGCACGAAGGAGGGAGGGAGGAAGCAACAAGGCAGAAGGAAAGGGAAGCTCTGCAAAAGGCAAGAAAGCAACGATTCATGACTGCACAGCAAGAGCGAAGCAAGGGGTCATGTTTGGGCTAAACTGTTCCACACTAAGCTTCGTGTCTAAGAAGAGTTTCCTCATGCAGCTTGATTCAAAATCAAATCCTCAGCAGGCGATGCAGCATAATGTCCATTGGGAAGCCTACCTGCTGCAATGCCACTGCTGAGGCAACCAACAAGCAAGGCTTGCAGCTCCTGTGGCTGCAACAGCTCAATCATTCTGCTGGTGACCACCACTGCCGGCTGCAGCACAGCAGCATCAGACAAGCAGTCCAGGCTAGTCCGTGCGCTGTGCACACCAACTTGCCGCATAGCAGCATCAGCTGCAGCACTGACTGCAGCCTTTGGCCTTGGTGTGCTAGAAGGCAAGCCTGGGAGACAGGTGCTGACCGGCAGCTCTAGGTAGTGCAGGGCGGCTTGCTGACTTTGGTACAGGAACAGGTGGGGGAGGCGCTCCAGGCCCAAAGCAGCAGCAGCTTCTGACAGCAGCCTGTGCAGCTGTGGTGCCTGCACTCACACTGGTGCTGCTGAAACACAACACAAAAACATGTGTGATGCCGAAAGTCACAGTGCCACTTATGAAACAGCAAATGAAAAGATCTGTGGTGCTGACAGTCACATGGATGCTACTAAAAGAGTGGATTGACTCGCATGTGGTGCCAAAAGTCACAGTGCTACTACAGCAAATGCAAGATTTGTGGCGCCTAAATTCACTTGGATGCTACTGAAGCAGCAAGTTGACTCACATATAGGGTCAAAAGTCACTGTGCTACTGCTGAATAAGCGACTCGACTGATGTGCGGAGCATACAGTCACATTGATGCAACTAAAACAGCAAAGCAACTCATATGTAGGGCCGAAAGTCATAGTGCTACTTCCAGGAAAAAGACAAATTGACTGATCTGTAGAGCCTACAGTCACACTGGTGCTACTAAAACAGCAAAGCAACTGGCCATGCTTGGCAGAAGTCTAGGATACACTCCCATGGTGACATGGGGTATGCTGCAGCAAAAGACATTGTTCTGTTGTTATTTAATAATGTGGATGTCATGAATCAGTGCATTGTGGGCATGTAAGTTTTGGGTGACGCGTGACATACCTGTTTAGGACCAAGAGGCACACCCAGATCAGCCTGGGCCAGAATCCTGGCATACGCCTGACCCTGTGTACACTGCATCACAAACTGCACCCCAGGGATCACCGCCAAACCCCCCAGGACTTCTGCAACAGCTGGATGCTGGCTTGTATTTGCTGCCAGCTTTGCCTTGGATTCTGGTGTGAGTGGGACCAGAGCACTAGGGCCTGCAGGGGAGTCTGACATTGGCCTCTGTGTCTGAAGCCAAGCTGCTGCCCATGCTGAGGTGGTTGGGGGCTCTTGAAGGGGCTGTGAGCCATTGTACAACACCTGCAGACAGCAAACTTGTACATTCAAACGCGCACAGTCAGAGGTATGTGATTTGCATAGAGGTTTTGTACAACAGAGGGCCATGATCATATCTGCATAATGAAAGAACTATACTGTGGCTGGCAGAATGTCCCAATGATTCTATGACCCTCAACAAGCAGCATCAGATCGACAAAAGGAAAAGCGCTAACGGGTTTTGCTGCTGTCTGGTCACAGTATGTACACTTGATATGCCTAGCAGGTCCCCTGAACAGTGATTTGCACTTTCAACAGACTGCTGAAGATATTGCAACAGCGCTGATGGGAGCAAAAGAACAGCACTCAGTCAAACAGATCACAGCAAGATCCCAGTGGCTATGTAACATGCAAGCACACCTGTGCAGAGGTCGCCCCACCCTGAGCCCCTCCAGGAGCCTGCCCCAACCCGCAAGTGACCCCAAACGCCGCCACTCTATCATCAACACCATGCATCTTGACTGCAGTCTCCAGCTGATGCCAAGCACCCTGCCAAGACCCCCCTGCACCCGCCCCAAACCTTGTCTGCAGATAGTGCTGCACAAACTCCTGCATGGGCTTGCAAGGCACCTGCTGCCGCAGTGCTGCCAGGTCTGCCACACTCTTGCTGTCATAGATGTCACCAATCAGCTGCAAAGTGGCGTCTAAGGGCAGAATCTGTCTGGGCGTGGCTGCAGACACAATCCCTGGAAGCATTGCCTGAAGAAGGGCTGCAGTCTGTGGGGGGGAGTAAGAAGTGGGGGGAAGTGCAGAGGCTCTGGTTGTGCTTAGTGGTGTGACATCAGGCAAACTGCCCCTGTGCTGTGCTTTGGCGATAAGAGGCGTCAGCTGAGTTGTGGGTTCAGCCTTTGTGAGCACAGTTCCGGTCGGCAGCCTGCTTGAGAGGGCTCGCTGACTGGCAGGAGCTGTCTGCTGCAGAACTGTGCGTGCTGTCTTGAAGCTGCCTCGGCTGTCAAGTGGCACAAGACCAGACACTTGCTGCTTCAATGCTTGCATGACTGCCATGTTCAGCGGCGGGACCTTCTTGCTCCTGCCATGCTGTGCACGCTGTGCTGGGCCTGATGCTGCTGGTACAGGCGTTTGCTGAGCTGTTTCTCCAGGAGCACTACCACGCAAGCCTGAGATCTGTGTCTGTATGGGTGACTGAGGCCTGGGGTGGGCCCTGTGGCGATGTACCCTGCCAACAGCAGCACGTTGAATCTGCAAGACCTGATCAGAAGCTGACTCATTCTGCCAGGTTGGATCATCTAAAACCTGCTGTGCTGCATCAAGCCCCTCTGCTGTGCCTGGGCGGCTGACAGATGCCTGGCTGGAGGAGGATGTAGAGACAGGTCTGGTCTGCTCTCCTAGGTCTGTGCTTGGTGCCTCTGGCTGTGCTGACTCTGCTGAAGAAGAAGGACGGTCCTGGGGCTGACTGAAGTCAGCAGCAGATGCTGCAGCTGCCTCTTGAGGTGTCTGCAGGCGAGAAGTGCCTGGAGTTGATGCAGCTTCAGGCTCATCTGTCAGTGCTGTGACTGGCCGAAGCTCACTACCTTGAGCACTTGCCTCTGCGATGTCCATGTCCTGAGTTTCTCCGGTTGGCATCGCTACCCTTTCAGGCAACCCAGGCTTGACAATGGACGCCAAAGGAAAAGCCTGAGTGCCTGTCATGCTTGCTTCCCTCTTGTTTGCAGCCTGGCCACTTGCTGCAGCAGCTTGTGGCTTGATACTTTTAGCAACCATACCTGCTGGCTCATGCTTACTGTGGCCAAGCATGCTTAGGCCAGCAGTGCCACCATCAGCTACAGCAGGAGCTGCTGCCCCTGTTTTGGCTGATGCAGTGGGCTGAGAGGCAACATGCGAGCTGACAGGAGCCCTGATGTTCCCCATAGATGGCTTGCCAGCAGCTGGTGCTGCATGACTTCCTGCTGCCATGATACCTAGCTGGGGAGGAGTAGCAGCTTGCGCTGAGGCTGGGGCAGGCTTGACATGGGCCGCTGCTGCTGCAGTGGTAGCATTCACCGCTTTGCCTGCCGGCACAGGTGCTTCGGCAACTGCTGTCTCTGCAATGTTACCGTCCGGCAATATTGCTGCACCGCCGGCTGCGTCAGGAATAGCGTCTGGTGAAGTGGAGACGTCCTCTGCTGCTGCAGGACCCCTACGCCTCAAGAGGGATGTTGGAACGTGAATCTCTCGCAAGAGATTCTGTGGCTGTCGCTTCGGCGGCAAGGTGGGCCGAGCCTGCGGCATGTCTGTTCGTGCAGGTGGCAAGCCTTCGACTACCTCGTCGCCAGCCGCAGTTGCCACATGCACATTGGGTGGCGGTCTAGGCTGAGGAACGGGTCTGGGTTCACGCTTCACTATTGGCTGCTGAGGGCGAGGGACAGGAGCCTGCCGAACAGTGTTTCTGGCAGTTGGCATTGGCCTTCTGGGCGTTTGCAATGCAGGCGACCCGGGTTTAGACAGAGGATCGGTCTGTGTCCCCTTGTCCTCAAGGTCTAGCATCAGCCGCCTAGTCTCTGCACCTGCATGTTTCAGCCAATCATCAATGTGTGACAGATGCAACAGTGAGCTGATTAATATGTAATCATGTCTCATGATGTGATTGCTTTTGACGCTGCAGCAGCAATGCTGCCCTGCACACCAAATGCCATGTAGTTCAGCAGCAGAGAGCTCTATTTGGTACTAGGCTCAGGACCATGCATGTGTCAGCAGAAGCTCAGCAGCAGCAACAGATCATACGCGCATCGACTTGCTCAACCTTTGCTCGTCTGCTGCAACTGTACAACTGCTGCATGTGTAGGCTCATTGCAAGATGTACAAGCAGCAGCAGCAGCAGCAGCAGCAGCAGCATCAGTACCTGCTTTGAGGGCGTCAGCCTCAGCTGCTACCTTGGCCGCCACCTCAGCTTCAACCTGCCGCACCTTCTTCATGGCTTCCTGTGCCAGCTTGATGTGGAAGGTGCTGCCATGCAGCTGCTCATGCAGCTTTGCCGCCTTCTCCTGCATGTGCAAAACCGTGACAGATTTAGTAACATTGCTATTGTTGTTATATTGATATTGTTGTAATATGATATAATTGTTTTTTAATCCCAGCTCATGATGAGCTAGGTACATGCAGGGCAATTGCTACGAGGATGTCAAGCTTTGACTGCAAAGCTTGATATCCTGAATACAAACATTGCAAGCATGCTTGCTGCTTTTCAACTCAGCATGCATTTGAAGGCAGAACTGATGCGCTATGCTGCACAGGAAACACAAGGAATGTTACACAAGGGCATGAGGCTGCCAAAAGCACAGGGAAACCCACATTTGCGGCTGCAGCTTCTCTCTCAGCTTCGGTCAGCTTTCTCTCCAGTCCTTGCACCTCCTGATCATGGGCGTCCCGGTCTGACACCGTCTGCGTCTGCATACACAACCAGACTAGAGTGTAGATGGGCAGGCGTCATTGGTCCACCAAGCCACAGAACAGCAGCAACACCTACACTGCTCACTGGCTCCTGACACAGGATGTAACAATACCGTCACAATACCATTGTACTGACTGAAGTACAGATGACCTAAACCGTAGCCACGTTTTTGGCTACCTGTATCTCACCCTACCACCACCAGTGTACTCTTGACACCTCCAACTGGCGCTAGCCAAGCCCTTACTACAATGCAGTGCTTGCAGTTGCGTTACTGCTGCTAGTCTGTCACACAGTCTCACCAGACAGCCCCCCATGGTCAAGAAGAAGGCCTCTGCTGCTGCAAGAGCCCACGGTAGGGGCTGCTGCATCTTATGCATCATACCTTTGAGGGATGCATTGTGCGTTGTGCGTACAATACAGTCTTGGCCAACATAGGCAGTGCACGTTCCTTTTGCCAGTATGGTAGGTATGGCCAGTATGGGTGGCAAGTATGACTGGTAAGTTGCAGACCTGGAGGTCATCTAGCTGCAGCTTGAGGTCCTGCACAGAGCCCTCAGCCTGGCGGGCCTTGTTCTCCTTGTCCCTCAGCTCGGCCCTCAGGGCCATCAGCCTCTGCTCCAGCTGCTTCATCTGAGCTGCCATCTGCACATCCCAGCATCACACACACACATTGACATCACCCTTTTGTACAGAAATTAACCAAGCACAGTTTCAAAAAGAACAAAAGGTTTCTTACTGCAAAGCAATGTATGATGATGCTGAATGCAAACACAGCACAGCACAGCACAGCACAGCGCAGCGCAGCGCAGCGCAGCGCAGCGCAGCGCAGCGTAGCACAGCACAGCACGGCTTAGCACAGCACAGCACGGCACAGCAGGCATACCTCACGAGATGATGCGACACGCTTGGCCCTGGCCGCCTTGCCTGCTGCATCCTGACTGGGCGTTCTAGGTGGACTGTCAGTCAGCCCACTGAACTGTGCCCTTCCAGCAGAAGGAGAAGGCTCTGCCTCTGCAGCTTGCCCTTCACCATCCAGACCCTCCATGTCCAGGTTGAGGGGCTGGGTCGGGTCAGCTAGGTGCTCAGTCAGCTTCACCTGGTAGTGCTGCAGCTGTGACTGAGGCTGCTCGTATGAGGCACTGGCAAGCAGGCTGGCCGTCTCTGCCATCTGCTGCCGCATCCTATCCAACTCATCATCTACAAACATCACAAAATGATTTGGTGCTGATGGCTTAAAATGTATGTTAGGCTTTGTCTCTAGGTAATTCCAAATGGAGTCTTGGAGACACAACCAGACATGACACCATCTGGCATCAGGTGTAGTCATGCTCTGCTCAAAAAGGTAAACAGCCACTCCATCCCAGGGTATGGCGCAAAATTATCTAGGGCCCAGATTGAACCAATACTGTGTTTGCAATAAAAGAAAAGGCTACACCTTTTGGCGTCAATTTAAGTACCAATACCGGGCTGCCCACACCATATTGCATTTGCTCTAATTCTGCACTGTCAATACTGCATCAGCCGCTGGCGTTACAGTGCTTCAGGGCTTGCAGTTTGCTTCCTGCCATAGGTTCTGCATTGTATGCAAGGGTGTCTGAACATCATATATGCTGTTTGTAGTCTATCTAACTTCTGAAATTCAATGTATAGACACAGTATGTGACACAGAATCAGGATCCATATACAGTACATGGTGTTGACGTGGCGCGCTACTGCAGTTGTCTGTGGAGAAACCAAGCGTCATAGTCCATGCACACAACTGGTTGGTCATGTTTTGGAAAGGAGTGACATCCACATTCATTGGTACATACATGCCCAACCAGTTGTGAAAATGAACCATGGCGCTTGGTCTCTCCACAGACAACTGCAGTAGCATGTACTGTGCATGGTTCCTGAATATGCATCACACAAGTAAGATTGATGATGCTAGTGAGGAAAGTGTGCTTTAGACATGATGAGATCATATACACACACATCTGCACAACGCAGTCTACATCATGCGGGGTTGTACGCTTTTGGATGGCATCGATCAGCTGATGAATCTGTTACAGAGCATCATAAGACACTTGTGCCAGCATGTCACACCACTCTGACGCATGCATGTGTCAGAGTGGTGTGACATGCTGGCACAAGTGTCTTATGTTGCTGCGTGACAGATCTATAAGCTCGTCGTTGACATGTAAAACCATACAACCCCGCATGATGTAGACAGTAAGGTACTCAATGTCATAGATGAGCTTATGACTCTGTCACGCAGCATCATAAGACACTTGTGCCAACATGTCACACCACTCCGACACATGCATGCGTCAGAGTGGTGTGGTGAGTTGGCACAAGTGTCTTATAATCCTACGTAACAGATCTACAAGCTCGTTGACAACATCCAGCACCATACAACTCCGCACGATGAAGATAGTATGGTGCTAGATGTCATAGATGAGGTCATGAATCTGTTATGTACCAGCATAAGACACTTGTGCCAACATGTCACACCACTCTGACACACAATTTAGATAGCATCATGTCTGATGATGATCTTGCTGTTCCTGGTGATGCCTCAGCAGTTGATGAATGATCCAAGCCCATGCGCACATTTTCACTGGCGGGACCATGGCTGCAAAGTACGTTGGCTAAAGTCAACCACTCCTATCACACATGCGTCCTCAGCAGTGTACCCAGTCATCACAACACACCCAGCCTGGTCCTGAGAGTTGACAGACCCTGGCACTGGCCAGCTGCTGCCCTTCTTGACAGAACAGGTATATAATGTGTGAAAATAATGTGTGAACACAAGTGCCCAATGTGTCTGACCCACAACAGCCTCATCACCAGATTAGACCGCCTCACACATGATGTGACAGACAATCAGCGGCCAAGGGTGGCTGACCTACATCGGCACATGATGTGACAGACAAGGATTGACAAGTACGTCTGACCTACAACAGGTGCATGATGCGACAGACAAGGGCTGAACAGAGTGTCTGACCTACAACAGGTGCATGATGTGACAGTCAAGGGCTGAACAGGGTGTCTGACCTACAACAGCCTCATCAGCAGTGTACACAGCCTGAGCCAGGCCCTCAAACTGTTCCTGGAGGCCGGTAAGGGAGAGCTGCAAGGCGGCCTTCTCTCCTGCCATCAGGTCCAGGCTGGCCTGCAGCTGCTGGTTCATCTTCTGCAGCGTGCTCTCGTACACCTGACTCTCCCTCTGAACCTGCGAATCACACCAAATCATCAGTATCAAGCATGCACGGAGCTCGGCGACCTTCTGCCAGTCTACCAAGCAGGTGCTGTCAGCAACAAATTCACTGGCACATAGCCCAAACAGCGCTGACCAGACAGCAACAAAGGTATTTGGCAGCAGTAGGTGATGCCCCTGAGTCAGCCTCTATTGTCACTGGGAGACACAGCAAGCTCGAAAGTCTGCCTAGTGCTCATGGCAAGCTCAGCAAGCAGGTGTTGTCTGCCGCTCCAGAAAGGTGCTGCTGCACTACAGTCACATGTCACAGCATAGGTGAGTCGAGTCTCTCTTTACTGAGTGTGCACAGCAAATGAATCACTTATCAAGTCATTGCATCTCCCAATCCATGTGAAATCACCAAAGAAAGCAATGAGACCGCTGAATTGCCTAACAATCGTCTTGATACAGGACTCCTTGACTCTTTCAGGGAGAATCCTCAACACCCAGAGTCTGAACTCTCATTGAAACAGGACAAAATTCACTTTCGATGCTAGCTATGCAGCCATGCGTCACAGCAGATGAGTCACCATGCTTCACAACAGATGAGTCACCTTGAGTCTCTCTTCATTGAGGGAGGCGACGCTCCTCTCCAGGCTGCCGTTCTTCTCCTCTGCCTTGGCCAGCTGGGCTGTCAGGTTCTGGTTGACGGTGTGCAGCTGGGTGTTGGCCACAGACTGCTGGAACAGCTCCTCTTGCAGCTCCCCCCTCAGCTGCTCCAAAGCTGTGATCTGCATTGCAATCATACGGCATGAGGGTCAGCTACATGGCAGTCCTGGGGAATTCCCTGTTCAAAGGTCTCAAGTTGCAGCTAGCATGCCAATGTTAGCGTGACTTGATTCTGTCTGCAGCTGCACCAGCTTGAGTAGCAACATCGCAAATCTACTACGAGCATAGTGCAAAAGACATTGAAAGATGCGTGAAACTCAGAGCTTTGCTCACAATTGGGCCATTGCCCATGTGAGATGCAGCAGCAGATATTGAAAGCTAATCCAAAGCCACACACAGCATGCCTGCAAAGTCTGCGCTTGGGCGACGGCTTTCCTGCATGGTCCTCAACCTAGAGGCTTATCATTGGATGTAGCTCTGCTGCAAGTTGCTCCTGATCCAAGCTCACAGTGGTACAGACACATGCACATGCAGAGAACATGACAGGTCTGCCTGCTCTTTATCCCCCTGGAGCTTTGCCAAGACCTATGCATGATCAGGCATCCACACAGGCCTGCTGCAGCTTGTGCATGTACACAGTCTTGAACTGCAGGCAGGGATTGGGCAGAACGTCCTGACCATGCAGAAACCCTGCCTAAACTCTGCCTACGCCTACAGCACCTACCCTGTTGCCCATGTTCTGGTTGGCATGGTTGAGCTGGGCAATCAAGGGCGCATTCTTGGCCAGCTCGCCTTCAGCAACACGGATGCGGTCCTTGAAGCCCACCAGCTCGGTCTGCAGCTCTGCCACTGACTTGCGCTCCTGCTGACCAGCTGCCTCAGCCAACTCCAAACTGCATTCATCATCAACAATGTCATCAAGAGTATCACCAACATTATCATCACCATTGTCATCACCACACATTATTGTCACCACGCCTCATCATCATCATTCATCATCATCATTCATCATCATCATTCATCATCTTTGTGATCATCATTACCAACATTATCATTTTAATCACCATTACCAACATCACTGTCATCGTCATCACCGTCATCATCATTGTTATATTCATCATCACTGTCATGAACATTGTTATCACCATTTTCATCATCATCATCATTGTTGTCATCATCACACCGACGTTGAGGACTTTCCAGCCCAGTCACAGGGCCTGCCTAATTACCGACTGAAGCAACTGCCTCCAGTGTTGTGTACATAATGCTGTCTTGCTGCAGGGACAGCTGCCCTAGCAGTCTGCTGCGCTATGTTCTCCAGCTTTGTTGCATTCTTGTGCATGCAATGCTGTGTTACATAGCCCAATCACAAATGGATCTCCCCACCCACCTCTGTGCCAGCGCCCTGTAGCCTGAATATTGTTAATAAGAAGGACACAAAACAGAAATGATAAGGTTGAATTGATATGCCAGTCAGGTCATCAAAGACTGTGTGAGCAGAACAACAATGGCCATTTGCTACAGCATACCTCACACATGGCTGTCACAAATCATGGCACATGGGCTGTGTATATGCAGTGCTTTATGTCACCTCTGCTGCAATGCTTCAGCATCCTTCTGCTTGGCCTTGAGTGCGCCAGACACGTCACTGAGCTCCCCCTGCAGCCTCTCGTGCTGCCCGATCAGGCCTTCGTGCTGCTGACTCAGCTTACTCAGCTCAGCCTGCTTGCCTTCAAGACTCGCTGTGGTTTCTGCCAGCTGCTCAGACCTCTCCTGGAGACGTTGCTCTGAGTCGGCTAACTGCTGCAACACGATCTCATGTGCGGCTGTGATCTTGGTCACCTGCACATACCATTCTCATCATCAGCTGAAAAGCGTAAACCATATGTCGTGATTATTGTCATCACCATCATCACTATCATTACTATTAACATCATTGCTTATTGTTATTGTCATTGTCATCATTGTATGCAGCTGTAAGCTGAGCCAAGTAATCAATCAGCAATGGCGTATTCCATGACCTGGACCCGGTGCGCAAACTTGCAGAATGACTATGTCAACTTACATTGGTGAGGCATCCCCAACACATTCATTACAACCAAGCAGTTTTGCTCTGTTGTCTGCCCAGACCGTGACAACACAATCAAAGCAGCTTGGCTCTTTCAACCACCTTGGGTAGCATCTTTGCCATACCAAAGCTAACAGAATCTAAACTTGGCTGCATTGTTTGATAGGCTGCTCGCGGACATGTCTTGCAGGTGATGTGTACTTCACAACTTCCCTCTGCAATGCAGCTGCGCCCAACTATACCTCCCACAATACATCAGGGAGATCATCAAGCCCACCTGTGATCTGACTTCATCCAGCTCAGCCTCAGCACCTGCCAGCCTGCTCCTCGCCTTGTCCAGCTCAGAGCTCTGAGCAGCAAAGTGAGCCTCAGCTGCCTTTCTGGCTGCCTGAGCCTCAGCCTCTGCCTTCTGGGCAGCTTCCAGCACCAGCTTGAGATCTGCCAGCTGGAGCTGAGCGTCAATCATTGTGTTCTCATGATGCTCCCATGTGGCCTGGACATGACTCACCTCCTCTGACTTGGCCTGCAACAAAGCCATATTTCATTGCCAGATGATGATGACAACAAGTACAGGTGTGCTAGCTGTTTGTTTGCCAGGTACCTACCAGCCCCACTGGCTCATAGAGACGTGCTTGGTCAATATGCTGCTGCTCAGCGTATAAGCCACCATGTTCAAAGACTTGGGCTAGGTGTTGCTTTCTGGGAGCTCTGTACTACGTTCAAAGCAGTCTTTCAGGTTGAGGTTTGAACCTCATGTGGCCGTTGCTTGATCCTGCCTTAATCTGAGCACTGTGAAGTGCAGGCCATGTCCAGTAAGTATGCAGCACAAAAGGCAGCTGCATCAGAGCCTTTACAAACCTGATTCAAGCCAGCTCATGGGTCTACAACTGTAGTCAGAGTCTGCACACGTTGACATCAACAAGGCTGCATGTGTTCGTCACGCAGTGGAAGGTTTTCATCACTTTGAAATTCTAAAAACACAGGGCAGAAAAGACAGAAGTGCTTGGTCTGACAACAGGGAGTAGATGCATTACTTGCATCTTGATTTCCAGGGCAGCTAAGTCTGCTTTCACTTTCAGCAGAGAGGCAGCGCTCCTCTGGCTGCGCCCCTCAGCGCTGTTGCGCTCTGCGACAGCCTTGTCGATCTGCTTCTGCAGCCTGCTGGTGGTGGCCTGCAGCTCCTCTTCTTTCTCCTTGGACTCTGCAGCAGCAGCCTTCTCCCTTGCTGCTGCATCTCTGGCCCTGTAAACAACACACATGTCATGAGATTTGCTGCCCAAATCATCTGGTCGTACACAAGACATATGTGATGAGATTTGCTGCCCAATCATCTGGTCTCCGATTGTGCTGTGACCATGTCAACCTGCATTTCCTGGGCAACCCGGCATAATACTTGGCGTCTCATTGAATTGACGCTGAAAGGCGAAGGTCTTTTCTTTTTTTTGCTCGACATGCTTTTGCAGTCCAGCACCACAAGCCAGTCGCTGAGAGCACTCGTTTGTATGAGCATGCAGTAAAGCCTCCGCTCCAAGTGGCAAAAGTTCATGCAAATGAGTGGAGTTGACAACAATCCCTGTGAACACCACTTTGACGTTCTTAACGTTTCAGTCCCTCTGCAAGGTGCCTTGCACTGCTGTCAGTGCGCGTAGACTGCTGTGAATGCAAAGGGCAATGCCCCGCTGACAAACAGTGTATGAGCAGGTCCTTGGACTGCCTGGCAGGCCTCCTGCACAACCTGCAGCGTCTGCAGGCAACACCCTGCATGCATCTTTCAAGCAGCCAAATTGCTGCAAAGGCTACATGGGTTCCCGCATGTGTTGCTTCTGACCAAATTGAAGCAGAAGATCCAGATTGCCTCGCCAAAGCCGATTGCTGCATTTTCAGACTACAGGTCCAATGGTCATGGTTGGCCCCAAGACCTTGAAATCTAATGAATGAACAAATGAATGAATGAATGAATGAATGCAATTATGGCATCAGAAGCAGCAGAGGCAGGCAGCTGACCTGACGTTATCTATGAGCAGTTCCTTGGACTCCTGGCAAGCCTGCTGCAGCTCATCCACAAGCCGCATGTTGGACATCTTGATGTCCCGGGCCTCAGACTTGGCAGCTTCCACACGCTCTAAAGCCTTTCTGGTCTCAGTATCTGCTGCAGCTGTGGCTTCGTTGGCTTGCTGGACCTGCTGGGCTAAGCTGTGGGCATGACCGGCCTCGTCGTTGTACATCTGCCTGCAATGCATCATGAGTCTCTGTCAGATTTGGACTTGGCAGCATGCTCCTAACAGCTGTCATTGTACATCTGCCTGCAATGCAGCATATGCCTCTGTCAGATTTGGAGTGACAGAGGCATATGCAGGCATAAGCTGCCAGCCAGCATGCTCCTAACAGCTGCTCCGTTTGACGCGTGGACTGTAAAAAGGTATCATATTGTCATGAGAATTGCAGAGCCCAATGTGTGCATCCCAGACGTTGTCACGGGTGTTAAAGTTTGCTGCAGATGCTGCTTGATTGACTGGCTGGACCTGCTGGCATGGACTGTGGGCATGACTTGCTGCACTGTTGTGCATCTGTCTGCAGTGCAGCACGATCTTGGCTGCTGCATTGTATCAGCGTTCAGCTTTGCTGCCAGAGTCTCTGCGGCTGGCTTGCTGGCTCAATGCAACTGAGCAGAAGTTCAGTCTGAAGGTGTGCAGCCTTGCTGCTAGCTTGCTACTGTGCTTGCCTTTGGCATGCTGCAACACGGTGGCAAGCCAGTGGTCTGAGCAGCAGGCCACAGGGTCGGTCTGCTGGGTGAGAACCCAGGCTTTCTGATGCCAACATGTGAATGTTGCAGCAGCTGACGCACACCCCCAACAGCTGTGATGAGCTTGTGCATCAAGGACAGTGTGACATATTTGTGATGCTACAGCTAGTAACATGCGGCGAGAGTCATGCCTGATGGTGTCAATCTGGCGGTCCTTATCCACCAGCTGAGTGCGTAGATGGGAGGCAGCCGCCATCTCATTCTGGAAGCTGTGCAGCTGATCTTGCAGAGCCTGGAAGCTAGCTGCTTGAGCCTCGCTCAGATGCTGCTCATAGCTGCTCACCTGCATTGCCATCGCCGGATGTGGGGGCGTTCCTGGACAATCATGGTGGGGTTTGTTGCAACGTACATCAGCAGCAGGGCATGCTCGGCTTTCTGGCAGCACATATGTTGCTGTGGTATGCACAGATGGGCCTGAATACAGCACAGGGCTTGGCATACTGTCATGGTATGTCCATTTGCGCTTCCCGCGAGATGCAAGTGACAGGCAAGGTCTCTACAGCTATCTGTCTACGATGGACGCTGAGACTCTCTGCCATACTCTGGTATGAAGAGCTGCTGAGAATGTCCCAACAAGGTTTCTTTGTTTGAGCTGACAGGCTGTGCCTGTAAGCAATGGCAATCAGGTAGTCACCTTGTGCTGCAAGGCATCGATCTGTTCTGCTCTCTTCCTGAGCAGATCCTTCTCCCCCAGGCGGTCCTTCTCATAGCCAGACAGCCTGTCTTGCACATCCTGGTATTCCTGCCACTTCTTTTTCAGCACCTCTATCTCGCCATCCTTGGTCTTCATTGCATGCCGCATGTAGTCCATCTGTGCCACATGCTGAGCCACTGTCTGCAGCAAGACACAACATGGCTGCAAACCAAAGGTGAAGGTTGCATTGCTCATGGCTGCACATTTGACCCAGACGACAGCAAAAACCATCAGTATCTGCAGGTTGATGCATTGTCTGCGGCACAACTGCAGGGGTGATGTTTTCAGGCATGCGCAAACCCTGGTATTTATGGTATGGCGCATTTATGTTTGTTGTCCACATCACCTGCTGAGGCATTGTCTCTGTGTGTAACGTTGCCAAGCATTGACTATGCATGCTTGACAATTATGCAACACCAGCTGTGTCATTGTCAGTTGGAGTGATTAAGTGCTGACCTGTTTTAGCTCATCCACTTGCTGGCCATACATGGTCCTGCCCGCTGACTCAGATGCATTTACATACTCCTTTAGCCGGTTCAGCTCTGTTGTTTGAATATTAGTCTCTGCTTCAAGCTCTTTGATCCTGAGCCTGGCAATGCGTAGCGTTTCCCCCAAAATCTACAGTGCAACACACCACAATGCACAAATTGCTTAAAGCAGTGTAGTGATGGCACTGGACTTCCTGTACACAGCCGTTGCACTGATGACTCCAGGCATTGTAATGACTTTCATACCTGGTCTGGGACCCCGACAGTGGCCTTGCCACTCCGAGGTCTGTCAGCCAAGTCGTCACCCTCGACATGCTCGTAGATCTCCTTCCATTTGGTCGGCAGCAGGGTGCCATATCCTTCCAGCCTGCTTTTGGCCATCGCGCTACGCTGTGCTGCCATGAGTGCCACAGCAACTGTGTAGAGAAGAGTCTGAAGTTCCTAGATAGGATCGTGAGCTCAAATCACGGTCATGAACTGCACCGAGGATCAAAGGCTCCCATGCACAATTGTAGCGTCATCCGCAGTTGAAGTTGCCAACTTTATTCGCGCTGCCAAGTACAATACGCTAACAGCACGAGTGCGTGCCATTGAGTACCAACACTGGTCCACTGTCAGGATGGCAAAGGCTGCTAAAACTTCATGCCTACATTGCTGCGGCTCGCTAGCCTTGCAATAATGGGCAGCGCAAGGGCATCGAAGGCAGGCTTGCGTTACGACTTTCGGAATCGAAATCACAACTCCCAACATCTCCGAGAGCAAGCTGTCGAGCGACACCTTCGATGCTAGCGACGCAGCCATGCGTCCTTGAGATACGTTGGTAAAATCTGTATCGACGCGGCAGCCATGCTGCAACGTCTGCTGAAACCTTGTCACATAAAGCTGACAGTCAGAGATTGGCACAAACATGGCAAGCAAGCCTGGCTTCGCGCGCCACACAATACTCAAGCCCCCACAAGTAAGGCCGGCAGACAGTATTGTAGATCCAGATGTCAGCGCTTCACGACTAGCTGCGTGGTGGCCGAACAAACCCCGAGTGTTACCGAAGAGTTGCCTGGATTGACGGATCAGCGCATGAGCTGGCGCGGCAGAAGCATCAATTGCGGCAGTCTCAACGAAAGCCACGTTGGGCAACGTGTCACAATCTGTGGATGGGTGCACCGCCACAGAGGACTGGGGGGCGTCGTGTTTTGCGACGTCAGAGACTCTACAGGATTGATACAGGTAATTTGCTGCTTCAATGCCAGCAGTGATGACTCAAAAGCTAATTACATGCACAGTTGCACCAATAAAAGCGCCTGCAGGTTGTGAGTCAGCCATCGTTTCCTGCCCATCCATACATGGAAAAAATTAGAAGTGAATATGTTGTCAGAATAGAAGGCAATATCCGTGCCAGAAAGGACCCCAACAAGAAGATCCCAACTGGCATGGTGGAACTCGAAGCTGATGCTGTCACTATCCTGAATGCCGTCAGCTCAAAGCTTCCCTTCCTACCTGCTGAGGACAGCATACAGCTGAGTGAGGAAGTGAGACTCAAGCACCGAGTGCTTGACCTCAGGTACAACATATCTCAGCATATAAAATTTGCAGTGACAGCTACCACAACTCCTCCTCATACCACAATCAAACACAGCACACCTTTGACTAAGCTGCCTGGCAACCTGCATAATGGCAGTGCATGCCTGATGAGGCAGTATCATGCATTGCAGACTGTTGCCTCCAAACTCAAGTCTCTGCAAAGCTCACTGGCAGCACATGCAGCCTGATGCTCAGATGTGTGCATGTCACTGCAGACGCCAGCAGATGGCCACCAATCTGAGGCTACGGCATAAGGTCATCAAAACAATACGCAACTTCCTAGACGCAAAGGATTTCCTTGAAGTTGAGACTCCCATTCTGGGCCGAGCAACACCTGAAGGAGCTAGAGACTTCCTTGTGCCTTCAAGGTGATTGCTAACATCTGCCTACATTGGTGGGACCACCTGACAAGTCAATAGGTATCACAAAATATGTTCCCATGATATCAGGGACCTGAGCCCTGGCAAGACAATGCAGCTGCACCTTGCAAGCCACCTATCAGTTGCATTGGCAAGTTCAACACCTTGCATGATCTGGCAGAGTTTGTGCTGTTGAACAAGCTTGAATGATCAGATGCTCTCTCGCTGCTGTACTGGCCAGAAGGCTGCAAGCTGCCTTGTATCCCTGACCTGCCTTGCGATAGTATAGCAAAACTATGGCACATAGATGATCTGTCTTCATAATCCTGTGAAGACAGACACACAGACGATCTGTCTTCACAGGATTGTGAAGATAGATCATCTATGTTCTTGCAACACACCTGCATGCATTCATCACACTTTCACTGCACGTCACAAGAAATGACAACCACCACCCTTGTTTGACAGCTGCTGTTGCATTTCAGTATGCAGAGTCTGATGCAACGCAATCTGCCCTGCTGCAGCAAGAACGGCTGTGCATGCTTGGAAAATTGTACAAGAGCTGTGGTATAGTGATGGCTTGCAGGCTCCAGGAAGGGCATTTCTACGCACTGCCTCAGTCACCCCAGATCTGGAAGCAGTTGCTGTGCTGTTCAGGCGTAGACCGCTACTACCAAATAGCTCCATGCTTCCGGGATGAGGTACACTGAGCATGCTAACAAGTGTCGCATGCTTTTGAGCATGCTTACACCATTATGCCAGCATGCTCTTGAAGCTTTAGCAAAGTGTCTACTGGAGTCCTGCTGTGAGCTTGACACCTTTTGGTATATTGCATGCAAGCCTTACCCTTGATCGACTCTACATACTTGAGCAGACCCTGCAGCCGCACTAGCGTGCATGTCCCAATGAAATGATGATGATGACGATGATGATGATAATATTGTTGATGTGGCAGCAGAGTAAAGGCAACAGAGCAGTATGACTTGACTCCTAAGCAGTTTAACAACATCCTGGTATTCTGGCTAACGCTTCTGCATGCCAGCATCACAAAGTTGCACCCAGCTCATGCAAAAGATCCAGCTGAGGGGCTGATTTGGGATGTCACAACGCTCACTGTCAAGCTGCACTGACAGAGCACTGACAGAGCCTCTGACAGCACGACAGTACATGTGTGGTGCAGGACACACGAGGTGACAGACAGCCCAGTTTCACCCAGATGGATCTGGAAATGACCTTTGCTGACCAAGACGTGATTATGCAGCTCACTGAGGCTCTCATGAAGACCATCTTTCAAGAGGTCTGTCACCCATCTTGCTCTGAATGTGCCTTTTTAGGGCATCCCTTGCTGTTCGGACAAGAGCTGCAGTCATAGCCCAGCAGACATGCTCTGTCAAATGAAGCATGCATACGGTGCATGGCACATACATTTGCTTCAAGAATGAAAGCTCTCTCTGACTGTGTGAGGCAGCCAACAAAGGATTCTGAGCATGAGGCATAAACCTGCTTGCCAGTACTGACACAGATGCTTACGTACACAGCCATACTTGCAATGGTTCAGGTGATGGGGGTGCAGCTTCCTGAGCAGTTTCCCAGGATGACATATGCTCAAGCCATGGACAGATATGGCTGTGACAAACCAGACGTCAGATATGAGCTGCACATGCAGAATGTCACAGACATTGTGCAAGGCTGCTCCCTCAGGTACTGTCTCTGGATCCAACGCAGGTTAGCAATGAACATGGTGTGTATCACACACCGTGTTGCCTGCGTGACACTGCATCCACATTTGATTGCTTAGCATCCAGCCTGTGTCTACCGTCTGTGAAATGATGAGCATGTTGCAACAGGCAGTATCCCTGGCTTCAAAGGCTCTTGGGGGTTACAAAAACGTCACTATCTTTAGAGAAACACCTGGGGACCAGTACTAGTACTCACTGATGTCTTGGACAATTGCCGTTATCATTGACCAGAGTATGGTGATGCTGCAAGGCCTACCTTGGCACATACAAGAGTTCATAGCCAATCGCAGAAGGGTTCATGCTGACAAGCCTTTCAATCTCCCTGCAAAGTCCTCGCAATCCTTGATGTTTGCTTTTTTGGCTGCAGCTCTGATTCAATCTGTTTTCTCAGCAGATGTTATACACGCACACGCTGCGCACACGCTGACAGTACGCCAAAATCAAATCTCCACTGTATGGCATCATAATGCAGTGTCTCCATGCAGGCTGTTTGAGAGCGCACTGTCGGCAGGTGGGATTGTGAAGGTGTTGCGCATCCCAAATGGAAAGGCCATATCCAACGCACGCATCAAAACCAAAGGAGACCTGGCAAGTAAGGCTCTTGGCAAAATTGCAATGTCTAGTTGCTGGGTTGAGTCTGCTGCATGCTAGGCAGGAAAGTGACATGCAAGCAATGGTCTGCTCGGTGTGTCCGGGCTGCCGCCTTAGGAGGCTCCCATTATGATCGCTGAAAAGCGTAATCTCTACTTTGCTGATCTTTTGCTTCTTTGCTCAGTGTGTTGATAGGCGTGAAGCAGTCTCTGGGAGTCAGCAAGAGCCATCATGTCTGACACACTCCTGCTGCTTCAAAGATTCAATCCTGCAGACTGTGACTCAGCAGCGCTCATTGCAAAGTGGCTCAAAAGCGGTCTTGCTTCGTGCACAGCTTTCACGCTGTATGCAGACTGACACTGTCACTGTACTTCATGTCATTTGTCACTGTCAGCAGAAAGGCAAGGCATCAGAAACCGGGCTTTGCTGGTTTGTTGCAGACACATCTGTGCAAGTGATCTAGTCCGTATCGTGCACTGGCGTTGGTGTCAATGGACCTCTTGCATGGTTGCAGATGAGGCAGCAGATGCTGGCATCAAAGGTCTGGTGCAGATACGGGTGGAAGGGGGGGCTCCCCAGGCTCCCAAGGCCGTCACAGAAGGCCTGTCTAGCCACCAGATTGACGACATCCTGAGGTCGTGTGAAGCTCAAGAGGTAGGTCCATTCACCTGGGCTTGTTGTTTGACAAGTCAACTTGCCATGCTCCCAGCTTTTGCTGGTGGAGAATCACATCACAGACAGACATGCTGCAGATGCCCTGATGCAGGCGGTTGTCAAGCACTTGCCTTTATCAGCTAATGCCTTACTGTCAAGGAGGATCTCAAATTTGACCTGGCTGTGAGGCTGCGCTGATAGAGGATTTGAGTGCTTGTGCAGAAACTCATCTTGTACTGTGTGTTCAGTTTTGAGTCCTACATGCAAGCCATGCTGTGCATGCTGTGCAGGGTGACCTACTGCTGTTTGCAGCCGGTGATGAGGCAACAGTCAATCGTGCGTTAGACAGGGTCCGTCAGTACATTGCCAAGCAGCTGAAGCTAGCAGACCCTAAGGCCCATGCCCTGCTATGGGTCACAGACTTCCCCATGTTTGAATGGAATGAAGACGAGCAACGGCATGAGGCACTGCACCATCCCTTCACTGCCCCCAATCAGCAGTCAGCTGAGCAGAATGGAGGGGACCTAAGGCATGCTAAGGCTCTTGCCTATGATCTGGTGTACAATGGGGTTGAGGTTGGAGGTGAGCACAACAAGGCTGTGCACCATGTTGTGCAGCATGTTGCATGATGTGAAGCAGACCAGACTGTTGTGCCAGGGGTGTGTTTTTATACGGGTGCAGTGCAATGTGTTTTCATACGGGTGCAGTGCAGTGTGCGCCTGACTTTTCTGGCAAAGCATGAGCATAGTATGTTGGATTCTGATGACCCAGAGTTTTGAAATGGGCGCTGTGGATTGTAAAGCGTCTGACTTGTGCATGAACCCTGGTTAGCACACCAGCACCCGATTGTCACCATGGACTGTAGTGCTCTTGCAACTCAGATCACGAGTGTCTACACGATTTGTGTCTGCACTCATGCTAGTTGTGCCTTTTAGGACTGGTTGACAAGGAGCCTGAAAAGGACAGAGTGAAACAGATAGATAGTATGTAAGAGTGTATTCGTAGTGAGGAAGTGTCAAGATCTGTAGCGGCTGATATCTTTGCCTGCTTATCAGCTGCAAAGTCAGGTAGGGCAACCAACAGGTTGCCAACCAATTCATCCACAGTGTGCACAACCCCAAGACCTCCATCGCGGAATGAGTCTCAGAACTTGTTGACAAGTGTGTCCTTGGACTCATCACCGATTTAGGTCTTGGGGTTGTCTACACTGTGGATGGATTGGTTGACGACCTGTTGGTTGCCCTATCTGACTCTTCGCCTAATTATCAGCTGCAGATATTGTAGCAGGGTACAATGAGCTATAGGGCATCTAATGCGCAGTGTGGGATTTTGCCCTACAACAGATATCAGCCTGGAGAGTAACTGTGAAGTGATGCGTGGCAAGAAAGGGGGTAATTACGGTGTATGGTGACGGTATCCGTCACACAGAGACGTCATGTTTTTGGACCAGCGGCTGCAGCTGAAGGCTTGCTCATTGCAATTGATGTGAGCTTTTTCCATCTGATTTAGACAAGATTTGTACACATTGTGGTTCCACACTGTTTACCAAGACAGAACCTCTTGTAGGGAACTGTTCAGGACTGTATGGACGTCGCCCTAGGCAGCGACGCATGCTCAATGTAAGAATGAGGGATCACTGCGCTGTGTGTTGCAGGTGGCAGTTTGAGAATCTACAGACGAGACATTCAGCAGAAGGTGTTTGACATCATTGGCCTTTCACCAGAGCAGGCCCAGGACAAGTTTGGGTACCTTCTAGATGCCTTTGATGTGGGGGCGCCCCCCCACGGGGGGATTGCCTTGGGGCTGGATAGGCTCATCATGCTGCTGGCTGGGGCATCTTCTATTAGAGATGTCATTGCCTTCCCCAAAACAGCTCAGGTAGGCTAGCATGAAAGCTTGCATGCCGCCTTATCATGATGGTAAAGATGACTCAGGCATTTTCCCAGATACTGGCGCATTGCCAACAGCAGCCCAGGGATGAAAGAGCAGCCCAGGCAGGAGTGAATGTGCCTGGAGGCTTGCTTGTGTGTTGACGACAATCATGCATTAGAGGGTGCAGCATATAGTCTGGATGTGCAAACTGGATCATTACTTGGTGTATTTGGATGGATGTCAATGCCCTGCTGATAACTGCAGCCATGATGCTGCCCAAATGCCCCAGTTGTTTGGGTCTTGCATTGGGACACACTTTGTTCTGCAAATGTGCAACATGTTGCATGGTCATTTTTGGTAAGTCAATGCTACCCTGCCCGATGATTGCATGGAAATTTATTGATCTGATTCAGCAAACTGAGCTTTTCATGTACTATGTGCAGGGCCAATGTCTGCTGACCAATGCCCCTGGAACGGTGTCAGACAGTCAACTAACAGACTTACATATTAAGACATTGTGACAAGGTGGCTGTGGAACAGCTGACAATGAATGAACTCACACAAACGATTGAAAGTCACGATGGATGTCTTACTTTTCACAGTCAACCATGGAGAACGCTTCATGTCACATTGCTTCTATAGCGCAATTGTCCTCTGTTCATTTCGCACATGTCCAATCTGGCTGCGAGCTGCCTGAACTTTCAACAATAGCTCGAGTTGCAGACTAATGCGCATACTTGCCAAACACAATGTCCTGTGGCTGGACGATCATGGCATCACATTGTCAAAGCTGCACATGGTGAGAGCTCAGTCTCTGAGAAACAATGTTGCATTGACTTAAGGGACAACTGTTTGTGCTCTTCTGCCATTGATCCGTCATGCAAGCCTGCCAGTTGTTGAGTGCTGCATTGCATTTTGAAGACAAATCTTCAGGGATAGTGAATGCAAACAAAGACCTAAGCTTGCCCTGCCGTGAGAACTGCTCTTCAAGCACCTGCAAACAGCAGGCATTGGCTAGCTATGGGGTCAACATGTGTGTGCAGATGGCAACATGTCCTGCGCATGCGCAGCCTCGTGAGTGTCATGCCGTGATGAGAGCAGGTGGCCACATAACTCTAAGGCTATACAAGACTATTAGAGCCTCACGCTTGCTGGTTGACCAGGTGAAGGACAAGCTCAGGTGATATCAGACACAAAACAGCTTATCCAGGTGACATTCACTGCATCTTGAATGCAGATTGCCCGAACCTCGATAAATGGCCCATCTATCTGCACCTCAAGGAAGACCAAAACAGCATCTGAGAGAAGCTGCGCCAATGTCTCTGCTGTGGCCCTATGTGCAAGATAGACGACTGGGTACTGCAAAAGCCAGCCACTCAGGGTTGGCATGATAGGAATCCCCACAGCTGTGTCCAAGTCAACAAAGGTACATGTGCCATTGTTGGAAGGCGCTGCTGCCGTGATGAGATTGCACACGGTCTCCAACTCAGCAGTCACTGCCTGCAGAGGGATTTTGTTCTGTTGGTGCCAGGACAATCTGGTATGTTGCTAACATGAACATCCAGCAGATAATGTTCCAAGAATGCACCCCTGTAAGCCACGGGTTTGAGACACTCAGCGGCAATCTGTCACAAATCTATGTCATGCTGATGTCAACCATTAGCGGGCTGGCAGCTGCCAACTCAGATTCAATCATGATGCGCCACAGCGAGGACACAAGACGCAACAGCGAGCGTTGAGCAAGACAATGAGGGCACCGCCAGCTCCACACCTTCAAAGCCTCATCTGATGCCACGCCAAGATATGGTTGGCCGCAGGGGTCTGTTTGAACAGTTATGAAGACAGTCTTGACCTCAACTCTACGCCAGTTGGCTGCTTGAGAGCAACAAGCATCATGGCGAAGCAGATATAGGCAGCCATCAAGGTGCAACAAAGCCAGGCTGCACCCTACGTGCATGAAGCAACTTGTTCTAGTGACATGCATGTAGGGTATGATGTCAATTCATGTCACGCTACGCATTGCAGCTGATGCATACAGACAATGCAGGTCTTAATGTTGCAACTCGTGTTTTGTGCATCATCTTGTGCATGAACACGCTCAGCAATGCTAATCATATTACAGCATAGATGTCAGGAGACTGCTTGCAGAAGCATGCAGCATTTGTATCACCACATTCACATTGTGGTGATGGATCACATAGCAGGTCCAAGGAACATGCACAAAGCAATGGAGGTCACCAAGTCAAAAGCATACATTGCTTGGGGTCTCCACATTGTGCTTGAACATCTGCCAGTATTGCCAGCATGGTCGAGCTGCTGAGTGGCATATAGTCTACCATAATGGCTGCACGAAGGCCTGTACAGACTGCTGCAATGTCTCTGGCCAGTACTGCGGCATTCTTGCACAACCTTGGTTGCTTGGTGCAAGCTTCCTGCAAGGGTCAAAGGCCATTGGTGTACAGACTTGTGTTCATTAGGTCAGACTATAGCCGAGTGTACAAAGCGCCACACAATAAGCAGTTGCCTGGGTTAGCATACCTTGACGCACTTCACAATGGACAACAGCAAGAAACTAGTCATCAAGGTTCTATGGCTGCTGTTGTTGCTGAGGAGCTGCTTGCTGGCCAAGATGCTGCAATGAATTGGTCAGCTTGCTCATGTCCTGCTGCAAAACCTCAAAATAGGTTTGAAAGTCGCCAAGAATTCTCAGGGCTTGGTCTGCTGAGTTGATCAGTGCAGCCCATTCTGTGTTCTGGTCGCTCAACTTGTTGGTCAAGCTCAACACCTTCTCGACCTCAACGCCTATTTGCTGCTGCTCTTGGAACGCCTATGCACAACGTGGAATCTTAACGTGCTACAATGGGCGGCCTCACAGTGAAAATCCTCAGCTTCAAGCTGACCTTGGCTGCTCCTGAGTTCGCCACTTCCACCAAATCTGCTGACAAGTTCTCCGCTGCTTTCACAGCACGCTGTGTTGCCGCCTCTGCAATCAAAATTGGCTCTGGTACATAAAGAATATGACTGGGGTATAATATCAGCGTGCATGGCGTGCATCGGCTGCCAAACGTACCGCTTTGCCGTTGCAATGCTGCTTTCTCCAAAGTGTGCTGCCGAATGAGGTCTTGCAGCATCCTGGGAACTACCCCACTACCCCACTGATCAGTGCAAACTTGCGTAAAACGGGACGCATAGCCCAACAGCAGGGCAAAATCGAAGTTCTGCCCTGAAAATCGCCCCAAGTTTGAAAACTGATCAACCGAGACAGCAAAAACTCTAAAGTTACAGGAAGTGCTCAGTTGGATGTGTCTATTTGCAGCAGCTATGCCTATAGGCTGCTTGAGTAGAATCACGCTGCGTTCTTTGGTGTAGAAACTCCTCCGTCGTAGAATCAGAGTGATCACTGTCTTTCATCATAGCAGAATATGGACCGGCCGTCTCCCAAAAAGCGGAAGAACTCCCGCAAGTCTTTGGGAAGGCGCGTCAGCTTTGCACCAGATGCTCAGCTGGAGACTATGCATCTGTTCATCAAGGTATGTGACGCTGGGGAGCAATCTGTGGCCTGAGTTGACAAGGAAAGCTATCACTGTAAAAAACCCCAGGTGTACAAGGGCCTTGGCAGGCTCCAGCTGTGGATTGAATTCTGCAGGAAGACTACCGCAACACACCAGAGGCTAAAAGGGCAAGGGCTAGCCCTGAAATACTAGAGCAGTCAGGCCAATTTTCCCCTGAAGATTACAACTATGATGCCAGGATCTGGGGATCCTCTGCCATACCTGCTACACCGCCAGACCAAGGCCCAATCAGCCCAGACAGTCCTGGCAGCACCATGGAAATCACAAACAGAACAGCTGATCTGGCCGCAATGCCATTTCCACAGCCTGGGCTGGACAGCCCTAGCGCCATTCCCAAGCCTTTGGGTGACATCACGGCAGGGTTGCAGTCTTTTGCAGACCTTGCTGCTGATATGGCCACCACCGACGAGATAGGCTGGGAGCAGCCCGCTAGACTCCATCCTGCAGACAACATAACTGCTGGCGTGCCTGCTTTGTCTACACTACTTGAGGAAGATGAGGAAGGCAGGACCTCGGCATACGGGGATGAGAATGCGTCTGTCAGTATGGAGCTCACTGCTGATACAGGTGCACATTCAAGCAGCATTTGCTTCTGTTCATCGATCATATGCCTGATTGACTGCAGCTCCATTTGTCAAGCACATTGGAGGTATTTCATTTGCACCGTCCAATGTGGATTATGTCCATGTATTGCGCCCTGTTGCACACTGTAATGTGTGTAAATCCTGCTGTAAACAAACTTGTCTTGCTTTGCGGTTGCTGATGCATCAGTGATCCACTGATGTCAAACATGTCATGCTTATCACATCTTGCTATTAGCAGGAGTTCACACGGCCCCAACTGCAAAGCACCTGCAACCTCAAGTACAGCCTAGTCCCCAGCAGTCCACTGGCAGCGTCATGATGGACCTGACAGATGGCAACACCAGGGATACAGCTCTTGCCAGAGGCGCCACAGCAGATTTCACCCTGGGTAGCTATACCAGAGCCATAGAGCAAGGCAAACATCCAGCCTGGGGCGCACAGCACACCGCGCAGTTGGACAATGTCACCACCGACTCCCCCAATGCAGCCAGCAATCCTGCACAAGTGGCTGCCAATGCCACTGACTTCACCTTGGGGGGGTACACTCGTGCCATAGAGCAAGGCAGTCACCCTGTGTGGGGCTCTCAAAGAACAGCCCAGCTGGAAGACCCAACTTCTGAAAGGCCTAGTGCAGCTGGCAGTGGGACGCCTGGCAGTGTCAGGAGAAGCAGAAGGATCAGTCTGATGGGTCAGAGCCCGTCTGTTGCAAAGCCTGCACAACCTGAAGGGCAGAGGTCCAAGTGGGGCTTTGTGCCTGGGGAGGATGACACACTAGACCTGAATTTGGAGAAGGCTGGTGAGGGCCTGCAGTCCATTTGTGCCAAGTGTTAAACAGCACGGGACATACTTGACGACCTTTCTGCTGAATTTCACCCTGGTATCAATGAGATCAGTAACTTTCAAGAATTGGCATGCAGCAAACAGTATGATGCTGCTTACATTGGGCTTCATGCTGGTGCATCCATTTTACAATTGCAGGCAATGAACAGCAACCATGCTTTGCTGACCTGGCATAGACATGCTTACATGGGTGCATTTGGTTGCACAATGCACAACAGGGTCTGCCAAGTGCCTCATGGCAGATCGGTGCAGCTCAACCAATGGCTTACTCTATTCCCCAACAACATAGTCACTAGCTTTGCAGTGCAACACATGAACCAAACGGCACTGATGTGATGCTGGCGCTTTGACAGCAACTTATACCTGGTGTCTGCGCAGGTCAGCTAGTCATGGGTGATGCCACATACAACCATATATACAATGGACTTGACAGTACTGGCAGCGTCACTCAGCGGCTGCCCCCAGGTGTTGCACCACAGGCTGAGGAAGAAGAGCAGAACATGGCAGCACCTCAAGCCCAGGATCCCAGGGCTGATCTACTGAGCCCTGGCCCTGCAGCTGATGACAATCTGGATGCTCTGCATAATGCTATTGTCAGCAACACAGACGGCTCAGCAGCAGCCATTGCAGCTGGAACACCAACAGGTACAGCTCAACCTGCATTGATGCGGATGCAGGCTTGTCCTATGTGCTGAATAGTTCAGATCTGCACCGCCAATCAGGCGGTAAGTCAAAAGTGTGCAGCGCAAGGCGTGCCATGGTCCTGGGTGCTGACATCAGAAAGATTTTGCACATGGCATGAGTAAGACAAGATGCCTAGAGATTTGTGCTCAACAGAAATCCTGCTTTATTGCAGCATCATGCCATGTAGTTTCACATGCAATGCCACACTGTCTCATCGCATCTGTACATAAGGGTCATCACGTGAGGGCAACAGGCTCTGCAACATCTGTTGGCAGCCAGCCCTGATGCACAATCATGAACATGATCTCAGAGCCTCTTCTGTTGCATTCCCAGCAGCGTGTCAAAACATCATGAACCAAATTTGCAGAACATACCAATGTGGACCAGTGTACACCTCATGTGGACATGTACTTATGCCACTTGTACATATGCCAGCTAGTTAGAGGTCACCCCCAAGTGCCTGCAGGAGACCTGACCATGCACAGTCCCAGGCGAGCCAGCATGGCAGGAAGTGTGAGGGATGTGACTGCCCACCTCTTGGATGATGCTCAGCCTGACCCCATGAGTCAAGCAGAGCCGATTGTTGCTCAGCAGGTTGTGCAGGCAGTGGTGGAGCTACCTGCCCCTGCTGCTGGACTACTGGCAAGGCCGTTGGGTAAGCACTCAGTCTGCAGATGCATGCGCATGAAGGCTTATGTTGCACCCATCATGACGTGTTCTTACATGGACAGCCTGGGGTTGTCCACTTCTCAAGCTTGCTGCAGCCTAGAAAGCATTGCCCGCAACAAGGACAGCTAGCACCTTTGCAATCCCAGGCATTCCCAGGACCTGGTTTATGTACACTGCAACAGCCAAGGTAAGAGTAGTGGGTTACACTGCCTTTGGCGCATAACCCAAAACTTTGAGTCTGATGGTTTATTCATCAGTCGACGCTGATCACCTTTCTGTCTACTCGTAGGGAGGGATGTCACAACAGGGCTGCTGCTGGAGGCAGAGCCCAGCCCAGAGGTACAAGGGCCCTTGGGCGCTTTACGGCGCCAGCTGAATCAGCTGCATGCGCCTCAGGCCGACATGGGTGGGTACGGCCGCAGTGACAGCACTGGCCCTCACACACTGAAGCTGCTGCAAGCCACAGGCTCTACCACACAACTGCTGGCACCGCCTGCCAAGCCCAGAGGTCACAGGGTGTCTGGTGAGAGGCCCTGACACTGCAATTTGCTTACAATGTCATGTGGTAGGCAGCAGGGACGCTGCTGATTGCTACTACTGTAGCACTGCTGCTGCCAGAAATGTACCCTCCACAATGTGCATGGCGTAATGTGCCTAGAGCAGCAGCCAGCAGAGGCCTCTTGCAAGAACATAGCTTGCTTTGCAGCTGAGCGAATTTGCGTGAGCCAGCAATCCTGAGGTTCTCAGGTGGTGTGCAATGCCCAGACAGGCTGACAGGCTGCATGACAGGATACATATTACTTCAGGCAGCAGTCAAGGCAGCAGCAGCATGGTCAATCATAGCAGGGCAACTGAAGAGCAGATGTCTCCAGAACTATGGTGCTGCATGGCTTAGGCAGCTCTATCGCGCAAACTGCCAACATGTCAGTGTGGACTGCAGGAGCAACAGGTGCTTTGCTGTCATATGGCACAACACAGCTGCTGGCAGACCGCACCATGGCCTCTGCTATAGGCAATGCCAGCCGCCGAGCCATTGCTGCTGGTATGCACCCCGACCAGCTCATGCTCAGTTGTATGCGGTCATGACACTTAATGCAGTGTCTACTCATATCAGGGACCCCGCATGATGCATAGGGTATAGCAGCACACAAACATGAATACTTCTTGTTTTGATATTTTGTGAACACTTAGCAACTACCTGCTAGATGTGTTTGTCTGCAGTAGATCTGTGGGATATCCACATTGTTTGGCTTTGGCTCCTGTAGATTGTGCATTTTGGCACTATGCTGAAAAGGAACATGGTGCTACTTTTATACATCGTGCAGGTGATCACAGCGTGACTATGGACCTGGAGGACAGTGGTGATGGCGATGACCTGCTGGCTGACAACACCATGGATGGTCTGGACTGCCCACCAGAACTGCCCCAGACAGGGCCATCTCCTGCTGCCCTGCCCCAAGTGGCTGAAACGCCCCGCCAGGCAGTCATTCAGCCTGCAGTTACGCCTTACAGTCAGCCACACAGTGTGTTCCCCGGTGGGTGCAACTGAAAATCTCATGCTGAATGGTTGCTGCTGAAGCTCCTGTATTGCCGTAAGAGACTGCGCCTCAGCATCAGCCAGATTGCAGCACGTCAACACTCATGGTGCATGCACGTCATAGGTCACTGCTCATTCTCAGTATATGACATGTGCCCAAAAGGCTCTTGCAGATGCTGAAAGGTATCTTTACGGCTGTCAAGGGCACACAGCATTCCTGCAGCAGATTGGACATAATGTTGCTGCACGCTGTTGCTGCATGCTGTAGCCCATGTCAAATTTGGGATAAACAAGTTGGCGCCTTTGGCATCATCTGGCTTGATGCCGGCTCCTCAGATGAGTCGTTGCATTTGCAGGTGGGGCATTACTGGCCAGGACTCCTCCCACTGGGGCCAAGTCCAAATCCAGAATCCCAGCTAGCCACACCAACAGACAGCTGGACATGGAAGAACCCCTCAGTCCCCAGCCTGAGCCCACCCCGACGCCAGTCTTGCGCAACCCTTCCCCCAACCTACTTGCCATGCCCAGGTCGCACATGCGCACTGCTGATAAGCAGCGTGCTGGTTCCGTGGGTCTGCAGAGCAATAGGCAAGTGGTTGATGGGCAAATGGGAGACAGAGGGCAAGGTGAAAGGCAGCCTGTTGAGCAGGCAAGCCCTTCAGCATGGGGAGTGCAGGCAGCTGGCCCGAGCATTGGAGGCTTCAAGCTTGCCAGGACTCCAAATGGTAAGCCAACAGATACCTTGATCCCTGCTGTGGCCAAAACGCTATTCTAAATGGGTAAGCTTTGTGATGCTTGTTGTGCATATTGCAGCAAGTGTGCAGTCTGCCATTGGTTGCTGTACTTGTGCGTTGCAAAGCAAGGTAGGCTTGACAATCACCATGATGGTCTGCATTTCATGTACTCAGCAAGTTGCTGCAATATACCTGCTGCTTCCAATGCACACTAGATGTCTTGCAATCTGCCAGAAATAGGGCACAGCACCTCTTCTGAAACCATGATGCATTTTATGCATAGCTTGTGCTGCTGGTGTGACTCTTTGATGTCAGCTAACCCACATGACATTCATTGTGTAGTGTGTACTTCACTGTACATCACTGTTTTTGGGATTCAATTGGAATGACCCACGAATCTGTGTGAAAATGAAGTAATCATTGCAAGCATGGATGGAATGCATGAACGAAAAAGGTAATGCATGAATGAATGGTCAAACAAATGTGTTCAGGGGAAGAGCCTATTGGGGGAGCCAGACTTGCCAGGACCCCAATTGGCACCCCACGCCAGGCCAACCCTAGCCCAAGCAGGCTCAATCCCAACCCTATGCCTGCCTCTACTGCCCGCAACAGGTTACCATCAGCAGCAGGAGAGGCTGCCAGGAACGACATCATGGGCGGTCGCCAGCTCGCTAGGACTCCTGCAGGAGCAGCATCTGCAAGGAAGCTGCCACATTTTGCTTCTCAAAACGAGGCTCCAACAGGTACTCCAGGTAATCATGCTGCTCGCATGCGACAGACATGACATGCAGGATGAGATACATGTTGTAAAAGCAAGGTACATGCCTGTGTAGCGCTCTGCACCGCCTTATATTCAGGCAGAACAAAAGCTCTTGTGCTGTTCTTCTTCATCATTTAACCCCTCACCAGTTGCATGGCACAAGGAAAAAGAGCATGTGCTCAAGGACTCCTGAGTTCAAGGCCTAGGCTGATTGCAGGGGGTGGCAAGGGGGCAAGGACCCCAACAGGCAAGCCACCCTTGGCTGGCCAGAGAGGTGTGCCCGGCAGTGCAGGTCAGTTCAGGTTTTGGCGCAAATGGCAAATGCCTAACTGCATGCTATTTGAGCATTTGAGCAAAGCACAAATGACTGTTCGACTAAATGACTGACACTCCAAGCAACTTGAGCTCTCCTTTTGTGTCTCGCCAATAACCATGCAATACAATCTAGCCGTCCTGAACCATGGCTGGTGCTCAGCATTTGCTTATTGTCTTATTGTCATTGTCACCCAGCCATATGATCAGGCAGTCCCTATTTGGCAGCAGTTGCTTTTGGAATGCTCGACAGTTGCAGGCCATGATGACCAGAGTGCATGTGGTGCTGCAGAGCGCATGCCTGGAGGCATCAAGTTGGCTCGCACACCTATGGCAGCTTCTAGGCTGTCTCTTGGAGGCTCCCCTCTGCACCCCTCTAGCCCCACCTTGCACCCGACTGCTCTGCCTATCACATTCCAGGTACTGCTGCCAGCTCACTCCAACACTCATCACTCCAACACTCATCAAAGCTCAGTTCTGAAATTTGCCACACCCATTGTGTTGTCGCTATGGCTCAGAAAGAGACAGCCTCACAAAGAGAGAGGTGTTGTTTGTATATGCCAAACTACAAATGTGATAAAGTTGCAGCCTGCTTGTCAAACCATGATGTGTTTTTAAGATTGCTGCAAATGCAACCTACCACCTACTTTTGCAGCCACTGATGCATGCTGTGCCCAAGATAGTGTTTGACCACAGCAGCACGCCCTCCTACACAACCTGCAATTTATGCACGGCCACCTCCAACAGTGTTATCTCCACGATCATGCACGTGCTTTTGACAGATTCTCCTTGCAATATTGGCTACATGGAGCAACCTTAGCCTTGTTGCCTTGCTATGGGCAACAGCTGGACTGGGCTTCTCAGCCTACCAATCTTCTGCTACTTGACTGCTACCAGCAGCTTAGCCTTCAAGATAGGCTGGCATCACTGGCAATTCTCTACTTCATGCAGAAACTCCTAAAAGCACTTGGTTAATTTTCGAACTGAACTCCCACCAGCTTGGTTGTGTTGCACACCACATGCACCTGTGCCCAAGAGTCACAACTGGCTCCACACCCCAGACTGTAAGGTATCAAATGCAATCCAGCACTCAAGCCTTGCTTCGTGCCCTGCAGGACTTCCTGAAGGAGGCTGACGTTAGGTTCATGGATCAGCTGCGGCGTGGGGCTTCCATTGTGGCCTCAGACTTGGCCAGGGCTCCACAGCCTGCCAGCCTCGGGGACTGCTATCAACTCATGTGTCTGACAGCCCCTGAGGTGGACCAGATTGAGGCCAGCATCTCCACTATCAAGGAGGAGATTGACATGCGGAAGGCTGCTGTGGCGGACAAGGAGGCTCTCTTGGCCAACCACAACCCACCTGTCTTCCAGGCTGTGCAGGTTCTGTCTACAGTGTGAATGCATGGCTGGTACCAGAGCGTTGTCATGACATTGTGCATGCATGTCTGGTACTAGAGTGTTGTCATGATGTTGTGAATGCAAGTCTGGCACCAGAATGTTGTCCTGCAAAACTTATGTGTCATCCAAGCAGAGGCATGTAGAGTTTGAGACAAGTGTCTGAGCAAAGATGTCCTGCTCATGCACCACAAGAAAAGCAGCTCTGCATCAATGCAAGTGGACGCTTCAGCATGGCTCCATCTCAGCATCTTTGTTGCATGCAACAGCAGCAGATTCTGACAACGAGAGTACCATTTGATGTGTTTACAGTGTATACTGATTGCTTCATGCCCTGCAGTTGTGTACCGGCAATGAACTGGCGGAAGTGAAACGCAGAGTCGGCTTGCTCAAAAGAGTGTGCCGGCAGCGCACGCTGGGAGCGTGGAAGGAGTGGCGTACTTCAATGGAGCAGCACAGAGCCAGCTGGCTTGCCAACCACCTGCAGCTGCTACAGCAAGACCATGCATTTCTGCGGTCAGGCCTGCAGCAGGTGCAACAGGTGCAGCAGCAAGCACAGGAGCTGCAAACCAGGTTGAGAGATGGCATGCAGGCTCAGAGAGACCAGCATCAGGTATTACTGTTCATTCAAACATGTTGTAGGCTTTGGAAGCTATCATGGCCTAGTGACGTTGGCTTTGGGACATGAATGCTCTTGGGTGTGTTTATGTTTAGGTGGTTGTTTGACTTTGAATTGCTGTGTCATTCACCACAGCTGTGAACAACAAGTTGTCAACATGAAGCATTTGGTGGTCTGGCAGCATGAGCCTGTTTGATGAGATAATGGTGCACTGTCCTGTCAAACTGTCATTTGCTTCTTCCCTTACAGGAAGAGGAGGAAAGGCAGACGGAGGTGGCACAGATGCAAGCGTCTCTAGAGCAGATGCAGGCTGCCAACGAGGAGCACCGCCAGAAGCAGCAAGACGCTGAGGCTAGGTTGGCCACACTCAAGGTGATGCTGGGAACCTCTGTGAGATACCCCAGCTTGGCCTGTCATGCAGTCTGTGGCGCATTGCAAGTCTCTGTCTGTGCATAAGTGCAATGCAGAGCTTGTGTAGACATGATCAGATTCAAATAGTGCTTATTGCTCTGTGCGGTAAAGCAGGGCTGTACCACCAGTGAATAGCAAGTGTGTTGCGTGAGCACCACCGACTGTGCCCAGTCTTATTGCTCTGACAGGTCAAATGGCAGCAAGTGACAGTGCAGGCAACTTGCATTTCGGGTATGCAGCAATGCTACATGCAAGAGTAAATGCTGGTGTATGCAATGGCTTTCTTGCTGAGGTATGCTGAGCTGCAGGCTGAGCAGCAAACACAGAGTGGGAAGCGTGAGCAGCTGCTGGCCAGCCTTGCTGTCTTCTTGAGGGACAGCAGTCAGCAGGGAAGCAGCCCTGGGGCTGTTGCCCGCAAGGCAGCTGCTCACCAGGCCTCAGCACAAGCAGTTCTGCACAAGGTGGAAAACATATGCCGAGTCTTTGCATGGTTGCATTTTTGGCTGTGCCCTGCAATTAGTGCTTCATGCAGCCTGTTTTATCACGCTTCCTGCCATTTGGTTCAGGCAGCTTCCTGTCATTCAGCTCATGCAGTGCTGTATGCTACATGACATCATGCACTGCATGTGATGTTGCCAGCAGTCTACAAATCCTCTTGAGGCTCCTGTCTGAGATCTGGCCAATTAGGGTGACGTTGCATCAGCAAATGTTCTTGCTTCCTCTGGCTAGCAGTGGTGAGCCATGTTTATAGCCTGCTGCTTTTTGGTGGGGAAATAGAGGACAATGCATCGATTGAAGTACAGCACTGAGACGCTGCATACACTCTCATGACCAGGTCCAAAGCAAGCAAGCTCTGCTGCAATGCCTGGGCTGGCGCTTGGAAGGAGCAGGCAATGCGTCTCACACAAGTGGCCTTGTCTTCCGCTATGGACACCTATTCTGCCTCACGCTGGCCAAGTCAAGCGAGGAGCAGGACTGTAGCACAGAGGGCATCCTGGAACTTGTCCCGACAGGTACTACTTCCATATACCTGGGCAGCCCAGTATGCTTGGCTTCTCATTCTTTGATGTCAAGAGGTTCAGTCTGTTCTTTTCTACAACTTCCATATCATGCTGCAGCTTAGCTGCTAAGAAGTGACGTGTGACATGCATGGCACTTTGATGTCATTGCTGAGGGAGGATCAGTGGAGACCTCAGAAGTAAAGAACCATTGCTTTTTATCTTGATTGGGACCAACAATTTTTGATGTAGTCTGCATGTAGGTGCTTGCAGCAGGGAATGTCGTGTGGGCATCCACTCAGAATGAACCAGTCAACCTGCCCAAAGCGCTACGACCACCATGCAGAGTTTGTATATGAAAAACAATATGCAATCAGGATGTACTCACGCTCAATGCAACCATCCAAACGAGATTCTTGTCTGCAGAAACAGGCAAGGAGACGCAGCGTTGGCATCAGCTGGCAGCAAGCCTAGCAGACATTGACAGCTCAGCCTCCCGACCTGGGCTCTGTTTCAGCATAGCTCATGGCAGGGCAGACCAGGTTGCAGCAGCAGTGCAGGACTTCAGTTGCAGGCTGGGGCGCATTGAGGGTCTGGTGCAAGAGCTTGACAGCTTAAGGCTGAATTGCCCAGCACTGTCAAGTGTCACAGCACACGACAGGCATGTCAGCCTGGTGTTCTTGGGGTTGGAGGCTGAAGTCAAGTTTTCAGTACAGATTGATGTTGGTGAGTGACAGCGTACACAGACTCTGCATCTGCCAATGCAGTCTGTGCATCTATGACTAATTGCACTATGACTGATGGCGCTGTGCTGAGCTCAGTGCACTGAGGTTGTCACAGTGGCTGCCCGGAAGAATTGTCCACACAACATTATATGAGAAGCTGACTGTGATTGCAGGAGCACGGTATCCATACGGTCAGCTGCAGTCTCAGGCTCGAGTACACTTTCAGGGAATGACCACACTGACAGCTGCTGAAGTTGAAGAGGCATTAGGCAAGGTTCCTGCTGAATATGGAAGGCTCACAAACATATGCCGTGCACTTGGCACTCTGACCAAACTAGCATGCACAGATGGCAATCCGGAGAAGTCTGAGAAGGAGCTGCAAGTTTTCTGCAACCCCCTTTTTGGATCTGTGTAGCCAGCCTTGCTTGTCTGCCAGCGACTTACACTGCGACTAAACAGCGGACACATGCGTTAGACATTCATTGCGAGTTGCAGCGAAAGAGACACTTGTGTGAAACACGACATACCCTAGCAGCCTCCGCAAAACCTAAAGCTCGAAAGTCGCCAAGGTTTGCAATCTCGCGATCACCAAAGTCTCTTTCCGAAACCGCAACTTTGAGGTCATTGTCACATCTGTCAACATGGCAGATGAAGCACCAAGGAAGAGGACTTTCCGCAAGTTCACCTTCAGAGGGGT
>JAABUK010001481.1_pt1 | contig 44642 bp, 57 predicted proteins | sample 5559141 | NCBI WGS metagenome assembly JAABUK01 (sample SAMN10711869, study PRJNA513367) | rock metagenome | isolation source: Antarctica rocks | place: Antarctica: Victoria Land, Pudding Butte nord | collected 2016-01-03 | reverse complement strand
CAGTTGAGCCCATAGGATGGAGTGACTCAAACCATGCTCGATCGCCCGTCATATTCTCAGAAGCTCCCGAGTCAAGTATCCACTGGCTTGAATGAGCGGCGAACGAGGTAGCCTCATCAATGGTGAGGAGCAGATGACTGATTTCGCTTTTGTCATTGAATGAGGTTAGATTGGTATGAGCGATGAGTGCCGCGCGATCGATTGAGGAAGTTGGGGAAGGTGATGAGGAGAGTGCCGCCTGTGCGTTCGCCTTGAAACCGCCCCTCTTCTTCCCTCTCCTTCCCTTGAAGCCGGACGCCTCGTTCGTGCTGGGAGGATTATGACAGTCAATCACCCAGTGATCGTGCGATTGACAACGAGCGCAGGGGTGCTCCCTGCTGGGTCCCTTTCCGGATCTCTTTAGTCCAGCATAGAAAGCTTTCAGATCGCCCTCGCTTCCACCTATCTCGATGCCGGTCATCCTTGCTGCAAGTGCCTTGTCGTTCGTGCGATTCATTTGTCCAGCATTGATCGTGAGGACAGCAACTCGAACGTCCTCGATGCTGGGATTCTCGCTGGCGGTCCAGACCCCATCGACAAATGAGGCAAACCGTTCGGGCAGGCCATTGAGCACGTTGCAGTCGAGATCCATTCTCTAGGTATACCGGCCATCTCATCAAAACCTCGATCCAGTGAATTGATAGTATAATCTCGATTAATGAGTGAGCATTCGTTCCTTACTCCGACAAGGACCCGGTGCACTGCCTGTCACCAGATTTGGCTTCTCTCGGCCATCGATCAACGCATCAAAGGACAAGGTCTGACGATTTGATTGGATAGCACAGCTTCCCGCGATCAATCTACAGATCGTTCCGTTCTCCTACCGAACCAGATGCAAGCCTTCGTGTCAAATTCGGCTTCTCCCGGCTCTCGGCCAAAGGCATGAAAGGTCAGACGAGGGCGTGTTATGAGAGGGGGGATATCCTGACGCTCTTCCCCTCCTGGTCTGTTACAAGTGGGTGGTGAACTCGACTATTCTAGCCGCAGTCTTATGCAACTCTGTACAACGCGTCATCCGCTCTGCTCCATCGTGCGCGGGTACCTGATAGCATCCGCACTGCTACCCTGAGAGCAGCCTACGACTCTCCCGGCGTAACATGGTCGCACACTTTGATGATTCGTGATTATATTCGAAACTCGAATTCAAGCGACTGTTCACTCCGGAATCATCCAAGCAGAAGCGCAGAGATCGAAGCAGCTCCCCCGCGTACTCCAAGCCTCATCACAGTAGCCCACGCACGAACCGCAATTGGCTCAAGGGGTAGATCGAGGATTCACAGGAGGTCATCGACGACCTGAGGGCGTCCATAGACGAATTGCTGTCTGAGCCCGATTCAGGTGATCGTCATTTGAAGCTCAGTGACCTCTGTCTGGAAGAGCAAGCATACTCATTGTACCTGGATGATGTGCTGGACAGGACTCTCGAGCAGGGTGCCACGGACGAGAATTTTCCTGAGGAAAAGTATGTCACTGGACAGTGGCAGGTTCCGCCCAGCCTGGATCGCAGATTTCAAAGAGCAAAGGCGTGTTGCGATGGAGAAACGAACGCACATCCGCCGTCGCGACAGACAGTACAAGACAAATCTTTCGGGTCATGGTCGTCGAACAGGGTCGAGCAGGAATCAATCAGAACAAACTCAGAAGAACAGCAGCCAAGGGACGCCGAGAGAGTACCCTCTGCGAGGGGCTTCTCGAGACGATGGATACGATGGACGGTCCCGTAATCCGACCGGCCCTCGCAATGACGCATTTTTTTACTTCGGAGAGATGAATAGTCGCAGGCAGGAGTCGAGCCGCCCCCCGGAACACCAGGAAAGTGGGCAGACCCAACCAAACGAATGGGATGCCTACTCGAGGCATGGACCAGGTTATGGGGCGCCTAGCGGTCGCACCGGCGGATCCGATGTACCCTCCTCCTCCATCGTAGGACGATGTGATGCGGCGAATGTGACGCTTGGCTATACGGATGTGTATTTTTCTGTGCGACTGGTGCGAGATGGGTCGCGGAGGAGGTTAAAAGGAGTCAGTCGAATGATGAGCTGGCATGAACAAAGTGTGAAAACATTGTGAACGTTCACGGCATTGTCGACCACCCTCGACCAGGTGTGGATAGCCAATGCAAACATAATTCCCAACTGAATGTGAACAGTCGTCCTTTGTGGCTCAGAGTGGCTGCCACAGCTGCAGCCTGAGTCGCTTTCTCAGCCACATTGTGGCGCCCACTATGCCTAATCTCAATCTCATCCCTTGTCAGTGAACAATCATTCCTTACTTCCGCAGAACCCGGTGCATGCCTTCACACCGTGTTCAGATTCTCTCACCCATCTTTCAACGGATGAAGATCTGACGAAGCGAGCTGGTGAGACTGCGTGGACCATATAGAAGGGAGGATATTCTGAGTCTTTCCCTCGATCAACTTCACTCTGTCGATTTCAATCAACGGCAATTTTCATCCAATTTCCAAGGATGGCTTCCCTCATGACGTCTAACCAAAACAAGGTCTCGTCCTCACGGCCTCCTCCGCGTGAGCACAAGAGGAAGAAATCAGGTCAACACAATTCCACCAGATACTCTAGGCCCCATAAGCACTCGCATGATCGTGTCCGAGACTGGCTTGATTCCCAAACGGATTCTCGAGATACCTCGACTTGGCGTTACAAATGGCTACAAGAACAGATCAAGAGAACGTTGAATACTCCCTGAAAACCAGGACTGTAAATCTGACGGAGAAATACAAGAAAATGGACGATGCTTGGGTCGCGGGAAGTGCATACTTGAGCTACTTGAAGATGGTTGAAGATGCGGGCAAGGCGAGGGGGTTTTACGCGCAGCCGGAGAGTGTAGTTGATCAATGGACGAAGGTTCGTGACCTTGTCATCAGAAATACCAGGAGGAAGAGGGATGAGGATCTTGCCGCACAAACGGCTTCTGAGGGACTGTACAATAATGAGTACGAGGCCGGAAACTCCTCCCATCCCGGGTATCACGGCGGTCAATACGATGGAAGCTACCGCGGACAAGACCATCATGTGATTCTTGGGACGTATCAAGGTGACCCCGGTCAGATTCATTACAAATCGGAGATTGTACACGGAGACGATCGGATTCGTTTTGAGGCGGAGGAGTTGAGGCGTGATCAGGAACACCAGAGGACGTGGGCGGACAAGACGAGGGCTTGGGATCACGACCGGAGCCGTCGGCAGCAGTCCTGGTCGCAAGACGAAGTGCATGTCCCGGCCACTGGTTATTTTCGAGGTTACTATCCAGACAGATCTCGCAATCCACAGGCGACGTACTACTGATCCACCAAGAAGAGAGGAATCTGCGCGGTGAGTGAGATGCTTGACGTCGTGATCTTGTGGTCTCTGTGCGCTTGGCGTGGTAGTGATCGTTGAGGAGGTCTATCGTTTGAGTGAGTCTGTGGGCTCGTCTCACGCAGAGGTGTAAGTAGACCCGCATGTAATACCTGTGAATACTCAGCGACCTCATTAGGATTTACGTCAGTCCAGGATCGACGTGAGTCGTATCTCTTCTTCAGGCTAGATTGGACCGCCATCTCCTCTACTCGGCTTTCCTCCCACATCAGAGCCCCAACAGTCCAATCGCACCCAGGACGCTCCCCATCATTGCCCCTACGAACGCCATGAGCGCTCCGTAGACCCCACACACCTCCGCCACTTTAAAACCCGCCGCGCTCGATCCCGATGGAGACGCGGTCGAGCTCGATGACGACTTGCCTGACGAGCTTGAAGTGCCGTGGTTGGCGATGATATTGCCTCCCGCGGGAGATGAGCTTGAGCTACCCATCGCCGAGTTTGTGCTTTTGCCCGCCATATTTGAGCTGGGAGAGGCACCTCCAGTCGTACCAGTACCGGCGCCACCATTAAACGTCGCACTGCCGTTTGTGGAGCTGGTATTAGTGCTTGTCGAGGTGGTCGAAGCGTCGCCAGAGGTCGCAGCGTTGACATTCCCCGGCGCAGTGGGTGTGAACCCCGACTGCGTCCAACTGGATGGCTCATAAATACTGCCTGTCGAATCGAACATCTGCTCACGCCTTATCAGCCTGATGTTCATGCATAGTACAATACAGAGACACACTGAGATGATGTATTGCGCTTGATAGACGTTCGCTGACATCTTCGACTTGTCACACGTACTCTTGACGCATGCGTAAGCGGTGTTCTGCTGGTCCGGCCTGCAAAGCGGGACTATCAGTTGGAGGGGACTTGATGAGGCAGGAGAGACAGACGTCGAGGGAGGTTTTGCTGACGAGAGCGGTTGCATGCAGCCGATGACTTGAGACTGTCAGCTGACTCGTCGAGGTAGAGACCCCACTCACCGCAATTGTAGTCATTGTCTACCCATTCAGGATACAAACCTGAGGTTTGGCCCATAGTAATCTGGATGGCCGGGACCAATAGGGCAGCGAGGGGTAGAAGAGCCAGCATATTCCACAATTGGATTTATATCAGTACGACAGTTGAGACAGTCAGATTGACATCAGTCGATATAAGACGGTAAGAGGACGTGTCTTTCGGACAGGAGGATAGAGGTGAAAGGGTATACAATCACGGAACGGGTCATCATCAAAGGACGCATACTGAGGCATGTGAGAGACGACCAAACAGCCTGGTTGATCCCGCATGATCGCATGCACATGTAGGTCAGCGTCCCACGATCAGCCAGATCATTTTCCTCCAGGGTTGTTGATCTTTTTGCCGAACGTGAGTAGTGTCTATCTTCAATCCAGGAAGCTTTGCACGTCCGGCGACTGGCGTGAGAAACCACTCCACGCTTCGTCCGTCTACTCCGGGTCGACCATCTGACAAGTAAGATATCAGCATGTATGGCCCCGAGTCTCCGAAAGGTCCGATGTCGGGCAAGAGGACGGGTTGAGAGCAAGATCATGAGTGTGAGAGGAGGATGACGAAGACTGCAGATTGACTTGGGTCAGATACCCATCATTCCCCGTGTTGCCGATGACCGCGTCAACCGTCTGACTGACTTTTCCGTCCATCCAGGAGTTCGTTCTCCCAGGGGACGCCGGTGAAAGCCGGGCCTGAGATGATGAGAGGGCAATGAGTGACGCCAAACTCCCTTGCCCTTGCTGACCGGTACTTGAGCAGAGGCGTTCCGGCACTTGGCTTCACGTTGTGATGCTTCCGCCAGTGTGCCTCACGCAGTTTCCGATGCATCTCCACACCGCAGTAAGAGCATCATCGGCTCCTATGCAGAAGTAACGCCTCGAGATCGCGTTCCATCGTTCAAGGTTTGTGCAGACCGAGATTTGTGATACGAAGGGGGTGCCTAATAAAGTCTCGTCGTTGATTTGGGACCAAAAAGTTGTCAAAGAAACCCCTATTTCCTTACCAAATCCCATCACCGACATTCACCGTCATCATGGTCAACTCATCACTCAAAAGTGAGTGGCTACCCTTTTCTACGCTGACTCCAGACTCCCTCGCTCGGCGAAACCACAAAGAGCGAGCCCAACCCCTCCACCGCCAACGTCTCGGTCTCCTCGAGAAGCACAAAGACTACGTCCACCGGGCCCGCGACTATCGATCCAAACAGGATCGGGTCCGGAAATTGCGCGAGAAAGCCGCTTTCCGTAATAAGGATGAATTTTATTGGGGGATGGTCAAGGGGAAGACGAAGGGAGGGGTGGCGTTGACGGATAGGGGGAATGAGGCGTTATCGGTGGATCTGGTGAAGGTGCTGAAGACGCAGGATGTAGGGTATGTGAGGGTACAGATTGCAAAGGATGTGAAGGTCGGTCCGTCTGCTATGATATCTTGAATTTAGAGACTGATTAGGGTCTTCACAGCAAATAGCAAAGCTGCGCGCCGAGCTGGAGATCACGGCGCCAGCAGCTTCGTCGAGCTCCGAGTGGACAGCTGCGTCCGAGCTGCACGAAGTGGAAAAGCTCGTGCAAATGGGAGTCATCCTCAAACCTCGAGACTCGGCTGTCAACGCGAGACAGGGGAAAGCAAAGGCGTCGCCGACTGGCCATGTGTTGTTCTTCGATGGGAGAGAAGAATGTGAGTTGGCGTGCTACCGAGTTGGACTGATGGAGCAGTTATGACATACGGTAGCGGACTCTCCCGAAGTCCAGGTCCTGAGCGATCTGTTGAGGAACCAGTCGACCTCGGATGGGTAGATCCTGTTCCTCCAAAACGACGGAAAAATCCAGTCACTCCTGCATCACCGAAAGACGACGCTGAAGATGTCGCTCAGGAAGCTCGTGTGCGTTTCTTTCTGGCCTCGAAAGGCGTCTTGTATTCATGAGAAGCGCAGGAACATCGCCTATCCCTCCTCACATCCCTTTCGGCCTACCTCGGCCGGGTGCGTCTCCTCCGACAAGCAGAACAAAAGCTCGGCGCAACAAAAGCGATGATGGGGAAGGGTGCGGTGAAGAAGGTCCGGGAAGCGAAATGGGTGGACGATGATAAGGCTCCGGAAGATCGAAATGGGGAGAGAAAGAGGCATGAGGGGAAGATGTGGAAGTGGAAGATCGAGAGAAAGCGGTGATGCACGATGGGATACGGCTTTGATCGTAATTTGCTGGCTACAATTTATGTGCACAGAAATCCGCTGGACTACGGCTCGTAGAGTTCCAACCATGTAAGGGAATTGCCTGGGTCCTCCTAGGCGGGGTAAAGCCTTCTACGGACATGCACCGCTACACTGCCCGCACTTTTCCTGAAAAGGTACTCTAATAATGTCTCGGTCTTCGGCCACGATGTGAAAGGGGAAGGAGATCAATCACGTGACCAGATTCTGGTGGCGGGCGTCGCCTCGTCACCGTACTTCCTTTCCTGGCTGGACGACCAATCGATCCTGTTGCTCAAAGGTCTCCTCCGTCTCCTATGCTAATAGACATAGTCTTTATAAGGTCAAATCGAGCCCCGTGCTGATTCCTTGACTTTACTCTCCACCGCAGTCAGCAATATGGCGCCGAGAAAGCGGGGCGAGGCAGCGTCGTGGGAGGTGGATAGCGATAAGCCGAAGCCTAATGGCTCGACACGAACCAGGAGGGCATACTGCACCAAGGAGCTAGTCACACGTGAGTACACCTTCTCATTGTCATGATTCTGCCAGTCCAGGTCCTGAACCTATACCTCATCTGGTCAGACCGTCCTTATGCCTCTGCTGACACATCACAGAACCCGCCCCAGGCATCGATACAGTGCACGATGTGATGCTCTACGCCGCTCGTACCCATGGTTCCCGACGAGCCTTTGCCGGGCGTGACATCGAGAAGATGGTATCTGAGGAGAAGGAGGTGACGAAGATGGTAGGTGGGAAGGTGGAGAAGCAGAAGAAGACTTGGACCTACTTCAAGCTCAAGCCGTTTGATTGGATCTCCTATGACGAGGCGTTGGTCCGGACGAGGGATATTGGGTCGGGTTTAAGGCAGCTGGAGTTGCCTGAACAGGGGCAGGGAGGGGAGAGCTTCTTCAATATCTATGCCGCGACTTCGTGAGGGTTTCCTTTCACCCCACTTTTCAGCTACGTATTGACCGGGCGTTTTCTCCAGACGCAACTGGATGCTCATGGCTCAGGCCTGCGCATTTAACGCTACTCCCATCTGTACTGCCTACGACTCCCTCGGTCCCGACGGTCTCGCTCATTCACTGAACGAGACCGAGGTGCACGGGATGTTTACCAATGCCGACCTCCTTGCCACGCTGGCAAAAGTCATCAGTAAATGCCCGACAGTGAAGCTCGTGGTGTACGATGGCAAGCCGGCGGAAGGCATGATGGAGGAATTGACGGCGGTACGAGAGGGCCTGAAGGTGGTTTCGCTCGATGAGGTCATTCGGCTTGGAAAGGAGAAGCCTGCGGAAGCGAGACAGGCCAAGAGGGCTGATATCTACTGCTGCATGTATACCAGCGGGTCGAGTGAGCGTTCCTTCGTCGGTCGTTGGAGTCGTGAGCTGACGGATTTCCAGCAGGAACACCCAAGGGAGTGCTGCTCAGCCACGGGAACGTAGTTTCGGCCAGTGAGTCATCCGATGCTGTCTGGGCATTCTGCGTGCTAATTTGGGTTCCAGTCGGTTCCGTTTGGACGCTGCTGTACGAGTACCTCACAACCTCTGATAATTACCTCGCCTTCCTGCCCCTCGCCCATATCCTGGAGTTTGCCGTCGAGATGTCTTTCGTCTTCGCGGGTCTCCCTATCGGCTACGGGCGAGTCAAGACGTTGACGGACGCTTCGGTCCGTGAGTGCAAGGGCGACATCGCAGAATTCAAACCGGTGAGTGCTGACTCAGCCATCATACGGTCCGGCTGACCCGGATCAGAGTATCTTGGTGGGCGTGCCGGCCGTGTGGGAACTCATCCGCAAGGGCATATTGTCGAAAGTCGATTCCTCTGGTGGTCTGAAGAAAGGGGTCTTCAACTTTGCACTTCGCGCCAAGCAAGCCGCCCAGAGCTACTCTATCCCCTTAGTCGGAGGTCTCACAGATACCGTGGTATTCAACCAAGTTCGCCAGCAGACCGGAGGCCGCCTGAAGATCATGTTCAATGGCGGTGGGGCGGTGAGCAAGACAACCCAGGAGTTCCTCACCACCGCACTCGTCATCATGATTCAAGGTCGGTCTTCGCCGTCCCGACCGTCTGCACTCGCTGATGGCTCGTTTGTGTCCAGGTTACGGATTGACCGAGTCCACAGCGATGGCTTGTATCCTCAATCCAGGTTTCATGACATATGGCTCCGTCGGCGGTCCCGTCCCTGGGGCGGAGATCAAGCTTGTAGACGCCAAGGAGGCTGGCTACTTCAGCACCAACACCCCTCCTCAGGGCGAGATCTATGTTCGCGGGCCGGCGATCTTCAAGGGATACTACAAGCGTCCCGATTTGGACAAGGACGCGTTCGACGAGGAGGGATGGTTCAAGACCGGCGATGTCGGTCAATGGAACAAAGATGGGACCATCTCGATCATCGACCGGCTCAAGAACCTCGTTAAACTTTCTGGAGGAGAGTATATCGCCTTGGAATACCTCGAGTCGATCTACAAGTCTTGTCCACTGGTCGCGAACGGAGCTATCATCGCCAACGGGCAGCACAATCAACCGATGATGGTCGTCGTCGCCCATCCGGCGAACCTCCCGGTATTTGCGAAGAAGAATGGTTTGGGGAATGGCGAGGATCTTGAGGCGCTATGCAAGGATGAGAAGGTGGTGGATGCGGCGCTGAAGGAGTTGAATGCTGTGGGGAAGAAACAGGGGTTGAAGGGGATGGAGTTATTGGAGGCGATCGTGCTTACTCATGATGAGTGGACACCGGAGAGCGGGTTCCTCACGGCTGCGCAGAGTGAGTGGGATTTACCGGATCGCTTGGACGAGATGCTGATGCTGATGTGCGTAGAGCTGCAACGGAAGATCATCGAGAAGCACTACGAGGACAGGATCAAGGTGGGTTTGGCGGGACGTGTCTGAACTTGACCTCTGCTAATGGTGCCTGTCTGAAGGCTGTATACAAGTGATCGCGCGGAGGCGAGCAGAGTGTCGAGTAGAAGGCGCCACAGGTGGACCATGGGTGGGTCAGCGATGTGATTGGGATTTCGCGTTTTTTGCTGCAAGTCGTGCTCGTAATCATGCGATGTACTATAGGCATAATATGACGTGATCTTCACCTCTCCAAGCAATAACCTCCCAGGGCGTAAACTAGAGCGCCTCTCAACAACCCCTAAAAAATACTATCACCTCACGCCCTACTCCTCATCCTCCTCACCACCCTCCTCGTCCTCAGCATCACTCACACTCAACCCAGCGTCTTTCAACTTCGTCCTATCCCGCTTCCTCTTCTGACTCAATTCCTCGAGCAACACCAAGAGATCCTCATGCTCCTTCTCTTGCTCCCCGAGCTTCACCTTCTCCTGCTCCAGCTCCTTCTCAAGCTCGGATGCCCGCTCACTCGCCTTACCCAACTCCGCCCTCACGTCCGCCAATACTCCTTCAACCGCTGTGGAAGCTGCGATCTTGGCTTTCTCCTCGTCCAGCTGGGTACGAAGCGTCCCGAGCTCGGTCACATGGTAGGCCTTGCCCGAGTCAGAGGTCTGAAGGGAAGTGGTGAGGGTCGCAACTTGTTCGGATAATGATTGGACCTCGCCAATAAGCGTCTCTTTCTGCCGAGATTGATCAGCCAAACGGTCCGGAAAAGCATATGCGAGGCAGAACGAACCTCCTGCTTGTGCTCGTTGACCATAGCGGATAGTTTGGACTGCATCGCCACGACCTCGTCGGTTTGCGCTTTCAGCTTTTGTCGGAGAGACATGATGATTGCGGTGGTCTCTCCATCGTCGGCGCCTGTACTAGTCAGCCCAGTTGCATTGCTGAGTGCCATACCTGCTGATGCGCGGACAGCGTCCGGATCTATGGCGATCGACCGTTGGATCGTGTCTGCAAGACGTGAGCGAAGTCCCCTCCACCGACATTCCACTAACAATAGTGATTCTTCCAAAAGTCCACAAACGCCCAATCAAACCACAGCTCCAATCCCTCGTCGACCTCATCCGCGTCCTCAAGCGACGTCGGCGCCGCCTCTGCGCCCTCTGTGTCGAAAGCGTCTGGCTGGACTGCGCGAAATCGCCGATCTTCGCGTAAACGGGCCATGCGAGAGACGAATTGGTCGGGCCCTATCCGGGAGTGCAGGATAGGGTGCAGTGTTGCCCTGCATCAAGTCAGGTATGGCGAACTTCGATAGGTGGTATCTGGGCTCACCGAGAGATCTCTCCCGGCTCGCGGTTGAATTCGTAGCAAATACCAAGCAGAAATGCGCTGAGTCCTTGTACGAGGGGGTCGATACCTGTGGTTTGTGTGATGGGTTGTATGAGCTAGATGATTCAGTACATTCCCGTGTCGACCGAAGAGTCACGACTCACCACCTGAAGGTTCGCGCTCTCGCTCAGAAACTCCTTGACCGTCTTTGGACTATCCCACAACCAGGTACAGAGCAGTACCAGATACCCGACCTCCACCCTCGTCCAATCTTCTTCCTCTGTCGACCCAACCGGCTTCCCCTCCTTAGCCGAACGATTCACGCATTCGGTCTGTTCCCTCTCCGCCATCATGAGATTCCCCACGACTAGCTGGACGAGTGACACCTTGTCGTCTTCATCTGCAATCGCACTTTCGGCATTGCCAAGCCCAGGAAGGGTGAGCTCTCGAGCTAGCTTCTTAGCGTGTTCGGAGTTCCGGATGAGGTGGGCAAGGAGCAGACAAGCGAAGAGAGAGCGGTAAGGGTCGAAAGGTGCTCCGGCAGCAGGCAGCTCGAGAAGGCCGGCCATGATGAGCGATCCGGTTGACTGGGGTTGATCGGGGAAATCGGCGTGGGGATTGTCTGGAGGCGGAGTGATCATCGAGGATAGGATGCCTATCCGAGCGTCATCGTTCCCGCTCACAAAGGCCTGCGCAGTCGTCAATCTGGAGCTGGTATTGAGGTAAAGCACTCACTTCGAACATGTTGACTCCGGCAGCCCGACCTCGCAGACCTCGACCTCCTGCACTATGGTCACCTTCGATAACATCCGTGATCAGCGCCTCCACGGCCGGCCGCTGAGGCAATCTGACGAAACCGCCATTAGGGTGTTCTTCGTCGGCGTCAAATTCAATAAGGGGTGACAGTGCGAGAGTGGAGAGTAGGATGTGGTTGGGTACCGAAGAGAGAATGATAGGGGTGAGTGTGTTGAGGGCCTGGGATTTTAGACCAGTTGCGGCGTTTGAAGCGAGAGCCAATTCCACCAAACAGCGGGTAACGCCTCCTGGGACCATCGCCGACTGGAGTAGAATGCATCAGCATGGTTTCCACGTCGCTCACTTATGGCGATACTCACCTGGTTACCACCACCTGGACCGCCAATAAGCATCCTGATCAGTCCCAGCACCAATCCAGCGTTGACGATCTTCTGCTCGGGCCAGAACTGCAAAGCAAACTCGTCTGGTGACGGTGCGTCCGGGGCAAGTGCCGACGGGAAGCCTAGCATGGGCGGTATAGAGGGGATCAAGGAGAGTTCTCGGAAGTAGTTCTAGGAGAATCAGAAAGAGGTTGTCTCACCATGAGAGGGCTCACCTGATTTGACACATTGAAGCGCAACAAGCTGCCCACGACTGATAAAGCGTCCTGGACCACGATCCCCCCATCTACTCCTCCTTCCTGACTGATAATGTCGAAAAGCTTCTCGAATGCTCCAGAGAACGCAATTATCTTTTGCAGATCCGCATTTCCCGCGAGCATTGCGGGAAGCAATAACAGCGCCTCATTCCTCAACATCTCGCCTGCTCCTCCACCCATTGTCGACGTGGATGCGGCAGCGGTTTGAGTCGTGGAGGGTGGAGGTGCGCGGGGGTCCAAGACGGATAAGACCCCATCGACACCTGGAGGAGGGGAAGACATGATGTAGGATTGAGCCATGGTCGGACGGGAGTGAACCAGTTGCGAGAGGTATTGGAGGGCGTAGAAGCGAGGGTAAAAGGAAGGGGAGCTGGAAACCAGGGCTAGGAGCGAGTGCAAAGGAAGTGGTGCCTACAGGGTGTCAGATGGTAACGTCTCGCACGAGATGGATACTCACGTCAAGGAAAACGTCGGTGAACCGCAAGCCAGGGTCGTCCTTTGCTGGCTGTTCGGTGTCAACAATGGCGTCAACAACTGTATGGCAGACAGTACACCTTCTCAGCGACCTCACACAGCTGCATGAGCGTCTCCAGAGCAGCCTTGGCGATCTCTGTGTCAAATGGCGCGTCATGCTGAAGTACTGCGACCAGCGATGGCATCGCTCGACTGCCTACCTCCTAAAAAGGCAGAAGTCAAATCAGCCCATGTGTCATCCTCAACGGAACCCTTCCGTGACAGTGAATCAACATGAGGTCACGCACCTCTCTCCAGTCCCGACTCAATCCCTTCAGACCCAATACCGCCGTCCGTCTATCCTCGACGGCAGGACTCGTTTGTATCCGGTCCACAAGCTTCTCTATCGTGTCGGTAGCTGTTTGAGGTACCCCCAGCTCACCTCGGAGCGAGTTATACGCCGAGGTGAGCCGAGAGCCGAAGAGCGATGTGATGGCTTGCGCGTTATTGGCCATGACTGCGAGATGGACAAGGATTGATGCCCTCGAGAGCTTCACCTTCGCTTCCACGCGAACAAATCAGCCTTTCGCCTATCGTCTCAGCATGCATAGTAGGCTTGCAAGGGTCTGGAGCTGACTTTCGCAAGCCTTGTCCTCCTCGGTCACATGCGCAGGGGTGGATATAAGCTCCCCAACTGCATTGTATCTTCCCCACTGCTCAACGTTGCAACAATTTGACGGTTCACAAGGTGAACGCACAAATATGATCAATCACCGGAATTCGGTCGTGTGGACTCAGCAGTCATGCAGCCGTACTGGATACCGCTTTTTATTTTGGGCTCGGCAACCCCGTGGTTCAAATCGATACCAAGGGTTCAGACGATCGTGTTAGTCTTACTCGGAATCAGCTGCCTCGTCAGCGTCCGAGACGGACTGGACCCTTGACATCACCATAACGTCAAGGCTATCTTGAGCGGGATCACGGCTGTATTCGTCTTTGTTTGGGCGGCAGGCTTGGAGTCTGGCCTGATCCGTGTAGTTCCGCAAGGCGACACTTTACGAGCCTAAGCGCATCCAGCAATTTTCGCGCCCCTTCTCCACAGTCAATCAGCTGCTCGATCATTCTTCCCATCTCGCTTGATCACGAAGACCACCTTTGAGCAAGCTTCATCCTGCACTGCCGATGTTCTACTTAGTCTCGCCGAAAACCAGATTCTGCCTTGTCAAGCCCCCCAAGCCTCGCCAATCACAGCTCGGAGAGGCAACCGACATGTCCGTGTCTGCCTCATCGGTCCCATCACGTCGTCCCTGCCCTTCTCGACTCACATCGCGCGCTATTCTACGCTTCCAGAGAACGAAGGCTGCTGCTCAGCCATCGATGTGCGACATGACATATACCCACGTCACAGGCCCAGCCGGTCATGCTGCCGAAAGTCAACGTACGGCAAGCTCCGAGAGGGCGAAATTCAAGGATCAGACGGACATATCGGAGGGGTCGACGTGGGAACAAAGAACTTCTGCCGCAATTCGACGGGGAGAGAGAGACTTGGGAATTTGTTCTGAATTACTTGTGTTGCAGAAGCACCCTGATCCGATGATGCCGCTCTCCTTGCTGTAAGCTCCGGTACCCGCGTCTTAAAGATCGCCTGAGGCTAATAGATCCGGCATCATGCATGCAGGCATGATTTGCAGCCGATCATCGTTTGACCCACAAAGCGGCTCGCGCGTCAGGTACCGGGCGTTCACCCCGTGTTTCATGTCAAACCCGTTTTTTGTCGGAACAATGTTTTCCGTTCTCTTCTTCTCATGCATCTAATACTTGCAAGCAGCGATGGCGCAGAGGCAGAGCGCTTTGTCCTCTGCCGATTCTAGCTCGGCCTTTCCACCAGGGGCCCTGCCTCAACCCTCCTGACGTAACGTGAGGAGAACAACCTCATACTGGGCCTCAAACGCGTCACATTCTCCGACCGCATGGTGTTCAAGGCTGTGGGGAGGTCTGCCTTGGCTCGCTGCCACTGACAAAAACGCCAAGCACGCTTACCGCCCTTTGCCGGTCGAAGTATATAAGCTTAAGAGTCGGAGCTTCTACGGCGAAATCCGTGATCGCTTGGAGATCGAGTACTTTCTCTTCACGCGCCGCCGCCGAGCTTCGGAGCTCTTGACGGCATCGGTTACGCCTCCCCGCCATGTCTGGGAAAGCTGAAGTATACGAGATGCCGAGTCATGTGAGGGCGTACCCCGGCTTCGACCCCTTCGAACCTATAAGCCCTGTCGACCCGTTCTCTTTCGCCCCGTCCGCTGGTACGACTACTGCTGCTCGCCAGACGCAGGCGACGGAACTTTTCAAGGCTGTCTATCTCGATTTGCACATCGACTTGGATGGTAAGACTCAACCACTACGCGTGAGGAAGCAGGGGACGTTGACCGCTCGTATCGCTGGAATCGGTCCGTCTAGTACGTCGTCTTTCTCTTCTGACGCAAAGCTGAGATACTTTCCAGGTCGACGGCGCCGTGGCTCTACGGTCTCGCTTCCTCGTTCCCCTTGTTCCCCAGGTACGCCAACATCCCCTCATCTCCGGCCCAGCCGCACCGGTACCTCCTCAACCACCGCATCCTCGGTCCACCCACGCTATTCAATCTCTCACATTTTCCTACCCCTCCCCGACGACATCACTTCTCCGCCTCCGAGACCTACACCAAGCCGCATGTACCGCTCGCATTCCGGAAATTCAGAGCTCCACCTCGGTCTAGGTCGTTTCGCTGCCTATGATGAAAGCGCCAAACCGGGTCCGTCGCCACCAGCAAGCCCTGCCGCCAGTCCAACGCGACGCGACTTCACTTTCACAGTGCAGACCCGACCCAATCGAGCGAAGATACCGCCAAGCCCTCGGACACCGAGTCGGGCGTCTGAAAAGGGAAAGGCTCCCAAACTCCTTGGAGCCAGTAAAAGCACTTCCAGCCAGCGGACACCGAAAAGAACAGAGCATTTCCGGCCGCTTCCTACCCAGACGCTGGTTGAGATCGAGCGATTTTTCGGGGACGTTCCGCACAAACCGTCCAAAACCCCTACTGGCCTAAAGAGCGGATCCCGTTCCCATCGCAAGGACGGTGAGGAGAATCGTCGGGTCGGCGAAGGTGAAACCATCCGCCACAGAGGGGAAGATGGGAGTATGTGGCTGGACGTCGAGGAGGAACAGGAGTTCGCTTGGCTCATGTCGGAGATCTTTGCCGCCGTGCCGGCGCCCCTTCCCGATCTCCCTCAGGTTCTGTGGGAGGAGAGGAGCGACGGTGAGGACCAGTGGAGGATGGAGGCGTTCACTTCGGTCTTGTCGCCATCGAAGATCAAAGCAAAAGGCGGTCAAGGCGGTCAAGTGAGAAAGCAGGCCGAGAGCTTCATAGAGCTAAAGACTCCTGTATCACGCCGAGCTCCCAGGTCAGATGTACTCGACATCCACCCACGGACGACCTCGTTAGTTACGGCCTCCCACCATGCGAAGGCGCCCTCCATCTCCGCGCCCTTGCTCATTCCCCCCACTCGATCCTCGTCCCGCTCGACCAGCCCAGATAGCGACTCGACGGCCGTCTCGGCTCGGCCAGCAAAACATCGTCCCTCCCCCTTGACGCTTCATGGCAGTCAACCTATATCTTCAGTTCCCCACATCACCGATGCCACATCTCGACCTAAGACGAAACGTAGCGCCACCGTACAACCCACAACCCCATTCGTCCGACCACGCTCCGCGCCTCGACCCGCTCCCGCCTCTTCTAGCAATCCAATCCCAGCGGTCCCGAAATTGCCGGCAGGGCTCAAGAATCCGGAGCCAGAGCAATGCCAGGGGGAAGTGAGCTGGTTTGACCCTGTCACACCGGTCGAGCCAGTCTCTCGCGGTCGCCCGGGGAAGTGGTTTAGGAAGGTGGTCGGGAGTGTGCATATCTAAGATGGGCTCCATGAATCCTCAATCATCCTGAGCAGTGTCGCGTAAACGTATGACTTTAAGACGAGCGTGTGTTCACATTATATTGATAGGATATGCATGCAAATACAACAACGATACTGTCCAAGCTATGTCCCATCCTTCCCACTAGGATCCCCCGTACGCGGCTCTCCCTTCTTCCTGGATGACATCTGTCGATCTGGGTAATCGTAATGATCCGCCCACCTGCGCTGCTGAATGTTCCCCCTCCGAGCTGTGATTACCCGGATCATCGAGATTGATGACTCGTCGCGGCCGCCGCTTCTTATGTGGCACAGGTGCGGAGACGGGAGAGCCGAGAGCAATTCTAGGAGGAGCCTGATGTGATGATGAGGAAGGAGCTGAAGAGGTCCTTGGGGGATTTTGAGAATGGTGCGACGACTCGCCCGTGTGCACTCGGGAATGGGTACCCGTGTTCCTACCTCGAGATGCGAGCAGTGATTCGACCCGCCGTGATTCCGTCCATGTCCAAGGTCGATCATCAAAGATCACCTCGCTTCGTCCCTCCGCTGCGAATGCCACGCCTAGCTCGATCCGCCATGCGTCGCCCATCCCTGGCCGGTCGAAGAGGTTGTTCGAGCACCATACTTCCCTGATATGGGGAAGAACCGCTAACCGTCCAACCTCGTCGAACTCGGGCAGCTCGTTGGAGCGCACATCGATTCTCTCTAGCCCGAGGACGCGCTCGAGGCCCACGAGACAATCGATCCGGTTCCGCGAAAGATTGAGAGAGGTGATATTACCGAGTGCCGAGGGTGCATTACGGAGGGAAGTGATGAGGTTGTTTGAGAGATTCAGGAATTGGAGTGAAGAAAGAGAGGACAGGGAGGATGGGATGGCGTTGAGGAGGTTGAACGATAGGTCGAGGGATGTGAGGCGGGATAGAGGAAGGGTCGGGAAGGAGAGGAGGGTGGTGGAGTGGAGCGAGAGATGACGGAGGTTTGGGAAGCGAGGTTGGATCTCAGCGTCGGGTCCAGACTGTAGGTATAAGAGCTCTTCCAGCCAGTCGTCTGCGTCTTGAACGTCCCGGACTGTCAAACTTCGTAGACCTGGGTTGGGCGGGATGAGTAGTCCGCGAGGATCGTAACCTTCCAGCTCGAGACTACAGATCTGTCAGCTTCGCGAAGACATAGGTAGGCAGTACATGCATCTGAAGATTCCGCACCACGTCGAGCGGGACGCGAACGTCAATCCCGCCGAGCTGGGTGTATCCTCCCGCCTCGATGAGCTCCGCGATCGGCTGGTCCGAGAGGAATGGCGGGTGTATCAAAAGCGCTGGAAGGACGGTGAAAACGGAGTACAGAGCTAGCAGGATCTGGTCTAGCCTACCATCAGCGCATGCATCGCTCATCTAGGGCGGACCAACCCTCGTTGACCTCCTCGGTCTTCCGGAACCATCCCATCATAGGTACAGCCTTTGCGGACGCCGAAGCCATGCTTCCCAAGCTCACACTCCTCATACTCCCAACCCAACTCTGCACACTCTGCACATCCCCGTCCCCTCGCTTCTCCCGCCCATCGGCTCTAGCTCCTCTCGCAGCGACCGGTATTCCAGACTCGATTGGGACGTCCGTCCGGCCCACATGAGGAAGGGATTGAGGAAGACTCTGCCATCGTAATAAGAGGTAGAGAAATCGATCAGGCGGTAATCGAAGGAGCAGAGGTTTGGATGGACCGGCTTGCAGTGGAGCGGAGGGGGATCCGAAGCCGAGGGTTAGAGGTACTTTGACGTGTCGACTGAGTGGAGCGGAGCTCGGATCCAGTCCGAGGGTGAGGAGGGTATATGACTGCTGGAAGAACGAGGCGTCTGTCCTCGAACGATGGGCTGCAGATGGAGCTAATCGAGGCAAATTGGTCGAGAGGTACTTGTTGAGCTTGATTATATAGGACGCTCCACTGATCGGCTCGTCATCTTCTTGCCGCGATAGGCCAAGAAGGTCCATCGTGACGCTTCGTCGGATCGATGCTCATGACCTAATGTCTTCAAACGGTCGGCTCTCACCCAAATAGGGAGAGGACGCCCGTGGGAAAACTGTCAACGAAACATCGGGTGTGCTTTTTGTGCTCGATTGCGTTGTTGTTCCGTTGAAGTAGAATGAAACGGCTGCGATTTTGACGCCTTTCGTCCGAAAACATGCAGCTGAGTGGACCGCCGAAGCGGATGATATGAAAGCTTTTGAAGTGGGGAATCGATCTGATGACTTCGATGTTGCCCTTTCTTCGTTGACCCGTCTCGTCAAGCTGTCCCTGCTGATTCCTTAGCGGCCCTCAAGATGTTGTCCTCAGACCTAGCGGCCATTCTCATAGTCCTGTTTGCATCCTCAGGTACGGGTATTTATGGATCCTTCCCCGAGCCAAAGTTATCGTTGACTTTGGGGAAGTAGCTCTCGCCAATCAGGTCTGCTCCCCAATCACATGCATCGACGGTATATCCGAATCCTCACGTACGTCCACTTCATCCTGCTCCTTGATCCTTGTTGATCTCGTACTCGCAGTCCTCGCCGTCGACCGCTCGTCCTGCACATACCTTATTCCTGGCCATTACACCTCTACCTCTTCCTTCTCCATCTCATCCCTCTCCCTCGCAAGCTCGGCCAACCAGACTATTTCAAGCACTACGAATAGCGTGACTGTATCTCCCCCGACATATCCTGTCAGCTTCGCCTCGACTGCCTACACCGGCGCGAATTCAGTCTGGACCACCTCAAATTGGACTGCGGAAGGATGGAGAAGCGTGTATCTACCTGCGGGTTGGTATGGGATCCTCAGCTCGGGACAGGTGTTATGGGGCGCGATACCGGACATCAGTCAACTCGCCTTCCCTGTGACCGGCTCAGATTTCAAGAGAGCCGCATCATGTAGGAGGATTTTACCACAAGTGATTGTTTCTGATGCTCACCGCCAAAGCCACTTGCGATCCTCCTTGCTCCTCGAATGGGGACTGCACTCCATCAGCGTCGAACACCACTGCTAGGACATGTAGTTGCAGTGCTGGTTGGACGGGTGCTGCTTGCGACATGTGCGCGTCAGGCTTTTGGGGCGCATCTTGCGCTCGTAAGTCCCGCTTACACATGCACGAGTGCAGAAGTAATTATTTCCAGCTTGTCCAAGCAATTGCTCGATGTGCGATGAAGGCATACTCGGCACCGGAACATGCCTTGGTAGCAGCACCACCTCGTTACGATGTGAGCACATTCTTCTGCGCAAACGACCAGATTCTTACGGACGTCAGCCTGTAATTGCCTAAGAGGGACGTGTACCTCATCCACGGAATGCGTTTGCTCCGCTGGATACGTGTCAAATACCACGTCCTCTGCGCAGCTATGCTCCAGCTGTGCGGAGGGCTTCTTTGAGGACTCGATGGCCAATTGTCGAGGTGATGCTTTTTTTCCCGAGATCACGAATACTGCTAAAGAAGGCGACAGCCTGCCCCCTGGTATGCTCAGCTTGCTCATTGAAGGAGGGAACAACCGATATGGCGACCTGTACCGCGTGCTCGTCGACGCTATCGCTCTCCAGTACCGATCCCGTCACATGCGTGGTTTCGACTGGAAGCTGCTCGGCCGGACAGTACTGGGATACGGCATCCAGCTCATGTCTAAGGTCATTGCCCTCCGGGTCACCTTGGCAGTCGCTAACTATTTGCCAGTTGCTCGCCCGCCTGTTCCACTTGCATCGGTCCGAACCCCACCCAATGCCTAGGCTGTGCTTCTCCGCGAGTCAACCTCGCTGGCACATGCGTAGGCTACGATGCAACGACGGGCGTATGCGATAGTTCCCTCTCCGGACTTCAAGGAGTCTTCTTGGTCAATATCGCAAAGAGCGAGTGCGACGGTACGTGCAGCGTCTGTGCTGAACTTCATCCGCTGACAGTCGCCCAGCTTGTCCAGGCGGGTGTCTGACGTGCAGTATCCCCTCGTTCTCCTCTGTGACTCCTTATGATACTCTGAAATGCCCGAGCTGTCAGGAGGGGTACCTTCTTCAAGACGGGACCTGTGTGAGGACCTGCTCCACCGGGTATTACCTGCCCTCTGGAAGTGCGATGCGCAATGGGACTTGCCAAGGTCCGTCGTTTCTTGGGTGACATGACCGTGTAAGTAACGCCATGCTCAGTTTGCGATCCAAGCTGCGCCTCCTGCATCGCTTCCACGACGACTTGCACCAAGTGCTCTGCCCCAGCGCTCGTCGCTACCAACGGGTCCTGCATCACCGCTTGTCCCATGGGCACCATCGACACGAACGGTACCTGCCTCGCCTGTTCCGTCGACTGCTCGACCTGCTCCTCCCCAGGATCTGCATCATCATGTCTCACATGTCCATCTACTCGACCGGTCCTGTCGTATGGACGCTGTCTCGAATACTGTCCCAAATCCTCGTACTTCGATATCACATCAAATACTTGCCACCCTTGTAACGGGATCTGCGGGTCTTGCATCGGTTCTGGAACGTCGCAATGTACCTCCTGTCCCGACGATTACCTCCTCAATGCTGGCCTGTGCGTCACCGCAACGTGCGGGAAGGGAGGCTTCGCATCCGGTCTCGGAGTTTGCCTCCCGAGCCTCGTCGCCAAATCCATTACCAAATGGACGGCTTTTGCTGCTCTACCCGTCTTGGTCGCAATCATCGGAATCGGAGCCTGGTGGTACATCCACCGAGAACGCCGAAAAACGAAACAAGCGACCAGGGACTTTGCGGAGGTGCTCGACGGGAGAGGGCTGAGGCATCAGCTGTTAATCACTCGTCTCGAGCGGGTATTAGGTATCAGTCGAGTAACCGCAACAGGACTATCGGCGGGTCAGAGGACAGAAGGGGACAGGAAAAGGCTGCGAAACCTTCTCCTCCCTTCACGGAGGCGCAGAGAGACGATCCCATTGGACGAGAGGAAGATCGATAAATCCGCGAACGAGCGACGAGATCTGCATTGGGTAGCCCCGCCACCGCCGTACGCGCCATCGACCAATGTCTCGACCAGTACGATCGCGACGACGGCCATGATCGACGACCCGGGGTGCAAGACGAAGATTTTATCCATGGCTTCGCCTGTCAGTCCCGACTTTCGACCTAGAGCGCTGTTCCCGCCACCTAGACCGAGGGTTGATAGGGCTCAGAGGGAGGTGGTAAGGGAGGGAGGTTTGAGGGACTTGTGGCCCGAAATGGGGTCGCCTCCCCTGCTCGAGACGCGAGTACAAGGTAACGGGAGGAGCGGGAGGATGGAGCACACCTGGATCTAGGCTGTATATGCTGTCAAGTATAATGTACCATTTGCACTGTGTCCCGGCTAAGCCATGCCGAACCAAGATCCCAAGATTCGATGTACACAGACGAATCATGCAGCCCGCCCCCCTTCCAGCTTCCCCACCGTATCCTCCATCCACTGCATCATCTCCTCGCTCGGGAACACTTCAAGCAGCTGTATCGTCTGAATCTCTGTCAGCGTCGTCTTCCCGAGCATTGAGGTGTGGCAACGCGAGGAAGGGGGAGGACCGCTCACCTTCTCCAGCTCGACCACGCCATCCGACACGGCGCCTTCCATCTCCCTCAACGCCTCTTGCTTGGCTCGAATCGACTGAAATCTACTCTGACAATCCTCATGCAGCTACTCGCCACCTCATCAGCCAGAATGTCGTTCTCGAATAGAGGCTTACCCCCAGGGATTCAGCTCGTAACCGTCCATAAGCCTCATCATAGATCGGGAGGTTCGTAGCCGCCGTCAAAGCATACGGGCTCACGTCGGGTCTGCTCAGCCCCAGCGATCAGCCTTATCGCAGAGTGGTGTCAAGAGGAACTCACCGCCATGCATCGGGTCTACCGGCTGACGAGGTATTTGACCGAGCCTCACTGACCACCTGATCTATCATCTGCAGTGCAGGTCCGACTTTATAATATGCGAGATGGCTTTTCGCGTCTGCCTGGTAGCCAAATAGTCAGAAAGGTATAAACGACTGGGGAAAGACGGACAAGGATCTTGGTCCGCATCTTCTGGGACGAGTTGATGTACACATTTTCGATCGCCTTCGGATGTTGGGCCGAAATCAGAGGGAAGCATTCCTCGAGGTTCTTTGCGCTGCCCGTCGGTTTTCAACGAGGCTCGAACCAAGGAAGGGGAAGGGTGACTTACGTCCAATTCTGAGCCCCAGCGCGCACTGCGAGTTCCAGCGTGTCCAGCGTAATCTCATACCGCTTGCCCCAATCTTCAGCCGCAAAGTCGTCGATGGGGATGGGGATCGCTGGCTCGGCGAGGACTTGGGCTGGAGTCTTTGTTGATCGCGGTGTTTTGGGGGCGGGAGTGACTGGCGCTGGGGCGGGATCACGGATGGGTGATGCGGCTTTTATACGCGCCGGAGTTGTCGATGGGCCTGCTTCCGGCATTGCTTCCGGCATTGCTTCCTCCGTCTCCAATAAGACATCGTCTGTTTGGAGAGCCGCAGGGGATGCTTGTAGCTGTGACTGGTTTCCTGCGCTGATACCGGTTGGTGGAGTTCGGACGACTGCGGGTTTGGAAGGCATGAATGCGCGTGATGGGGTTGGTAGAGTCCGGTCCCCGTCTACAACTCGGGGAGTTGAAGCAGAGGGCGGATTGGCGCGTTGCGGTGGAGGGCGTTGGACCGGCATGGTTGCGCTATGGTCTGACGAGACCGCAAATATCGATGATAGGTCGAGGAAATATGTTGTCAACAAGTGAGGCATGGGCTACGTTTACACCGTGGGAGAATGACTCATGAACCAGTGGCGTGACCAGATCATTCCGCGTGACATCACTGCCTCCTTCCATGCCTTTCCTTTGAGCAGGTTACAGATATACCTCGCTCGCTCTCCCTCCAGCAGGCCTGATCATCACGCGCCGACATCCCAGAATCTTGATCACCATACAGCACCCATACTCTCCTCTGCCAAGCATAAGTCCGCGCTACGCTGGTTGCGTCGCGTGAGGCCACCAAACCGGTCAAGTATCGAGTTTGTAGCTCGGATTCATCGCAGAAATCCAGTGGGCGGGCGATCGCGATCATGTACGTAGAGACCACCCGAACACGCTGATAACAGGTCCGGCACCCCACCCTCCTTCTCCCCGCCCCAAGGCTCGTCCCGCTCCTCTTCCCCCTCTGGACCGACAGAGAAGCCTCGCGCCGTTTCAAGTTCCCTCAAAGACCGTATCGCCAAGTTCAACAATCTGACAGCAGCTCCCCTCATCCCCACTCATGCATTCGGCACAGCTGGACCAGCTCAAACCGCCGCCCCAGCCGCGCGAGGCGGACTAGTTGGGAACCGTTTACCGACCCTGGACCCGAAGACAGCCGGAGTGGTCGGTGGTCAGAGGACGTCCGAGAATAAGGGGTTGACCGGGAATAGGATCCCGAGTATAGGGAACGTTTCTAAACCTACTGGCGGACGGTCATCGAGTCCAGCGGGCTCGGGGGACTCTTCGGTGGCATCTGCTGCTGCAGGTAGTACGAGTCCGGTCACATCGCGGTCATCTTCTCCACCGACTTCGCCAGGTGGGAACCTCCCGTTGTCCCTTCTCTCCGCAACGCTTCCGGATGATGGAGGTCCTGGCGCTGCTACCCCTTCTTCTACGCGCGCCGAGGCTGGCGAAGAGACTTCCGAGCTGTCAATCCCCTCAACACCCATCGTTGGATCTTACACAGAATTTGCCCCCGATACTGCATCGCCACAATATGACCTGGTCCCTTCCAACCTCAAGCTCGCAGCCGCAGAGCAGATGCAACATAGTCTCTCTGCTCAATCCGGACCCCGGTCGTTCGCCCCGAGCATCTCTTCGTCGCTTGGAGCGCAATACGATCCCAGCTCGAGGGGAAGCGAGTCGCAGTACACGATGATGAATGACGTGAGCGGTATCAGCACACCTATGGGGACGCCGCGTGCAGCTAGGCGGGATCTGGAAGGTAGCGCTAGGGGAGAAGGGAGTGTAGCTGGCGATGTAGCCGGCGAGGGGGATATGGAGGATTTGGGAAACCGGCTGGAAGGCCTCGGCGTGGACGCCCGGGATCGAGAATCCACTCCTGGTCCGCTCAAGTATGAAGAAGGGGGCAAGAATCTTCATCTGGAAAGTTCAATGGAAGCGGAGTCGCAACAGATTGCGACCTTACGGCAAGATGAGGGACAGGAGGCTGAGGTGAGGGAAGCCACGCCTGCAGGAACGCAGCAGTGGTCCGAGGCGATGTACGGTAGGAAGGATGAGGCAGGGAAGCATGATGAAGCCACGAGAGAAGTGGGACCGGAAGTGGGTCAAGGAAATCAAACCAAGGGCGAGGACGAGACGACGCCACCCGCACAAGGAGAAGGGTTGTCGACTGTCTTCGGTGTCGCTGTTGATGATCCTCCTACGGTAAAGGAGGATATGATTGGCAGCGGCGCCTTACCGCCACCGGGCTTTACCGGGGAAAACGCCGAACATAATCTCGCTCAGAAGCCGGTGCAGGTGCATATCGAGCCGGCTCCTGTAGCTCAACCAGCTTCATCAACCGATCCGGCCCTTGAATCCTCTTCACTTCTCGACTTCATTGACAACGAGGGGTGGTCTTCGTCGAACGCGCCTCCCCCCACCTTCCCGTCGGCACCGATTGACGACCCAGACATTCCCTCCCCCTTCGACACCAAAGACCCTTCCCGCTCAGCTACACCCATCCCAATCGATTCAACACATCTCAAATCCTTCCCTGACGTCCCAGACGAGGAAAAGCCTCGCGTACAAGTGCACGTCCCTTCATCCCCCATCAACACCCCTCAAAAAGCTAGATCCTCCTCCAACGTCCCTGACACACCCCTGGCGGATCTACCTGGACATAGCAAGTCGCTTGGGAGATCACCACCAGCGGAGCAGGAGACTCCGAGGAACGCAGGGAGTGAAAAGGTGAGTCCGGAGGAAGATGCGACGCCCCCGCGAAGGGATACTTCTTAGGGATCAGGGAGTACAGGCTAGCCCATACTGCTCTTGATCCTTTGTATGATGATCGTAATTTGCGTTTGAGAAGTTTCTCTGAGGAGATGCTGTGAAACCCATCTATAAGCCTAACTACAACGGTCTGAACGTGTCCCTCCCTTCAAGGAATCCTGCGCACAATTAGTTCAGCAGGAAAGCTGACCTGAGTACTTAGTAGTTCGAGCTCTCCACTTCTCCACTTCATCATCCTACCATGTCCGAAAGCGAAAACCTATTTCCCACGCTCGGCGACGTCGCCAGCCGGACGGACGCACTGGCGGACGTAGACAACGATGATGCGCGGTTACGGGAAGGCGCACCTCCGCTTGTGGAGCAGGAAGAAGGGGAAGAGAGGGAGATGCAGGAGATCGAGAGTTTGTGTATGCGGTGTCATGAGCAGGTGAGTCGGCCCGTCGGGAGATTCAGTCTGTGGAATCACAGCGAGACGCTGACGGGTAGGCAGGGTGTGACGCGAATACTGCTCACCAGTATACCATACTTCAAGGAGATAGTGGTGTCTTCTTTCCGATGTGAGCATTGTGGGCATCGGGATACGGAGATCCAAAGTGCAGGGGAGATTCAGCGTGAGTCAGTCCCTTCCATGGACTACTGCGAAAGCTGAACCCAGCTATAGCAAAGGGCGTCAACTACACTGTTCATCTTCTGAAGCGAACCGATCTCGATCGCCAGCTCGTTAAATCCTCTTTCTCTACCGTCACCCTCCCCGAGTACCAGCTCGCCATCCCGCCCGGCCGAGGTCAACTCACCACCGTCGAGGGGATCCTACGGGATACTGTCCGCGATCTGAACATTGGCCAGCCTGTTCGAAGGGTCATGGACCCGGCTACGGCGGAGAAGATCGAGGGGATGCTTGGGAATTTGCGAGATCTCATCGGGTTCAAGGAAGGAGAAGAGGATGATTCGGGTGGAGTGGGCATGGATGACGATGACGTCCGGAAAGCGTTTCAACAAGCGGAGGACGGGGAGGTCGAGGATATCCCGTTCAAGCCATTCACCATGACCGTCGATGATCCCTCGGGCAACTCGTTCTTCCAGTTCGTGGGCAGTCAGTCCGACCCACAGTGGAACATGCGAGCGTATAATCGGACCCTCGACCAGAATGTCACACTCGGCCTCGTGGCTCGACCAGACGATATGCCAGAACAGCAAGTCGCTGGAGGCCCGATGATCGCGGATGATCACAAGATGAAGGGAGCCGAGGACTTCGAGAAGCGGAGAGCAGGGAATTCGGTGCCGAAGAGGGATGATGGGACGGTGGTGCCAGAGGAGATTTTCAGCTTCCCCAGTACTTGCTCGAGCTGTGGTCATGAGCTCGAGACGCTGATGCAGCAGATCAACATCCCTTACTTCCAGGTGAGTTAAGCGCATAACAGGATTGTAAGAGGCGATGCTGAAGCGGTACAGAACGTCATCATCATGGCTACGAATTGCTATGCTTGTGGGTATCGGGATAACGAGATCAAGTCGGGTGGTGCCATCTCCGATAAGGGGAAGAAGATCACGTTGCGGGTGGAAGATGAGGAGGATCTCAGTCGGGATATGCTCAAGGTGGGTCTAGCATCCTCTTGTCTGTTTCAGTGACTGATCCCGTGAAGTCCGATACAGCAGGTCTTGAGATCCCCGAGATCGACCTCGTCCTGCAACCCGGTACCCTCGGAGGACGATTCACCACTCTCGAAGGCCTCCTCAACGAGATCTACAACGAGCTTTCCACCAAAGTCTTCCGGACCGGCGATTCCACCACGTCAGGTATCGGTCAAGCCAACCGAGAAGACGTCGGCAAGGGCGAACGGCGATTCGAAGATTTCCTCAAGTCACTAAAAGATTGCATGTCTGCGACTATCCCGTTCACGTTGATCCTCGACGATCCGGTGTCGAATTCGTATCTCCAGAATCTTTCTGCCCCGGATCCGGATCCGAATATGGTCATTGAGGAGTATGAGAGGACATTTGAGCAGAATGAGGAGTTGGGTTTGAATGATGTGGTTTTGGAGGGGTATAATATGGGGGCGGAAACGCCGGAGGTGGGAGGCGGAGCCTAGAGTGGGGGAGGCCTAGAGCAAAGGAAGCGAGTTTGGGGTATTAGCATGGAGGTCGAGGCATAAGGCATTTCATTTGTATGCATGGCGATGATAAGAAGTGTTCCCGTCCTCGCGGCTCCAATCAAGAGGTGCATTTCTGATTGTGCATGGTCATATGGTTGTGTGGGTCGTCAAGGTATCCATCGTTATTGCTGGTACCATTGTCCCTGCCAACCCGTCCCATTCTGTTCCTGCCCACCCATCCCACCGTACCCTTGACCCATATACTCCATCCCAGCATACCCCTGCTGCTGCTGACCCATCTGATCGAACCCTCCCATCCCACCATACCCCTGACCCATCTGGTCGATTCCCATCCCACCGTATCCCTGCTGCCCCATCATCGCTCCATATCCCTGCTGCTCCGTGCCCATCTCCCCTATCCCGCCATACCCCATACCAGGCTGACCCATCCACATGCCTCCGCTGGCGTTGACGTTACCAGGCTGACCGCCGTTGATGCCCTGCATCATGTATGCCATTTGAGGGTTGAAACCCATGCCCATGCCCATGCCCATCGCGGGATTCATGAAGGGTCCACCGTACCCCATGACCATCTGTTGCGGGATCATTTGGTGCTGAACGTAGCCGAAGCCAGGCTGCATGCCGTTCCCCATCCCCATGCCCATACCGCTAGGACCGGCAAATGTCATTTGCTGGTTCATTGGCGGTCTTGGAACTGGGGATGGCCGAACCGGAAGTGGAATGGACTGTCCCGGTCGACCGCGTCTTTGCGGTGACTTAGGTCGGAGCATGTCGACTTCATGGTGGAAAGGCAGTACGTCCCGCCCCTCCGACTTCTCAGGGAGGAGAGAGGGGTAGGTGATGCTATCGAATGCCTCGACGGATGAGAGGTTGAGTGGCAGAGGAGGGAGACCCGCGGCCACCCATCCTCGGCGAGAGTGTGTTGGTGAACCGAATAGCTCGAGTCGACGGGTTCCGAGGCAGAAATTCTCGATGAGGGTGTAGAGGTATGGCGGGAATCGGGGTGCGTCGGTCTCTATTGTCATCGAGTTAAATTGGGGACTGAGAGAGTAGGTGCCGAGGACAGACCATCCGAGTCCTCCCAAATCATGACATCCGTATCGACATTACAATGCACGAACCTCGTATCCGTCGACCGCCTGACCGTCCCCCTTATCCCCATGAGACAGTGTTCCTTCTGACTCGCAAACAGTCCCTCTCCACTCGCCCCCCTCCCACTCTCCCCACCGGTATTCGTCTTTACCCAAACGATATCCTCTGCCCTCCGAAATCCCCATTTAGCAAAACATTCCCTCCCACGCTCGAGCCCATCGGAATCGGCCCGCCCGACCCAGAGGAATACGAATCCCGGGTCGGATGAGAGTTGTCGGATCGGGAGGGAGGAGGTCTCGTCCCAGCTCGATTGTGGGGTGATTAGGATCACGTCGAATCGGTGAGGGGTGAGGGAGGACAGGATGTCGGTTGGGGAAGGGGAGGGGAGGGGGAGGTAGAGTGGAGGGTGGGATTGCGAGGTTACGAGTTGGGATTTCAGGTCCATTAGTCGGCGCAGTGCCGGGTACCTATACGCCTATCAGTGTAGTTCTGAAGGGAAAGTGTAACAGACGTACTCCTCGCATATCTCATGGTCACCCGCTCCAAGGATATGATTACTCCCAAATTCCCCGGACGCGCCGTACCTCGCGGCATAGTCATTCCGGATCGTCTCTTCGCCGGGCACATAGTTCACAACATTCGCTTTACTCGGTTGCGCAGTCTCCTCGAGGATAGGAACGTGATGATTGGCAGTCGGCTGGGAGCGGAAGGTATGAGTCGGGTCGATGAGGGCTCGTCTGGAGGATTGACGGGAGAGGATATCGTTTAGGAAGGCACGGTGGACGGTGAGTGCGGCCATGCGCTTCGGTTGGAAAGGGCGGAGAGGTAAGAGGACGACGATGGAGATCGAGAGTGCGTCACTGAGTGGTTACGGATCCTCTCCAGAGCGTCATCTGCCTCTCATTTGGGAAAGGTGGATTGTGCGGCAGCCTAGGAAGATAAGATTTCACGTAATGGATCCGGCCGGAATAACCGGACCTGATATTCATCCCCGTTGAAGCATCCGCTGCTGAGCGATCAGCAACTGTAGAGACGTTGATCTTCGCCAGTCATAGCAGATGAGGCTGATACAATCCGTCGGACCTGCCACTAGACGATTCATCTCAAGCAGTCATATCGCTAGGCCTTTCGCGAATCAGCTTGATCCGTCCCGCTTTCCGTCATCCCGACCAATTGCCCCATCTGTCCGACTCGCTGGATCACTCCATCTGCAGAGAGCTCACCTTTTCATCATGACGAGAAGACTGGCAGCTATGAAAGCCATCCTTGTCAAGGACGGCAAGGGTCCCGCTGAGAATCTGTATATGGGAGAAGAGGAGACCCCATTACCGAAAGAGGGGCAGGTTCAGGTCAAAGTGAGCAGATCCCCGCGCGGCCCCACCTTTCAAGTCAAGAGCTGATCAAGCATCATTAGATCGAGGTGATTTCCCCCGCACAAAGAGAAGGGCTGCGTAACCACACTGACCTAGCTATTGCTAGACCTTCGGCTTGAACCGTATGGATCTTCTCCAACGAGAAGGGAAATACCCCCTTCCCCCTGCGGCTTCCAAGACCATAATGGGCGTGGAGTTTGCCGGGACAGTCACCAAGCTCGGGCAAGGTACTTCGACATTCAAAGAGGGGGATGAGGTTTTCGGTCTCGCCTATGGCGTATGTCGAGCTTGTTCTCGAATGTCAAGGGAGACCGCTGACCGGATATGCAGGGTGCTTATGCAGAGTATATCGTCTCGCCAGAGAGTATGCTGCTGCATAAGCCGAAGGAGGTCGGATGGGTCGAGGCTGCGGGATTGCCGGAGAATTGGATGACGGGTGCGTAGGCTTTTTCCAAGAGGAAGATAGCTGAGATGGGATACAGCTTACCAGGCGCTCTTCTTGGAGGGCGGGATGAAGGAGGGGCAGAATGTGCTCATTCATGCGGTAAGCAGGACAAAACCGGGATCCGCCGGAATCAGGCTGATGATCTAGGAAATAGGGAGCTTCTGGTGTAGGGGTGGCCGCGATACAGCTTGCTCGTGGGCGCGGAAATCCCGTGACAAGGTGAAGCTGACTGCTCCACCGCAGTTCATGTTGGCCATGCGAGCAAGGTATTCGCGACATGTGGGACGGACGAGAAGGTGAAATTCTTGGAGAAGCTTGGCGGGCATAGTGAAAGATTATATATCTTCAACTACAAGACGCAGAGTGAGCCGTCACTACATCCTCATCAAAGCTTGCCTAAGAGTCGTCAGACTTCGAGGAAGAGCTGAAGAAGGTGGACGATGGCGTCGACCTGATCGTCGAATTCATCGGCCGGAACTACTTCAACTCCAACATGAACCTCCTTCGACGAGACGGCACCATGGTGTTCCTCGCTTTCATGTCTGGACCGGTCCTACCACCGGATACCAACATCATGCAGCTCTTGTACAAGCGGTTGACGTTGAAGGGTTCGACGTTGAGGAGTAGATCCGCGGAGTATCAGAGAGACCTGTTGAGGAGGTTCGAGAAGGATGCATTGCCGTTGATAAGAGAGGGAAAGATGAAGGTCGAGGTGCATGAGGTATGCAGCCTCTCATCGAAACTGTTGAAGCTAAACGCGGGAAGGTCTATCCATGGACTAAAGTAGTTGAAGCGCACAAGGAGATGGAGGCGAACAAAAACAGCGGGAAGGTAGGTGTTCAAACCCAGTCAAGGCTTCTACTGATGCATCAGATCAGATCGTCTTTGAGATCAAGGATTAAGCTGTTCAACCCTATGCATTCCGTCACCATCAAACGAAGCCTTTCATCCGCCACTCATGATAGCTCCGCGCACGGGCCTGACTCATCACATCACCCTAACTTACTTTTTCTTTCAATTCTTCCTTTTCGGTGTTCTTAGACATCGACCCTCGTGACCGTCTCATCTCTTGTCACTTGTCACCATGGTCAAAAGTCTCGCTGAAATGATGCGCATGCTCGAAGATTCGGACAATGCACCGACTGCCGATCTTTCGTTCGGTGCACAACCCGGTCAAACGGATCAGCACACGAATGCCTACTCACTGCATCTTCCGCACGACAACCCGTCTTCTTCTCTCATAGACACCTCCTTCGGAGCAGGTGGGCGTGACGTGACGAGACGAGACAAGACACACGAGTGGAAGATTCAGCTGATGGACATACCCAGACTACTCTCCGTCACCCGCTCGACCCCTGCAGCTCATCAAACCGATTTGCAGCTCGAGTCCAGTCTTCGGCTTTCATCCTGATCGCTCGTCCCCTCCGGCCACCAACGGTCATACCTCAGAGTCCCACGTTCCCGACTCGATGCCTCATATCCATACCCCTCCCTCTCGCCACCCCGATGCCTCCTCGTCCCTCCTACTTCGCAAGTCAGTCGGACTTAGCACTTTCGGCGAAGTGACCGGCATGAATACCGGTGATACGGGGATTAGTGAGCCTTCCGAGGATCGGAAGATGTTAGGATCGCCTCCGCAGGTCGATGAAGCCATGCTGCTGAAAGAAAGCGATGAGATATATGAGGACGAGCTTTGGAACGAGGCGGCGATCCAGATCGCCGATATTGCAGCTGAAGAAGGTGAATACTCTTCCGACCCTTGACACCCTCGACTGATGTAATGGCGGAAGCGAGAGGTTCCCCTGAGCAGGTGGCCTCCGCGAAGGTCCTTCGGGACCGCGAGATGGCCATGAATGGCCCGATTCCGACTGATCAAGACGGGATCAAGCTCGTACCCCTGACAGCACTGCGTGAGCTCTAGTGGATGGTATGCTCGTACTAATGGCCTGCAGCGGACATGTATCGCCAGCTCTTCAAGTTCCCTACGAATATCAACACCTTCAACAAGGTGCAGAGCAAGGTATTCGATGCGGTGAGTGATCCTGATAATGCTTGCCGCGCACTGACGGAATCAGGCATATGGGTCGGATGACAATCTTGTGGTGTCTGGTGCGCCTCTCACCTGAGCGACATGCAAAGTAGACTGATCGCTTCTCGTTTCAGCCCCAACGGGTTCCGGCAAAACCACCATCTTCGACCTCGCGTTTCTTCGCCTTCAAATGAGTTGGGGAGATACGGAGGAACACAAGCCGTTGGCGCTATATATGGCTCCTACCAAGGTACGCACCCTTACTGGGTGATAGAGATGAGCTGAAGCAAGCAGGCGCTATGTAACGAGAGGGCAAAGGACTGGTCAGAGAGGATGACATCTCTGGGCTGGACATGTAAGACTTCGGCGCAAAGTGAATCCTTCGGTGTTGAACCAAGCAGGTACCGAGATCACCGGAGACACTGGCGCCACAGCAGATGTCCTGAAGGCAATGAAGGGGGCGAATTTGATCGTCACGACTGTAAGGTCAACTGTAAACAGCGCTACTGACGAATCCCTAGCCTGAAAAGTGGGATGCGCTGACACGCAAAGGCAGTACCAGCTCCAAGTTCCTGCACCGGCTTGCTTTGATGATGATCGATGAAGTGAGCATACTTTAGGTCCCTCAGCTCGAGCGTTGACGAAGTAAGGTGCACATCCTTCGCGAGTCTAGAGGAGCTACCCTCGAGGTCGTCGTGTCGAGAATGAAGACCCGAGGAGAACACGTGCGCTTTGTCGCCGTCAGTGCATCGGTATGGCCATCATACGCGTCTAAGGTAAATCTGATCTCCCGATAGGTCCCGAATATCGACGATGTGGCGAGGTGGCTGGGCAAGCCTTCGACTGCCCCCATTCCGGGAGGCGTGTACGAAGGTGGCGGCGTCGACGGTCCCAGGACGGTATTTAAGCCGAGTGAAGCTGTTGCTGAAATGCCGAAGGCCAAGGTCTTCAAGGTATGTATGCCGCTCTTCTCCGATTGGATGCTTACATTGCGAAGTTTGGCGAGGAGTTCCGCCCTACCAAACTCAAGCGGGAAACATATGGGTTCGATGGCGGAAACGATTGGGGCCTCGGTGCAAAGCTCGACAAAGAGCTGTATCCAATCCTCATGAAGCACAGCGAGGGAAAACCGGTACTGGTCTTCTGCCCCACGCGCAAATGTCGGTGATCCCGGTGTGCTGGGCAAATTCAGGTTGACGTTGTTACCAGCGTGCCAAACGACAGCAGAGCATGTCTTCAAGCTGTACCAGGAAGCTCAGGCGAAAGGCCATCGTCTTCCCTGGGCCCATCCTAGAGGGTGAAAATGCATCCATGCCTTTCAGGAGCAGTGGCTGACTAGGTGCAGGTACAAACTTTCCCTACGGGACTCCAAGGTGGCGGAAATGTCTGCTTGCGGTATCGCTGTGCACCACGCAGGTCTTGAGTACCCGGACCGAAGAGAAATTGAAGGGGGATTCAAGCAAGGTGATCTGCATATGATCGTGTCCACATCTGTAGGTAATTCCACAGTCTAGGGACCTTTCCTGACGAAGAAATAGACACTTGCTGTGGGAGTGAATCTTCCCGCTCACACGGTGATCATCAAAGGTACTATGACCTGGAACGGACCGATAGCTGGGTTCAGAGAATATTCGGATATCGATATCCAGGTGAGCTATGCTCTGGGATTGCTGGCGGGACTGACAGCCACATCAGCAAATGATGGGTCGCGCTGGGCGTCCGCAATTCGATACTTCGGGCACAGTGATCGTGCGTAGCATAGAGAGAGAACATGTATTGACCTTGCTAGGTGATGTGTGAAAGGGCCAAGGTTATGAGGGTCAGTCCATTCGTCCCAGTGGGAATCCCTGACGACAGCCGCTCCAGTACCGCGAGATGCTCGCCTCCCAGACTCTTTTGGAGAGCTGTCTTCACGAGAATCTCACCGAGCGTGAGTGTGAGGTCTGCGTGTTCAGCGTATCTGATTGTCACTCCTTTAGACATCAACAGCGAGATCGGCTTGCGGACCATCATTTCTTTGAAGACAGCCCAGGAATGGTTGAGAAGGTGAGCTTCCTTGTATTGCATCGAGATTCCTATAAGTGGCTCCTCAGCTCTTTCCTGTACATTCGAATCCAGCAGAACCCAAATCATTACGCCTTTGCCGCTGCGGCGGTCCGTGACAAGACGGATCATAGATCTTGGGAGCAGTGGCTCGATCGTTACGTCGAGGTCAGTGAACTCGCCTACATGATCAGCCTCGCTCATGGTGAAATAGGAAGCTCTGGAAAGGCTCGAGCTCAACGACCTCGTCACGCATAAACCCGCCGATAATTTGGAGGAAGACCATTTACGACTTGATTTGGATACAACGGCGTGCGTCTCGAAGCTGTTCATCAGTACCTGATGAATCCAGCTGCGGAACGATCATGAGTACCAACATCATCTGTAGGTAGATCGGTCCCCAAACAGATCGATGCTGATCGTTCGTCGCCGCAGCTTTTGGGACGGTGCGGCCATCCGCGCAGAGTCGGCTAACGCGTGTAAGATGTGTTCGATTATGCGTATACAAGAAGACTTCGGCGTTCGCGAGCTTCTCGAGGTCATGTCGGGCGCCGTCGAGTGCGTCTTGCCCATGCGCTGGTATTTGCTGATCGCTCGCCAGGTTTACTGATAGAAGGATTCGCCAAGGAGAATCGGTGGTGAGTGGTACAAGTACTTACATGATCTTGAAGCTAAAGCAAAGCGTATAGATGCTGAACAAGCTCAGGACAAGCTCAGAGATCCGCTACAGGCTGAGCGAGCCTGTGAAGACCTATGCGTAAGATCTAGCTTCAGCTGTGGCAACACACGCTGATGTCTGTAGAGATAAGGTCTTCCTGTACTTACAGATCTGTTTCGGCAATATTGGCCTGGAGAACTATCAGGTCAAAACAGAGAACACCTCGCCCCATCAGACTCTCATGGCCATATTCCAATCTGCTCCACGGATCGCCAAAGGTGAGACCTCATGCTATGATTCGTGTCACTGATCGCAACTTGAGCCATTGCCCATGTCTGCCTGGAGCGCCGCCTGAATTCAGTCTGTCGAGCTGCTCTCGAGCTTTTACACATCATCAATGGCAAGGCATGGGAGGACAGCGCTACTGTCTTCAGGCAGCTGGATTGCGTTGGTGAGTTGAACGTCGCTTCGCTACATGTTGACTGATGATGTTTGGGCTAGGACCCAGATCCATCAGTTGGTTCGAGACCCAAGGGATCCGAAGTAAGTTTTGGATCTAATCGCAGTCGGCTGATTTTGGAAGCCTTCAGTGATCTGTCGAAGGTTCCCCCAACGCAAATCGAAGGGTGGCTCAGAAGAGTGCCACCGTTTGGTTCCCGGGTGAGTCATCGAATGATGTATGGGGACGTTACGCTGATTCCCCCAGCTCCTCGCTCAAATCGCCGATATGCCGCGGTACAACGTTACGATGAAGTGAGTGGCAAAAGCCAGGTCTTGGTCTAAACCAGCTAATCGCCTCATCTACAGGGAGGACCGTATCGAACTTAAGAAAGGGCCTTCTCCAGAGATCATACTCCGTGTGACTTTGAGCCCGATCGGAGACCCAAAGAAGGAAAGTTCAGTCAAGAACAAGGTCCGACATAAGGCCGGCCGAAGATTTTACAATCTATCTTTGCTCTTCTACCGGTCAGACGGCCTTTTTTTGGACTTCAGAAGGATCGCGTGAGTAGCGTTACGTCCTGGACAGACAGAAGAGCTCACCTGCTGTTCGAAGCACGACAAGAATTCAGGATGGTACCAATGCCTTCACCATTGTCGTGCCTGTGGAAGAGCCTGAACAGACCGTCGTGGCTTTCGTTGGAGGTTCGTAATACTGCTTGAGCATGCCCTCGCTCATATGGCGCAGTTGACGAATTGTCTGGCTGCGCAACGACCGTGACATATGAGCCGAATCTTCCTGCATCCGTGTTCGAGAAGAAACAGATAAAGCTCAAGACCGATGATAAGGTGAGTGTAGATGCTGGGCAAGCGAGCGCCCTGATCCAAAAGCAGGCAGATGGGCTATCTGGAGCAAAGGGTGAGAATCGATGTGGCCTTCATCATAGTCTCGAGCAGAGTTGACGGTACCGGTAGTCGAGGTAGAGAATGGATCGACAGCCGCTGGCGGGAAGCTGTCAACAGGCAGGTATCGCTGCCTGCACAGCTGTGAAGATCGCAGCGTCTGCGGCCACAAGTGCTGTCGAAAAGGACTCAAGCATAAGCCTGAAGCTTTGCCTGTACAGATCGCCAATCAGCCGGGGGCTACGAAGAGACCAAACTCGAAGCCCGCCGTCGCATATGAATCACAATCGCGATCGGAAGCGTCGCCTTCAATACAGACCGGTCCCGTTCGCATACAGCAAGATATCAAGGCCGACAACGAACTTTTGTTGCAGCCAGATCCCAAGAAAGTCGCGGAATGGCCATCGTCAGATTACGGAGACGATCTCGTTGACCTCAGCGCCGCGAGACTCCCGGCAACTTCAAGGCAGTCAGAGAGCCTTCATCTGTCTGCTCGGAAGAGTTCGGTACGACCTACGACCATAATAGGCGGTGGCGAAAACGCCAAGAAAGAGCCGAGCCGTCCGACTGGGCAGACAACGAGTCGCTTCTTCACGCAGCCTGAAAAGCGGCGCCTCGATCAGGAAGACGATGACCTGAAGACAAATGGCGATCTCCCGCCCACACAGCGCTTGAAGACGATGGAATGCCCCACGAAGTCAACGGGTCCTGCTACACAATACAAAGGCGAAAACGATCAAGATCCCGATTCTTCTGTCTCAGAAATGGATGACGATAAGACCGGCGAGAATCAGGCACTCAGCCATCAAACTTCAGCTTCGCAGAGGTCTGCGTTGCTCGATGATGCCGAGAAACCCGATCTGACTGTCGACGAGAAGGCAGGCGAACCCGTCACACATAACGGCCTTCCAGCATGGCTCTTTGATGATGACGATTTCAGCAAGATCGTCCGTAAGAAAGCAAAGTCCCCGGCTAGCTTGTCGCCATTCGAACTCGCTATAGCTTCAGACTCACTTCCTAACACTCTCCCCCGCGCCACGCCACTACTTTCTCAGGTCCTACCACAGCCGATTTCACGGACACAGCATGTCCCACATGTCTTCTTTACGAATCGTAGCCATTTGTCAAGTTCCAATAGTATGCTGGAAGAGACAGGCCGCAACGGTGAGGGATCTCCACGCCAATGCACGGGTCTGATGATCCTCGTCAGACTCCAACAAGCACATCCCGCGGAATGCCCCTAGCGCCTCACCCATGTCTAAACCCACGGTCGCGCAAGCCTCCTCCGATCCCCTCGATGACGACGAAGACGATTTCATTCAGTTCCTGAAGCGCGCCTCGGCGACAGCGACGAACTGATCGGTAAGAGAGGTCGAGGGTTGAGGGGTAACTTTCGGGAAAAGTTGCGGGAAAAGCTGCGGGAGGATGGGGAAGGGTGGACATGCTCGCTATCGTATTATGCTTTTAGGATCGAAACACTCACGTCGCTTCAACTCTATGCGTTCCCCAGCTATTCCAAATATATGTATTCCGTGAGATATATGTGAGTTCACGCTGCCCTCTTTGCAAGAGCTTGCGGCCGCGTTGCAACATTAGGACATTCTGGACGAACTCCATGCATGCTCAACGTCAGGATCTACACGCTACACACTCTGCCAATCATGCATCCTCACAAAGGTGGATTATACGATTTTACCCTGAGTTCATCACCGATCAGCATGGCTATGATCGTCACGTATGAACCCACTTGGAGAAGTAAAATGGCTTTTGATGCTTGAGTGACAGTCCCAGTGATTCACCGGTTGCAAGGTTGATCGAGCTATACGACGAGAGGTCCAGCTTGTTCCACCTGTCCGGTCATCAGCTCGATCCCGCTCCATCGGCGAGAGGAATCACCGTCCCCGTTGAGTCTCGCGCATAGCCAGGTCCATCTCGAACTCGTATTTCGGAACCTCGTTACCCGGCTCGAGCAGTTCGGAGATGATGATCCGAGCATGGGGCTTTTGAGATTTGGTAGCGGGCTGATCGCTCGCATCGAGGTCGGATCGGAGGAGTTGCCAGCGGCCAAAGTGGAGACCCTTCGCTCGAAGTGATCTTCGGAGGACGGGAACGACCTCTGAAGGACTGAGGAATCTGTTAGGTGGTGCGAAGCTGGTGATTGGGAAGGCTCACTGATCGGTGGTGAGGAAGGAGATGACGGTGCCATCGGGATAGAAGCGGAGGAAGCGGTGGTAGGTGACTGATTGAATGAGCTCTATCCTTATGCAGAAGGCAATGGACCTACTCATGTGGGTGATCTGCGGAAAACAACAACGCTGGTAAGTACACGTCAAATCTGAACGAGACGAACGCACCGTAACCCAGTGCTCACCAGCTCCCGGCCGACTGACCTGATGTCAGTCCTGCGATGCGCACCGCAATCTGCACTCACACATAATGACAGACCGAGATGTAGCACCCATCCATCCGGACCCTCTCCTCCTCCACGACAGTCGTCCTCCACTCCCCCCCATGTCTCTTCGCTGCATCTTTCATATTCCACCCTTCCGGTACCATTGCTGGGCTCTGATACATTCGCAACGCAATCCGCTTCCATAGATCCGAGACCGCTGTCAAATACCTCGCTCGCCAACATGTGAGGGCGAATCGCTCGAGACTCATCAAGTCCAGGTTCAGAAAGATCGGATCCAGTAGCTCTGCAGGTAGTCGAGCGATCGGGAGCGGGAGATCCTCGTTCGCGGGTAGGAACTGGGTATCGATTGGTGAGATGGGCAGGGAGGTGAGAAGCGCGGTGAGAGGTGAAGGGCGGGTGGAAACGGCTGTGTGGACTTGTGGTGGTAATGCTTTCTCGTAATCTGGTTGGAGTTGGATGTGTCGTTGAAAAGAGTAAGGCTCGTCGACCGGTGCAGCGGAAGAGACCACGTCGGCGGAAGAAGGGGTTGCCTGTTCAGGCGGCAGGGCGGATGCGGGGTCATCTGAGCCATGCGTGGAGATGTTTCGAGCGTATAAGCGGTCGACAGTGTCTGCAGCGCGGCCATGATCCTCGAATCTAAGGTCGAATTGCGTAGGAATGACCCACCATCGAGCTTGAAAGCCTTGCGGTATAGCATCAACGCCTCGCTCAGCTGTCCAATCTGCTCCCTCTCCACCGCCCTGGCATACAGCTGCACCGCCTGGTCCTTCTTCGACATCATCTTGGGCGCAGGCTTTACAGTCCTAGATGCGGGTGTAGTGAGGGGAGCAACTCTCGATGGCCCCGCTGCAGGGGCCTCGTCAGGTTGCGTGGACTTGATTGACAGCGTCGCTGTTGTGGTTGTCGCGTTTGACCTCTCATTGTCCCCAGCATGAAGTCCTTCCGTCTTCTTAGTGGTGACACTCGTCTCTTTCCGCTTCCCGGGCCTGGTACTCCCCTCATCTTGACGCTTCGCCTTCACCTCATTCCTCCACTGATTCCGAAACCTCTCAAGCTCGTCATCGGGGTTCGCGCTTGTTTCGGCGACGTTTGCTCCCTCTGCGATGTGGAGATCCTCAAGCTTGTCGAGATCAAGCTTGAGAGCGGGTGTTGATCTTGCGGTCATGGACAGGTGGTAGACTAGATAGAGATGACAGAGATAAATCGGTGGTTCAGATAGACAGATCCGAACCGAACAGCCCGCCTATTCCTCCGACTACCCCTGTCCCTTTGCCTATCTTCTTGGGGTTTTCTTGCTTCTTTCCCCAACCATGTCCCTCGTCCGTCCCCACCTTCCTTCCCCAGCGCCTACACCGGACGAGATGCAGACCTCCCCTGCTGCCCTTGAACAACCAGCCGAGGTCAACCAAACCCGCCTCCGCGCCGACCTCGAGGCACAGCTCCTTCGGCTCAGTCAGGACCTGTACGAGATGGAGATCTGTGCGGGCGAGGTGGGCGCGAACATGGAGGAGGCGGTCCCGAACTACCTGTACTTGGTCCTGATCTGCTGGGTACCATATTGGAGCTGATGGAGCTTCCGGCAGGTTACGGGTGAATCAGGCGTTGGTCGGGTTGAGCGAGATGGCGGGGAGGATGACGGATTCCGTCGCTCGCCAGGTAGTCGAGTAGGTACCCAGCCTGAAGAACGAGTGCCACTGACGACGGTGTCAGGAACGTGGACCAATATCGGAATCCTCATACGTATACCAAGAACGCATTGACGAGAGCTACGGGGGAGAACCAATATGCCCTCGGCCGAGCATTGGGTCTGGAAGTGAGTCGATCAGCTGCTTCGGAGGCAACACCATGCTGCTATCAAGGATCAGCGGATGATGGACGCGGCGCATAGCTGACAGCAACCTGCAGAGCTTCCGACGACAGCTACACGATGCGATAGGCGAGAGCTTTCCGGCAATTCCTCTGCCTGAGCGCCGACATCGGCCTCCGGGCGAGCCTTCAACCACTGACCAAGCGGGAGAGCGCATACTGAGCGGCGAGATGGAGGCGGTTAAGGAAGAGGTGGATAGGGAGGTGCCTCTTCCGGCAGATGGCCCTCCAGCTGGCGCGCAACCGTCCGGCATCGACGGTCTTCCCACGACCGCGTTCCAGCCACTGGCGAACGGCGGATCGTCTTGAGTCTTCAACCCAGAGTCCCAGATCGCGATACCCCGCACATTTATATCCAGTGATTTTCAACATGATAATTTGTCATGCAACATGCTGCAATATCGATAGAAAGACCTGACTCTATCCATCGACGAGTAACGAGCTCCATTCGCGCCCGCCTCAGTGAATGAATGTCTATCCCTTCAGTCCTTCCGCTAACATAGTGGCTGGAAGAAGGAAAGATAGACGGGCGGGCGAGATTGGAGGGAAGCAATCTGGCAGGACAAGCATGATCATCATCGACAAACAAGTCTATGGCGGTCACGCCAGAGCGGTCGTTCAGCTTCTCGCAGAAAGCTAGCACAGAGTATTTTCACCCTCTAGCCGTCTGGAAGCAACAGATTCAAAGGATCGTCCTACTTCATATTCCGGCATTGACAAGCCGGAACTTCCGGCATTGAACCTTCTGCTGCCAGTGTCCTTGCCCTATCGAACAGTCCCTTTCGTGCACCTGTCACCGACCAAAGCTCCACCATGCCTTTCACGCACCTCTCCTCCACTCCCGGTCTGAAGTACAACTACTGTCTCTACTCCGTGTCCGCAGCATGGGTCGTCGCGTGTGTTCCTCTTAGCTCCTCTTCGCGTTTGTCGCGTCTCCTTAATGCTGATCGCTGCGATGTAGTATGTCGCCGTTATGGTGGGCGATCGGAGCGAGCGGTTCTGTCGTGCCCGGGGCTTATGACAATTCCTTGCGTCCTCGTAGCTGCCGGGTTCAGGCAGCTGAAGCGACGATCAGAAACTCAAGGAGTCGTAGGAGAATCTCAAAGGGAAGGTCGATGATAGAGTCTGTTTAGTCGCCCATTTTGAAAGTGAGGTATTGACCCTAGAACAGCTGTATGGCAGAATTACGAGGGCTATTGCAGCGGGTGATAACAGCCATGTGTCGGTTCTGTCAAGGTACCCCTCCTGTATCAGTGCACTGACAAGTACAGTAACCTACCGCTCTTCGCCCTATTTCTGGATCCGTTTCCGAAGCTGATACGATCTCGCTAGGTCGCAGGCAATGTCACGCACATCGACTCTGGAACTCTCCACCTATGCGCCGCGTCATACATCCTCAGCAGGGTCGGCTATACCCTCGCCTACATCCTGATCGAAGACAGTCTGTTCTTCCCACGTGCTGAAATCACTGCGATGCTGATGAGGGCAGACGCTTGGTCGGGACTCCGGTCTGGGCTGTATCTTGGTGGGATCGGGGCGTGCTTTACGTTGTTCATCAGGGCAGCGGACAAGTATCGGAGTATGCCCTGGTAGACCGGCTACCCTGCTGGACATCTTGATCGAGAGAGAGCAGAATAGGCAGATCGTGTCATGCGGTGGATGAGGGGATCTTTTGAAACAAATGGGGTACGACAGACGGCGAAGATATTCTGTAGCTTGGAGTTCGCATGCGGATGTAGGGACCGACGCAATTCTTTTATGCCTTAGGACCGGGTGCTGACGGGTCACTGAGCCGCTGAGTGGGGAGATCTGAAGCCTGGCTGACTTTGAGTGAGATCAATATGGGTCGCGAGGCGAAGCGAGGAGGTCTGGGAGTACCGGTGGAACAATTCTGCACGCAGCGGCCTCGATACTGCGGTAACAACCAAGAGATGAATCGTAGTCCACCGTAACGGGCGCTACTCGGAAGAATGAAATCTCGCGAATGCGCCGAAGCTCACACTATACACGAGATCCTAGGTGGGACCGGTCCTCCGCCTGACAGATAGATCCGGAATATTCCAACTACGAGCGCCGATTCATGGAAGAAGCGCAAAAACAGCTTCACGGTCATCCACCTTTGGGTAATGATATCGAGGACCCAGGAACCGGCACGGAATGAGCCGATAGGCTTGTTTACGTCACAACTGTACACGCTAGGAATCAGACACGTGTCAAGACGTTTACGATTGCGCCGGGACCGAGATCTGGGTCGGAACCGAGACCGCTCCGCGTGCGGGTCCTGATGACTAACGGTTGTCTGCAATAGATTCTTATTGTCTAAACCCGGTTGTGTCACAGTAGCCATGCCCGCCAGGCTCGTGTTCAGGGCACTGCCTTCGGAACACCGCTCAACTGAAATTCTGCGGGCCGACCCTTGGGAAGTTGTGGGCAAAGGTACAACAATCTATTTTTCAAGGGTGGAGTCATTGAACAAGCAGAGGCCGCTCTAAGCGACTCAGATATGCGTCCGAGCCCGTTTTTCGATCACCTTTCGGCCCGGCCGGGAGTCGACTCCACGTCACCTCTTACCGCTCAGCTGCTATCGTTGCCGGCCGTGGGGAAGCCACTTCTCGTTCGGATTGCACCGCTCATCTGATCCGCATCAGCGATCAGACTAGACGTACATGAAGAGAGCACAAAAAAATCCTGGTCGGTCACCGCTACGGATCGATTTCAACACATCCGCATCGCTTCGGGCACCGCCCATCAAGCACCGCTCACCTTTAACCTCGGATCAAAGGACCCCTACGGTCACCGCAGATATCGGACCATAAGCAACGGCGATCATCGACCTCACCGCTCTTCCCCAGTATATCTCTCATTCACCTTTTGACCATCCCACCCGGTCAATCCACACCTTCGCTGGTATCTGGACGCCCGAGGAGTTAATCGCGTTCCTGCGAATCTCTGCCTCCCTCCTCCTTTCGGCGATTGTCCCAGGAGTCCCCGCCCCGCCATCAAATCCCCATCGTGGGCAGCTCATCATCAGCAATCTCCTATCGGACCTCCGGTTTGTCCGTCCATCAAGGGGTTCAAACACAAACATTCTGGGAGTAACGACTCGGTTCCGATGATGAGTAGGTGACCATGCGATAATCAGGTACAAATGCTCATCACAGGTGATCCTTACACGTTCCTCTTGATTCTATCATTACACTCCAAACAACGGTCGCAATTTTCCCCCTGCATCGTCTCGCCATCACTCCCCTCGAAAACCCCCTCACTCTCAGCCAACGTGAGACGACGATTGTCAGACGACTCTACTTCAGAGCAGGTATTCACCAAGAGTCACAAGCGGACCGTCAGTCACAACCCCAAAACAACGGTGGGCGGGATGCCTAGCGCCAGTCCGGAAAAGAGAAAGATGTCGGTGTTCAGTAAGGCTGAGCAAGCAGAATTCAGCGCGAGCACCGCTGATCCCAGAAGCCCCTATACAACCGCTACGCCGCGGAGATGCATGCCTCATGTGCCGAGCGAAGAAGCTCAAATGCTCCGCGTCGAAACCCATGTGCGATCAATGTTCCAAGCGAAAGGATCGGTGTGTGTATGATGCGGTCAGGCCGGCGTCGAGAGTAGAGAAGCTCGAGCGGAAGCTGGGTGAGTGGAAGTTTAGATGAACGCACAGTGCTGACTTGGGTAGCTGAGATGGAAGAGGCAGAACTTCAAGCGGTCATGGCAGCTCGCCGTCACTCCAGTGACACCCTCGGCCTCAGTAACGGCGGCTACGGTTCT
>JAABUK010001480.1_pt1 | contig 44649 bp, 46 predicted proteins | sample 5559141 | NCBI WGS metagenome assembly JAABUK01 (sample SAMN10711869, study PRJNA513367) | rock metagenome | isolation source: Antarctica rocks | place: Antarctica: Victoria Land, Pudding Butte nord | collected 2016-01-03 | reverse complement strand
AATATCTTAATAATTAAAGGTAATAACTATCTATCTTTTAGAATTAGTATATTTAAATCTTTATAATTTATATATAAATATAGCCTATTATCCTTCTTTAATATAAAGAGGATAAGTACTTTAATTAAAGAAATAAAATAATAAATAAAGCCTTTTAAAAGAGAATCTTTAAAATGATATTATAATTTTATTAACTTAATTTAAGATAGATTATAAAGAGGTTTATAAGGTAACTCTTTACCTTTTATAAGATTAATAATATAATTACCTTCCTTAAATATAAATAAAATACCTACTTTATTATTAAAAAAGATATTAATAAAGCCTTAAAACTTCTTAAGGATCTTAGGACTATTATTAATAAGTTTACCTATTATTATATTAATATATATAATAATGATCAGGTAAGCGTACTTCCTAAAGTCGACTTCCGAGGGTCGGGGACAAAAGTCGTTGCCGACTTTCGCGCCTAGAATAATTCCGGGAAAAAGTCGGCAACGACTTTTGACACCGACCCTCGTTCGAGGATATTCTATTATAGTAAAGAGATTGTGGAAGACAGGCGGCCTGCTCAAGCCTGCTCAAGCTATCTATGATGACAGTCTCTTCGATAAGTAGGGTCTGAGATGCCCTACAAGTCTCATCTTCTCCAAGAGATCACACGATACGCTGTGTCTGTTCTGTATTGTACGGATTATTACGTTTGAACATCAATCGAAGTCCAACATCGGCGGCCCACATGTCGTTCAGCTTCAGCTTTCGTAACAATGATATCGAAGAGGGCGCAGATGGAATCAGAGGTAAGGTGCCTGAGCCCGATGTCCAGGGGCCCTCCGAAGCCTCACTACCTAAGCATCACGATCTGAAGTCATTGGTAAGAAGCCTGCACTCTCGTCTCGCGCTCAACTCTTGTCTCCTCGGTCCTTGCTGCGACCTCAATCAATTTCAAGTCAAGAAACAAAGCACCTGCAAACCGTTGCTTCCTGTGTATGTGTGACATTGGACTGTTGTATTGCCGACTACAAGTATTCATCTCATCTCGAACACCCTCTGACTATGGTAGCTCAGAACGCTACCTTCAAAGATCACATACTCCGCAGTTCAAATTCCTAGCTGTGACGGCATCCCCACATATGTCCCTCGCCGCGAGCTTTACGATATACGAGCGCAATTGATGGCCGAGGATACTTCTGAGCAATCTTGCGCAGTGGGCCTTTCGACAGACGACATTACGCCCAATGTCTACGAAGGAGGTTTCAAGACTTGGGAATGCTCTGTAGATCTCGCCAAATACATACTCACACTTTCACGCGCCGGAAATTACCCTCTGGACGGACAGCACCATTTTGTTGAGGTTAATCCCATGCCCGATACTCTTCCTCAAACGAAGCTGAAACTTTGCTCTGCAGGTCGGTGCAGGAACGGCTCTCCCAACACTTGTCCTATTCCAGTATATCTTCAAACACCCAGAACCTGTATGGAGCGCCATTCACCTATCTGTTGCAGATTACAACCAAGTCGTCCTGGAGACCACTACGGTCCCTAATCTACTTCTTACCTGGTATCTTGCCCGTTGCAGTTCTTCTCCTCCACAGCAAGGCGACCTCGAGATCACGGAGGATCTTCTCTACCTCTTCCAGAAAGATCTATCAGACAGAGCCATTCATATCTCTGGGTTATCGGGCACTTGGAGTGACGCGCTCTATGACCTGCTCGTCCCTTTCGACGGTCTGCGACCTCAGAGCGCAATGCGGACCTTATTTCTAGCAAGCGAGACGATCTATTCACCTTCATCGATCCGAAGTTTCACCGATCTACTCATGAGAACATTGAAAGGCGCTCAAATTGCTGGTGGACAAGCAACGGCTCTGATAGCTGCAAAACGCGTCTATTTCGGCGTTGGTGGTGGAGTCGACCAGTTTCTCGGGATCCTTGCGGCTTTCGACGGGAGGGCAACTGTTGCCTGGGAGTCAATGGATTCCGGCGTCGGTAGAGTGATACTGAAAATAATCACAGATGACCGGATGGTGGCTGATCCGCTGTGATAAAGAAGTCCGAACTTCTACAATACTATGGGAAACCTCTTCTCCGCTTCTGATTCTAGCTACGGTCTTCTTACGGTATCATCTTTCAAAATTCCATTCGCAAAGCATCCACCTTCGGGTTTCATGCCTGCGCAAGCCCTCCGTGTTTGGTTCGCTAGCAGGCACCCAGGTAACCCGAAAGGTTCGCTTATCGGGCGCCTCTCGCAGAGCATACCCGACCACGTGCCGACCAACATGATGCTGACCCATTACCAACTTTCAAGATTCTTTACACAATGTCGACCTCTCGATGATCTCAGAGAACCGTTGAATTTCATGATGTGTTGTTTTGCCGGGGCATAGTTCTAGAGGCTCCTTGCCTTGTGGGCTCTGAATTCTCTGGCCTTCTCCTTCGTTATTCTTGGAGCGGTACGAAAGCTATAAGCGACTTCCCATGTAATTGAACCGTCAAATGAATACCAAATGGGTAAACTTTGAGACCTGATTGGACGAGTAAGTCACGGCTTGGTATATGGCGTAACTTGCGGGCGCATCATTCGCTTTCTAGGTTTGCCATACTTTGCCCACAGATCCCAAACCTTCTTCGGGTTAACATCGAGAATAGTTCGCGCGGCTGCCACGTTTAGGATATCCAAGTAAAGAGGCAAAATGACCCGCGTCACAAGTCATGAGGTTTTTCCCCAAGTTCTCTGTATTGTCGCACGGTTTCATCGTTGAGATACTTTCTCGAAGAGTTCCTCGAATTTCCGTCATCATTCACTCTACCTGTTCCTCGAATGTAAACAAGCCCTGGGGATCCAAATCATCATGCCCCACCTCACTCTGCTCGTCTCTTTGAGCATACTAGTCTCCTCCCTCCTTGTACCTAAAGCACTCACCGCCAACGTTCAGGCAGCCTCACAGGCCGGGATTTATCAGCCTTCCGAATCGTCTTCAGCAGCATCTGTTGCAGCACAAATAGCCACTTCCGCGTCGCAATCAACTCCATCATCGGTACCAGCAAATGGCGATCCCTGTGGCCCGGCACACCAAGACAACCCCAATTATCCCAACACCTGCAACCTCGTTCCCTCTCTCGTCCAGAGTCCCGCCCCTTATGGAATAAATTGTACCTCGACCATCGACGTGGTCAAATACCCCAAGCTGGCTCTCACGTGGTCCAACGTCGAAGCCTCCATAGAGAGTATCTGCACCAAAATGGAGGACTCCCGTACGTTGACTGGCAAATGGGTCTGGTCGGTGCTTGCTCCTTCGGCTGCACTGGGTTTCTACCTTCCGCCGTTCCAAGGAGCCGCAGCCAGGCCATCAATGCAGAGGTGTTTGCAGATCTTCGCGGCGATGAATAACACTTGTGCGACGACAACAACTCCGTCTAATTATGGAAGTATCAATCTGGCAACTTTGCCCGGGTTCGAAGCGGGTACCGACAATAAACCTCCGCAATGGAATTATAATTCAGAGGGAGGTGCGGTCAATGTGGGTTATATAAGTTATGCTCTCAGTACTACGCAACACTGAAACTTGGAGGGATTCGGAAGAAAGGGACTGGCAATGGGGGATAAACGGTGTGGGGATGGGGTTTGTGGGAGGTTAGCATAGTCATTGTAGGGGTTGATTTGATAGATGGGGATATAGGACATGGAGTTGTGATCTTCTCGATTGGGCAGTCTTCAATCAATATTGCCTAATGCAAGGGGTAAGATCATGCTCATATTGTGCAAGTACGTCATACTATTTTCGCAAAGGCTGGACGATTGCTTTTTTAAGTCATTGTCCTACAATCAAGCCCGCGGTGATCGAGGTAGAGAGAATGCGTGGTCTCGGAGTCCTTGAGACCGTCTCCATCTTCACCCCGTCGCGGACCAAGTCTGTCTGATTGCTCGAGACCTACACCATTACCACGTAGAACCGGCATACTTCTGTGAGGCGGTGTCTTTTTGGATCAGTGAAACCAGTGATAACTTCAACCTTGCATTTGGGACTGATGAATCGCCTTTTGAGCAGTATCCAGCGTGATGACCGCTCGTCCCTCAGGACGAACTGGCCAACTCGGTGCTGTCCACAACGTTTACAGGTTCAACAGGCTGATGCCCTGACTGTGAGTTCTGGAAGTATACTTCCTAAGCAGTCACGGCAGTATAGTGGAGCTTGCTTGGGAGTGACAAAGGGGCACATCAGACTTCCAAGTTCTATGCCACATACTGCGGGAAGCCCACGAGGGAAGTCCTTGGGTGAGTTCTTGTAGGGTGGGTGGGTGGGAGGTTGTATTTGTAGGCAGTCACTCCCTAAACGATCAGTTCTAGCACAAGGGTTAGGGCTAAGCTAGCTTCAGATTCCGCTGGCGTGCCCCGCCGTAGATAGATAAGAGTCGTTGAGACCGCGGAAACGCAAGCTCAAATGATGATGGAATTTCTGGAATCGCATACAGTTGATTGGCTTCTTTCCCTCTAGAAAGCCATCAGTTCCTTGTGGCTCTGCCCTAGAACTAGACCGAACAAGCGTCATGCCTTCTCCGCTCGTTGGTCGGTCTTGGTGGACGTCTCTCCCTATACTTCTACTCCTACAAGCCCTACAAGCCCCGACGTGAGCTGTCTCTCTCATCATGCCAGACCCCATTGACAACTCCTCGCCTTTCTCTCCATACCGCTCTGACGGGAAGCTGTATGGCTTCGTCTGCGTCGTGACGGGAGCAACGCAGCCAATTGGACAAGCTATCGTTGCAGAACTGGCTGGTATAGACCCAAGAGCCCGCCAACACTCACTGGCTGACTCAATACTTCCACAGCTCATGGCTCTGCGTGCATCTACGCCTGTACACGAACGCCCAGTGAAGACACCTCTGACCTTGCCTCATCTCTCGAAAAGACCTACCCGAATGCAAAGATAATACCCTACCCTCTCATTGCTGCCGACGAGCAATCAACGCTAGGTCTGGTTGACGACATTCTAAACGCGTGGGGCAGGCTTGACGTATGGGTATGCAGCTCCGGTCTGCTAGGCCCACCATCAATCGACATGACAACGCCCTCAGACCTTCAGAACTGCTTCGAAGCAAACAGTCTCGCGCCCTTTTTTGCCCTGAAATATGCTCCACCTGCGATGGGGAAATTGGCTTCGAAAGGAAATTATCCAAACGCGGCGCCTAAAGATCAGAAGTACGGGAGTATCATCGTGGTGTCTTCGGTGGCTAGTACATACGGAGGTTGTTGGGGTCCCTGCTACACTATGTCGAGCCACGCGGCGCTGGGTGTGGTACGGGCAGGCGTGGCCGTACTAAAAGGCGCGTTAACTCCCGCTAATGAGGTTCTATTGGGGATTCTTTCATGGCTGACTGGCTTGACAGGCTCTGGAGTCCGAATCAATTGCATCTCCCCAGGGCAAATCGACGTTGGGATCAATCTAAAGGGCTTTGACATGCGAGGCATGAAGTCACAGTTACCTCCCGCGAGTCTACAATCAGCAGAGGTTGTTCACCATCCTTCCTTGCACGTTTGGCAACTACTAAAACTACATGTCAGGCACAAAAAGAGCAGATTGGCCTCGAGCGTGCCGGCATGCCAACGGAGGTTGCTCGAGTCGCCGGCTTCTTGTCGAGCGGTTTCAGCAGCTATATGACCGGAGCCAACATGGTTGTCGATGGCGGTGCTTCGTGAGTCAGATTCTGATACATCACTTCCGTACTGTTTAATGCTAACGTTACTTTGCCTGAACAGTGTGATGATGCCCCTCACGGTCCCAGTGTAAAGTTTCTGGGCTACTTGTATCACATCATTTGATAAGGATGTATCTGAGATCATGAGCTCATGAATCCGATTTCAGCCGCTCATGGTTGCCACTGATAACACCGAGGCAACGTACCTAAAAGTGCATCTTGGCTCATGTGAACCCAAGTTTCCTTTGATCGCCTCTTGCACTTCCTCCACTAATAAGCCATTTTGTGAACAAAACATCCGCCTTTCATCAGTCATTATCCTCGCTTCCAAGTTCCTCAAGCTGAAATCGGCGACTTTCATAGTCCCTTCCTATCAGCCCATCATGAACAGCCTTCCCATTCCCAGATATCTCGAATAGAAAACCTCGGCCGCTCTTCGCAAAAAGCCTACCTCGGCATTGGACAGACACATACCTTGAAATGCATCCTGTCTGAATAACTCATCATGAAGGTTCATCCCGACATTGCAGGTAGAATCTGCTTACATCTTCTCATCAAGGGACATCCTGACGGCAACCTTCTAGTGAGCCCAAGAGGCAGAGATCTGGTCGGGTGAGGGCAATGAAAGGGCGAGGAAAACTCCATCAGGCGAATGCCAAAGCCTAGGCAGGAGTCGCTTCATGTCAGACTAGGACCGAGTATCTTTGAGAGCGAAGTCGAGTACTGGGCCGCACACTAACATTAACTCGTCCCTCCAAAATGGTCAGATCTCTTCGAATCGATGCCAGACCCTTGTTAAGCACTCTGAGGTTCCAAAACACGGATAGAAGTCGCTGGAAACACCAAGGTATGACCAACTGCATCTCATACTGGCACTGGAGGTTTGCAGGATATGCATGGATGGTTCTTCCCAGCCTTTTACTGATCCCAACAAACGTCAGCAACGTTCGGCCGACGAGACTTCAAGCTCAGACGAGTGACATGGACCTTACCCTCGATTGCGTCAAATGTGGACTTCGACGGGGGCCCCTGCGCGGAAGCCTCACCAATTGTAAGGACTGCGGTACCAATAGACCCTAAAAGGGATGCCGGGGTATTCGGACCAACTGTCTGAATAGCTCCTATTAGCAATGATATGCTTGGAGGGTACGCATGCGGTATGCATGCGGCCCTTATACCAATCAAGATTCCCTTCCGCAGCCCTCACCAGCGTACTCATGACTTAAGAATTCAGACTCATCCAGCCGTCGGAGCACACTCAAGGGGAGTTGGCATCGGACATGATAAAGCCGAGTCCGTCACATTGGGGTTGGGCTCCTATACCGCGGGATCTATCGAGAAAGTCGAGATGCCGCTGAACTGGATGGGACAGATGTGGAGGCTTTCAAGTCGGAAGCGTTGCTCCGCGCTGGTCTGGTGAGCAACGGTTACAAGGGCGCCGTTGCTGCTATGCTGTAGGCGGTCCATCCTCATGGCTTACTGCGGTTTCGCCATGCAAAACTCGCGCAGGTGGTTTTTCATCGGTTGAGTGAGCCTGTGATTGGAAATTGTGGAAGGTATCAAGACTCAGCGTCAGTATGAAGGGAGCTGTGCTTATCATTGGGCTTGTTGTATGCATGAATGAATGAATAAATAGAACTCAAATGTAGTGTACCTAAATTGAATATCACAATTGTTTGCTGGCAAATGCGAGCGATCAGCCCTATTAGGTTTGGATAAAAATAGCAATGTCTCATGCTGCTACCGTTTGACCTAACAGGCGGGAATCTAGACGACATCAAATACAACCCAGGCCTCTGCTCTTTTGCTCTTTGCAGATATGGCTTCGCTAATCAGCCTTCCACGTGAGTTAAGAGACCAAATATATGCCTACACCTTTCACAGAGAAGATGCATGGTGCTCTGAAGGTTTCACAACATCTCGGCAGCCAGCGGTCTCAACGGCAAATACTTCCAAGCCTCGCTCGTTGCATCGTTACTTACGCATCTGCCGTCAAATTCGTAATGAAGTAACCCCTTTCCTCTACCAGACCGTGTGCATCAATGTCTGTCATCCCAATGAAATCATACGCTGGCTTGGCACCATCGGAGCGAGAAATAGCGCTTGCATCCGACATCTCGTTATACGCTTCTCCTCTTTGTTGCTCAGATTCAATGAAGCCAAATACGTCAAGGATAGAATGCTGGCATGGGACGCAGCGTTACGAGCATTGCCAAGGCTTCTCTCTCTGACCTTTGATTTCGAACAAGACACGAATGTTAGCATGATTTGGGCTACGCTCGACGAAGATATGCTAGTACACGACCCGCACGTTGGGAACGAATTGGCCATCTCCGCTACAGCATGGGCTAAGAAGCTCCGACCGAGCCTCAGCCGCAAGGCCGAATCTTGGGAATATCGACCGAACCTTCGTGAACGGCCAGTGACCCATGCGGTTATGGCAATGGACGAAGCCATTCCTCCGCTGCTTCTCCAATACTTTTCCAAATTACTCGAACTGTCGAACAAGACTTCGCTCGAGCAGAACGTCACCGGTCTTCCCGCAAGCTTCTTCGAAGACTCGGGTTTCTATCTCGCTCGTACCTACTCCTTCAATGAGGATCCACAAAACCCAGCCATCACCATGTCTTTCGGAAGACGGCGACCCAATCGATTGACGTCCCCCATGTCGAGCCTGCGTGCTATGCTCGATCAATTGCCTCACCTGCTCTACCTTCGTGTAGGCTGCCGCGATATCGATTCATCCTTTCTGGCCTTCGTTCCAACATCGATATTCACTCTCGATATTGCATTCACAGACACAGATCCAGAGCATGTGGTGACTAATATGAGAGCTATGTACGAGCGTTGCAAGAGTCTGTTCACACTGGCAATTGCAATTTCGCCGCTGCATGATCGGGAGCTTTTGGATGGCATGGAGGAGGTGTTCTTCGATAGACTGTCTCTGACTGGTAATGTCACCAAGGAATGGGCACCTTTCTGGGACACTTTGGAATTTTTGAAGGCTAGTGGAGTGAGAGTGTGGGAAGGTGAGGGGCCAGGGTTCAAGAGGGAAAAGGTTGCCGGGTACATCTGACTTATCAATACACGATACTTGGAGGTGAGGAGGATCATATTGATGGCGTTGAAATGGCGCCAAGCCCATGATCTTGCGCACTGAAAATCAGAACATTATGCGGATGAACATTCCGTCTGGAAGGGGACTCAATGGACGTTATTGCTGCAACTCGATCTCGAAAGTATTCCCAACATCGGCCAGGACTGATCTAAAGTGGTCATAGTGCTGGAATTCCGGAGTTGCGAATCATCTGGTCGCCTGCATTCCCAATAACTGATCGACAGCCTGCTTTGATGGGATCGCACACTGAGCACAACAGGGTTGGAGCACTCACAGTCAGTGCTTTTCCGTCCCTGCACAGCACCTTTAAGCCCCTAAAGGTCACCTCGGATGAGCAGCTGCAGGCATTTAGCGAGATGGTGCAGTGCCGAGAAGAGGAGGGAGAAGAAGCCAAGGCACAGCTGCAATCAGGCGAATGAGGGAAGCTCGATACGTGAGTGGCCCATGGGTGGTAGTGGGCCATAGAGGATACACCTATATCCCGACCTACCGATAGCGCTCCCATCACTGATCGACGAGACATACCCATACACCTGAAATGACTCCCTTCAATTACCCGTTCACATCCATTTCGACTCTGCTTCGGCCAACGAGCCGCGAACATATTCATTAGAGGTGTACTGAAGCGATCGAAATGATCAATTCGGCAACTCATCCAGTCAATCCACTTCAAACTAAACAAAGACGATCATCCAGCATTGATGAAAGTCAGAGTGAGGCAAAGAAGCAAACAAGCGTGAAACTAGGCATCTAGGGTATCCCCAGAATCTCGTGGTCCCTCTTAGCTCCTCTCGCTTCCGCCGCCGAATCCTTCTGAGGCGCTTCTAGCGTAGCTCTAGCTCCGTCACCCCTGGAATCTAACCACCGGAAATCCAAGTTCCGTCTAGCACCAACCCCAGGAAATGCAAGTCATGCCTAGCTCAAGCCTCTAGACATCACGCGAAATGTGGAGTGCTCGAAGCGCTCCATTCGCTCATACGCGCCTGAGATGGATCCGGAGGATTAAGATGGGGAGGTAGGATCGCGTCATGGATGGACAGCGGAACAGGCCTTGAAATGCGTAGGATTGGATTTGCTTTGACCTACGGCAAAAGGATAGCTGAACAGTACGGATTTGCAAGAAATATATGGAGGCGATGCTGCTCAGATCGTGGAAGTCGACGTCGCCAGGGTGATAGTCTTTCAGTAAGTGGTCGCCAAGTATGGCAGCCTCGCTGTCTTCAGCGGAGTATCGTTACCAACTCGCCCATATGTACCAAAGCACCTCGACGAGCATAATCGCTGTGAATATTGTACTCCCAGTCACTGCAACCATCTTCGTTATTCTGCGGATGCTTGCCCACAAGAGAACGAAAGCGTCATGGCAAGCCAACGACTCTGTGCTGATAGCGGCTCTGGTTAGAAAACCTGATCCAAGACCCTCTACGCAACCCTCGCTAACGCCGCGCGGGTTCTGCTATAGCTCGTTACATATATCCTATGTACAGAATTGATCCTCTGCGCCCATTTTGGCACGGGCCACCATCTCCTCAAACTTCCCACGAACGATCTCACACACGTCTTGAAAATGCAATTCGCTACCGAGATCACCTGGAATATATGCACCTACCTCGTCAAACTCGCCAATATTCTGCTGTTAGCCCGCATTTTCGCCGGTACCGCATCTCCACGCTTTCGGCTGTGTCTCCATCTCGTCCATGCCTTCCTCTTCCTCTGGACGATCGCCGCCGTTGTCAGTGTAGTTTTTCGCTGTGCGCCGGTGCAGAGTTTCTGGGACTTGAGTGTCAAGGGTAGCTGCTCCCATGATCAGGCGGGTAGGATAGTGACGGCTGCGTTGAATTTGTGCACGGATGTGATGTTGTTGGTTTTGCCGGTAAGGCCGGTGTGGCAGTTGCATTTGCCGGTAAGGCAGAAGCTGGCGGTTGTGGGTATGTTTGGGGTTGGGGGTTTCTGCCTGGCCGTGAGTGCGACGAGGTTGGAATTCTCGGTTGCCGATTCAAGATTTCACGACCACGATCCCACTCGTAAGTGTTCCCTCCTTGCGCTCTTTACAATGCAAGGCGAGCTTGAGCGCTGACAACAAGTCATAGACCTAGACGCTGCCCCTTTTCTCTGGGCGTCTGTAGAACCTTGCGCCGGCATAGTCTGCGCCTGTCTCCCCCTCCTACGGCCTCTCTTCGTGGACCTGCGTGTGGGAAATTGGGGCAGCTGGTTCAGCGGATCCCTGTTCAGTAGGGGAAGCACGAAAGAGGCGGACACATGGTGGCATCCACCACCAGAGGAATTCGAGGAGGACAATAACCCTTTTGGTGATGTTGAGAGCTGCGGCAAGAGGGCCAACCCTGACCGCATTTTCTTGTCATCTAATCAGCACAAGGTGGAGGCGAACGAAGAGGTGGTGACTGTGACGGAAGTCACAGAAGGCAAACCATCGGTGGATATCGCGTTTGATAGATACTGTAATTCGGAAAAAGGAATCGGAGTGGCTGTCTAGAAATCCATGTCGAGGAAACGAATGTACAACAATTTTCCGATCACGAATCATCACTCATCCTGAAATCTTTTCATGATGATGAGTTTCTCTCGGCCCTTTCATCTCTTTCTCGATGGTTATCCCCATCCAGCTTTAAGGCTGCACATTATCATTCTTGTCCAGTCGCTCGGCATGCTCTCCCTAGGGGCTAGCGCCGTTTTCAGCCACCCATGCGTAGTGCACACCTCTCGCTCGGCGGTGGCGAGCATCATTTGATCCGTCTTCGCCTAGTAACTTGTGGAATCACGCCCTACTCAGCAAAACTGTACGTTCGAGGTGGTGACCACCTTTCTCAGTCCCTTCATTAAAAGTTGGTGACGATACTCCTTGTCCGTAGCACGATCTTTTGCACTGGCGCTTTCATTATTACTCATATCTCCAGCCATCCGTTCCACAGCCTCAGCTTCGATCGGCTCATTCGTACCAGCAGCGTCAGATTGAACGTCTTCCATGAAGCCGGGTGGCTTTGCCTCCTTAAATGCGTCACCATTGGCTTTTGAGACCTCGACTTTCGCAGCTGACAACCTGCTAGACCTCTCGGAAAGGCGCCTATCAATCCACAATGTCATCGTATTGACAATTTCAAATATAAGCCCACCTGTACTCCCAATGAGTACAGTCAAAGTTGGCAGTGCTATGAAAGATTAGATGACACAGTTTGGCTTTGTAGAAATTGCTTGTGGGTAGTAATCGTCGTATTCGACTGTCAGTAACGAGACGTAGGTGGTATACAACGACTCAGAGTAGGATCAGTCCTGATATGTTTCTTCTGCCTGTGAAAGAGCCACAGCTCCAATGAATCACAGAAAGATGCCAAACACTAGGGATATATAGAAGGCTATCATTCAATTATAAATGGCAGCTGTGACTGTGCCTTGCGCAGAGCATTGATGCTTGCTCTCGCCGATCCAATTCAGAAGCCTCAGTACTTGCGGGCTTCGTCTTCCTTAACGGATATGGACCGACTGCGCCTGTCTTAGGACCGAGACTTGTCAAGGCCTTCTGTGTGGCCTTTCCTGCCATACGGATCGACACCTTTGTACATCCACGGTCCAGCACAAAGAAACTCAGTGATGCCACTGTCAAGCCAACGAACGGTATGCCACCAATGGCCATTGGGAACGATAGCACTCTTCCCACGTGAGTTTTCGGGCTGAAGTCACAATACCCAATCGTGACGAGCGTCATACCCACATCGTAAAAAGCATCAAGGTAATCCGCGTTTTCTATCCGACCATATATGGTAGCTGCCGCGAGTAGGTTGCCGAGAGAAAGGATGACCTGGAACATGAGCGTGCTTCGACAGTAGGCGAGCTTGATGTCACTCAAGTATCGTCCTAAGATAACCCCAACAATAGTGCACACGAGCAATGACGCAGATATGAAGTACACGGCCGCGGCAGGGATCCTAGTTATAGGTCTGGGTGAAGGTCCGAGTCTCACCCGAGTGGCAGAGAAAGATGGGCCGGTGCTGCGGCGACGAGCTCGATACGGACAAAACCGGAGATGTACCACCCGATGATGGTCACCGCAGAAGCAATACCGAAGGATATATGACCACATTCATTTTCAAGCAGAGCCAGACTTGCGATAACGGCAATTCTGAAGAGAACAGCTTTCATGCAGGAACCCTGTGGCCATCAGCACGCCGACGTGCACGACACCACTTCGCTCTCTTTCATTTCGAATTTGCAACGTATGTGCCCACAGCTTCATCTGACGTGGAAGACTCGTCGAGGATTCCTCTCCAGTCGAATAAGATAGCGCAGAGGTGGAAGGTCGATGCCATGTGACCGAACGTGCAGGCTATGAGGGGGAAAGGGGGTTGAGGAGACCCACCATCGCCTGTGCTCCATGGGTCACCGACTTGGGGATCCAGACATTGGACATGCGCCGATGGAAGTCCTCCGATGGTGCGTGCTCATCTTCTTCAGTCCTTATCGTCTTCATCCTCTTCCCTGTACTCCGCTTCCTTCATACGCTTCTCCACGCTGTTGCCACTTTCAAGCGTTGTCTAGGCTGATATGTCAACGCAGGCCAGACCAATCAGGCATGCCAGCTAACTTAGACTCGAAGGAGTGCCGAAGCAGGACATCGCCTATATATAATCCCTGGAAGTCTTTTGATGAGCTTGGATCTCTGAAGCTCCAAGACATACAACCAATGGATGGACCATACCTACTATATTACACCTAGGCCAAACCAAACTTTATCCCGCTGAACCCACGCGAAAGTTTGGCAAGCACGTGGCAAGGTGGAAGCGCCCGGTTGGCCGCCGAACCAAGATTTGAAAGCGTAGAGTTAATTAAAGTACTTTCGCTCCGATGTTTTGCAGCCACAAGGCTTCTGGACGTTGGCGGACAGACGATCACCAGTAACGGCGCCACAATTCGGAATGCAACCAATATGCGTCAAAGTTAGCTGGAAGTATCACGTCCGTTGAAGTGACGACGGTACTGGTTACTGTGTACTACCATTACAACACTATTTGTTAGCCTCCTTCCTCGTAGCAACATCCCTTCTCAAGTGCCTTATCACAGCTCTGTTCGTCTCCCGCTCAGCCTTCAGTCCCTCGACCTCCCCCTGCAACTCTGCAATTTGCTCATCCTTTGTCTTGACCATCGTCCGTGAGACATCTCGCCCTCTCATTATGCCTCTTGTGTAGAGCACATGCTTGTCGCAGATGTTCTTCACCGCGTCCCTTGCCTCAGGTGGGAAAGATACGTTAAGCGCTTGCAGCGTGGTCATGATCTCAGACGCGAGTTCTGACTCTTGAGCTAGGGCGATGTCTTTGTAGCTGAATGGCGTAGGCGTTTCCGCCGGTACAGCCAGCGTTGTGTGAGCGAACAAGCCGTTTCCGACCATGCCTGTCGCTGGCGTATTGAAGGGATCATCTCCTCCGAGTCCGGTCGAGGGCGTTGGCCACGCAGTGGCTGTACCGTTCCCACTTTCCGATGTCATATCATCATATCTTCGTTTGCCAGGGGTTGAGAGCATATCCGTTTTCGCTGCCTTCCTGGGGGTTTCCGGCGGTGGCATGCTGTGAGCGCTGCATGCCTGATCGGCAACCTTCGACATTTCATCATCGTCGCTGGCGGGCCAGTCGTAGAAGTCTTCCTCTGAATCGCTACCTTGTGTAGTCGATGCCTGAGTATCGACTCTATGGGCTGAATTTGAGGGCGCAGTGTGGGACGTCTTCGACGGCGTGTACGGCGTGGTGACAGCTGAATTTTCGTGTCTGAAACGACTGGTCGTCTCAGGCGTGGCTAATCCATAAGGCGAGGGCTTGATGGGCGTCTGAGGTGAGCTTGCAGGAAGGGGTTCGGTGTGGGAGTTGTTCAGCACAGCAGCTGCTTCTCGGCCCTTGGCTTCATCGTCCCAGAGGAAGAAGTCGCAGCGTTTGGGCTGGGCTTTTTGGCATGTGTAGACTGTGATGATATCCCCGTCAGCAGCCTACGCTGTTGTGTATTTACGCTAAGGAAGTTGAACGTACACCATCGCCCGTGATTCTTCCCTCCGTTCTTAGTCTGGAAGTGTTGCGCAGGCAGACGAGGGTCGCAATTGCACTGCCAGATTCCATCCGCGAAGAGTCCTCTCAAAGGGACCTTTTTCACAACTCCGAGATAGCCTCCCCGTCCTCTGCTGCCTTTACTACGGCCTCTGAACATGATGAGTTTCGTCGTGGTGGGTTAGAGACATGGTGTTCTCAGTCCGCTGATTTGCTCGTTCTGTGTAGCATCTGCTATGAGAGCACGAATTTTCGTAGATGCTTCGCCGGCAGTATGCAATGAAGCCATGCTGGTTGCGGGATAAAGAAAATACAGGTTGGTGCGGTGACGATGACTTGCGCTAGTTCTAGCGCCTCAGGGCTACAGAAAGCCCCCCTCGCCCGCTCAGTCGTGACTGAACAAAAGCGTACAACAAAATCTTCGATATAACGAGCGCAGTACTTTCCATCATGAGCTCTTCGCACAGATCAATAACAGGCGGTTGAGGATGTTGTGCAGATTTCAGGAATCGAGCAAGTGCAAGGTGCAATTTGTTACGAGGCTTGGCGAGGCCCGGTCTTGTATCAACTAATATAGGCTTGTCATCTCTCCAAGTAAATGCCACTGCGTCAAATGTGGAGAAGATTGGTGTGTCGAGTTAGCGCTCTGAAGGGTGCATGAATACTATGACTATGGTAACATCCAGAAGATCTGCTTTGGGACCAGAATCCACTGAGACCACGATTATTGCACTCGCAATATCTTCCACATTCTCATATTCTGCCAGTACAAGGCCGCTACCAATCTCGACGACAATCACCTCCTGGCTCGGTAGGGTAATACCCCAACTACTTAGAAGATGTAGCCCCCAGGCCTTGGGGTTCGCTTGCCTGCAGCAACCCCTTAGGGAGGGATTGCATAGAAGTCCATGTTAGCCTTTGGACCAAATCTGAAGCATTCCTACACGACCCGTGTTCATTCATCAGGGACGCATTGAATGGACTATTCGCTGTGTCCGGCCAAGTGGATAGCAAGAGGAGAGGCGTACTTGGAATTATAGAAAGACAAACTAGATGAATGAAGAGTGAAGAAGCAGAGCAACAAAGAAAAATCTCCAAAACTTCCGAGTAAGGCGGTGGCAGGCTTCAACCGACCGAGTACATCCTGCTCTTCTAAGCGTGTCTTTATGAACATGTGCCAAGACCACCATCGCGTATTGTGAGTGAATCTGGCTCAGTTTGGCCGAGTCGAGTCGAATCGCAAAGCTCCTGGCATACCCGCTCTTGACTCATGGTCATGATCTGCCGTACAAATGATGATGTCTCGTCAGCAAGTCCCGCAATGGATACCTGTACTCCAGATACGTGACGGCTAGCTTGTGCGCTGTGCCTGGACCTTGGCAAAGGACGGTGGACTTCTCAAAGGTGCGGAAGACCGGAGCGACCTCCTTGGCTGCTTAGATGCGCCATGCCGATATAGGAACGGGCGAAAGTAAAGCCTGCGCCATCTGCCTCAGCCACGAAAGCCAGGAGTGCCATTTGCAAGACCCAGCAAAATACATTCGGACAAGAGAATAATTCTACGTAGAAAGACAACATGGGAATGATAATGCGCAACAAAAACCATTCATCTTCTGCAGACATGGGATAGGATCCTGCACATCGTTAGGCTTTGTCAGTCACCTTGAGTTAAATTCGTATCGAGGATCATTATAGTCTTGACGCACAAGTTGTAATGGTGCTCTTTACTGCATATTTTGCTGCTGCCTGTGTGCTTTAGCTGCGCCCAGTAGCGAGTGCCGGCGTCCTAGGAATTGCGCAACACACTTGGAAGGTCCTCCTGGACAGCGATTGCCATCGGCAACTCGTGTTGCAATACATGTTTGGGCTTTCTGACCGGTCAACTTTGTGACTCCGCTCTCATGGATGTTGTATAGGCAGAAGAGGGGTTGCTGGAGATCTCCCGGCACGTCAAGCCATGGTTTACGGAGAATTTCATCCCGCGCAATCACCTTGTGGTGCGTTGGCCTTTTGACGGCTTGTACGTTGCGGACCGTCCACTGGTAGGTTTCCAGAAGCGGCAGTAGTTACGGTCTGCATGAGGTTGGTGCTATGATAAGTTATCCGTATCAAAGCGGTTAAAGGAGATAAGGCAAGTGGTGCTATGTAGGTCAAAGCGTGATCGGATATGCAGGGCAATGCAGGCGCAGGTGTTAACATCCCTGCGTGCATGCGCCACAGGTGGAACAGCTGCAGAGAAGCCCCGCGCCCCCTATACCACCGACCCTGCTGCAAGTCACCGCACCCGCCGTGCTACCGGTCCTCGACATGATTTGCTCTCGAGGAACCCAGGGCTTGGCAAGGTCCCCTGTCGTGGAGGTACTTTCGACTATCCCAGCATGCATTGAGGGCTTTGTCAAGCATGGCAGCATCGGGGAGGAGGCCCTGAAGCACCTTATGCCCCTCACCAGATTCGCAATCCTTGAGTGGAGTGATAGGCACCTACATCAACCTCCAAGTTGCCTTCCCAACTCGCCAGATAACGCCCCAGATGGACAATCTTGCAGCAACATGCCTCGATAACCGTAAGATATCATCGTCTGGTCATGTACACACGACCAGTGTCGATAAGGCGACGCGACTGAGTGCTATGAATCGTGGATCAAACGAGGGTTATCGTAAGTTTGTACCAGAATTTGTGCCCTGGTTCGCCGAAGTTGAAATGGCGAGCTTGGCGGGCGTAAGCGACGTTTGAGAAGTCTGATTGGCAGTGACGCCTCTGGGCCTCTCAAACTAAACCGTGCGACCTTACCATTCGCGTAGTCGCGGGGGAGGATCTTTCGATAAAGTATCTTGGTGATTTATCTGCAGGCTGGCTGAAACGGCTGCGTCCGATTTGGTCGACGAAGGGTAGCCATTGCTCATATTCCCCGCCTTCTGGCGTGATGCCAGGTTCCCAGTGGATTCAGGCTTGGCAACGAAGACGATTGACCATTGACCAGGTATGTAGTAAGATGGAGGGGTTTATGAATGTACGGGAAGGGCTTGATGCTATTGTCTACTACTATAGTCGCAGCCGAGGCGTGCTTGTGGTTCGGTAGTCGATACTTTAGTCCGTAGTCAGTAGTCAATAAGGTAGTCAGTAGTCAGAAGTCAGAAATCCTCCTAGGTCGGGCGCTTGTCCCAATAGGAGTGCTGTGGCGCCCGCCGTGGGCAACAATGCCGGGTCAAGGAATAACGACTGACTGTGCAGCTTGGCCCGCAAGCGATTATCGATTATCTCGTGAAAACTTCCTTCTACCGCTACCTGACCAGTACCTTCCACCTCCCCGCTGTAGCATTGTGCCATTGTCATCCGGATTCCACCCTCGTTCAAGCAACAACCTTCACATTACCTTATTGAAATCGTTCCGCTCCCTCATCGTGATCGACCATTTCCGAGATTGGTGGAATGTCTGTGCGGTGCCACTCACAGCCAAGCCGATACTTCCCCACACGTTTGTCAAGTTTTCCTGAGGCTCCCGTCACTCATTCACTAACACCTCAGTGCTCTACGTCCTCACCACGCTGAGTCAATCGCCTGCAGACGCAGGCTACGGCAACTTCACTCTATTCCTCAACCCTTCACCGTAATCGACTTCACTCCTGGTGCTTGCTGTTGAGACGAAACGGCCCGTCTGGCTTGGGCGTGGGTCACCTCGGAAAACCTAGCAGAATTCGCGTCACTCAGGACCCTCTAGAAACATACAGAAAGACATAAATCCAGATGATATTGCCATTCGACTCACTTCAGTGTTTACGGCTCCACTTGCGAGGGCTCGGCGGAGGGGGAAGGAGCACTTGAGAGGTTTCAATTGCCGAACAACCTGCCCACAAACGATCCCTTAGATACCTTCCACCATGACGGAAGTACTTTCCATTACCCAGCCAGAGGGCAACACACACTTCGGATCGCCCTTGCGGCGTTCCTCCTCACAGACATCCTTCCTACTCCAAAGTCCCGCCGCCTACTCACGATCACCCTCGAACCTGAAGTCACGATACGCCGCTGTTGGCTACGACACTACCAAGTTACCACATTCGCTTCCGTCTTCGGCACCCTCATCTCCTCGACTGCTTGCTCCAGAATTCTCCAACCAACCTTCATATACCTCGACCCCATCAAGTAGCTTATCGTTGTACGAACAAGGCCAGTCTGAGGAGGAGGACATAGTTTTTCCCTCATACGAGGAGGGAGGCTATTGCAATGAGGTCGAAGACTCGGAGCCTCCCTCCAGTCCCATATTGCCTGATCCAATTGTTATGACACACTCAGCCAGCGATACCTCGCTGTCAAAACCTAGCTGTTCCGGATCGTCCCACACCCAACCTTCAGCTGGCGATGATTCAACCATTGTAAGTGAGCCTACGAGGCATGTCGATTACTTATCACATAATTGGAAAGAGGAGGACATATGGTCATCGTGGAGGCATATTGTATCGAAGCGAAAAGTCTACTCAAACGGTCCCCGGCTGGAGAATGCTTCGTGGAGAACATGGGCAAAATCGAAGTACCGGCTGAAGACCGTTTCGCCGGAAGCATTGAACTGGTAAGCCTTAGGGCTTGTAATTTTCCTACTATGTGAGATTGACTGCTAGCAGGATGAAAGACCATGACGTGACTTGGCTGTATGGGCCTTTACAGACGGGAACCGCCAGACCTCTGCATATTGACCCTAGTCCATCCGCTAGTCAAGTCTCAAGGAGCAACTCCTTTGCTTCCAAAAAACCCATACTGAAGAAGCGAACGCTCTCGGAAATCATGCTTCAACGTTCATTGTCCTCGTCCACCCTGATGAAGCAGGCCACCGATGCCCTCCGTGCACAACAACCTGGACAGAGACTCCGTGACCGACCTACCCTTGGCGACCGCACACTCTCTGACTTTGGTGCCTCTTCCGAATTCAGCGTTACCCTTACAAGGTCCACGACCGATCCCTCTACAGAGCCATCGGTCTCATCTTCGGGGATACAGACACCATGCACCAAACGTCACATACATTTCAATAACAAGGTAGAACAATGCATTGCTATCGATAAAGATGCGAATGATCGACCACTGTACTTCAGCGCGATTTACGACGACGACGATTCGTCGGAGGATGACATGTTAATCATGAAGCCTGTGAAACAGGCCACGAAGGCGAAGATCAGCAGCAATCGAAGTACTCCGCGGAGCAGCTTTAGCAGCGACAGCAAGACTATCGCTATGCTTCCATCCACAACTCTGAATTATCGAGGAGATACCCCAGAGCCTGGAGAGCAGCAGTCCAGGCAGATGGGCAGGCTCTGGAGTGGTGGATCGAAGCTATCTCCGTCTCCCTCACAGCAGACTCTGAAACCGTCCTCCCCTTCCACCAACTTTTTACTCGACGAGGAGGACGAAGATGCGGATATGAACTGGCAGCCTTCTGCCTCTGGAGCCAGAAGAGACAGCCTCTATCCTCGCGGTGGACTTGAAATGAATGCCGATGACGAGGGCGACGATGCTGAGCACAGCGGTCTGCGTCGAACTCCCTCTGGCATGTTCATGCCTTACGAGGATGAGGATGACTCTGCCAACCCTGGCATTTTCGGCAAAGTCGTCGACACGGTCAATACCGCCAAAGATATTGCACATGTCATATGGAACGTCGGTTGGCACCGATGATACATCTAAGGCGGTGCCAGTCGCTTCGCTATTACCTTCTTGTGACGCCACCACCATCACCACCATCATAACCATCATAACGATCGCCACCAGCCGCCACCAATCAGGTCCTATACAATCGGAAATGGCATTCTACCACCGGCTCCTCATACAGACGAATCAATGATCATACTCTCGTATTTTGCGCGGCGTTGGCGGCAGCTATCATAGCAAAATAACAGGATCACTTGCCCTTTGGCAAGTTTGGCGCACAACAATAACGGCAGACGATATCCCGCCTTTTTCTGCGGATAGAGCCTTTTAGCAGCTTTCTTCCATATCCAATGGCTTTCGTCATGTTGCATAGACTTGATGCGGTACTCCTTCCACACGCTCTACGGAGCACATTTTTATTACCGTGGTATTGACTGGATGTCGATCACGGGACATGATACGATGATCATCTAGTGGCAGGTTCAAGTCACATCTCCAAGAGCTAAAGGGCAATATGCCAAAGGGTCTCTAGTACATAGCTCTAAGCTGTAAAGTGAACAAATTCAATTCAGCCTATTTTCTATACCCTAGTACTGTCCATCACTGGGATGACCAGTCATAGAACCGACGTTGTTGAATGTTGTTTGGAGACGCCTACACCGAGCCGCCTTGTATTCCACCCCTCATCTTCAAAATCGTGGCGTCGTCGGGCTGGGGGTGGGATGCCAAGAGCTTGCTCAACCATCTAGCGTGTGCAGGATCGTTGGGAAACCTTGGCACTGAACACGCAAATTTCCCCCTCCAATTCTGAATGGAAGTCTGCGTGTTCCGTTGGTAGCAGTCAACTTCCCTAGTAATATAAGTCCATAAAGTCTTGAATCGTTAAATTAAAGTAATAGATAACCCTATTAAATCTATCCTTAGGGTTAAAACCAGTTATGGAAGATAAAACAGTCAATAAGTTAACTACTATGCAAAAATTCATACAGAAATGGGGGGGCGTGTTCAGTGCCAAGGTTTCCCAACGATCCTGCACACGCTAAATGCAACTAAATAGCTCCAAGTAGTTGGATATCACCGTTTTGCATCTCATCTTACCAAAGACTATTAGATTTGTTATTTAATACTGTAATACCACCATTTCTGCCCTACCATCCTCCGAAGCTCAGCCCCACCACCAGCACAATGGCCAACACAGCACCCCCAGACTCCACCGCCACAGAGCCCCAAGCGAGGCATGTGACTTACTGCGACGGTAAGTCTTCCTTTCATCACCTCCGCCTTTAGCTCATCTGTCAATGAAACTAAGATTCTGGTAGTTTGCACCTTACCACCAGAGGTATTACCCTTGTCGTCGACGTAGACGGTGCCCTTGGCAGCTTTGGATGAGGGGCTAAGAAGTATAGGCTGATCCACCAGCCTAGTACTGCGAGTTCGGTGGCACCGCGAAGAAATGCAAAGATTGGCTTGAGAAGGAGCATCCGGATATGCATGCGAAGTTGTACTCTGAAGGTCGATACTTACCCCGGCTTCTTACCTCCAATCGTTTACTGTTCCATTGCCTCCGTGTGTTCCCGCTGACGTTCCGAATATGGATACAGAAGCAATAACAGCATCCCTCTCGACCCTATCCGTGGACGCCCGCAAGCGTGCCGAGAAAGATTCCGCGAAGAAAGAAGCCCAAGCGGCCGCGGCCGAGAAGCGGGATGCAGACGCCAAGGCAGAAGCCATGGTGTATATCAAGCGGGTGGAGAGGAATAAGCGCAAGTATGTGACGGCTATCAGTGGGTTGGAGGCCCATGGGATGGATCTGAAGAAGGTAGCCAAGGAGTTTGGGAAAAAGTGTGAGTGTATTTCACGTGCTGCTTGGCTCCGCTCATAGGGAATGGGCGAGGGTGGTGCTGTCGAGGTTTGGGCTGATTGGGGATATAGTTGCTACGGGAAGTAGTGTTACAAAGACGGCGAGTGGGGACGAGGAGATTGTGGTGCAGGGAGACAATAGTGATGATATCTTTGACTGGGTGGTGGATGTGGGGAAGGTGCCGGAGGATAACGTGGAGTGCATAGAGGACAAGAAAAAGAAGAGCGCTGGATGAACAATAGGAACCTGCTGTTCGATATCTTCAAGACATGCCAGATTGAGGGACTCGACCTCTACCTTTTGTCCCAGAAATCATTCGATTGAGTAGCCAATGGCCGGTCCACTCTTTGGTACGGATGCTGACTGTCACGATTCTCCAAGTTTCTTGACTGCTTATCAAGCATGCCTAGACGTAATCACTACAACTCCGCTAAAAGTGGTGAACATATAATAAGCAGGATCCGTGGATTCTTCGCTTTGGTGGAGCTGTAGGTGGAGCAAATGCTCTCAAACACATAACCGCCTCTATTGGATCCCACAAAACTATGAAGCCTGAGCACTTGCACTATTACGACATCGTTCTAATGAAGCAGTTGACTATTCTCCACGGTAATCAGTTCTCAGCTCAGGAAAAAGTGACGGCCGAACAAGATAGTCCAAGATATCGACACCAACATAAGGGCGGACCGAGTAGGAGCGAAAGAGATGACGAAGGTTTTCGATTTGGCCATCTGCCAGATCAAATCTTGGCCATCTCCTCAACCACAACTTCGATAATCAGCATCGAGGTGGTCGCAAAATGCGCTAAATGTGACGGCAAGCCGCCAGCGGACACGTACGACATCGAAGCCGGCTATGGGCCAGTCTTCGAGCTACTGGTCCAGAAGTGAAGTAGAGGACATGGAATATATTGGCGTGATATAACTTGATGTGAATGTCAGCCTCCCACGCGTTAGTAGAGTACCTTAGCGGATGTCTATGAGCTGAGGGTACTGTGTTTCGGCGGTAGTAGATGCGAGTATGGTACCTTGAGCTGGGCCTTCCTTTCCCATATTGACATTTATCGCAGTTCACCATATACAGCGTGGCCATCGCAATTTTCAACGTGACCATCCACCCACTGGCCAAGTTTCCTGGTCCTGAGCTTCGCGGTACTTTCTACTTTCCTTAATATTAGGATATATATACAGTGCATAAGACCAAAGCATTGCACGATCAGTATGGAGACACAGTCCGCATCGCTCCCACCACACTTTCCTACTCTAACTCACGTGTATGAAAAGGTTGACCCAAGGCTCCGCATATGTCTTGTCTCAACTGATATTCGATAGACCTTTATGGAAATCGTCAAGGCCTGCCAGTGGTGGCAAAAGACGGGGAGAATCAGTACAAAGGGAACGGCGTCGCAAATCATATCATTAGTCCGTCATTTCTACTTGACAGTTTATGAGCTGATGACTAAAGACAAGCAAAGATTCGAACGACGCCGACCACTCAAGGATGCGGCATCTTCTCAGTCACGCATTCTCGGATTCTACGCTGCGAGAGCAAGAGCAGCTCATCACTTACTACCTCGATCTATTAGTCGAGAAGCTCCATGAGCAATCTCAACGATCTGAGTATGGCCAAGTCAACCTAGTTCATTGGTATAATTTCACAACCTTCGACATTCTTGGTGACCTCTGCTTTGGCGAGTTATTCAGGGCCTTGGATAATGGCCAATACCACTCTTGGGTCGCAAATATCTTCCGAAGTATGAAATTCGCTAGGATGTTCAGGGTGTTCAGAGCGTATCCGCTCTTGGGCAAATTCATCTTCGCCGCCCTGAAAGTCTTTCCCTAGGCCACCAGAGCCAGTGCAGAGCATTGAGCATTGACCGAACAGAAGACTGAGAGCCGCCTTGGAAAATAAACTGATTGAAGGGACTTTATGAGGCTCGTTACCTGAAGGTATAGCGCTGTGTGACTCTGATTGACCTGCTCCTAGTTATGTCCTTCGCTATAACGACGAAAAGGGGATGACAATAGAAGAAATCAAAGTAACTTCTGGCATTCTCATCATCGCTGGAAGTGAAACCACAGCAACGCTTCTGAGCGGCTTGACGTATCTCTTGTTGGAAAACCCAGAGACTTTGGCAAAAGCCGTAGGCGAGGTTCGCAATACCTTCGTTCACGCTTCAGACATCACGTTTGCGACGGTAGCAACCCAAATGCCCTACCTCAACGCCTGCATCGAGGAAGGTCTCCGTCTCTACCCGCTAGTGCTAAGCGTTCTCCCTAGAAGGACAGGGCCTGGAGGTGACCTCATTAACGGCCGCTTTGTTCCGCCACATGTAAGTAATTTATATATCGAAGGTATACAGTCACTGACAGACTTAAAAAACGAAGACAGCCGTAGGTGTCCACCCTTGGAGTGCCTACCTTTCTGCGAATAATTTCGGGGACCCGGAACTCTTTATACCCGAGCGCTGGCTTAGAGATAAGTACTTCGCAAGTGATGACCGTGCAGCTTATCAACCATTTTCCCCTGGACCGCGGGGTTCCCTAGGGAGAGTAAGTCTCTCCAGGAGTACCGGAAAGATTGGCTCTGTCGTGTAAAGTACCGGCCCCGTAGAATTTCTGCTAACTTGCTGCCAGAACCTAGTATTCGCAGAGATGCGGTCGATCATGGCGCGGATACTCTAGCATTTCGATATGGAGTTATGCGAGGACTTAAAAGAGTGGACATATCAGAAGGTCTACATCCTTTGGGACAAACCGAAGCTAAATGTAAGGTTGAGGGCAAGGAATGGGAAAGTGGGTGTAGAGAGCTCTAGAAAGAGCAATGAGCACATCGAAGCTGTATCCACGGTCGGAATTATAGGGCGCTTGTCTATCTTTGCCATCACATTCGGAGCTTTAAAATTAGATCGCCGGAAGAGTGAGTCTGTTCAGCTTTAGACGCGGTACACAGGATAGATGCAGCTATATTCGGAGGTAGAAGAAGTCGCTGATTCGACTGCAGTTGATAAGTATCAAGTAAGGCCTGAAGCCGATTTCGAGTGATATCTCCCTAGTGAACCCCGTAGGAATATCCAATTTTGTCCCTAACTACCATGTTTCATCGGATCACATGCTCTGTTGCCCATGCTCCCTTGTACTAGCCAACGGCGCTTATGGATAGTCTGCTCTTTTTATCCCGGGCAGAGGCTTTAATGGCAACTCCATTTCAACCTCGCCACTGCGTGGAAAGAGGGTATTCTCCGATGTCTCAATCTCTTTTGACACTGTCAACCTGGAAAAGCCGATCTTGGAACCGCTCTGAGAGCGGCTTGTTGTATCATGACTATCACCTAAATTGCCGAGAACCAGAGATTTGAGGCGCTCGTAATAGGCCGGAAGCTTCTCAGTGGCCAAGTGATAGATAGGGCGCATGATGGGCATGTTAGCAGTGATGATGCCGATGTTCTATTCCAGTCTGTGTTTATCGTTAGCTATATAGATGCGGGCTTTCTCATATGTTACTACTTACATACTCCAGACCTCTAAGGTGGTCAAAGTGACTGATGTAAGAAAGTCAGATGGCTTTGCTCAGATGATGGGTCTGGATGAGGTTAGATCACTTACATGAGGAATCTACAAAACTTGTAGTTCTACCATAGATATAGATACGAACGATCGAACAAACAGTCGTGCTGTGGGAGGGTGGTCAGCTATGGAGTAATAGAAAGGACAGGAACTGGGGCGATACAGGAGTCCTAAAGCCATCAGTCCGCATATAGTGATCTTTTACTTTAAGTTGATTTTGATATCCCATAAGATAACAACAGGGAGGCTTGTACAAATCAGATCGGCCACGGCCGAAAAGACTGTCTCGTAATCAGTACTGGTCTTGGACCTAATCACAGTTAGGGTTCGAAAGAACACCGATACCACTCACCGCCCTGAAGCCAGGCGATGTCCGTCAGAATCTTGTGGTTCCAGCACGCATTCGGAATGCTGTAGTCCCAATATGCTTGCATAGGCCGACATTACGCAAGCAAGCCCACAAAACAGGCGCCGTTGACGATAACTAGATGTCAGGCTTCTGCTGGTCGTGATGCGAACGATCAAGAAGCAGACTGTTACCTTGGTCAAACAATTAGAGACTACCAAAGGTATTTAGCTGAGCGTATTCCATTTCGTCGCACCGAGCTTTTCTACTCTGCTGAGATAGTATTGGTGCCTTCCTCCTCCACTTACAACGCATTTAAGGATGAAGGATGTCTGTAGTGCGGCAGCAATCTACAGTACCTAATGAGTATCCAATCTCGGGCGGTTAAGGTTCTTTACTATTAAAAGGGCCATTGCCCAGTCATCCCACCCAGTTTTCCGATAGCCGCATGGCGGTTATAAAGACTGCAAAAGTGAATAATACTATCGCCACATCACGCAGTGCGATGCCATAGTTCTGGTCCCCGCCTGAAGGAGGAGCGAAATTGCCATTCCCAATGTAAGACATTCTGGTGCGCTGGCGGTAGTCGTAATTACAAATGTCTGCTTGAGATTGACGAGAAGCTGAGTAGAGCCATCCTGCCAGGGAAGACTGTCTCTTTGACTAAGGCTATCCCGAGAAGGCGGACGGCAAATGTTTCACATCAAGACTTGGCCATATAGCTGCAGGACTCGCCATCAGTAGCCTGGTAATCCGATCCATAGTCGGTGTTACTCAAGCTGCCATGTAAACACACAATTCAGGTAGAAACGCGATTGATCAATAACTGCGGCCACCCTAGCTTCTTACACTTCTCCTTAAGCACTTTTGGAAAGGGCTAGTAAGGCTGCAGGGCCAAGTCGAGTGCATCTCTTGTTGGTGGAGATGTGTGACAATTTCAAAGGTATTCGAGCTGTGTTTCTGATTCGATTATTGCCCGCTGTGGCGAAAGGCATCGGGGATATTGACACTGAAGAAAAACTTGATATATGAGTTGTGACAACATACCTTGTCAGTCGGAACCTCTCTCTTGCCATTCAAGGAAGATATATCCGAGTTTGGCGACAAAGAGCTTGCAGCGCTAGGCAGAATGGCTCGACTCGACGGAGTAGATGCTTCGATCGGATTGAACTGAATGTCTCCGACTCGCCTTCGTCTCAACCACCCATGAGCCAAGTGCATTCGTCCATTGAGCTCTATGCATGGTGGGGTAACGCTTCACGATCGCCGATAGAAGATATCAGGCAAATGGCCAAAACCTGGGAAACGCATCAGTCTTCGCCTTCCAATTTCGTCCGATTCGGGGCCCCCAGCTGCCTCGTAGAGTGCGGGGATATAGCGCCCCCTTCCTCGATCTCTTGCCTACCCAGAGTGTTCGCACTTAAGAGTTTCTTGGTCTTCTTCAATCAGGTGGCTACGTTTGGCGCTGTCCCTATCCCGAGCTAAGTTGCAAAGACGCACAGAGTACCCATGCCGTTTCAACACCCAGAAGGTCCAGCTACACCTTCTCTCGATTGTCGGGTATGGTCCAGATTCCTATGCATTCGAGGTGCTGGCATGTAGGTCTTTTTCGGGTACCTGATTAAGTAGTGCTGAGGGTTTGAAGGTGAAGGTATCGTCAGTGTTCACAATCAGACTGTCGTAGGACCATTGTATCTTTTCGCTTTACGATGCCTGCATAGGCTGATCAACGGAAGTCTTCACAAACGACTATTTAAGGAAAGGGACGTCTCACCGACTGCTTCATGTAGAAAATGCGCAGTCTTAGGCGCTCAAGCCTCCTGTGCTCAGCACGTTTCGCAAGTTTAGGGCACAATCTGAGCAGTGTTGAGCCATATTCTAAAAGCTCTTAGCTTCAAGAAGGGCAGGTTATTGCGCGCTTTGTTCGATTGGTACGATTCTTCGGTCTATAAATTGAACAGATGGCCGACCTCGTAAAGTGACAGCATAGCAAACAGCGACTGAGTTGACCAAGTCTTGTACCGAGAAGTCTGGGGCAAAGTCGCCGAGGTTCGACGTCATGCACCAAGATTTGCCAGGTACGGTTACATCGATCTTCGGTAGTGTGTAAACACATAGTTCTTGAGACTCGACGTCCGACTTGTCATGGGTGTCAGCGAGCATGTTGCCTTCAGAAAAGCTCCCATCGGGCGGTCCAAGCATGTAGGCCAAAAATAAACAGGAAAAGTCAGGATGTGCAGAATAATTCAACAAATGGCTAGGATGACCACGACAGCAGCGACTGCTTTCTTAGTAAGCGCAAGTCTTGAAGTTAATTATATACATAGAATGCATCGCTCATTCAAAGCCGTGAAAATGCTGATTGAACGCCTTAGACTTGCCTGGCCTCTATTCATACCTCGTGCCCCAACCACCTGCCTTGGAGGAGGAAGGTCCATCTAATAGGTGCGCTTGAAAGGAGCAACGGCCTGTAGAAGTATGATATTAGCCATTTGTCTGACAGAAGAAGACGACTCTGAAGCTTCGGATGATCCTCACCTTGCACTCGTTCTCATCTAGCGTATGCCCAATAACTCGGCGATATCCAAGATCTACTTTGCCTTGCGGCTCCTTTTGGAAAGTCAGGGTATGCTTCATCCAGTTCTCGTCGTCTCGGTCCGGAAAGTCCTCTCTGGCGTGGGCACCTCTCGACTCTTTTCTGTTGGCGGCTGACTCGGCGGTTTGGATAGCGCACGTCAGGAGATTCCTGAGCTCAAGGGATTCAACGAGATCACTGTTCCAGATCATGCTGCGGTCTGTGGTTCCCAGTTCCGCGTACGACTGGTCTACATCTTTGATGCGCTTGCTGCCCTCGTCGAGAGACGCTTGCGTACGGAAGACGGAGACATCAGTCTGCATCACTTTCTGCATGGAGCTGCGGATTTCGTGAGTTGACTTGGGGCCCGAGGCTGTTCTGACCTTGTCAAGCGTGCTGATGGATTCCGCACCTGCGTCTGCGCGGATCTCCTTGTGCGGCAGACCGGGCTCAAAGTTATCGCGCACGGTGTGAGAGACGGCGCGGCCAAAGACGATGAGATCGAGGAGGGAGTTAGCCCCTAACCGGTTAGCGCCGTGGACTGATACGCAGGCGGCTTCTCCACACGCAAAAAGACCTGGTACGACTTTATCGTTACCGGCTTCGTCGACGGTGAGGACTTCTCCGGTGTACTTGGTAGGAATTCCGCCCATGTTATAATGAACGGTGGGTATCACTGGGATAGGTTGCTTGCGGACATCGACACCAGAGAAGATTGATGCAGTCTCAGAGATACCAGGCAGACGCTCATGCAGGACCTCCGGAGGCAGGTGCGAGAGTTGAAGGTAGATGTGATCTTTGTCAGGGCCAACACCACGTCCCTCGCGGATCTCCATGGTCATGGATCTGGAAACAACGTCTCTGGATGCTAGATCCTTGGCTGTGGGCGCATAACGCTCCATGAATCTTTCACCCTCGGAGTTCAGCAGATAGCCTCCCTCACCACGCGAGCCTTCGGTAATCAAGCATCCCGCACCGTAGATACCTGTGGGGTGGAATTGGACGAATTCCATATCTTGGTTAGGTAGCCCAGCACGAGCGACCATGGCCATACCATCTCCTGTGCAAGTATGGGCGGATGTGCAGCTGAAGTACGCTCTCCCATAGCCTCCAGTCGCTAGCACGGTATTATGTGACCGAAACCGGTGTAACGTGCCGTCCTCTTGGTTGTACGCGATGACGCCTTTGCATTCCCCGTCCTCCATGATCAGGTCCATCGCGAAGTATTCGATAAAGTAATTGGTGTTATGCCGTAGTGATTGACCATAGAGGGTGTGGAGCAGAGCGTGACCGGTCCGATCAGCCGCAGCGCAGCATCGGTACGCCTGTCCTCCTTTTCCGTATTTTTGTGATTGACCACCGAACGCTCGCTGGTAAATCTTGCCCTCATCTGTTCTCGAGAACGGACAACCGTAGTTTTCTAATTCGATGACACTGGCTGGTGCCTCTCTTGTCATGTAGTGAATAGCGTCTTGATCGCCCAGCCAGTCGGATCCCTTGACAGTGTCGTACATGTGCCACCGCCAATCGTCCTCATGCATGTTCCCCAGCGCCGCATTGATGCCACCCTGTGCAGCTACGGTGTGACTTCTCGTGGGGAATAATTTCGATATACACGCTGTATTGAAGCCTGCTTCCGCTAGGCCGAAGGCCGCTCGTAGACCGGAGCCACCAGCACCAACAACGAGAGCATCGTACTCGTGGTCCTGCAAAGAGTCAGTTCATGAGTGATTGAAGAGTCTGAATTGCGGCAGGCCTACTATGATAGGGTATTTGTGGTCGATGAAGGGAGATGCCTCTTTGGCTCGTAGCGGCTGGTTGGTGATAATTCGGGCTACCAGTGATGTTAATATATGGTATAGATCCCGACTTTGTAGTCATACCGTGAGGTCTCGAACTAGAGAATAGTCGACGAGGCCTTGCAGCCTTCGAGAACTACACACGGATCAGTAACCTCCCTCAACATGTCCATTGAAGCCGCAAGAACATACCTTCGATGCTGAGGCAAAGCTTCGTAACCCTAGAGAAGCCATAGAATCACAAGTACGAACAACTAGACAGTTGAGTCTTCTTGTACGAGAGGAGAGTGTAGGGTGTAGGACAGGAGTGGAAGAGGCGAAGCGAATCGTTTGCGGAGGCGGGATATCCAGGTCGTGACGATGATTGGCGCTAGTGGGGATTGGGCCGAGGCTGCCGCATCGGCCAATCACCTTCTACCAATTCCTAAGTGAATATTTGGCATTCTCGTCCATTAATGTCCGACGTTCTTTGTCGATAGTGTTGGTAGTTTCAGCTTGAGGGATGCTGAAGAGCTGACAGCAGAACCTAATCCTGCACCACTAATGGAAAAACGCTCAAAGTCCCAGAAAAGGTAGATTGTCAGGGCACATGCTTCTGATATTACATTACATTTCGAGGTTTAATGCTAGGTAATGGCTCAGGGATTACGCCGCTGTAATATACATGCTGTCCCCCCAATCTCTAAGCCTCTTGTCTCGCCATCCAACCCTTTCATCAGCCGACACTCTTCTTCTAATTGTACTGCATATACGTGGCAGTCGAGTTGAATTTCAAGTTTCCCTTGATGACCTTGTCCACGGCAGCCAAAAAGTCTTTCTCCGTAGCCACCTTTCTCCTCGCCCTTATAGCGAACATACCCGCCTCCGTAGCAACACTCCTTAGCTCCGCTCCTGTGCTGTTGGGGCATAGTCTTGAGATTAATTCCCACCTGATATCCCTCTCGACTGACATACTCTTCGCATGAATGCGCAGGATGTTGGCCCGACCCTCCAGATCAGGTAGGGAGAATTCGATCTTTCGATCTATACGACCAGGACGCATCAGTGCTGGATCTAGGGTCGAGGGTCGATTAGTGGCGAACATGACTTTGATGTTGCCGCGGGAGTCGAAGCCATCAAGTTGCGTGATGAGTTCAAGCATAGTGCGCTGGACCTCGTTGTCGCCACCGGCTCCATCGTCGAAACGTGCTCCACCTATTGCATCGATTTCGTCGAAGAAGATGATACACGCCTTCTTTGTCCTCGCCATCTCGAACAGTTCCCTTACCATCCTTGCACCTTCTCCAACGTATTTCTGCACAAGTTCTGAACCGATAACGCGGATGAATGTGGCGTCTGTCCTGTTCGCTACAGCTCTTGCGCAGAGTGTCTTGCCTGTGCCTGGGGGAATGTTACTCAGATGGACTGCCAAGCGGTGGGAAGACCCAACGCCACCTGTGAGGAGCGCTTACCTGGTGGACCATAGAGAAGGGCTCCTTTCGGAGGATCGATACCAAGAGACACGAAGCGTTCGGGTGAGAGGAGGGGCATTTCGACGACCTCACGGATCTTTTCTATTTGGTCCTTGCAGCCGCCAACGTCGCCGTAGGTTACATCGGGTTTGTCCTCGACAGTCATCATAGTTACGGAGGGATCGATTTTAGGAGGCAGGGGGAGAAGGATTTCATATTTGTTCCGGTCGACACTGTTGCTGTTAGCTCCTGTGCTTGCTATGGAGGTGGGCAAGGCTTACCCAACGCGCATGCCCTCTTCAATATCTGTAGGACTGACACGCTCACCGAGTTTGACGACGAACTTGGCGATTTGCTTGACGTTAATGACATACTTGCTCTTGTCCGTGTCCTTTTCATCTTGAATGATTTTGGTACACCGAGCGACCTGGAGGGGATGGTCTTCTTGCATTCGTTGCCGGTCTGCTGCAATATCCCATAGATGTGGCGGCGCCAGACCTGTATCCGATTCCTATGCAGCATCAGTATGAATTGTAAGGAGATCTTGGGTTGCTAAGTACCTTGACTCCTGGAGCCCGGTTAGCGTATCGTATTACGTTAGGGAATAGAGCTTCATGGACGAACCTATTTTCTCATTGACACTTGTCTGCTTTTCCTTGATCTGCTTCTCCAGCCGTTTTAGGCCAGCAGCATACGGTGCCGCCCCATATGTCTTCAGCACTTGTATGTCCCTGATGGAAATCGTATCAGCATCAAGCGTGCTGCTGACCGTGTAGCCCCGAATCGTTCGCAATTACATACTCATCTGTGAGCGGTGTGATCTTTTTCTCAGGTTCCTCGTCATCGACAAACTCTTTCTTATACTTTTCCCAACTTTGCCCAGTCGCGCTCGGCATATTGGGAATCCAGCTGCAGTGTCTGTTAATCGGTGTTCAGGTGGTGATAAGGATTTTTGTGAGAGCGTAGGTCGTGTGGATCGAAGTGAAGTATCTCGTGGAAACCTTGCCTCAAGCTCGTACTCTAAAGTGTTTGGATTGATGGTATTGGAAGGTGAGTGGTGTGAAAGGTTGACGATCTGAAGACGGCGCATGTCGTGAAGCTCTCCTCGGCTTTAGCCGGCGCTAGCATCGCGGTCACAGAACCCTCGGAAAATCGAATCTGACGCGCCGAGAACTCTGGCGTCGCCCATGATTGAGTCGAACAAACAGTAGACTTTTCTTCAGACCCTCCCAAGCTCTTCGCATTCCATCCTCCTCGTTGACCTCATTTGATCTTCAACATGGCCGCCATGACGGCGCCAATGCAGTCGAACTCGGGCAATAATGCCTTCAAGGTACTTCGGACAGTCCTTTTCTTTAGCTCTTCGATCATGCTCACCTTGCTCATAGGATAAAGAGAAGCCGATGGCCGTCCGGAATGCCAACATCATGGCAGCTCGAGCTGTCGCAGACGCTATCCGAACCTCACTTGGCCCCAGAGGCATGGACAAAATGATACAAACAGGGAAGGGCGAGACTTTGATCACCAACGACGGCAACACCATGCTGAAGGACATGAGCGTCATGCACCCCGCAGCCAAGATGCTGGTAGACCTCAGCGCTGCCCAGGATGTAGAAGCAGGTGATGGTACAACGTCTGTTGTTGTGATTGCTGGTGCTCTGCTTGGAGCAGCAGATCGATTACTAGCAAAAGGAATACATCCCACCGTCATATCGGAATCTTTTCAGCGAGCGGCAGCTGCTGCGGTGAAGACATTGGAGGACATGTCACATCCTATATCACTTTCAGACCGACCTACACTACTACAAGCCGCTTCTACATCTCTCTCGTCCAAGATAGTCTCCCAACACTCGAATCTACTCGGTCCCATGGCGGTGGATGCTGTGCTCAAAACCATAGATCAAAAGAACGCAGACAATGTCGACCTTAAAAATATCAGAGTAGTCAAGAAAGTGGGCGGCACGATAGAAGACAGCGAGATGATCGAGGGGCTAGTACTCAACCAGCCGGTCGTCAAAAGCGGAGGTGGACCGGCACGAATGGAGAAAGCGCGGATAGCTCTGATTCAATTCCAGCTCAGCCCCCCTAAGCCGGACATGGAGAACCAGATCGTTGTTAACGACTACAGACAGATGGACAAGATTCTAAAAGAGGAGCGAACATATCTACTGAACATGGTCAAGAAGATAAAGAAAGTCAAATGCAACGTCTTACTCATTCAAAAGTCGATCCTCCGAGACGCGGTCAACGACCTTTCATTACATTTCCTAGCCAAGCTCAACATCCTCGCCGTCAAAGACATCGAGCGGGACGAAGTAGAATTCATCTGCAAGAGCACCGGCTGCAAACCAATCGCCGACATCGACTCTTTCACCGAAGACAAACTCGGCTCCGCGGAGCTGATAGACGAAGTGCAAGCTTCCGGCTCCCGCATAGTGAAGGTGACTGGCATATCACCAAAAGCCTCCGCGACCGCAAAAACAGTCTCCATCATCTGTCGCGGCGCCAACTCCCTCATCCTCGACGAAGCCGAACGCTCGCTCCACGATGCCATTTGCGTCATCAGATGTCTCGTAAAGAAAAAGGCACTCATCGCCGGCGGAGGTGCCCCGGAGATCGCCATCGCCAACACCCTCTCTGCAAAATCACGCGAATTGACAGGAACGGAAGCGATATGCTGGAAAGCTTTTGCAGATGCCATGGAAGTCATACCCACGACTCTGGCCGAAAACGCCGGTCTGAATAGCATACGAGTCGTCACGGATCTGAGACATAGACATGAGTTTGGCGAGAAGAATGCTGGTGTGAGTATTAGGAGTGGAGGGGTCAAGAATAATATGCAGGAGGAGAATGTGCTGCAGCCGCTGCTGGTGAGTACGAGTGCTGTGGAGCTGGCGGCGGAGACGGTGAAGATGATACTTAGGTTTGTTATTCTATCCGGCAAAACTTGCGAATGACTACTGACAGTGGTTTAGGATTGATGATATTGCATTGTCGAGGTAGATGGAATGGAAAAGTGTGAATAGATACCAAAATGCTACGGATGTTACCAAATGCTTCTTGTCCATTTTCATGGAATGTTTACTTGATATGCATGAAGTTAGCATTGCATAGGTGCCCTCGTTGACAATGACTCGGGGTTCCAGTGGCTGTTAGTCATCACCCCATTCACGCTTACGAAAATGTGCCATCCTGTATCTGACAGAGTTAAGATGCCTGGTAACAAGAAGTGTAGGATTGACATACGAACCACAAACCTCCATCAGTATCATGTAAGTTGTGAGCTAGATGCGCAGACATCACACGTCACATGCTGAGGCACCCAATTTCAAGCAGCTGACCGAAATTTATTAAAGCAACGCCATCTCATGGCACTGTATAGATAGTAATACACAATCGTCGAAGCATGTCAAGCGCCCGCCAGCCAAGAAGTCCGTCAAGAACGTTGGTATCATGAGAAGAATATCAGCCCAACACCAAAAAGCAACACCAACCTGCTCGCTTCAAGCGCTAAAGAACAGCAAATGCAAAAAGTAAAGTCGAGATCAAGTCTCCGCAGATAGCAAAAAGTATAGCAATATGCTCCATCAACAATCGGCAGGCTCGCACGATCACGACTTCCCACTGACCTTGCGCCAGAAGCGTTTGACGACGCTCTGGTCCTTGGGTAGGGTATCCCAAATATCAGCCTCGTTCTTCGTAGGCGGCAGATGCTCCAACGCCAACGGATCGTCGCCCGTGGTGTGTGCATACAGCGCCTTCTCGTCCGCTCTCAGGTCGGGCCTCGTCAGCGTCATCCGTAGCGTCATCTCTCTGCTGCCGGCGAGCAACTGCGCAAACGGGTCGCTGGTATAATGGCGGACTGTCGGTCTGGAGTACAGCGTGTTGCTGGACTCTGAGGATGTGGCATCCGAGGGCGAGAGCAGGATTGCGTCGGTGTGGAATGCGGCGTCCATGGGTGTGTAGGGTGCGTCTCGCTCCGGGAGGCTTGCGGCGTCGGAGTCGTTGTCGTCGGAGAGGTCGAGGTTGTCGAATATGGAGGGGGCGTCGTCGTGGAAGAATGTTTTGCATGGGGCGGTGTTGTGGGACCGAGAGAGCGAGGGCCGGTGCATGGGCAGGAGCTCTTTGTCATCCATGGAGAGGAATCCGAATTCGATCGCTTCGTCGAATTTCTGTGGTGAGGCCAGGTAGACGCGGAGTTTGAGGCGGGCTTCTGGGTCTTGGTAGTGGCGGGCTGAGGGTTCGACGGCTGAGACGGAGGTCTGTTTTATATGGAAAGATGGCGGAGATGGTTGTTTCCGTGAATGTGTCCGTTGGTGGGCGCCTTGGGGTATTGATAGAGTCGGAAGAGGAGGTGGTGAAGATTTGGGGAGCGAGGAGTGATTGGCATGGAAGGGCAGCGAGCTTATGGACAAAGCTCTTCTAAAAGAGGGCCCACGTCTCGACTGCCTGTTGTTGTTGTTTTTGTCTGCTGCCTTGTCTATAAATTCGTGATAGCCGTCCAATTGTAATCTCGAGTCCAAGTCCACATCGTTGTCATCGTCGAACCAGATCATGGAATTGTCCATTTCAATGGCTGAGTCGACAGGGTGCCCGGGGTCGAATGTGCTCGAGGAAGACTGGCTGGTGAAGGAGGAGGTTCGCAAAGCTGGCACACTGCGGTTCTTTTCACGGCTAAGCTTGTAAAGCTCCCGTCCAAATTTCGCGTCTGCAGCGTCCGCAGCGTCGGGAAGTACAGCACCCGTCTGTCCCGACAAGAGATTGCGCTCCTCCAGGGTAAAGTGCCTTCTCTGAACCTTCTCAGGAAGGCGCAGGAACCACTGAGCGTCTGAGTGGGAGAAAGTGTCACTCGTAGGCGAAGGAATCTTTCGACGAAATGCTGGGTTTTTAAAATAGCTTGAATTTCGGCGAGCCAATGTGGGACGAGGCGGACGAGAGGAGACGTCGCGCTTCGAACTTTTTACTCTGCTCAAAGATGCGGCTTTGATCGGCCTTGAGTTGGGGCCTTGAGCAAGTCTGAGCCTCTCAAGAGAGGAAAAATACTGCAGAGACCGCGAGTCAGCGAAATGGAGATCGACAGGTGGGTTTTCGTCGAGGGGGAACGACGACGACGTTGAACAAGTCTTCAAGCCAATTGAGGGACTGCGAGTGGTATGGAAGTATGGAATGTCATTGCAGCGTACGTACCTTGCGTTTGAATGCTGGAGGGAGGTTCTGCCATTCTTCATGATGCCGTCCTGAGGGGGGTGCCATGGTCAAGTGTCTTGGCATTGCCGGTGGCCCGTGTCTTGACTTAGAACTACTTTAGGGGTTGGTATGTGCACGAGCGGTGCAATAGCGCCTCGGTCATTGCAATCGACGATCTTCAAGCGACAGCATGTTGCAGAGGGAGACGAGAGGATGGTAGAGACGGAGGTGGGACACATGGCTATAAGGATAGAGGGGGAAGGCATGCACGGTAAGAATGGACTACCGCCGCCTTGCAGACGGGCAGGGATATATCCCTTGAAGCAGAGCTGCGGTGTAGGCCATCAGGGCGCTTTTTGACACCTATCAGCTTCCGCATTCTTGCTATTGGCTTCAATCCGCTAGCACTTAGGCTCCGCGACAAGGTATTGACACGGTACAGCTTTCGAATCAGCGAGGATGCCTGACATGAGAATCCGGGCTGGGAACGATGTATGCGTTTGCAAGTGTCTCTGGAACGACCCAACCACATGTCCAGAAATCCAGTCCCTCAACCATCAACACATCGCTGAGGTCCCAGGGGGAACAATCTTCATGTCAGAACGTCGAAGCGAGATTGAGACGAATCTATCTCAGCTTGCTCGTGAAAAGATAGATCTCGATTGAGCCACCGACACGGCCCAATTCGGCGTTTCGTTTGTGACACTCGATTGACGCTTTCGTCTCCACATGCCATTTACCTTGTTGGTGATCATTCTGATGCAAGGCACAGGGACGCTACTTTTTGCATGCAGTAGTACCGTTTTAGGGCCGAAAATCTCCAGGACCCAAGCTGACAGGCACAAGCAGGCCCCGATCTGTGTGATCTGGATTGCCGAATGGGCGACTAGGGCTTGGCGCCTGGTGCAAATTGCGATTTGACGGATGCTGACCTCCAATGAAAAATCCCCTTTCCTAACTACAGGAAACGAGCGCTTTCATTGAGGCTGTATCAGTATTGCGAAGATTATACACCCATGATTGGAGCACGGGTCGCTGTTACAATGTCTCGGGACGGAAAATCGCATCACGGGAAAAGCGGGCAATTGCTGAAACACATGGCCAACAGCATAAGGCGGGGCCCGGACTGGAGTACTATGACCTAAATGAGCGGTTTATCGATAATCTATGTCACGCAAAGGTCTCTGGGTCAAACCTACTGGATTGAGACACTTTTGGGGGTGCAGATAATTCCTGTCACTAGCGGGTGCCGATTTAGGGCGCTTAGATCACGTTGGCATCGCGTGGGCTCCCAGGAATGTGAGTGAACTTCGCCCCACCTTCCCGCCGGGAACCCTCCATAAAAGAAGCTTCACGGTGTCACTTCAGCTACCATAGGTAAGTCTTGGTATTCATAAGTGGCACTCCATTGCCAATTATTATCGTGCACAGCATAAGCGTCTTACCTCATACGTCCAAGTCAAAATCCTATCGCTACCGTCAAACGCAACATGCCTTCCTCTGAACGAAGATTCTCTGTAAGCAAAGGTCCGAGTGTAAGGTATTCATCCACTTGTGATACGTTATGATGGCTCAAAATTACATCGTTTTGCTGATGTCTTGCCAGCGAACAAGGCTCCAAGATTCACCGCCAATTTCGCAATGCACATGAAGGCCACCGCCCCCATGCCGGGCTGGATCCGTCACGAGCCAGCACGGGCGTAGTCTGGTGTACCGAGCGAGCAAACGAACATGGCTTCGCCGACGCCCCGGCTAAGTGGGCCAATCTCGGTCAAGGCGCCCCAGAGGTAGGAAAAATTGGTGGAGGACGGCTAGACACATGAATGACTGACAATGCAATCAGGTTGACGATGATATAGAAGGTAGCTTTGACCGCCCGAAAACCATCGGAGTCTCTATGGCTGGTCGTGAGTATGGGCCAACGGCTGGCATTAAACCATTGAGGGTTGCTATTGCCAATCTGTATAATGCACACCATCGTCAAGGCAAGGACAGCCAGTACACTTGGGAGAACATCGCTGTCGTCCCTGGTGGCAGAGCTGGACTAATTCGCATTGCCGCTGTACTGAACAATGCCTATCTGGGTATGTACGTTGGGGAAGTCTTCCAACAGTGGGTTTCTGACCATCTCTAGGCTTCTTCATCCCTGACTACACTGCATACAACGAGATGTTGGGTCTGTTCAAGAATGTAGGTCGTCCTTGTGTATCTCATGACGCTCACACCGGTACATTCGAATCCAACACGAGTGCAATTAGCATTATTCTGTCTCAACATGAATGCGAGTAATATTGGTCTGTTGCAACGCACATCTGATCTTCTCCCTGCATAGTTCGCCGCAATTCCATCACCCCTGTCAGAGGCCGATGGCTACCACATCCATCCCGAGAAGATCTCCGAAGAGATCGCTCGCGGAACTTCTGTCATCTTGACGTCGAACCCTCGTAATCCTACAGGTCAAGTTGTGAAAAATCCAGAATTGGCTGAAATCCAAGATATCTGTCGAGGTACAACCTGCAACAATCCGCTGCAGAGACTTCGGGGTCTGACTATCTTCTAGACCGCGCGACACTCATTATGGACGAGTTTTACGGCGGCTACAATTATACTAGCAATTGCGACGGCTCCGTCGTGTCTGCCGCCGACAACATCGAGGACGTGGATCAAGACGACGTTCTCATCATCGATGGATTGACCAAGCGATTTCGCCTTCCGGGCTGGGTGAAGCCACCATAAGCTTCCCGTAGACAACTTGCTAACCACCTCGCAGCGTGTGGCATGGATCGTCGGTCCCAAAGAATTCATCAGCGCCATCGGCAGCTGCGGGTCCTACCTTGACGGCGGAACCAACGTGCCCTTCCAAGAAGCCGCCATCCCCATGCTCGAGCCTACCAAGGTTCGAAACGAGATGAAAGCACTTCAGCACCATTTCAAAGGCAAGCGCGACTATGTCCTCGGCCGTCTCGAGAGCCTCGGATTCAAGATCAAGCATGTGCCCGATTCAACCTTCTATATCTGGTTGGATCTGAGCAGCTTGCCTAAGGAGATCAATGACGGCCTCAGTTTCTTCCAGAAATGTTTGGAGGAGAATGTCATTGGTGGGTTTTTTATTCTTATCGCAGGGTATCGTTCTTGAGTCGGAGCAGATGCTAATCTTGAGCTTCTCACCTACAGTCGTGCCAGGCATCTTCTTCGACCTGAACCCGGCCAAGAGGAGGGACCTGTTCGACAGCCCCTGCCACCACTTCATCCGCTTGTCCTACGGACCTCGGATGGAGGTGTTGAGGATGGGTCTTGACGGTATCGAGAGGATCATTAAGAAGTCAAACTTTCCCCGTACCCTTCCTTCAAGGTGACGCTGACGACTTGCCTAGGGCCGGAGCTACTCATGAGAAGAAGGCGTAGGCTGGAGCGTTGGTTACGATTGGCCCAATTTCTTGTTGTTGAGGATCGATGATCTGCATGGGAAGTAAAGCATAGCACTCTGATGCACGTACATGGCTTACGAATGATGTCCTGATCAATATCTGCATCTCCCTACTCCTATTTTGCATTCATGAATCCTCTCCGAATCTTTGATATGCACAACTTACATTCTTCATCACAGTACGATGCCAACTTCTCGAAATTTATCTTACTATAACTTTCTGGCGCTCCCTGCCCCAAAGCCAACGCCGAAGACTATTAATATGATATAAGAAAACAGGCCTCCTCCCCCCTTCCCCAAAGTCGAGCCTTCACTTCCGCTATTCCTACTTTATCATGAGTCTTGACCCTCTGCTCCCATCACAATACACGATAATTAAATAAGGCTGAATCCTGCTTCCCGGTTCTCAATTTGTCCGTTTGCATGCAATATCCAGAAGGCTTTTGTATGTAGTGAATTATCATTGCCTATTCATATTAAAGCGGGGTTCGGGCAGATGGAGTTGAGAGGCTGGTATGGTTCTGGTGGGTGGTGATACGGGTTTTAGTTTGTGAGATGTATTTTGGGTCTGGATGCTGGGGAGTTATTTTTGTGGGTTAGCATTGCTGCGGGTTATTTAGATGGGGAGGGATGGGCGGTAATGGTTGGTGTTGTCTAGGTGTATGGGAGTGTAGGTGTGAGCGTTAGGTGAGTTTTAGTTGTGTTAGGTCTTGGATATAGCTAAATTTATTTTGTGTGGGTGTTCTATGTATTTGTGACAATTTCGTGGGTTTGCATTCCGAGCGTTTCAGGAGGTGTAGATATGCACTCGCAGTTTGTGTGGCAGGGTGACTTCACGGGTGATATGGGGGTAGTTAACCACGATTGGCTATAGACTTGCGAGTCTGGACATGCAGTTAGTCTCAGCGCTACGAATATGGGTCAATAGCGTGGTGCAGCATGCACTCGTCCAAATACTGGATGGGGCCGATTCGAGTCTTCGATGCATGACTTCCACACAGTGGTCACGTCTTGCCATTTCTCAAATGTGTTCTTTTCGACAGCCTGCAGTGAATTTAAGCTTTGCTACTGTGTTCTGCGACGCTTCTTGCGAGGCTATGCGTGTGCTACCGTCTCTTCGACAGTCGGGATGCGGTCAGAAGGTCGGTCATAGAAGGAAGTCGTGGCGAAACGCCAAATGAAAGGGCTCAATGTTACCTCATGCTTCGCTACGTTATGGACGACATTCCCACCGACTTCACAGCACGCTGGTCTGCCGGTTGCTCCATTCTGGCTTTCATTTCCACCATCGTGGGACTGTTGTCGAACAGCATCAACGAGACCACGGCTATAGTCGACGAATGTGTCGTTCTTGCGTTTGCCTTGGCCGTGTCTTTTACTATGGTATTCAACAAAAGATTTGGAGACCGACCGAATCTTTTGACTGATACCATCTTCGAGGGGCAAAGCGATAGTCATGCTCGTATACAGACAGCTCTGGCAATTCTGGGAGGCTTGATCGCTCAATCCCGGATGTCTCGCCCATGGTGGAAAAGTAGTAGGCGCAGGTTGATATATCCAGCCTTGTCGCAGTCCTTGTTGGCGCAGGGGTCTGGTACGAAGTGTACGGAATCACCAGATATGGCATTATAGTCTTTGCGTGTCCTGTCATGGCCAACGTAGGAATGTGGATTGGTCTAACTCAGCTCCTCACTCTTCTCAACGTGCTATGCCGCTCCTTGATCTTTGACATTCGCGTCGTTCAGTTAGGACGGGAGGCACTAGGCCGATGAGGGACCAAAACGTCCGTTCCGTTGACGCCAATCGCTCCTCAACTGTCGTGCTGCGATCTCATCGCGATACCTTTCTGCGATGGCTCTTGAAGACTTTCACGGCGTTAGCCAGCTGCATTTTATACACTTACGGAACTGTTCTATTAGCTAGCATGACCCTCATTCCGGCTTCTGATGCAATTCGAGCCATGGTGATGTCTACTATCAGTGCTGGTCTTGGAAGGCTCGCTGTATGCTGGTTCACTTCGCCGCGCAGGAAAAGGAGCCAGATCATTGCGGTTGATGTTCCCACAGTTTCCTACAGGACTTCACAGCCTTGATTTTGGAACGCGAGTGGGTCAATGAGTAGCGAGGATTTTTTCGCTCCCGTACCGCCATGCTATTCGTATCGTGTATATGGCACTAGCATCATTCAATCACATTCGACGTATTGAAATGAAACGGAAGTGGCTTTCGGAATCGTCACGGACAGCTCAGTCATCCGATGTTCCTCTCAAGCCCAGAAGACGATGCTAGTTCTATTGGCAATGGCGTGGCTTAGATTTTGAAGCAGACCGATCTCGTGTGTTGCTGCCGGATCGAAGTTCAGCGTCAGATATCGATTGCGGCATAATTCTCACTCTTGAAGATGATAACTATTGGAAATTCAGACCGAGTCGGCCTTGGCAGATAACTAAGCAGGGTCTTAGCATGTATATATATGCGTATTCTTTTATATAGTTATATATATATCTATAATAGCTAATAAACTATTATATTTAATTAATAAGACTACTTATACTTTATATCTTTTATTAGGTTATAAGCCTAGGTTTAATATAACTTAAAGATTATATAAATTATAATTAGTAAGCCTTTTAATAAGATTTTAAGTAAAACCTAGAAGTATTATTCCTAGGACTATTTAATACTAATAATATTATAAGAGATTATTAGAGAATTCTAAAGCTTAAGAATATAAATAATTATAAATAATAAGAAGTAATTATTTAATCTTATCTTATTATTAATAGTATATTTAAGGTTACTAAATTAAAATATAAAGCGCTAAAATATCTTATCCCTATTAAGTTTAATAGTATTTAATTAACTATTAATAAGAAAGACTTAAATAAATAATATAGATATATTAAAATAAAGAATAAAATTATTATTATTATTTATATCTCTTATATACTTATAACTTATAATATAATTAAATACCTTAAGATAGTTAAAGAAATATAAGATAAATTAAAGTTATTATATAAAATAGATATCAGCAATTCGGGAAGTCGGCTCTAGCGGCTCCAGTAGCCCGTGGGGAGAGACTTGTACTTAGACTAGCTCGTGCTAGCCCTAATAGGAAATTTATAAACATTACGTCACATATTACTAATAAATAACTAAATAGGCTACTTTTAAGGTTTAAGCTAAAACGAACTAAAACTCGCTAAGTTATTAGCTCCCGAACTTGAAAGTTTTAAAATCGAGAAAAAAAAACTTTTAAGTTTAGGAGCTAATAACTTAGCGAGTTTTAGTCCGTTTTAGCTTAAACTTTTAAACTAGCCTATTTAGTTATTTTATTACTAATACATGACGTAGTATTTATAAATTTCCTATTAGGGCTAGCATGAGCTGGTCTGAGCACAAGTCTCTCCCCACGGGCTGCTGGAGCCGCTAGGGCCGACTTCCCGAATTGCCGATGGAGTTATATATTTTTAAGAAAGTAATATACTTTACCTTATATAATCTTTAATTCAATAAGTTTAATAATCTTTATACTTACCTAAATAAGTTTAAGAAGTATATTAATAAGTTATAATAAATAGGGATCCTATTATATAAAGATTTTCTAATAGTAGTCTTTAAGAGGAGCTTATTAAAGTATATTAAAGTAGTAATTTATATCTTAATTAAAATTTAGTAGTTTAAGAAAGAGTTAATAGACTTTAAGTATCTTATTATATTACTAGTTAATAAGGAGATATTTATAAAGATTAAAGAATCTAAGGTATTTATAAGTAAATTTAGAAGATAATTAAAATTAGATTAAAATTTAACTAATAAAGGCTTAAGTAATAATATTAAAAAGTATATATTTTATAATAATAATTATAATATAAAGAGTTATTATTATATTAATTTAAATATTATATTAAAAGGTTATAAGTATAAGGTAAAGGAAG